>UMKB01007171.1_pt1 | contig 15552 bp, 10 predicted proteins | sample 1966171 | NCBI WGS metagenome assembly UMKB01 (sample SAMEA4836164, study PRJEB28245) | human gut metagenome | biome: gut microbiome; material: fecal sample | place: Denmark | collected 2008 | reverse complement strand
TGGAGCAGGTATGGGGCCCCAGGCGGTTTCTTACTTATTATTTGATTTGCGGAATTGGTGCCGGTCTGATTCAGGAGCTGGTGCAATATCTGGAATACGCCTTTACCTTGTCCAATTATGACAGCGTCAATCTGGGAATTGCCGGAGGAATTATTCCGATGGAAGAATACCTGAATATGATGACGACGGTGGGAGCTTCAGGAGCCGTTTACGGTATTCTGCTGGCGTTCGGAATGTTGTTCCCCAACAGCCAGATGTTTATTTTCCCGCTTCCGTTCCCGATCAAGGCGAAGTATTTTGTGATCGGTTATGCTGTACTGGAGTTGTTCCTGGGACTGGGCGGAGGTGACGGAGTAGCTCACTTTGCTCATCTGGGCGGTATGCTCTTTGGACTGATCCTGATTATCTATTGGAGGAAAAAGAATGGCAATCAACAGTTTTATAGCTAATCTGAAAGAAAATTTCCGTCGGGGAGACATTGTCACGCAGTTGCTGTACATCAATGTCGGAATGTTTATCCTGACTGCACTGACGGGCATTGTACTGATACTTTTCCGTCTGCCGCCTGTTCCCTGGCTGAACTGGCTGGAACTGCCGGCATGGATTGAGGCATTTATCCGCCAGCCCTGGTCGCTGCTGACCTATATGTTCATGCATGCAGGTGTATTTCATCTCCTGTTCAACATGTTGTGGCTGTACTGGTTCGGCCGTTTGTTCCTGAATTTCTTTTCGGCCCGTCATCTGCGGGGACTGTATATTCTGGGCGGATTGTGCGGCGGACTGCTGTATATTCTGGCATATAATGTATTTCCTTATTTCTCGGATGCCGTATATTCTTCCTACCTGCTGGGTGCATCGGCTTCGGTACTGGCCATAGTTGTGGCGACGGCTGTCCGTGAACCTGAATATACGGTACAGTTTATGTTTATTGGTACCGTTCGTTTGAAGTATGTGGCTTTGTTTATGGTGGCCCTTGATCTGCTTTTCATGACCTCTGAAAACGCCGGCGGACATATTGCTCATCTGGGAGGCGCACTGGCCGGATGGTGGTTTGCTTCCGGTCTGAGCTGCGGACACGATGTAACGAAGTGGATCAATGCCGTATTCGATTTTCTGGGCGGGAAATGGAAACCGGCTCCCCGGAAACCGAAAATGAACGTACATTACAGTGACAAGCAAAAAGATTATGATTATAATGCCCGTAAGAAGCAGCGTTCGGACGAGATAGACCGCATTCTGGATAAGTTGCGCAAATCGGGATATGGCAGTCTGACTGAAGAGGAGAAGAAAAGTCTGTTTGATGCCAGCAAAAAATAATTCAATTCAATGAAAATATTGGGACATGCAGTGCGAGGACTCGCACTGACGGGAAATCTGGTCGTAGCGGCCGGGTTTCTTCTTTGTGGTTACAGTTCATATATCCAGCCTGTTACCCATCCGATATGGGCTTGTCTGGGATTGGGATTTCCTTTTTTTCTGCTGTTGAATCTCTTTTTCCTTTTTTTCTGGCTGGTGTGTCGCCGCAAGTTTGTGTGGCTTCCGATACTGGTTTTTGTTGTGGGGTGGGGACCGGTTCGTGCGTATATTCCTTTCAACCGTTCTCAGGATCCTCAGGGAGGAACCCTGGTGAAGCTGCTTACCTATAATGTAATGAATACGAACTTATCCCGTCCGGAAGAAGGAGCAGAGGAGGGGAACATCGTGACATATCTGGAGCAGTCGGAAGCTGATATTATTTGTCTGCAGGAAATCACCTCTTCGGAAAAGCAGCTCCGTAAGGCTTTTCCGATGTATCCGTATGTACGGCGGATCGGTTTTGCTACGGCCAACGGTGTGGCTTGTCTGTCAAAATATCCCATTCTGTCAGCAAAGAGAATAGAATATGCCAGTGCATTTAACGGAAGTGCCCTGTTCCGTCTGAAAATAGGAAAAGATACGGTGACACTGATCAACAATCATCTGGAGTCGAACAAGCTGGATGCCGGAGACAAGGCCTTGTACAAGGAGCTGCTGAAGTCTCCCGATGAGGAAAAGGTGAAGACGAGCGGAAAGTATCTGTGGCACAAACTGGCAGATGCCGTCGCAATTCGTGCTGCTCAGGCTGATTCGGTGGCAAAGGTCATTGCAGAGTATGGTTATGACCGCATGCTGGTGTGTGGAGACTTCAATGATTCTCCCTTGTCGTATGCCCGCCGGGTGATTGCCAGAGGATTGCAGGATGCCTACGTGGAAAGGGGAAACGGTCCGGGATTTTCCTATAATCAGAATCTGCTTTATTTCCGGATTGACCATATCCTGGCCGGAACAGATTTCCGGATTCTGCACTGTGAGGTGGATCGTTCCATCCGTACGTCCGACCATTATCCGGTGTGGTGTCTGTTAGAGAAGAAAGAATAAACATTATATCTATTTTAATATGAAACATTTAGCAATTGCATTAGCCATGAGTTGTATAACCTTTGGGTGCAGTCAGAAGGCAGAAAATGCCTCCAATCCTTTTTTGACGGAGTTCCAGACTCCTTATGGTACTCCTGATTTCAGCCGGATCAAGCCGGAACATTATGAACCAGCCTTCCTGCAAGGTATGGAACAGCAGAATAAGGAAATCAAGGCCATCGTGGAAAATCCGGAAGCTCCGACTTTTGAGAATACCATTGTTGCCTTGGATAACAGCGGAGAAATCCTGAACCGGGTAAGCGGTGTTTTCTTTGCCCTGGCAGAAGCCGATACGAATGATGAACTGATGGCACTGGAAGCAAAGATTGCTCCGATGTTGTCAGAACACAGTGACAATATTTACCTGAATGCAGATCTGTACAAGCGTGTTGCTGCGCTGCACGATCAGGAAGAAGCAGGAACCTTGAAGCTGACTACGGAACAACATTACCTGCTGGACAAATATTATAAAGGTTTCATCCGTTCCGGAGCCGGACTGGATGCTGCCAAGCAGGAACGTCTGCGTGCCATCAATAAAGAATTGTCTACCCTGACCATTGAATTTGGCAATCACGTACTGGCTGAAAACAATGCCTACAAACTGATTGTCGACAAGAAGGAAGACCTGGCTGGTCTGCCGGAATCTGCCATTGCCATTGCTGCCGATGAAGCTAAGGCTGAAGGTCTGGAAGGCAAATGGGTGTTCACTCTTCAGGAATCAAGCCGTCTGCCTGTTTTGCAATATGCGCAGAACCGTGAGATGCGTAAGAATATCTATCAGGCTTATACCAGCATGGGCAATCATGGAGATGCCAATGATAACAAGGAAATCCTGAAACGGATTCTGACCTTGCGTCTGGAGAAGGCCCAGCTGATGGGATATACGAACTATGCAGAATATGTGTTGGCTGACAATATGGCCAAGACTCCGCAGAATGTAATGGACTTCTTGCATAACTTGTGGGGATATTCTATCGAGAATGCAAAGAAAGAGGCTGCCGAGCTGCAACAGATCATGGATCGTGAAGGCAAAGGTGAAAAGCTTGAAGCATGGGACTGGTGGTATTATGCAGAAAAACTGCGTAAGGAAAAGTATGATCTGAATGAAGATGAAATCCGTCCTTACTTCAGTGAAGAGGATGTCCGTAACGGACTGTTCTATGTCGTAAATAAGCTGTATGGCATTACACTGACGGCAGTAGACTCTATTTCTGTATATAATAAGGATGTGAAAACCTATCTGGTGAATGATGCCGACGGATCGTTCCTGGGTATCTTCTACAGCGATTATATGCCGCGTGCAAGCAAGCGAAGCGGAGCCTGGATGAGTAATTTCCGCGAACAATGGCAGGGAGTCCGCCCGTTGATTTATAATGTGGCCAGCTTTACCAAGCCCAGTGGAGATATCCCTTCATTGCTGACTATTGATGAAGCCCGTACGATGTTCCATGAGTTTGGACATGCACTGCACGGAATGTTAAGCCAGTGTACTTATAAAGGTGTTTCCGGAACATCAGTTGCACAGGACTTTGTGGAACTTCCTTCTCAGATTATGGAGCATTGGGCCATCGAACCGGAAGTAATGAAAGTGTATGCCAAGCATTATAAGACCCGTGAGGTGTTGCCGGATTCTCTGATTGCCAAGATTGAGAACCAGGCTTTGTTTAATCAGGGCTTTATGACAACAGAGCTGCTGGCTGCGGCCTTGCTGGATATGGAATTCCATACACTGACTTCTACGGATAACCTGGATGTTGTAGCTTATGAGAAACAGGTGATGGACCGCCTCGGACTGATCCCGCAGATTGCACCCCGTTACCGGGCTACTTATTTCAATCACATCATGGGTGGTTATGAAGCCGGATATTACAGCTATCTGTGGGCTGAACGTCTGGATGCAGATGCTTTTGAAGCATTCAAGGAACACGGAATCTTTGATCCGGCAACTGCAACGGCTTTCCGCAAGAACATTCTTGAAAAGGGTGGTTCGGATGATCCGATGAAACTCTATCATACATTCCGCGGTGCAGACCCGAGTCTGGAGCCTTTGCTGAAAAACAGAGGACTAAAGTAAGGGATAAATAGGCTTTTTTATCCTCTATGCCTTAAATATTTACAAACCTTTCCGCGTATAAGTGAAAAAAAAACTATATTTGCAACCTTGAATAAACGTATATAATTAAAAAAAGTAAATATAATAATTAAAGTAACATGCAAAACAAAGGATTCGTAAAAGTTTTTGCGGTATTACTGACCCTTGCCTGTGCTTTTTACCTTTCATTCTCATTCGTGACGCGTTATCAGATGAACAAGGCGGCCGAAGATCCGAGAGGTGCTGCACATTATCTGGATTCCATGCAGAATCAGAAGGTTTGGCTGGGAGTTTACACGCTGAAACAATGTCGTGAAATGGAGATTGGTCTGGGTCTTGACCTGAAAGGTGGTATGAACGTGATTCTGGAAGTGTCTGTACCCGATGTGGTTAAAACACTTGCGGATAACAAACCCGATGAAGCTTTCAACAAAGCCGTAGCTGAGGCAGCCAAACAACAGGTGACTAGCCAGGACGATTTCATTGCCTTATTTATCAGAGAGTATAAGAAACTGGCTCCGGAAGGAAAGCTGGCAGAACTGTTCGCTACTCAACAGCTGAAGGACAAAGTGACTACCCGTAGTACAGATGCGGAAGTAGAAGCTGTGTTGCGTGAAGAAGTGAAAGCTGCCGTTGAAAACTCATATAATGTATTGCGTACCCGTATCGACCGTTTCGGTGTAGCTCAGCCGAACATCCAGACTCTGGAAGGACGCATGGGACGTATCATGGTGGAATTGCCGGGTATTAAGGAACCTGAACGTGTAAGAAAGCTGTTGCAGGGATCTGCTAACCTGGAATTCTGGGAAACTTATGAAGCAAAGGATATCACTCCGGTTCTGGCTTCTGCTGACAGCCGTGCACGTGCTATTCTTGCCAGCGAAACTGTTTCTTCTGATTCTGTTGCAGTGGAAGAAGAAGCTGCTGTTTCTGCTAAAGACAGTCTGGCTGCAGCCTTGAAGGGTGAAGCTCCGGCTGAAGCAGGAGAACAAAACCGTAAGAACTATCCTCTGCTGTCTGTTCTGCAATTGAATCAGAGTGGTGTAGGAGCAATTGTCGGTTATGCTGATTACAAAGATACGGCTGATATCAATCGTATCCTGAATATGAAGGAAGTAAAAGCAGTTTTGCCTCGTGATCTGAAACTGATGTGGGGTGTAAGAGCTTCTGATATGGATAAGACCGGACGTATTTTCGAATTGTATGCAATCAAATCTACCCAGCGCAACGGACGTGCGCCGCTGGAAGGTGATGTGATTACAGATGCACGTGACTCATACGACCAGTACAACAGACCTTGCGTAACGATGGCTATGAATACAGAAGGTGCTCGTCGCTGGGCACAGCTGACCAAGCAGAACACTGGCCGTGAAATCGCTATCGTTCTGGATGGATATGTATACAGTGCTCCGCGTTCTAACGGTGAAATTGCCGGAGGTAATTCTGAAATTACAGGTAGTTTCACTCCTGAACAGACAAAAGACTTGGCCAATGTGTTGAAATCTGGTAAGATGCCTGCACCTGCACGTATCGTACAGGAAGATATCGTAGGTCCGTCTTTGGGTCAGGAATCAATTAACCAGGGTATTGTTTCATTCATTGTTGCTTTGGTTGTATTGATGGCTTACATGTGCGTCATGTACGGATTTATTCCGGGTATGGTCGCTAATGCAGCTTTGTTTATCAACTTCTTCTTTACATTGGGTATCCTTTCTTCCTTCCAGGCTGCACTGACAATGTCCGGTATTGCCGGTATGGTGTTGTCTTTGGGTATGGCTGTGGATGCTAACGTTTTGATCTATGAACGTACGAAAGAAGAACTGAAAGCAGGTAAGGGTACTCGTCAGGCTTTGTCAGAAGGTTATGCAAATGCTTTCTCTGCAATCTTTGACTCTAACTTGACTTCTATCATTACAGGTATTATCCTGTTCAACTTTGGTACAGGACCTATCCGTGGTTTTGCTACAACGTTGATTATCGGTATCCTCTGTTCATTCTTCTCTGCAGTGTTCTTAACTCGTCTGGTTTACGAACACTTCATGAATAAGGATAAATGGATGAACCTGACTTTCACAACAGGAATCTCAAAGAACCTGATGCAGAATGTACATTATAACTTCATTGCTAAAACCAAACGTTTCTTTACGGTTTGGGGCACTATCATTATTATCTGCATTGTATCATTCTTTGTCCGTGGTCTGGCGCAGAGTATTGACTTTACGGGTGGACGTAACTTTGTTGTTCAGTTTGAACAGAAAGTTGCTCCGGAAACCGTACGTGAATTGTTGCAGCCGAAAGTAGGTGATGCAAACGTTCAGGCAATTGCACTGGGAACAGACGGAAGAACTGTTCGTGTAACTACCAACTATCGCATTGAAGAAGATTCTCCGACAATTGATGCTGAAATTGAAGAGTTCCTGTATCAGGCTTTGAAAGATGGTAATCTGTTGGGTGAAGGTACTACTCTGGAAATCTTTATCGACCGTGATAACCGTGTAGGAGGTTCTATCATCAGTTCACAGAAAGTAGGTCCGAGTATTGCAGACGACATCAAGACTTCTGCAATCTGGTCAGTTGTGCTGGCTTTGATCGCAATCGGTTTGTATATCCTGATCCGATTCAGCAATATTGCTTTCAGTATCGGTGCTACGGTAGCGCTGACTGTTGATACTTTGTTGATTATCGGAGCTTATTCACTTTGCCATGGATGGATGCCATTCTCTTTGGAAATTGACCAGACATTCATCGGTGCAATCCTGACAGCAATCGGTTATTCTATCAACGATAAGGTGGTAATCTTTGACCGTGTACGTGAGTTCCTGGGACTGTATCCGAAGCGTGACCGTGTACAATTGTTCAATGATTCACTGAATACAACATTGTCTCGTACCATCAATACCTCATTGAGTACATTGATCGTATTGTTGAGTATCTTCATCCTGGGCGGTGACAGTATCCGTAGTTTTGCTTTCGCAATGATTCTGGGTGTAGTAATCGGTACGTTGTCTTCTCTGTTCATCGCAGCTCCTGTTGCTTATCTGACAATGGGAAATAAGATGCCTAAAGGAGAAGAAGCTAAAGCTTGATACATCCGATTCTGATATAATCAGAGTATTTTAGTTTACTCTATTTCTGATAAAGCCCTGGCTTATTTGTAAGTCAGGGCTTTATGCTTATAGTAAGACTGAAAACGAAAAATAAGATATTCAGCGTTTATTGCTTTTATAATTCTTAAAAACATATTTTTGAAATGTTCGTTGTTATTGGACTTATGCTTACAGGCGTTTTGATTGGTTGGGTGACGCGTAAGCATTGTTTGAAATTTCTGCAACTGATTATACCTGTGTTTATCTGGTTATTGCTTTTCTTGCTTGGAGTGGAAGTAGGGGATAATGATGCCATACTTCGCGGGTTGCATACGATTGGAATCGAAGCGCTTGTTCTTACTCTGGGAGGAACATTGGGAAGCGTGCTGGCTGCTTCTTTGTTATGGAATATCCTGACAGGATGGAAAAAGACAACGGAAACAGTACATGAATCCTCTGTGGCCTCGGGGAATATATTGCATGCTCTTAAAGGCAGTCTGGTAATTGTTGCTTTTTTTGTGATCGGAGTATGTTGCGGCTTGTGGGGATGGCTTCCCGGGCATTGGGGGAGTAAGATTAGTTTTTACGCTCTGTGCCTGTTGATGTTTAGTGTAGGAATCAGTGTCGGGAATGATTCACAGACGTTGAAGAGTTTCCGGAGTCTGAATCCCCGATTGATGTTTCTGCCGCTCATGACCATTCTGGGAACTCTGGCAGGAACAGCTGTAGTCAGTATTTTTCTGAGTCATCGTAGTCTGACTGACTGTTTGGCGGTAGGCTCCGGTTTTGGTTACTATTCTTTGTCCAGTATCTTTATTACGGAATATAAGGGTGGGGAATTGGGTACAGTAGCTTTGTTGGCCAATATCAGCAGAGAAATATTGACATTATTGGCTGCTCCATTATTAGTCCGTTGGTTTGGGCGCTTGGCTTCTATTTCTGCAGGTGGAGCTACAACAATGGATACGACGCTTCCTGTGATTTTGCAGACAGCAGGACAGGAGTTTGTTGTTGTATCGATCTTTCACGGTTTTGTTGTAGATTTCAGCGTTCCTTTTTTAGTAACCTTTTTTTGCAGTATATAGGGAACCCTGATTGATATAGGAAAAGAGGCCGCTTTATAATAAAGATAGTTCAGCTTCTTTCATAAAATGAAGAAGGTGTATCAATCTGTATATGGACATACATTTTTGATACACCTTCTTTTTTGTTTGTCAGGAAGACTGGATTACTTCTTCTGGAAGCGTTCTGTCAGCTTAGCCAACATATCTTTAGTCATTGAATCCAAATCGTATTCCGGTTTCCATCCCCATTCTTCACGGGCGCAAGTATCATCCAGTGAATTAGGCCAAGAATCAGCAATAGCCTGGCGCAAAGGATCAACTTTGTATTCCATTTGGAAATCAGGAACATATTCCTTGATCTTGTTGTAGATGATTTCCGGATCAAAGCTCATAGAAGCGATGTTGAACGAGTTACGATGAACGAATTTGCTCGGATCAGCTTCCATGATTTCGATAGCAGCACGCAATGCATCCGGCATGTACATCATGTCCATGTATGTACCTGCTGCGATCGGACATTCAAATTTTTCCCCTTTAGCAGCTGAATAATAAATATCTACGGCGTAGTCGGTTGTACCGCCACCCGGAGGAGTTACGTACGAAATCAGTCCAGGGAAACGAACAGAACGAGTGTCGACACCGAAACGGATGTTGTAATAATCGCTCAGCAATTCACCGGAAACCTTAGTTACTCCATACATGGTACGTGGGTTACGGATAGTGTCCTGAGGAGTCTTGTCTTTCGGAGTATTGTTTCCAAATACGCCGATTGAACTCGGAGTAAACACGGCACAATTCATGGTACGTGCTACTTCAAGGACGTTGAACAAACCACCCATACCGATCTTCCATGCAAGCTGAGGTTTTGCTTCAGCTACGGCTGAAAGCAAAGCGGCGAGATTGTAGATCGTATCAATTTTATATTTTGATACAGTTTCAGCAATCTGCTGTTCGTTGGTAATATCAACGATAGCCGACGGACCGGATTCCTTCAGTTCTCCTTTAGGTTCTGCTCCGGGGATATAACCGGCTACGATGTTACCGTTATACAGTTTTCTCAGTTTCATTGTCAGCTCTGAACCGATCTGTCCGGTCGAACCGATGATCAATACATTTTTCATAATCTAGTTTTTAAGTTTGATACCGATGCAAAGATAGCTATAAAATAAAATTTTTTTCAAAAAAAGACAGATTATTCATACATAGATTCAAGAAAAAATGTGAACTTTGTGCCTTAACCTTAAAATATAAATCTTATGTACGGAAAATTTAAAGATTTCTTGTCTCAGGAACTGGCAAATATTGAAGCTGCCGGCTTGTATAAAAAAGAACGTATCATTACAACACCTCAGCGTGCGGATATTCAAGTAAATGCAGGAGAAGGTGTACTGAACTTCTGTGCCAACAACTATTTGGGCTTGTCAGACAACAAGCGTCTGATTGAAGCTGCTAAAGCTGCTATGGATTCTCATGGTTATGGAATGTCTTCTGTTCGTTTCATTTGTGGAACTCAGGATTTGCACAAACAATTGGAAGCTGCTATTTCTGATTATTTCAAGACAGAAGATACAATTTTGTATGCTGCTTGCTTTGATGCTAACGGTGGCTTGTTTGAACCATTGTTTACAGATGAAGATGCTATCATTTCTGACTCTCTGAATCATGCTTCTATCATTGATGGTGTTCGTCTGTGTAAGGCAAAACGTTATCGTTACGCTAATGCGGATATGGCTGATTTGGAACGTTGCTTGCAGGAAGCTCAGGCTCAGCGTCATCGTATCATTGCTACCGATGGTGTCTTCTCAATGGATGGAAATGTAGCTCCGATGGATAAGATCTGTGAACTGGCAGAGAAATATGATGCATTGGTTATGGTAGATGAATCTCACTCTGCAGGTGTTGTTGGTCCTACTGGTCATGGTGTTGCAGAACAATATAATGTATATGGACGTGTAGATATCTTTACAGGAACTCTGGGTAAAGCTTTCGGAGGTGCTATGGGTGGATTTACTACCGGTAGAAAGGAAATTATCGACATGTTGCGTCAGCGTTCTCGTCCGTATCTGTTCTCTAACTCAGTTGCTCCTGCTATTGTCGGTGCTAGCTTGGAAATGTTCAAGATGCTGAAAGAAAGCAATGCATTGCATGACAAACTGATGGATAATGTAACTTATTTCCGTGATAAGATGTTGGCTGCCGGATTTGATATCAAACCGACTCAGAGTGCTATCTGTGCAGTGATGCTGTATGATGCGAAATTGTCTCAGGATTTTGCAGCCAAGATGCAGGAAGAAGGTATTTATGTAACAGGATTCTATTATCCAGTTGTTCCGAAAGGACAGGCTCGTATCCGCGTACAGCTGTCTGCCGGTCATGAACGTGAACACCTGGACAAAGCAATTGCAGCCTTCATCAAAGTTGGTAAAGAATTAGGAGTTATCAAATAAAGAATAAAATTCTTCATTTTTAATTGGGGCGAGGCCTGTGAAATACAGGATAAGCCCCTTTTTTATTTCTAATAGGGCGGGAAATTGTACCCCCGAGGGGAATCGAACCCCTATCTAAAGTTTAGGAAACTTCTATTCTATCCGTTGAACTACAAGGGCAACTTTTGCAAAAGTACGGCTTTTTCTTGATTTCCCCATGTGTTCTTTGATAAAAAACTTTATTATCCTTCTCTTTGATAAATATTTTTTGATTTATCTTGCTTTTCTCAAGTAACTTCGCCATTTTTGCAACCATTGATTTTGTGAACTTTAAATAATACGTTATGGCAGAAGATATGATTGTCAAAGAGCTGGACGATGTTGTAGTCCGCTTTTCAGGCGACTCAGGTGATGGAATGCAGTTGGCTGGTAATATGTTTTCCAATATTTCGGCTACTGAGGGAAACGACATCAGTACTTTTCCGGATTATCCGGCTGATATTCGTGCTCCGCAAGGAACATTAACCGGAGTTTCAGGCTTCCAGGTTCATATAGGCTCGGGCAAGGTATATACTCCGGGTGATAAATGTGATGTGCTGGTTGCTATGAACCCTGCCGCCTTGAAAACACAGTATAAATTTTGTAAACCCCAGTCTGTTATTATTATCGATACAGATTCGTTTACCAAGCGTGATTTGGAGAAAGCCCAATTTGTTCTTGAAAATCCGTTCTCTGAATTAGGAATCAAGAATGAAGTGGTGGAGGCAGCCATAACGACCATGTGTAAGGAAAGCCTGAAGGATAGTGGTTTGGATAATAAGACGATTATGCGAACCAAAAATATGTTTGCACTGGGGCTTGTTTGCTGGTTGTTCCATCGGGATATCCATGTAGGTGAGAAAATCTTGAGAGAAAAGTTTGCGAAGAAACCGGAAATTGCAGAGGCAAATGTGAAAGTCTTGTATGACGGTTATCATTTTGGTGAGAATACGCATGCTTCCGTATCCATTAGCTATACTGTTCCAAGTAAGGAACAGAAGAAGAAAGGCCTGTATATGGATATAAATGGCAATAAGGCTACTGCATATGGCTTGATTGCTGCTGCGGAGAAGGCTGGTCTGGAACTTTATTTGGGCTCTTATCCCATTACCCCGGCAACAGATATTCTTCATGAGCTGGCCAAACATAAGTCATTAGGAGTAAAGACTGTTCAGTGTGAAGATGAAATCGCTGGATGCGCTTCTGCTGTAGGTGCTGCCTTTGCCGGAGCTTTGGCAGTTACAACGACTTCAGGACCGGGTATTTGTCTGAAAAGTGAAGCGATGAATCTGGCAGTGATTACGGAATTGCCTTTGGTAATTGTGGATGTGCAAAGAGGAGGACCTTCTACGGGATTACCGACAAAATCCGAGCAGACTGATTTACTTCAGGTTCTTTATGGACGTAACGGAGAAAGTCCTATGCCGGTTATTGCTGCTTCATCGCCAACAGATTGTTTTGACGCGGCTTTTATGGCATGTAAAATAGCCTTGGAACATATGACTCCGGTTGTTTTATTGACCGATGCTTATATTGCCAATGGTTCAGCTGCATGGCATTTACCGGACTTAAACGAATATCCTTCGATTTGTCCGCCTTATGTAAAACCGGAGATGGCTGGTACATGGACTCCGTTCCAGCGTGACCCGAAGACTGGTGTACGGTACTGGGCTATTCCAGGAACTGAAGGTTTTATGCATCGTATTGGCGGTTTGGAAAAGAGCAATGAAACAGGAGCCATTTCTACAGATCCCGAAAATCATCACCGGATGGTACAGCTTCGTGCAGAGAAAGTTGCGCGTATTGCAGATTCGCTTCCGGATTTGCAGGTCGAAGGTGATTTGGATGCAGACTTATTGATTGTGGGTTTTGGCGGGACTTATGGACATTTGCACTCTGCGATGGATACATTGAGAAAGCAAGGCAAAAAAGCTGCCTTGGCTCATTTCCGCTTTATCAATCCGTTGCCCCGTAATACAGAGGCAGTATTGCGCCGCTATCCGAAGATTGTGGTTGCCGAACAGAATATGGGACAACTGGCCGGTTATTTGCGCATGAAAATCGAAGGAATTCATTTGTATCAGTTTAATCAAGTAAAGGGTCAGCCTTTTGTTGTACAAGAATTGGTTGATGCGTTCACAAAAATATTGGAGGAATAAGCCATGGATGAAACAAAATATACAGCAGCAGATTATAAGGCTGGTCAACCTCGCTGGTGCCCGGGATGTGGCGATCATGCCTTTTTGAACTCTTTTCATAAAGCTTTGGCTGAATTGGGCGTTCCGCCTCATGAAATAGCAGTTATTTCAGGAATCGGATGTTCTTCACGTTTGCCCTATTATATGAATACGTATGGAATGCATACTATTCATGGGCGTGCAGCAGCTATTGCAACTGGTGCGAAAGTTGCTAACCCTCAACTTACGATCTGGCAAATTTCTGGGGATGGAGACGGACTGGCTATCGGTGGAAACCATTTTATTCATGCGATTCGCCGCAATGTAGATATTAATATTGTTTTGTTGAATAATCGGATTTACGGTTTGACAAAAGGACAATATTCACCGACCTCTGCTCGTGGTTTTGTGAGTAAGTCTTCACCTTATGGAACTGTGGAAGATCCGTTCCGGCCTGCCGAACTTTGTTTTGGAGCGAGAGGCCGTTTCTTTGCCCGTTGTGCAGCTGTAGATGGTGGCCCTTCTGTAGAAGTTCTGAAAGCGGCAGCACGTCATAAAGGAACTTCCGTTGTAGAGGTCTTGCAGAATTGTGTGATTTTTAATGATGGAACACATAATGCCGTAGCCAAGAAGGAAGACCGTGAACGTAATGCCATTTATCTGGAGCATGGTAAACCGATGTTGTTTGGACCTAACAAGGAATTTGGTCTGATGCAGGAAGGATTCGGCCTGAAAGTCGTGAAACTGGGTGAGAATGGTATTTCAGAAAAAGATATTCTAGTGCATGATGCACATTGTGAAGATCATACTCTACAGTTGAAGCTGGCTCTGATGGAAGGGCCTGATTTCCCGATTGCTTTGGGAGTGATACGTGATGTGGAAGCTCCTACGTATGATGAGTCGGTAGAAGCTCAGATAGAAGAAATTTCAGCTAAGAAACCTTATCATAATTTTGCAGAACTGCTGGCAACAAATGATACCTGGGAAGTGAAATAATATCAAAATAGAATTGGCGTATGTCGGATTGGGTTGACAATCCTTCATACGCCAATTTTTTTATAGAATCAGATAAATAAATTATTCTTTCTCTCCGAAACATAAATCTCCTGCATCTCCTAATCCAGGCACAATGTATGAATGTTCATTTAACTCTGGATCTATGGCGCCACACCAAATGGTGGTTTTGGCATCAGGTAATGTCTTTTGTAAATACTCAATAGCTTGTTGGCTGGCCAGTACAGAAACGATGTGTATATGTGAAGGTTCACCTTTTGTAAGTAAGGCTTTATATGCCAGTTCCATAGAACCTCCGGTTGCCAGCATCGGATCTGTAATGATCAGAATCTTATTGTCAAGGCGTGGAGAAGCAATGTATTCAATGTGAATGTCGAAATGTTCAATGTCAATGTATTTGCGATAAGCTGAAACGAAAGCATTTTCCGCATGATCAAAGTAGTTCAGGAAACCCTGGTGCAAAGGCAGACCCGCACGAAGGATGGTAGCCAGTACCGGTTGTACCGCCGGTACGTTTTCACAAGTCTTTGCTAGAGGGGTTTGAATTTCTATTGGATGATAAGGGAGATCCCGGCTGATCTCATAAGCCATGATTTCACCGATGCGTTCAATATTTCTTCGAAACCTCAGGCTGTCTCCCTGTATGTTGATGTTACGTACTTCTGCCAGATACTGATTCAGGATTGAGTTTGCCTGATTGAAAGTGACAATCTTCATAAATGATCAAGGGGTTTGATTGTTCAAAATAAGTTTATCCTTGCAAAGGTATGAATAATATTTTGTAGGCTCCAAGTCTATAAGAGTGTTTCTGTTTAAAAGATGCATATAAATGTAATGAGATTTATACGTAAATATCTTGTTTGAAATTTCTTTCAGTTCTATATCTTTGATTTTTCTGAACTCCTGGATAACTTTTGTTTTTGCCTGATAAAGCTTGGCAGGAAGGCTGGAAATGAAGGATTGACTCTGTATTTCAGCTCTCATGGAATGTAGTTGTAATGTCTGAATTGCATATTTGTTACACAAGTATAAATCTTTTCATGATTACGGATTTTTTTCTCTAATAAATTCTTGGATTCAAAGAAAACCACTATTTTTGTAGCGCCTAAAACAAGGGGATGTTGAAAAACATTCTTTTGATGGTTATTAAGAATTTAGGAATTAAACATTTGATATAAATAACCAAATTAATCATTTGAACAATGGCAAATTTAGATC
>UMKB01051506.1_pt1 | contig 15583 bp, 12 predicted proteins | sample 1966171 | NCBI WGS metagenome assembly UMKB01 (sample SAMEA4836164, study PRJEB28245) | human gut metagenome | biome: gut microbiome; material: fecal sample | place: Denmark | collected 2008 | reverse complement strand
AAATAGAGTATATTTGCAGAAAAAAAGGAGGAAATTATGTTCACAGGCTTTAATTGGCAGCAGATGATCAGTGCGTTTATCGTACTTTTTGCCGTAATAGATATTATCGGCTCTATACCTATTATTATTAACCTAAAAGAAAGAGGTAAAGATGTAAATGCGATGAAAGCTACTGTCATTTCTTTCGTCTTGTTAATCGGGTTCTTCTATGCGGGTGATATGATGTTGAAGCTTTTTCATGTGGATATTGAGTCATTTGCGGTTGCCGGTGCATTTGTTATTTTCCTCATGTCTTTGGAGATGATTCTGGATATTGAGATTTTTAAGAATCAGGGGCCTATCAAAGAGGCTACTTTGGTTCCGCTTGTTTTTCCTCTGCTTGCGGGCGCCGGAGCTTTCACGACGTTGCTTTCTCTCCGGGCGGAATATGCAAGCGTTAATATTATTATAGCTTTGGTGCTGAATATGATCTGGGTATATTTCGTGGTGAGTATGACCGGACGTGTTGAGCGTTTCCTCGGCAAAGGTGGTATCTATATTATTCGTAAGTTCTTTGGTATCATTCTATTGGCTATTTCCGTCAGATTGTTCACCGCCAATATAACATTGTTGATTGAGGCATTGCAGAATCATTGATGTTATTACGTAAGCGTCTCGGCGATGCCGTCCCCCCTCAAAAAATAGAAGTAGCATCTCCTCTTTATATTTCGATCCTACTTCTATTTTCTTTCCATTTGTCCGGTAATAAATTTCTATATACCTTTATGTCCGTATTTGGTGGTAGCTTTGCCGCTTTATTGATTACCTCCGTGATATATTCGAAGGTATTTATTCCCTGCATTCTGCATGAACAGGTCAGCGAATAAAATAAGGCACCTCTTTCCGCCCCCTTATGGCTTCCAAAGAAAAGGGAATTTCTTCTGGACAGTGATATATATCGGTTGTACCGCTCGACCAAATTATTGTCCAAGTAGTAATATCTTTCAGTAAAGATGCCTTTAATCGCCTCCCATTGCAAGAGCATATAGTCAACACCGCGAAACATCATACAATCTCTATCTAATTGAAAATTAAACAGTTATTTCTGTTTAATTAATATCAGGTAACGATTTAGAAACGAGCGAATTACAATATTCTGTTTTCTTTTGCCTCTGTCAAAGAACGATTCTTTCAATGCAAATATACACTTTACTTGTGACAAAAGCAATCTTTTTCTACATTTAATCGACTTACAGTCAGCCTTAAAGAGGGTATCTGGTCTCATTCCATCTTCTTCCTCAAAAATAACATAGCAGTCTAAATTGGTTTATGTATGGGATAGGCCTTGTTCATTCGATCCGGTAGACTACTATACATAAAAGTATAAAGGCGAGATACGACAAGGAGATGCCATGCTTTTGTGTAAGGGGAATCTCTCTTAGCTTATCGCAGACCATGTATAGCTAAGTGTTTTGAGAATAAACAGTCTGTAAAAAACGGAAAGACACCGATTATGGGCCGTATCACCATCAATGGAACCCAAGCCGGTTTCAGTTGTAAGAAAGAAGTGTCCCTCGCTTTGTGGGACGTCAAAACCAACCGGGCCAAAGGCAAGTCCGAGGAGGCCCGTACACTCAATCAGGAGCTTGACAATATCAAGGCGCAAATCACCAGGCACTACCAGTACATCTGCGACCACGACAGTTTTGTTACAGCCAAGAAAGTCTATAACCGCTATGTCGGCTTCTCAGAGGAATGCCACACCCTTATGAACCTTTTCAGGGAACAGCTGGAACCGTATAAAAAGAAAATCGGCATAGAGAAAGCCGAAAGCACCTACTGCGGTCTGGTTGCCGATTACAAGAGTCTCCTGCTTTTCATGAAAAGCAAGAAGAATGCAGAGGATATTGTCATCGAAGAACTTGAGAAATCATTCATCGAGGATTACTACAACTGGATGCTCGGTACATGCGCTTTGGCAAACTCCACTGTCTTCGGGCGTGTCAATACCTTGAAGTGGCTGATGTATATCGCGCAGGAAAAAGGCTGGATACGGGTTCATCCGTTCGCATCATTCGAGTGTATGCCCGAATACAAGAGGCGTTCTTTCCTCTCCGAAGAGGAACTGCAAAGGATAATCCATATAGAACCGAGATACAAACGCCAGCGTGCCATGCGCGACATGTTCCTGTTCATGTGCTTCACCGGTCTTTCCTATGTGGACTTGAAAGCCATAACATACGATAATATCCATACCGACTCCGACGGCGGTACATGGCTGATGGGCAACCGTATAAAAACGGGAGTGGCGTATGTCGTAAAATTATTGCCCATTGCTATCGAACTGATTGAAAAATATAGGGGTACGGATGAAAAGAAAGACTCCCCGAATGTGTCTTTCCGGTAGGTGAATACAATGCCATGCGGCTCAGTCTTGGAATCATAGGCAGGAAATGCAACTCCGGGGCGAGGTCACCCCGCACATCGGACGCCACGCATTTGCCGTTCTGGCCATACTCAAGGGGATGCTGCTGGAAACTCTTCAGAAAGTGTTTGGGCATAAGTCCATCACATACGACCTGCGCATCCATTCACTTGTCCGGCGCAGGCGGGGCAATCTTTTTCTGGAAGTCGCCTATCTGTACGACCAGCGTGCTGACCAGCTTTCTCAACTCCTAATACGCGCTTGTTTCAATAATTGTCAGTTCCATACTAAAATTCTTTTTAAGATTCTGAATATGCGACAAAGTAACGCACATCCTATATCCTTTCCAAACAGATAATATCAGAGTCTTCCGTTGGCGTGCATTGGCGTATCCAACGTTAAAAGAGAAGGTCCTTCACCTGCATCCATGCGGCAACGGAACTTCCATTCCCTTACTTGTTTTCCATAAATTTATAGGATCAATTTCTGGTGCATGATATTAATAGTCATTATTCTGTCTGCTTTTTTTGCTTGCATAATTGCAGCTAACAGTTATCTATTCCAGAACGCATTGTTATGGAAAATGGCAAGCTGTTTTGTTGGTTTATGGATATTGTGTATGATAATTACCGTCTTCGTTTGTCGTAAACTTGAATGCTCTAATTAAAACAGTACGGTTGTCATGCTTTGTGTGTTTTATTATAAATATTATGAATTATTTGGAATTGATATGTAATATAGATAATTTTGCAGTCGGGAAATGGTTTCGGGAGGTTTACGCCTTCCGAATGAAAAGGGAACCCGGTGAAAATCCGGGACAGTGCCCGCTGCTGTGAGTCCACAAAAACGGACATCGAACTTTTGCCACTGGTGTAATACCGGGAAGGCACGATGACCGGGACGAGTCAGAAGACCTGCCATGACCGGAATGAGATTTACACCTGCGGGATATACGGGTCGTAATCAAATAAGGAATAGCTCATCGGCCATTCAATATTTGAAGACAGACATATTCCCGTTCGTGTAAGTCCGCACGAACGGGAATTTTTTGTGTTTGTTAATAATATGTTTTACATTAAAATGAGTGACCTATGAAAAGAAAATTACGCTTTCTGGCAGGTGCCTGTCTATTTACCGCAACCGCCTTGTTCTCTGGCTGTAGTTCGGACGATGACTTTTTGATGGACCCGGTTGATTCCGGAACTTCGCAAACCCGTGCTGTGACAAATCCGGACGGTACTTTAACTATCACTTTCGATGATTTCGATCCCGGCATGTTAGCAGGACCTACCTCGGCCGGAGAAAATCTTTATTCGTACCAAGGGTATCCTCAAGTAACCACCATTTACGACAATACTCCGGAAGAATATCTCTTCCTTTCAATGTTTAATACTGTAGGTGGAAGCACAGAGTATTCCAGCGGCGGCATCGCACTTTCCAACTGGAACATCCGCTCCAATCAGTCGGGAAATACCGGAGACTGGTGGTATTCTTATCTAAACCAATGTTCTGTCTATAACACTGCGGTGGAAGCGGAAGGACAGAATAAGGAAGCCGGGCACAGCGGTTCCAATTTCGGTGTCGTTTACGGATATGTGGATGCTTACAATCAGGCATGGATGGCTAAACCAGAATTTTATTTCAATGTTCCCCGGAAATTGGTCGGCCTGTGGATCTGCAACACCTCATACACTTATGGTGTCATTACTTATGGTAATCAGTTCGGTTCTACGGGGGTAGCGACTCCTCTGAAAGAGATGAAAGGGTATTTCCAAGTGAATCTGGAATGTTATGATGCGAATGGCGGTCTGATCCGCACTTACAAACGTCTTTTAGCCGATTATCGTAACGGTCAACAACAGGTTGATCCTATCACGACATGGGATTATTGGGAAATCAATGCCGAAGGGGTGCAAAGTGTGAAATTCAACTTCGAGGGTTCGGATTCGGGAGCATACGGTTTGAATACTCCAGCTTATATCTGTATTGATGATATCACCATACAATAAAAAGAATACAAGGATATCCCTTCTGTCGGGGGTATCCCTATTATTTTTCTAAAATCCACACATCATGCATCGTTTTCACTATTTTATTATTTCTGCCTGTATGCTGTTCACCTCCTGCAACAAGGATGAAGTCATTACCGAAGAAGTAGGAGGACAACCTATAATAGAACTTGACAGCGAGACCGGTATTTACACGGTCAAGGTCGATCACGAATTGACTATCGCCCCGACATACCAGAATGTTGAAGATGCTCTTTTTGCTTGGACGATAGACGGTACGCTGGTTTCTTCGGGTCCGTCTCTTCAACGTACATGGAATGAATGCGGGGATTTTTATGTCAAACTAAGAGTAGACAATGCGGAAGGCTATGCCGAAGAGGAACTGAAAGTAGAAGTGAAAGAACTCACCCCTCCGGTCATCTCACTGGCACTACCTTCGCAGGGGCTAAAAGTCGTCCGGAATACCGATTACACATTTACTCCCGATATTCAGCATTCGGATGTCGAAGGGTTCAAAATCGAATGGGTACGGGAAGGAAAAATCGTTTCCACCGAGAATACTTATACTTTCAATGAAAAAGAACTCGGTGTTTATACGGTGACAATCAACGCTTCCAATATAGATGGGACAACAACGAAAGACGTAAGCGTAGAGGTCGTGGAAACGATGCCCTACGTTGTCAAATTCCCGACCCCGTCTTACCTGCAAACATCCACGGACAGGTACACTTTTGCCGACCGTCCTGTTTTCCTGCGTCCGTTGTTGGAGTATTTCGACAATCCCCGTTTTGAGTGGAGTGTGGACGGTCAGGTCATGGAAGGAGAAGTGGAACGCATGTTCAAGTTCACGCCGTCCGCACCCGGAGAATACACCGTCTCCTGTACTGTGTCGGAAGACACACCGACGGAAAAAATAAGCAGGAATATCGACAAAGGGAAAACGGCTGTCACTGCCACCGTAAAAGTCGTTTGTGTGGACAAAAAGGAACAAGACGGCTTCCGGGCTTCGGGAAGTTCCAAGCTCTGGAATAAAGTCTATGAATATACCCCAGCTCCCGGCCAATTTATCAACGAGACGAGCACGATAGGCGGTATGACCGGCAACGAAACATCCCCTGAAGCGGCTGTCGCATGGGCAACACAGCGTTTGAAAGACAAACTGCACGTCTCTTTAGGTTCTTTCGGGGGTTATATCATCGTCGGCTTCGACCACAGTATTCCCAATTCGGGTAACCAATATGATTTCTGTGTTCAGGGGAACGCCTTTGACGGCAGTTCCGAACCGGGTATCGTATGGGTCATGCAAGATATAAACGGAAACGGATTGCCGGATGACGAGTGGTACGAACTGAAAGGATCTGAAGCAGGCAAGGAAGAAACAATACAGAATTTTGAAGTGACCTATTACCGTCCGGAAGGCAAAAAAATGGATGTCCAATGGATCAGTTCCGACGGTAGAAATGGCTGGGTAGACTATCTGTCCGCTTATCATACACAAGACTATTATTATCCGGCTTGGATTTCGGAAAACAGTTATACCCTGACAGGCACTTGTCTGGCCGCCCGCAACACCCAAGATTCTCAAACCGGTTATTGGGATAATCAGAGTTATGACTGGGGGTACGTGGATAATTTCGGAAACGACCAGATAGAAGGCGGCAGTACGGTGGATGGAAGCGGACAAAGGAACGGTTTCAAAATTTCCAATGCCATCCATGCCGATGGAACGGAAGCCAATCTGCAATATATTGACTTTATCAAAATACAATGCGGTGTTCTGGCCAAAAGCGGCTGGCTGGGCGAAGTTTCTACGGAGGTATTTTCTTTTGAGGATCTAACCAAATAATAAAAATTACAAGTATGAAAATTTATTTTCTTCCCATGCTCCTATCCTTGTTCTTTTTGGGAGCGTGTGACAAAAACGATGAAATTATACCTGAAGATGCAGATGAAAATTTCATCACATCGGTCGTGATGACCGTGGACGGGAAATCGTACACGGCCGACATTACGGACAATACAGTAACAATAACCGTTCCCTATACGGTATCGCTGAACAACGCCGAAGTGGAATTCAAGTACACAACTTCTGCAACAATCATACCTGATCCTGAAACGGTAACGGACTGGGATAACGAACGAACCTTCCGGGTGACATCCTATAACGGAGATGCCCGCGAATATACCTATAAGGTCGTGAAAAGCGAGATAGAATCTGACGGAGATGTGGAGTTGAAGACCACCGAGGAGGTAGCTTCTTTTGCCGCAACCAAAACAACCGTTGTCAAAGGGAACCTGATTATCGGCTCTGATGCGGAAGAGGCAGAAAAAATCACTGACATATCTGCATTGGCATCTTTGAAAGAGGTTACTGGCAACATTGTCATTCGTAACAGTTACAACGGTGCAGACTTGACAGGGTTGGATAATATCGTTTCTGCCGGAGGTTTACAGGTAGGTTCGACCGATGTCGCCTCGAAAGCTACGGAACTTCACATGATTTCCATGAAAGCATTGGAAACGCTCTCCGGAGACATATCGGTATATAACGACCAAGTGACGTATGTCCTATTCGAGAAACTGGCAACTATTGAAGGAAGCGTGATGTTCAATGCGTCGTCGTTACAGAGTTTTGAGTTTCCGGTTCTGACTACTGTAGGTCAGGATCTGAATCTTCAAGGACTCAATGAAGAGAACACAGCAGCCGGTTCGATTGCGTCTTTGGAAATACCGGAACTGACAAGTGTCGGAGGGGTCTTGTCCGTAAACAATCTTGCCAAGCTGACTTCCATGAGCTTCCTTAAGCTGAAAGAGACCGGTGGCCTTGATTTCCATACCGTCCCCGTGATGTTGGAAACCATCAACCTTCCGGAAATCGAAACAGTAAACGGAAGTATTATTATGGAAGCCAATATGGAAGCTCCTCCTACCGGTAGTTTTGTTCCCCAACGAAATGACGTGCTTCAGGCTTTCGGTGGAATGGACAAACTGACAACGATAAAGGGACAGATAAAGATAAAGAATTTCACGGCACTCAAACAACTTCCCGACTGGAGCAAGATCACCACACTTGGAAGCATCACGCTGGATTATCTTGAAGATGTGAGCGGAACACTGCTGTTGCCGAACGCCCGATTTGAAACCTTCGGAGAAACAGCGCCCCAGATTGAAATTATAAACAAGGTGCAGCTCTCCAAAATTGAAACAGCCGAAGATTTGTCAAATGTAAATTTTGTCATCACCAGTCTCACGAATAATAAGTTCCCTGAAATCACGTTCAAGAATATCAAAGACTTCACTTGTAAGCCAACCACCAACAATATCGATTATACCATATCGACAATTCAACATGTATATGGAAATCTAAATGTGACAGGCCAAATGCGAAGCAATGCCAAATTTCCCGACTTGGAAATCATAGATGGATATGGATATATCCAAATACCCATGTTTGCTTCAATCACAATGCCAGTCTTGAAAGAAGTGGGAGGACAGTTCTATTTATCTGGAAATTTTACCAGTTGTAACTTGCCCTTACTATCCAAAGTTTGTTGTTCAGCTTCTCCTGTATATTATAAAGAGGGAGAGGGTTCGTTAGCAATATCTTTACAAAGTAAATCGCTGGATATTCCGGAATTGCTTCACGTAGGAGGTGAAGGGTTGTTCGTTAATAAAGCAACAGGCATTACTTGTGATAAATTACAGACTATAGATGGTACGCTACAGATAAAAAGTGCGACTTTTCTTTCTCAGGAAACACTTTCCATGGAGAAGTTGGAGACCTTGCATGGGGTTGTTTTTGACGGTTTGACGAAATTTACCGACTACACTTTCTTCGGCAAGTTTATAGAAAACGGAATGATTACGGGGGAAAGTTGGAGCGTGACGAAATGTGGGTATACCCCAACCTTCCAAAATATGAAGGACAAACAATATACGCAGCAGGATTAAACCTTATACCTTAACCAGAGTACCCGTAATGATTCGGGTACTCTTTTTTATCCGAATGACAATGAGCAGAACAATACAACGGATTTGCCTTTTTCTTTTCTGCCTGCCAGTCTTCGGCAGTTGCATGAAATGGGATTACGGAGAGATGGAAGATTTCTCTGTATCGGCCTCTGGTCTTTTCATTACCAACGAGGGGAATTTCCAGTACAGCAATGCCACGCTTTCCTACTACGATCCCGCCACGTGCGAAGTGGAGAATGAAGTGTTTTACCGTGCCAACGGGTTCAAGTTGGGCGATGTGGCCCAGTCTATGGTTATCCGGGACGGTATAGGCTGGATCGTGGTGAACAACTCGCATGTGATTTTCGCCATCGACATCAATACTTTCAAGGAAGTGGGCCGTATCACAGGTTTCACCTCACCCCGGTATATCCATTTTCTGTCGGATGAGAAAGCCTATGTGACGCAGATATGGGACTACCGTATCTTCATCATCAACCCCAAGACATACGAGATTACCGGCTATATCGAATGTCCAGACATGGACATGGAATCGGGTTCCACCGAACAAATGGTACAATACGGCAAGTACGTCTATGTGAACTGCTGGTCGTACCAGAACCGCATCCTGAAAATCGACACGGAGACGGACAAGGTCGTGGACGAACTGACCATCGGCATACAACCTACTTCGCTGGTCATGGACAAATACAACAAGATGTGGACCATCACGGATGGCGGTTACGAGGGCAGCCCATACGGTTACGAGGCACCGTCTCTCTATCGTATAGACGCCGAGACTTTCACCGTAGAGAAACAGTTCAAGTTTAAGCTGGGCGACTGGCCTTCGGAAGTCCAGCTCAACGGTACACGGGATACACTTTACTGGATCAACAACGATATTTGGCGAATGCCGGTGGAAGCCGACCGTGTTCCCGTCCGGCCTTTTCTGGAGTTTCGGGACACCAAATACTACGGCCTTACGGTCAATCCCAACAACGGGGAGGTATATGTGGCCGACGCTATTGATTACCAGCAACAAGGTATCGTGTATCGCTATTCGCCGCAAGGCAAGCTGATCGATGAATTTTACGTGGGAATCATTCCGGGAGCTTTCTGCTGGAAATAATGAGGAAGGAGGACAAAAATGAAAAGACATCTTATTCTATTGTTCGTGGGGGTAAGCCTGCCCTTTCTGCTTGCCGCCCAGCAGAAAAATTCCGTCAGCATTACCAAAAGGGTACTACGTATTCCGGAGGTTACGGTGGTGGGCAAACGACCTATGAAGGATATAGGCGTGCAACGAACCCGTTTCGATTCCATCGCCATGAAAGAGAACATCGCCTTGTCTATGGCCGATGTGCTGACATTCAACTCATCCGTTTTTGTCAAGAACTACGGACGCGCCACGTTATCCACCGTGGCTTTCCGGGGTACCTCTCCCTCGCATACCCAAGTGACGTGGAATGGTATGCGCATTAACAACCCGATGCTGGGCATGACGGATTTTTCCACCATCCCTTCTTACTTTATCGATGATGCCTCGCTGCTGCACGGAACGTCATCGGTAAACGAAACGGGCGGCGGCTTGGGTGGTCTGGTCAGGCTCTCCACTTCTCCGGCCAACCATGAAGGGTTCGGGTTGCAGTACGTGCAGGGAGTGGGGTCGTTCAGCACGTTCGACGAGTTTCTCCGCCTGACCTACGGTGACAAACACTGGCAGTCCTCCACCCGTGTGGTGTATTCCTCTTCCCCCAACGACTACAAATACCGAAACCGGGACAAGAAGGAAAACATCTATGACGAGGACAAGAACATCATCGGTTCCTATTACCCGACGGAACGCAACCGCAGCGGGGCTTATAAGGATCTGCACGTCTTGCAGGAAATTTATTATAACACGGGCGAAGGCGACAAGTTCGGGCTAAACGCCTGGTATATCAATTCCAACCGGGAACTGGCGATGCTCAGCACGGATTACGGGAACGACATGGACTTCGAGAACCGCCAAAGGGAGCAGACGTTTCGCGGCGTCCTCTCGTGGGATCGCGTGCGGGAGAAATGGAAGGTCGGTGTAAAAGGCGGCTATATACACACATGGATGGCCTATGATTACAAGCGGGACAAGGGAAACGGCGAAATGGCTTCGATGACCCGCTCACGCAGTAAGATTAACACGTTCTACGGAAGTGCGGACGGGGATTATGCTCCTTCAGAGAAATGGCTGTTCACGGCCGGTGTTTCCGTACACCAGCATTTGGTGGAAAGCGCGGACAAAAATATCATCTCGCAGGAAGGTAACAAGGCTGTTGTCGGGTATGACAAGGGACGTGTCGAGTTTTCCGGTTCCGTTTCTGCGAAATGGCGGCCTGTCGATCGTTTTGCCGCCTCGCTTGTCCTTCGCGAGGATATGTTCGGTACGGAATGGGCCTCGGTTATCCCGGCTTTCTTCATCGACGGGGTACTGTCGAAAAAAGGCAATATCGTGGCGAAAGCATCCATCTCCCGGAACTACCGTTTTCCCACGCTGAACGACCTCTATTTTCTGCCGGGCGGTAATCCCGACCTGAAAAGCGAGCACGGCTTCACATACGACGTGGGGTTGTCGTTCTCGGTGGGGAAAGAAAATGTATATGCTTTGAGCGGTGGTATCAACTGGTTCGATTCGCACATCGACGACTGGATCATCTGGCTACCCACAACCAAGGGATTCTTCTCCCCCAGAAACCTCAAAAAGGTACATGCTTACGGGGCAGAGACCAACGCCCACCTTGATATAATGCTCGGAAAGGACTGGAAACTGGATATGAACGGAACTTTCTCGTGGACTTCCTCGATCAACGAGAGCGAACCGATGAGTCCGGCAGACCAATCCGTCGGCAAACAGTTGCCATACGTGCCGGAGTTTTCCGCAACGGTGACCGGACGTCTGTCATGGCGGACATGGAGCCTGCTTTACAAATGGTGTTATTACAGCCAGCGTTATACCATGTCGAGTAATGACTATACCCTGACGGGCTATCTGCCCCCTTACTTCATGAATAACGTGACACTGGAAAAACAGCTCTCTTTCCGATGGGCCGATCTGTCGCTAAAGGGCAGCATCAACAACCTGTTCGATGAAGAATACCTTTCCGTATTGTCCCGTCCCATGCCGGGCATCAATTTCGAGATATTCATCGGCATAACACCCAAGTTCGGAAAAAACAAAAATAGTAAACGATAATCTGCATCAATATGAACGCATTAAAGAATTTAAGCCTGATTTTGTTGCTTTCTCTGGCATTTACAGGCTGCCACAACAAAAGCTCAAAAATCAATGATTTCAACCTGCTGCTTTATGCTCCCGAATATGCCTCCGGCTTCGACATCAAAGGGGCGGGCGGGAAAGAAAGCGTACTGATAACCGTCAGGAATCCCTGGCAGGGAGCGGACAGTGTAACCACATGGCTGTTTATCGTCCGCAACGGTGAAGAGGTTCCCGAAGGGTTTGCAGGACAGGTACTCAAAGGAGACGCCAAACGCATCGTGGCGATGTCTTCCACTCATATCGCCATGCTTGACGCAATCGGTGAAGTCCGGTGTATAACCGGCGTTTCGGGAATCGACTACATTTCCAACCCAGACATCCAAGCCCGCCGCGACAGTATTGGCGATGTCGGCTATGAAGGGAACATCAACTACGAGTTGCTGCTCTCGCTCGATCCCGACCTCGTTCTGCTCTATGGGGTGAACGGCGCAAGCGCAATGGAAAGCAAACTCGAAGAACTCGACATACCGTTCATGTATGTCGGCGATTATCTTGAAGAGTCGCCTCTCGGCAAGGCCGAATGGATGGTAGTGCTTTCAGAAGTCACAGGAAAACGTGAGAAGGGTGAAAAAGCCTTTGCCGCAATCCCGGTCAGATACAACGCCTTGAAAAAGAAAGTGGCCGACAGTACCCTCGGCACTCCTTCGGTTATGCTTAATGTTCCCTATGGCGACTCGTGGTTCATGCCTTCAACCCAAAGTTATGTAGCCCGCTTGATTACTGATGCGGGAGGCCGCTATATCTACCAGAAGAACACGGGAAACGCTTCTATCCCCATTGACTTAGAAGAAGCATATCTGCTCGCGTCGGATGCGGACATGTGGCTGAACGTGGGAATGGCGAACTCCCTTGACGACTTGAAGGCATCATGTCCGAAATTCACCGATACCCGATGTTTCAAAAATGGAGAGGTGTATAACAACAACGCCCGTACCAACACAGCCGGGGGTAACGACTATTACGAGTCTGCCGTCGTGAATCCTGACATCGTGCTCCGCGACCTCGTGAAGATATTCCATCCTGAACTGGTGCAGGAAGAGTGTGTGTATTACAAGCAACTGAAATAGATGCGTTCCCGTTCGACTATATTATTCTCCATATTGATTACGCTCACGGTCGGTCTTTTTTTACTGGACTTGGCCGTGGGAGCTGTCAACATTCCGATCCGCGATGTATGGGCAGCACTGACCGGGGGAAATTGTTCCCGTGCCACGGAAAAAATCGTACTCAACATACGCCTCATAAAAGCTATAGTGGCACTGTTGGCCGGGGCTGCCTTATCGGTCAGCGGTCTTCAGATGCAGACCCTCTTCCGTAATCCTCTTGCCGGTCCCTATGTCCTTGGCATCAGTTCCGGTGCAAGTCTCGGTGTGGCACTTGTGGTACTTGCCGGGATCGGTTCATCAATAGGCATTGCCGGAGCAGCGTGGGTGGGTGCGGCTGTCGTGTTGCTCGTGATAACTGCCGTCGGACAGCGAATAAAAGACATCATGGTAATCCTGATTCTGGGCATGATGTTCTCATCGGGCGTAGGTGCTGTCGTGCAGATATTGCAGTACCTCAGCAAAGAGGAATCGCTGAAAGCCTTTGTCATTTGGACGATGGGGGCTTTGGGTGACGTCACCTCCGGACAACTTCTGATTCTTGTTCCATCGGTGTTTGCCGGACTGCTGTTGGCGGTACTGACCATCAAACCGCTTAACCTCCTGCTGTTCGGAGAGGAATATGCCGTAACAATGGGACTGAATATTCGGCGTTCACGCAGCCTGTTGTTTCTCTCGACAACGCTGCTCGCCGGAACGATAACCGCTTTTTGCGGTCCGATAGGTTTCATAGGTCTCGCTATGCCTCATGTCACAAGAATGCTTTTCCAAAATAGCGATCATCATGTCCTTCTGCCCGGAACAATTCTTTCGGGAGCATCGATATTGCTTCTTTGCGACATCATTTCTAAAATATTCACCTTGCCGATCAACGCCATTACAGCTCTATTGGGAATCCCAATCGTCGTATGCGTGGTTTTACGCAACAAATCCATCACCGCATGATAGAATTACAGCATTTTTCCATAGGTTACAAAGAAAACTCGTTGCTCCACGAGGTAAATGCCACGATAAAAAAAGGTCAACTGACAGCCCTTATCGGAAGAAACGGGACAGGAAAATCGACGTTGCTCCGCGCCATAGCCGGTCTGAACCGGTGTTATTCCGGAAAAATCATTCTCGACGGGCACGACATCGCCTGCATGAAAACCGAAGATATGGCAAAAACGCTGGCTGTCGTCACGACCGAGCGCACGCGCATCGCCAACCTGCGGTGCAAGGATGTCGTAGCCATAGGCCGTGCTCCTTATACCAACTGGATAGGTAGGATGCAAGAAACAGATAAGGAGATAGTCATGCAATCGCTCATTTCGGTGGGAATGGAGGCTTATGCAAACCGCACGATGGATAAAATGTCGGATGGCGAATGCCAGCGTGTGATGATTGCTCGTGCATTGGCACAGGATACTCCTATCATTCTCCTTGATGAACCGACTTCCTTTCTTGACATGCCTAATCGCTACGAACTTGTGGCGTTGCTTCGTAGGCTTGTCCACGACGAGAAAAAATGTATCATGTTCTCGACACATGAACTTGACATCGCGTTGTCCATGTGCGATTCGATAGCATTGTTAGATACCCCGAATTTAAGTTGCTTGACCGCGTCTGAAATGCAGAAAAGCGGATACATTGACAGACTTTTCCAAAATGAAAACATCCGTTTCGACTCCTTATGCGGTACAATGATTTTGAAACAATGAGTATATACACTGTAGAAAATTTTACTTCAGACATCACTGTTGAAGGATATATCGCCGAATTCCGTGACGAACCACATTTTCTTGAACTTTGCAAACAATGTACCAATTACGGTAAAAGTTGGGGGTGTCCTCCATTTGATTTTGATACGGAATCGTTTCTCCGACAATACAAGTATGCACATCTTATGGCAACGAAGATAATCCCTGAAGACAAAGATATTCCGATTGAATATACACAAAAACTCATTTTACCGGAACGGATACGAATCGAGAGCGAATTATTGGATATGAAACGGAAATATGGAGGGCGTTCATTTGCCTATATAGGTAAATGTCTTCACTGCTCAGATAACGAGTGTACGCGTAACTGCGGCACACCATGCCGACACCCGGAAAAAGTGCGTCCGTCACTCGAAGCCTTCGGATTTGACATAGCCAAAACGCTTTCTGAACTTTTTAACATCGAACTTCTTTGGGGAAAGGATGGCAAATTACCTGAATATCTTGTTCTCGTAAGCGGATTTTTTCATAATGAATACGAACTTTGCAACATAGCATACTAATGATTCGGACATGAAATAAACAGACAAACTAACCACATTCGGTTCAATCTGTTTTGTGATTTCAAATGAATTATAGTTAGATATGTAAAAAGCGACGCTGGAGCTTGAAATAAGTAACGGTTTATCGGTGTATTCTCCGTTAAACCGTCCTGTTTTCGTTAAACGAAAACACAACTTGCTGTCCGCAGGAGCGGACCACATTTATCCAATAATTATTGTGTATCAGCCCATTGTATGGCTATTCTCCTGTGATTTTCGAGGCATTTCCATCAGGTGTTTGCCGGCTGCTCTCCCCATAAAAGGGTGGATATCTCTCCATAATCATATGACTTACGTCCATAATTCGGGAATAAGGAGGCGAATATACGGGAAATCTGCCCTTTACATGCCCTATTGTCCATTAATGGATTGTTACTTCTACACATCTACAAATGGAGAGCGGCAGTGAGCCGTATATGGTTTATGGTTTTTCTGCATTATCTTCATTAATGGATTACTACTTCTACACTTCTGCAAATGGAGAATGTAGCCGTGTACACCTTA
>UMKB01030782.1_pt1 | contig 15766 bp, 8 predicted proteins | sample 1966171 | NCBI WGS metagenome assembly UMKB01 (sample SAMEA4836164, study PRJEB28245) | human gut metagenome | biome: gut microbiome; material: fecal sample | place: Denmark | collected 2008 | reverse complement strand
TTTTGTCCGTACTCACTTCAGACATTGAAAATTCCTCCTTTGGTTAGATAAGACTAATTCTTGCTTTTTTTGAAAGCGCTGTAAAGCGCCTTCAGCGAATATGATAACAGGAGGAAAAAATATTTTCCGCTCTAATCTGTCTTTTTTGTTCCGATAAGACTTTTTTCTCTTTGCCGTTTACATAGTGTCGTTCAAACAAATCTAAGAACATAAAAGCAAAAGCCGGGGAAATACATCATACAGTGTTTTGCTCCCGACTTCTACTATATCACAAAATTTATATATAGATTAGTTCTTGAAAAATAACTTCCTCCGCCTGCGCCTTCAGCGTGTTCATCAGCCCCACCCAGCGCATAGGGTCACAGGCTTTCAGTTCCTCGGTGACGCCCGCTACCTCCATCATGCGGAATAGCGAGAACGGTGGTTATTCCGAAATTATTCTGATTCGGGATAATACTGGCAAGCAATGCAAAGCAGTACCCACTTTGCAAAAACAGGCGGATTCCGTTTACACGGAGCCCGCCTGTTTCATGCTTGTTGGGGCGCTGCCCCAATCCCCGCAGAACACAAAAACTGTGTTCTGGAACGATGGATAAATCCATCGGCTGCGCGATTTTGCAAATCGCTTATGGGCAGGCAGCTCAGCGCTGCTCTGCCTCTTTTTCCCGTCGTTCATTCGCTTCCTCCTGCTCCTTGTCCAGCTCCAGAATACGGTCGATATTGGCCTTGGCCGTCAGCAGCTCTTTCATTTCCTCACGGGCTTTTCGGTAGTCGGCGTAGGCCGCTTTCTTCTCCGCCAGCAGCTCGGCGTACTCGGTATTCAGCGCCTTGATGGTGGGCAGCTTCTTGAAGCCCAGTCCATCAAAATAGTTCTTTGCGGCCTTGTGGATCGTGATCTCGCTTTCATGCTCTGCAAGAAATTTCTTGGAGTACCCGGCCTTGCGATAGGCAACGTAGGTATCGCGGGTCTTGGCGTAATTGACAATATGCTCCCGCAGCACCGCAATCTCGGCCATGCGTGTTTCCGAAGCCTTGATCCTTGCGGAAAGCTCATTGAAGTGAGCGGACGCTGCCGCCGCTTTCTCTGAGAGAACGGCGTAATCTAAAAGCTCATGGTCTTGCAGATAGGCCACCGTCTGTGCCATCTGTTTCAGGTTGAACAACGTCGCCCAACGCGCATAACCGGCACCCTTGCCCGCGCGTAACTTGGCCTGAATGTCCACCAGCAGATTCCCGCTGCGCTTTTCCGGTTTGACCGGCGCGGCGACGTTCTTTTGCGGCGTATGCGCCTTTTCACCTGCAATCACCGCGCGGAGATCTGCGGGAGTATAACCGTCGCCGAGGGTATCCATGCGAATGGATTTTTTCTGTTCGCCGCCTAACAGGGACGGGACTTTCTTGCCCTTGACCTCATACCCGGCCCGCCGCAGCAGCTCCAGCAGCGTTTCAAAGCTGTCGGGCTTTTGCGCCAGCGCATCGTCAATGGCCGCGCATATCCGCTCCCGGTGGGAGGGCTTCTTTTTGTCGCCCAGCCACTTGTTGTAGCTCTTGCCGTGGCGCTTCGGATTCTCCACGATGGAGTAGCCGTTCTCGATGCAGATGGTATCGTTGAGCCGCCGCACGGCGCGGCTGCTGCCCCAAAAGTTTCTGAATTTCCGGGTCTGGCTGAGTGCGGTGGAGTTCCAGATCACATGATTGTGAATATGGGCTTTGTCGATATGGGTGCAGACGATATAGGCGTGATTGCCCTTGGTGAAGCGCTTGGCCAGCTCACAGCCCAAACGGTTCGCGTCCTCCGGTGTGATCTCTCCGGGAACAAAGGATTGCCGTAGATGGTAGGCGATCACATCATCCTCGCCGCGCACTCTGCCGGTCTTTTGGGTGTATTGATTTTTGGCGAAAAGGAACTCGGCGTCGGCGATCCTGCTGTCGCACTGCCAGCTTGTTATGAGCCTGCCGCCGTCCGTCTTTTGCGGATTTTCGGTGTAGTCGATGATAGTGCTGATGGCCTGTCCCACCGTGCGGCCTTTGCCGGTGTGCAGAGGCATCAGGCGCGTGGTTGCCATGTTGGACACCTCCTTGAAAAGTCAAACGGCCTGCCGTAGCAGACCGCTTTACACTACCCCTTTATCTATCATGTGCATCAGATTATTCGGCGCATACAGCTTCCATTCCTCGTGCCAGATGAAGCCTTGGCTCTCGCTTGATAAATAGAATTTTATAGCACGGAGGGGTAGTTTTTACAATCTCTTTGAGTAAAATCAAAAACAGAATTTATGAAAAAGCAAGCCGAGGCGTTCGCCCCGGCTTGCGCTTTAACTATGGATGAAGTTTTTCATGGCAGCGTTCACGTCTTGCAGCTTGCCAAGTCCCTGCACCGCCAGCAGCGGAAGTCCCATCGGGCTGATTAGAAACGCCAGCACAAGGAGGATAATGCCGTTTTTTACAGAGTAGGTAATCATCACGGCGATGGCCAACAGGGAGAGCAGGCCGCTTGCCAGCTTGAACACGAAGCCGGAGCAAGACAGCAGCCCCGCGCACAGCCAGACGAACAGGGACAGGATAAGCGATAGCGGCACAAGGATAATTTTCAGAATAGACATTTGACGGCCTCCTTTTCAAAGACGTTATGCTTTTCTAATATCAGAATACCATGACAGCGCGCGCTTTGCAACAATGCGAGGCTTTTGCTTTGTGTGAACAGGGGCGGCGGAGTGACCGCCGCCCCTGCGACTTATTTCAGCGCCGCCAGCGAGGAAACGATTTTCTCTGCCTCCGTCCATATCCGTTCCTGACTTTGCTGAATGTCCTCCAAATCGGCCTCATAGATGCGGCCTGTTTCGTGAGCGCGGCGGGTAAGCTGGTTGAGGTTGTTGCTGGAATACCGAAGCAGGGACACCAGCTCCCGCAGCTCCGGAAGGTCGAGCTTCACCACATATCCGTCAATCGCCATCTTGCGGAGATACGCCGCCATGTTGGTGGTGCCGAACTGCGCCATCTTCGTTTCAATCATTTCCCGCTCCTGCGGCGTGACGCGGAATTTGAGCTGAATATCCCGTTTGCGCTTTGCCATCGCTCAGCGCTCCGGGGCTTTGGACTTCGCCGAAATTTTCGGCGAAGTTGTTTCAGGCGGCTTTTTCAGCTTATCCCGGACAGAGGTTTTCTGCCGCTCCTGTGCGTAGGCTTTGCGGGTCTGGCTGAGAAACAGATCCACCAGACCGGGATGGCTGTTGACGGCCAGATAGCAGTTGCGGTCAGTACCCCATGTGTCGGGATTGGCGGGGATGGACATGGCGTTTGCCCATGCCCGGTTGTCGGGTGAATACCGTCTGTCCCAATCCGCTTGACAGACGGTAATGGCAAGGACATGGAACGTGCGGTCATAGCCGAACTGCTGCACTACCTGATCGACCGCTGCTGTATCCAGCCGGTTATCCCGGTAGTGGTCGCGGATGGCGGCTTCGATAGCTTCCTTGCAGGCTGCGTTCGCCTGATTGGAGGCGCGGTAGGCAGCAAGCTCGTCATGCTCTCTGGCATAGGATGCCGGGTGCTTGTAAACGGGGAGATTTTTCATTATCGTGCCTCCATTTCTTTTTTGTGGGGCTTTTCCGGTGCGCCATGAACAGGCGACGCTTTCAGCCTGTCCAGAACGGAAGGCCGAGCCGATTTTGCAATCGCCTGCTCAGGCTGCGGCTGTCCCTTGCCGTCCAGATTCAGCTCCATATCCAACTCAATGAGCCGCGCAGTTTTTGCGGCCAGCTCCTGCTCCTGCGGGAACGGCTTACCGACCTCGGCCTTTGCCGCCGCCTGCTGGTTATAGAGGTTTTCAAGCTGCTCCTGAACGCTGCGCAGACGCTCCGGCATTTTATCCAGCGCGTTCTCGATGCGGACAAGGTTGCCTCTGGCATCCGAACCGAGTTCAACACGATGGGTCATCCGGCCTTTCAGCGTCAGCGTGTACGTTTTCCACATGGAATCAAAAGCAACGGACATGGTAAAGCCGCGATAGCTGCCGATCTGTACCGGGTCTTTGCCCTTGACCTCCTTGCAGGTGTCCAGCAGCGCGGCACCGGCGTTTTCCTTATCGGTGAGCCGGTCGCCGCGAATCTCCATGCCGACAAAGCCCTCTGCCGGGAGCGGATGCGCCGCGAGGGTCTGCATATCCGCCTCCAGCCCACGAACAAAGCCCTTGTGTTCTTCTATCTTTTCCGGGAAGTATTTCAGCAGACTGTCCTCCAATCGGAATTGCTTGCTGTTGTGGTCTGCCTTCATAATTTTGAGCTTAGACACCTCAATGTCCAAATCCATGCGCTCTTTGATGCGGGGATCACCGGCACAGAGCGCCTTGATCTCCGCAAAGGACAGCGCTGTAGCGTCCACATCCTCGCAGGAGCGAACCGGAGATTTTGAGGTCATGATCTGAGAGATGAATTTCTGTTTATTTTCCACCGTTTGCCAGAGGTAGGCGTCAAACGTCCCTTCGGTCACATAGCGGCAGACATGAACGAGCTTGTTCTGATTGCCCTGACGCTCGATACGGCCTTTTCTCTGCGTGAGATCACGGGGACGCCACGGGCAATCCAAATCGTGAAGTGCGACCAAACGATCCTGCACGTTGGTGCCCGCGCCCATTTTGGCCGTGCTGCCCATCAGGACGCGCACTTGACCGCTGCGTACCTTTGCGAACAGTTCCCGCTTTTTGACCTCCGTATTGGCATCGTGGATGAACGCGATCTGTTCCGGGGGCATACCGGCGTCAATGAGCTTTTGGCGCACATCCTCATAGACCGTGAACGGCGTTTCCGTGCTTTCCTCCAATGAAATCGCGCTCTCCAGCGCATGGATTTCCGGGCTGTCCAGCGTACCGGGGGAAGCCTTTGCCGCCCGCTGCGAGGGCGTGGTCTTTGGCGTAGAAATGTCGCAAAACACAAGCTGTGTCAGTTTTTCCTCCTCGCCGTCACGCCAGTATTGGAGAATGTTCGCCACGCACTGATTGACCTTGGTGGTTTCTTCGTCGGGGAGCATGGGATTGATGATGCGCTGGTCAAGCCCCAGCTTGCGTCCGTCCGAGGTGATTTTGAGCATATTGTCCACATCCGGGCTGACCGCACCGCTGTGTACCTTGGACGCTCGTTCCGAGAGGGCTTTCACCATGTCCTGCTGGATCTGTGTGGGTTTGGTGGCGATGGTGTGATACGCAACCTCCGGCGTGGGTAAGTGGAGCTGATCCGCCGTTTTGATGTCGGCGACCTCTTTGAACAGATTCATCAATTCGGGCAAGTTGAAAAATTTTGCAAAGCGCGTCCTTGCCCGGTAGCCGGTTCCCTCCGGGGCAAGCTCCAGCGCGGTGGTGGTTTCACCAAAGCGGCTTGCCCAGCAATCAAAGTGGCCCATACCCATCTCTTGCAGCCGGTCATGCTGCAAATAGCGCTGGATGGTGTAAAGCTCTGTCATGGAGTTGGAAACCGGGGTGCCGGTGGCAAATACCACGCCGCGCCCGCCGGTCAGCTCATCCATGTAGCGGCACTTTGAGAACATATCCGAGGATTTCTGCGCATCGGTGGTGGAAAGCCCTGCCACGTTGCGCATCTTTGTATAGAGGAAAAGATTTTTATAATTGTCCGACTCGTCCACAAACATCCTGTCTACGCCGAGCTGTTCAAAGTAAATCACATCATCCTTGCGGTCGCTGGCTTGCAGCTTTTTCAGCCGCGCCTCCAGCCCCTTTTTCGTGCGCTCCAAGCTCTTGATGGTAAAGCTGTTGCCGCCTGCGAGCTTGGTATCCTGAATACCATCGGTGATTTCCTCAATCTGCTGGTGAAGGAGCTGTTCCTGCCGCTCCGGACTGATGGGGATACGCTCAAACTGGCTGTGGCCGATGATAACGGCGTCATAGTCGCCGGTGGCGATACGGGCGCAGAATTTCTTGCGGTTGTGGGTTTCAAAGTCCTTCTTGGTAGTGACAAGGATGTTGGCCGAAGGGTAGAGCCGCAAAAACTCGGACGCCCACTGTTCCGTCAGATGGTTCGGCACGACAAAAATGGATTTCTGGCACAGTCCCAACCTCTTGGATTCCATCGCAGAGGCTACCATTTCAAAGGTTTTTCCCGCGCCAACTTCGTGTGCCAGCAGCGTATTCCCGCCGTACAGCACATGGGCGATGGCGTTTTTCTGATGCTCTCGGAGGGTGATTTCCGGGTTCATACCGGAGAAAACGATGTGGCTGCCGTCATACTCGCGGGGACGAGTGCTGTTCATTTCCTCGTTGTATTGCCGTACCAGCGTTTCGCGCCGCTCCGGGTCTTTCCAAATCCAGTCCTTGAACGCATCCCGGATAAGCTGCTGCTTCTGCGCGGCAAGGGTGGTTTCCTTGGCGTTGAGGACACGGCGCTCCCGTCCGTCTGCGTCCTCAATGGTATCGTAGATGCGAATATCGCGGAGATTCAGCGCATCCTCCAGCAACCGGTAGGCGCTGGCGCGGTCTGTGCCGTAGGTGGTGAATGCCGCCACGTCGTTGTAGCGCACCATGCTCTTGCGGGAAACCTGCCATTCTGCGGTGTACGGGACATAGCTGATCTCGATCTGTCCGCGCAGATAGCGGGGCGTTTCAAAGGTTTCGTACATGAATTGCTCGATGTACTTCTTATCAAACCATGTCGCACCCAGCCGCACCTCAATCTCACTGGCTTCAAGGTCTTTCGGCTGGGCAGCAATCAGGGCGTCCACATTCCCAGCGAAGAATGGGTCGCGCGCTGCCACGCGCTGCGCGGTACGGAGCTTCTGCCGGACGTTGCCGGAGAGATATTCGTCCGCCGTCTGCCAGCCCTTCGCCCAATGCTCGCCGCCGTCCTCCAAGTCAAACGGGCCACTGTTTGGTTCCTTGTAAATGACGCCCTTCAAATCCTCAACGATCTGCGGGATTTTCTCGCTGCCGCCCATGAGGGTGGCCATAAAGCTGAGATCGACGCAGGCTTTTTCTCCGATGCAGACAGCAAGGGCTTCACTGGCGGTATCCACAGAATCTACGCTGTGCTGCTGCTTGATGGTGCGCTTATGGAACATATCCGCCTTGCGCTCCAGCTTTCCGTCGTCATCCAGCACTTCCAGCGAACACAGGAGGTAGTAAGAGGAATCGTCAGAGAACGCAAGACGGTTCGCACGCTCATTGATTAGGCCGTGTTTTGCGGAGAACGCATCATAGAGGCGGTTTAGCTCGGCCTGCGCTTCCTGAATCCGGCTTTCTGCGCTGTACTCGTCCATTTGCAGGGCAATCAGCTCATTCACACAATCCCGCAGCGCGACCATGCCTTTAATGCGCTCGGCGGCGGTGGCGTTCAGCTCCGGTTTGACCATGCGGCTGTTTTCCCGGTAGTACACCTCGCCGTCCACCACGGTGTAGGAGTAGTTTTTCACATTGGGGTCTGCTGGGATGGACGTGTCGATCTGTTCGCCCTCGCCCAGCTCTGGCAGCTCCGCTTCCTGATAGGCACCGCGAATGTTTTTCACGGCATCATGGAGCTGATCTGCAAGCTCCAGCCCCTCGATGGGGACAACGGTGAAATCCTGCTTGCCGTATTGGGTGCTTTCGGAGGTCTGCCTGCCTAAAATCATCTCCGGGTGGTCAACAAAATAGCGGTTGATGGCAAAGCCATCCTCGTTCTGGCCGAGGTGTACCCAATCCGGTTCGATCTCAATGGGACGGTCACGCTTTTGGAGAAAGAGAATGTCCGAAACCACATCCGTACCGGCGTTGGCGCGGAACGCATTGTTGGGAAGCCGAATGGCACCCAGCAGCTCCGCCCGCTGCGCGATGTACCTGCGGACTTCGGGCGATTGCTTGTCCATCGTGTAGCGGGAGGTCACAAACGCGATCACGCCGCCCGGACGCACTTGGTCGAGGGTTTTGGCAAAGAAGTAGTCGTGAATGGAAAAACCGAGCTTGTTATAAGCCCGGTCATCTACCTGATATTGTCCGAACGGGACGTTGCCCACGGCAAGGTCGTAAAAGTCTTTTCTGTCCGTTGTCTCAAAGCCTGCGATGGTAATGTCCGCCTTGGGATAAAGCTGCTTGGCAATGCGCCCGGTGATGCTGTCCAGCTCCACGCCGTAGAGCTTGCTGCCCTGCATCTGCTCCGGCAGCAGGCCAAAGAAGTTGCCGACGCCCATAGACGGCTCCAGAATGTTGCCGCTCTGGAAGCCCATATTGCCGACCGCTTCATAGATTGCCTTGATGACGGTGGGGCTGGTGTAGTGGGCGTTCAGCGTGGACGCTCTGGCCGCAGCGTATTCCTCCGGGGAAAGTGTGGCGTACAGCTCTGTAAACTCGTCCGACCAGTTTGGCTTATTCTCGTCGAAGGCATCCGCAAGACCGCCCCAGCCCACATAGCGGGAGAGGATTTCCTGCTGCTCTGGGCTGGCCTGTAAGCCCTCAAACTCCAGCTCTTGCAGGAGTTGGATAGCCGCCATATTTGCCCGAAACTTTGCTTTTGCGCCGCCGACGCCGAGGGCATCATCGGTGATGTGGAAATTCTGCGCGTCGCGGTGGCTTGCCGCCTTGAAGTCAGCGTAAGCGGCCTGCTCCGCAGCGGCAATGCTGGGAAAGTCCTGCCACTCGCCGTCAATGGGGATGGATACCGCAGGACGGTGTGCGGGAGGCTCGTCGATCTCGGCCTGAGAGATGGCATCATCAAAATCAGGCACGAACTCGCCCATTTCCGAAAGCGCCGCGCGCCCTTCCTGCTCCAGAATCAGCGCTTCTTCCTCGCTCATGGTGGGAGGTTCAGGCTCGGCGGGTTCCGCAGTGGGCGGGTCATGCTCCGGTTCCGGGACATGAAGCGTCTGGATTTCTATGTCGTAGGGCAAGTGTGTTTTCTCGGCGGGATAGAACGCGACGGGTTTGGTGATGGGCTGCGGCTGCTCCCGTTCCTGTTCTTCAACGAACGAGCGTATAAACGCAATGTGTTCAGAGCGGAAGATGGGAAATCCCTGCCTGTTTTGAAAAGTCACATCGCGCAGAGATACTTCATCTGCGCCGAAATTCACGCTGTCAATGACAAACTTCCGTCCGTCGATCTCTAACTCCATGCCAATGGGGATGTAATCCTTGGTGTCGGCCTCGTTGATAACATCATAGCTGTCGGTTTTATTTGGCTGTGCAAACACGAAGCTGTGTCCATGCTCCAACAGTCGCTTTGCGGCGCTTGCCCATTGTCCAAAATCATAGCCGGTCACAGCGGTTTCTCCCATACCGGGAATATCGCGTTGCAGCAGGCGGCGATTCAAAGCGCTGGCGGCGCGTTCTGCATCCGCGCCATAAAAAAGCAGCCGTTCTCCGACGCGGACACCGATGAGCTTTTCGGGATGCTCTGCACGAAGTGCCTGATATGCCGAAACATTCGGCGCAAGCTCACGGCCTTGATCTGCGATTCGTGTGAGGACAGCAGAAACCGGCTCGGTTCTGCGTTCCGGTTCGTGATTGCTCTCACTGGAGGATGGAACGGCGCTGAGATGCGCGACAGTTTCATCTGCGGAATCAACATTATAGAGCGTACCGTCAATTTCCACGCGCTGCCCCACAAGGTTTTGAACCGCTTTCGGCGTCTCCGGGGTTGGCTGTTCTGTGTGCTGCGCCGCAATGACGCGCTGCGGCTCCGGTTCAGAAGCCTCGAAGTATCTGGTATCGAGGTAGCGTTCAAAGGAATTGCGGTCGATGCTGACCGGCTCCTGTTCGGGTGCGTTCGGTAACGTGTGCCAGACGTGATCTTCATCTACACGCGCGATAGCGCCGACTGCTGCTATGTGGTCTAACTCTATGGATGAAATGCGATCTCCAATATGATAAGTATAGCCAAGCGGCGTTGTAAACGCCGGAGGGGATAGCTCAATTCCCATATCCCGTTTGATGCCATCCAAGTAAGCAATGGCGTTATTCTGTTCTGCAAAGCGGAGCGTTTGTTCCCCATCTCCGCAGAACCGTTCCAACACCTCATCCCAAATGCCGGTAATTCCGCCCTCGCCTGGATGCAGACGAATGGAGTATCGGTCAGGTGAAAATAACCGCAGTCGCTCATTCTCATCGTAAAATTTATTCTCTCGGATGAGCTGTGCCAACCGCCGCTGTACCTGCGCCCATGTGAGCGTCACCGGCTCGGCGTTTCCTACATGGATATACATGGGAGTTTTGCTATCTTCCCAGCCATATTTTGCAGCCAGCCATGCGGCGGTGCTGCGTTCTCGCCCATGCGCCTGCATATATAGTGCGACTTCCTGCTTGCCCTTTAGGTTGTTGTGCCAATCCAGAAGCGCGTTGTCAATGTCCTCCTGTGTGATCTGATAGGGAGAGGGTGCGACCGTCGCTGCCAGCGTGGGATACAGTTCCTCCAAAAGCTCCTGATGCAGCCGGTTATGGAACGCGGGCATATCAAAGTACAGGCGAACAAGCTGGAGATCATCAGATGCCGTGACAATACGACGGATAGCGTCCGCACCCTCCAGATAAGCGTTCTGGCGGTCTGAATTGCGGCAGGCATTGACAAAAGCCGTATCTTTGGAAAGCGCGTTGCCAACAGTCAGCTTGTACCCGTCAAACAGCTCCCGTACCGTGGGCTGCGGCGCGTCGGCGGCAGGATCGCGGAACACCCTCGTGCCGTCCGCGCCGAACTCTGCTTCATAAGCATTGATGGCCTGTTCTGCCTCGTGGTCGATGGACGGAAGCGTATATGCCGTGTGTTCATGGCCGGAATCGCCAATGCGCGAAATTGTTACATCATGCTTTTCCCGCAGCTTTTCAACGTATTTCTCCAAATCCTTTGCAGGGAAGCCACACATGGTAACACGGCCTACTCCCTCCAAATTGCGGCGCGTCAGCTCAAGGCTGAGATCATCTGCAACTGCCCGCGCATCCTCGCCATACAGCTCGAAGAAGTCCCCAACCTGATACAGCACAATTTCATCGGGGTGCGCCGCCTTTACGTCGTTATAGTCGTTATAAACCGCGTTCCGCATGGCGTCCTGCGCCATTTCCTTGTCATAGGCTGCCTGCTCATCCGGCGTAAGGTAGCGGTTCAACCGAACCAGCTCCGAGATGCGCGAAGCGACCTTGTTCCAATTCATCTGAACATCTGCACAGCCCGCTTTTTTCAGCGTGATGCCTTTGCTGCCGTGATCTTCATAGCTGCCGCTTTCTCTGGATACGGCATGGGTATGCCCGCCGATGCCGTACTCCTTTTTCAGAAAATCGGCATTCTCCTTGGGAGTGTGCGAAGTCTGGAAAAACGCATAGATGCGGGTCTTTCCACCCTCAAAACTGCTCCCGTTTGCAAGAGAAGCCGCAATTTCATCTTCGGTGATAAACCTGCCGGTTGCTGGAATAGCCGCCATATCGGAGCGGAATTCCTTTCGTGGAAGGGACAGATCTTCCAAACGTGTGAGAAGTGCCTGCGGCTTGTGGTAATGGAAGCGCAGCAGCGCACGGTTTTCGCGGTAGGCGTCCATGAATACCTTGTATTCTGACAGGAGCCTATCCCGGAACGCCGGATTCAGCAGATCGTCCGTCAGACGCTCCGTTTCCTCTGGAAAGCTGGTGCTATGGATATTACCCAAGCAGGACAGATACCCCAGCGACTTTGCTTCATCCGAGAAATCGTGATAAAGGTTCCAGACATCCACAGCAATACCCAGCCGCTCATAGCGCGGGGCTTCCGTGACCTCAAGATTGGTGGCAAATGCGCCGCCGTCCAGAAGCTCCTCAATACGCTCCGCCGCATCTGCCCAGCCTATCACTTGGGCAGAACGAAGATAGCGAGAGGTATCTCCGGTTGCAATATGGATACCATCGTCCCCGTACCATGCGGAAAGCCTGCCGTTATCCGTAATCAGGCCGTTGCCGCCGTAGTAAAGAGCTTTCAGAAATGCCGCGCGATCCTCTAAAGGTTTTTGCTTGGAGAATTCCGCAGCAATTTTCATCCGCGCTGCATCCGCATTACCGCCCGCGCGCAGGATGTGGTCAATATCATCCTGAGAAATGAACATAGAAAAAGCGGAGGGCGTTACACTCTCCGCTTCTGCGATGGATTGAATTTGTTCTGCCTCTGAGGGGAAGAAGGACATCTGCGCCCCAGCAGGGGCATCGAACATATTTAGCTGAACACCAGTTCCGTGAGGATCGTTTCCTCGGCCTGCGCTTTCAGCGTGTTCATCAGCCCTACCCACTTCATCGGGTCGCTGGCTTTCAGCGATTCCGTCACGCCCGCTGACTTCATCAGCTCCGGCATCATCTGTTCCAGCCGGTTGTTCGCTGCCTCGTCGATCTCCCGCAGATGGGGGTACAGCTTCTCGGACAGCAGCAGGCTGTTCCACAGCACCGGACGATGCTCCTTCAAGTAATTCTTCCGCATCCTGCCGTACTTGCCCAGCGGGGCTTGCGGCTGCTCTGTCAGGCTCAGGTCGGGAATCAGATAATCCCCGCTGCGGGTGTAGGTCAGTTCGCTCATGGCTTTCGCTCCTTTCCGCGATTTTCTCGCGCTCATAATTCTTGATGGTGACTTCGATCTGCCGCAGCACCAGTTCGCTGGACTGGCTGATGACCGTTCCAAGAGCGGCGACGGTCTGAGGGGTGTTGAAATCAAAGACGTTCAGAAAATCCTCATGCTCGAAGTATTCTCCCGGCTGCATCCCGCAGCGGGACAGCAGCGCATAGGTGGTGCTGACAACGGCGGCGTTCCGAAATGCGGCTCCGATGTTGAACTCATCATAGTCCTCCAAAAAGGAACCGTCAACGATGCCGACAATATCGCGCCAGTTGTCGTGCCAGTATTCATCTACAAGCTGCGCCGCCACACGCTCCATCTGATCGGCAAGTCCGTTTTCACCGGAAACGTCAAAGCGCTGTTCCAGCGCCGCAGATACTACCTCACGATGCTCCTGCCGGTATTCCCAAAGATAAGGGCGGCGAGAGTTCTCGCCGCCGCTGGTATCGGAAACATCGAATACATATCGGAGTTTGGGTTGGTCGCTGCTGGTATCCACAAGGGCGATGCCCTTGCTGCCTCGCCGCACATAGCGGCGCATCTGCTTATTCCAAAGGTCGTATTCCGCGCAGGCCGTGGCTTCCGGGCGCTGGGCGAAGATCATGAGCTGCTCGTTGTAGGGGTACTTATACAGCCTTGCGGCGGTGGTCAGAAATGCCGTCCACTTCTGGTAGCTTCCCGTGATCTGCACCGCCGTGCGGTCTGCCATCTGCGCATAGAGCTGTACTTTACTCGGCATCCATATCCTCCTTTTCAAAATCGGGGAACAGGTCGAGCGCGTCATATTCCTCGTTGCTCATCCCGCGCAGCTTTGCGATGGCGCTGTCCGTCAGCTCCCGCAGCTCCGTTTCATCCGCAGCGAGGTAGCCGCGCATTTCCTCCAGCGCGGCGATCAAGCCCGTGCGGGTGCCGGTGTTGTAGAGGCTCATAAGCTGCTGTTCTTCAAAGGTGATGTTCATATCAAAGCTCCTTTTCCGCGCTCTTTTTGGGCGCTGTTTTGTGTGGACGTTCTTGGGTCGGTTGGCTTTTGAGCTGCTCCAGTACAGATTTCTTCTTTTCCCGGTGTGCCGCCGCAGCCAAATCCATCAGGGAGATGGACATACCGGCCTTGACCTGTGCCTCAAGGTCGGCGACGGTGGGCTGTTTGGGGCCGTTGTTGATAATGCCGTCGATCATGCCGTAATCATCTTCCATCGACATCTCGGCGGCTTTCAGATAATTCTCCGGTTTCTGAAAGGCGGGCAGCTCCTGAAATCCCATGCTGTCACAGTAGTGATAGGATACCTTGCCGTTCTGTTTCAGCGCAACGATGTCGCTGACGGAGAGGCTGTGTCCCACAAAATCACCGGGGCGCTCGTCGTTGAAAATGTAGTAGAAGTTTTCGAGGATTCTGCCGGTATCATCGTCCGGGTACACCTCACGGGTATAGATGGCTTCATAGTTGGCCGGGTCAGGCGGCGCGGCCAGACTGCCGAGGTTGGCAAAACGCAGCTCCACCGGCGCATCCCGGCGTAGCTGGTAGATCGCCATAGAATCGGTGGGACTGTTCAAAAAACGCTGCTCCACATCGCGGGGTGGAATATGGCCCTTGACCGCATCCCAATCCGGTCTTGTGACGCCGAACATTCCGTCGTGCTTGATGATGTCCTCGGCTTCAAAGACCATTTCCTCGGCGTTGTCGGGATAGAGCATATAAACCGTGATGTCATGTTCCAGAAGCTCCACTGCCCGATCCTTGGAAAGCGGGAGCATATCACTATCCAGATACCCATAGTTGCGCATATCGTCCACCGTCAGCGTGGGGTCAGGCATCGGGGTGGCCTGTTCCAGCTCCGGGAGCATGGTATCTGTATCATCGGTGGGAACAACGACTGCGCCGGTGATCTGTTCGCTGTCCAAGGGCGGCGTAATCTGCGCCTCCTGCAAGTCCTCCAGAATTTTCATATCTGCAAATGTCACCTTGGTTGGTGTCATGCCCTGAATGGCAAATACCTCCGTTCGGACAGCCCCGGCAACAGATGCAACCGGCGAATCTTCAATGGCGCTGCTGTCAATAACACCGCCATCCAGCAGCTTTTTGCTTTCCTTGTCGTAGAGCGAATAGTCCCAACCACCGTCTGTATGCTGCACATGGAGATATACCGAGCCATCCACAAGATAAAGCGCTTCGTCTGTTTGTGTGGCGCTCACTTCTTCACGATTGATGCCGCGCTCCTTGCAAATATCCGCAAAGTGCCGGTCAATGTCCGTAATCAGCTCGGAGGCAGTCTTGTTGATGGTTTCCAGACTGGCGCGAAGCTCTTTCAGCTCCTTGCCCTGTGACCATGTGGCGATATAGCCGAAGCTGTTTTCGCCCGTTTCAATGCCGTAATACTGGCAGACCGCATAGGAGATGCTTTCGGCCTCGACCTCCTCGGTGTTGCGGCTCTTTTCGCCGGGGACAAGGATCGTCTCACCATCGTCCGCAAGCTCCGTCATGTGTTCGTAGTCGTGGAGCTTGGCGTGGGCAATCTCATGGACGGCGGAGCATACCGTCTGCACCTCGCTCATACCGGCGCGGATGGTGATGCTCTGCGCCTTAATGCTGAAAAAGCCGTCCGTATCCCGCGCAACGGGCTTTATCTCTATGGGGACGGGAGAGGCGCGGCGCAGCGCCTCCATGAAAACCTCATACTGCTGCACATTGCCGCTCAGATCGGCGGCAAGCTGGGGCAAGGGCTTTCCCGCAGTCTGCGACACGTCAAAGACGGATACCACCTTGAACATGGGAATACGGATTTCCTTTTCCTCAATGATGGCCTTGCCGTCCGCATCCAGCACCGGCGCGTTGGTTTCCGGGTCGGTCTTGATTTCCTCGACCTTTTTCTTATAGGGCGTGGGAGCGATGATGCGGATACCTTTTTCACCTTTCAGGACGTTCCTGCCGAACTGATCGCGCCACTTGTTGAAGCCCGCCACATGGGTGGCGTCGGGGCGCTGCATATAGATGAGCATGGTATTATTGACCGAGTAGCGGTGAAAGCGACTCATGGTGGCAAGGTACTTCCGGTACTTATCGCTCTCGAACAGCTCCTTGATGCCATTTTCGATGCTGTCAACGATCTCCCGCATCCGGTCTTTGTTGATTTGCTTTTCAGCCATGATGATCTCCTTTCAGAAAAATAGCGCCCCTGCGCAGAAGAAAACACATCCTGCACAGGGGCGATTCTCCGCAGATAGACGTTGTTTTTGAGCTTGCG
>UMKB01052099.1_pt1 | contig 15970 bp, 12 predicted proteins | sample 1966171 | NCBI WGS metagenome assembly UMKB01 (sample SAMEA4836164, study PRJEB28245) | human gut metagenome | biome: gut microbiome; material: fecal sample | place: Denmark | collected 2008 | reverse complement strand
TCTGGTCACTGGCGCCAGTGGCATCAGCCACTACTCCAAAATAAAGTACGGTGAGAGCAAGGATAATATAAAAACCAGGCAAAATTTTCGCAAATGTTTCTCTGGTACGTTCTCGCCTGAAGAACTTCGTGAAGGTTCCTGGTTGTACAGGTTTTTGCGTTGATACAGAAAATGCTGCTGTTTGAGCATCTTTGATGCGAGTTCAGCATTTTCTGTATTGTTCTTAGCAAAGTTCTGTACACCTTGGTACCTTAGAAGTTCTGAATTGAGACGTATCCAGAGGAACATTTATCGAAAATCCCATCTGGTTCATTTAATTATCCCATAATCACCGGGAATCCTTTATTATCTCTCCTCACGGAAATACGGTAATCCAAGTCCCGCCGGCGGCTGGTGCTCCTTCTTCTTTCGGAAGCTTGTAAACACCAGTACAATAATCGTTACCACATACGGCAGTGCCTTAAACACCTCCTGCATACTTCGTCCCAGTCCCGGGATATACAGATACAGGATATAAAGTGCTCCGAAAAGGAACGCTCCCCAGATTGCATTCAGTGGTTTCCACAGTGCGAAGATTACCAGTGCAACTGCAAGCCATCCACGGTCACCAAATCCATTGTCTGTCCAGGTTCCGCCGGAATATTCCATTACGAAATAGAGTCCGCCAAGTCCGGCAAGCCCTGCTCCGATACAGGTAGACAGATATTTGTATTTGATAACATTGATACCTGCTGCATCTGCTGTTCCAGGATTCTCGCCAATTGCACGAAGATTCAAGCCTGCTCTTGTTTTAAATAAGAAGAAAGACAAAACCACCGCTACGATCACACAGAGATATGTCATAAATCCATAATTGAACAAAATCGGTCCGATTACCGGAATCTTAGATAATCCCGGGATTTTGGCTGTGTAAGCACTTCCTGTTACTTTTACAGAAATCTGTCCGACACCACCGGCAAGTTTGGAAATAGAACCACCAAAGAAGTTACCAAAACCTGTACCAAAGATTGTAAGAGCAAGACCGGTTACGTTCTGATTTACACGAAGAGTAATGGTCAGGATACTGTAGATCAGGCCACCGATCATTGCACATGCAAAGGCACATACAAACGATATCAGGACACCTATAAATGCATTCGGATTCGGGTTATCTTTTTCATAAAGAAAAGCTCCCATCAGGCCGGCAATACCGCCCATATACATAATTCCCGGAATACCAAGATTCAGGTTTCCGGATTTCTCCGTCATAATTTCACCAAGCGCACCATAAAGAATACAGATGCCCTGGACAATTGCTTTTTGAATAAAGATGGTCAGTACACTCATTGCATCTACCTCCTATTTTTTTGTACGCTTTACTCTGTAGTTGATAAAGAATTCTGCCCCGATCAGGAAAAACAGAATAATGCCGAGAATAACATCGGATGCATTTTCATTCAATCCATACTGAGTCGCAATCTGAACAGCACCCTGATTCATAAATACAATACCAAAAGATACAGCCACCATAATAAAAGTATTGAATTTGGAAAGCCATGCAACGATGATTGCTGTAAATCCACGTCCTCCTGCTGTTGCAGTAGAGATTGTATGGCTTGCACCACTTACAATAACAAATCCTGCGATACCACAGATTGCACCAGAGATTGCCATGGTACGGATAATAACTTTCTTTACATGGATACCGGCATATTTTGCAGTATTTTCACTCTCACCAACTACAGCGATCTCATAACCCTGTTTGCAGTATTTCAGATAAATGAACATCCCAACAGTCAGGATCAGAACGATCAGAACATTCCAGCCGTATTTCTGTCCAAACAGTTCCGGCAGCCAGCCTGCCTGTGTTGCCTGATTAATGATACCAACAGTATTGGAACCTTTTGGATTTTCCCAGAAAACGATACAATATGTAACCACCTGCATGGCAACATAATTCAGCATCAGAGTAAAAAGTGTTTCATTTGTATTCCAGTATGCTTTGAATACCGCCGGGATCATACCCCATATCATGCCGCCAAGTGCACTTGCAATAAACATAACAATAAGTAAGATCACCGGTGACATTTTATCACCTGCATAGATCATCACCGCTGCGGAGCAGGCTCCACCAATCAGGATCTGGCCTTCTGCACCGATATTCCAGAATTTCATTTTGAATGCCGGAGCAAGTCCGATTGCAATACACAGAAGAACCATCGTATCACGTATTGTCTGCCAGATACGACGTTCCGATCCCATTGCTCCATCCCAGATTGCTTTATATACATCTACCGGATTCATCTTGACAAGTGCGACGATTACAGCACCGCACACGATCAGTGCAAGGATCAGCGCAATAAATCGAATCAGCAGTCTTTCCTGCCATCCGGCTTTGTTTCTTCTTTTACTTACCTGTAAGAAAGGTTCTTTATTCATTGACAACCCCTCCTTTTTCATGTTTCGTCATAAGAAGACCGATTCCTTCTTTGGTTGCAGTTCTGCCATCAACCACTCCGCTGATTTTTCCTCCACACAGTACCGCGATGCGGTCACAGAGTTCAAGTACTACATCAAGATCTTCAATTACGCAGACAACTGCTACGCCTTTTTTCTTCTGCTCATTCAGAAGCTGATAAATAACATGAGAGGTATTGATATCCACACCTCGAGTCGGAAATGCTACAAGAAGAACTTTTGGATTCTGTGCGATTTCTCTTCCTACCAGAACTTTCTGCACATTACCACCTGACATCTGGCGAACCGGTGCAGAAATACTTGGTGTCATAACTTCCAGCTGATCTTTGATCTTCTCTGCAAGTGCTCTAGGTCCCTTACGATCCAGGAAAGGTCCCTTTCCATTACGATAGCTTCGGATCATCATATTGTCCGTCATATCCATATCACCGACAAGCCCCATACCAATACGATCCTCTGGAACAAAAGCAAGGCTGATTCCCGCTTCGTTAATGGAAATTGAATCCATTCCGGAAAGTTCCATTTCGCCTCCGTTATCATCCAACAGACGTATGGAACCACTTTCTACATTCTGCAGTCCTGCAATCGCCTCAAGAAGTTCTTTCTGTCCACTTCCTGAAATGCCGGCAATTCCAAGAATCTCCCCTGTATTGACTGTCAGATCCACATCATCCAGTGTCTTGACATTTTCTTTGTCCTTACAGTTGATTCCCTCAATGATCAGACGCGGTTTTACATTTTCAGGTTTCGGACGTTCGATGTTCAGATCTACTTTGGCTCCAACCATCATTTCTGAAAGACTCTGCACATTGGCCTGTGCTGTCTCTACCGTGTCAATATACTGACCCTTTCGAAGAATTGCAACGCGGTCAGACAAAGCAAGAACCTCCTGCAATTTATGGGTAATGATAATGATCGAACATCCATCGTCACGCATGTTTCGAAGAATATCGAACAGCCTGTCGGCTTCCTGTGGCGTCAACACTGCTGTCGGCTCATCCAGGATCAGGATCCTTGCTCCACGATACAGCATCTTCACAATTTCAACTGTCTGTTTTTCAGAAACGGACATTTCGTAGATTTTTTTGGAAAGGTCCAGATCAAAACCATATTTATTGACCAGTTTCTGAATATCTTCGGTTATTTTTTTCATATTGAGTCTGGCCTTACCAGGCAGGCCCAATACAATATTTTCTGCTGCCGTAAGTACATCTACCAGTTTGAAATGCTGATGTACCATACCTATTCCTAATTCATAGGAGTCTTTTGGCGAACGGATTTTTACTTCCTTCCCATTTACAAAAATATGACCTTCATCTGGATAATAAATTCCATAGATCATATTCATCAGAGTCGTTTTACCGCTTCCATTCTCACCTAAAATTGCGAGAATCTCTGATTTCCTCAGTGTAAGATTTACATGGTCATTCGCCTGAACTGATCCAAATCGCTTGGAAATATCTCTAAGCTCAAGTGCATAAGTTTCTTCCACTATCGTTCCCTCCTTTTATCTGATATATTGTCATATCTGCAAAAGAAACCTCCGCCCTGAAGACTTCCTTTGCACGTATAACAAGAAAAAAAGCAGAGCTGCTGACCCAGCAGCTCCGCCTGTTTCAGATCTTATTCTGTGATAGATGTGATTCCATCGATAGCTACATCAAATGCCGGTGCAGAACCATATTCTGATTCATGGAAATATCCGTCAGAAACATATTCTGTATCACTGCCATCTTTCTTATAAGTAGTAAGTTCTTTGCCATCTACTGTAAATGTAGAAGTATCGAATACATGAAGGGATCCGTCTGCAAGTGCATCTTCCACTTCTTTTACTTTTTCGTCTGTTCCTTCTGCTACAACTTTCTCATTGAGAGGTGTGATCTTGTCAGCGCCGTCGGAGAAGCCTTTGCACCAGTCAGTATCAATTGCTGTTCCATCAAGCATGCACTGTACTGCATATGTGTAATATACACCCCAGTCCATAGATGCAGAAGTAAGAGCTGTATTCGGTGCAACAGATGTCATATCAATATTGTATCCAACGCAAGGAACGCCTGCTGCTTCACATGCTGTCGGAGCACCTGTTGTATCTGCGTGCTGGCTGATCAGAACACATCCATCAGAAATCAGCGCATCTGCACATTCTTTTTCAAGGTCGAAGCTTGCCCAGCTGTTTGTATATTTTACTTCCATAGTTACGGACGGGCATACACTCTTTGCGCCAAGGTAGAAAGAAGTATATCCGGAAATAACCTCTGCGTACGGGAATGCACCAACATAACCCATCTTGCAGCTATCTTCTGTAATAGTTCCATCTTCGATCATCTGATTCAGTTTAAGGCCAGCTACTACACCGGACACATAACGAGCTTCATAAATGTTTGTGAAGTAGTTGTGCATATTGGAAAGTCCGCTTGATGCTGCCTGAGTTCCAGTTGCATGACAGAACTGCACATCCGGATATTCCCCTGCTGCTTCAAGGATATAAGTCTCATGTCCGAAGCTGTTTGCAAAAATGATCTGGCAGCCCTGATCTGCAAGGTCTGCTGCTGCATCGTAGCATCCCTCATCTTCACCGATCAGAGTTTTTTCAATAACCTGTGAATCGTCAAGGCCAAGTGCCTCCTGCATTTCATCGATACCAGCCATATGAGCTGCTGTGTAACCTTCGTTCTCATCGCCGATGTAAATTGCACCAATCTTGAGGTCTTCCTTTGCAATACCTTTGCCACTTTCGCTGTCGTCACTTGCGTATACAGGTGCAGTCATAGTAACTGCCATAGCTGCTGCAAGTCCAATTGCCAATGCTTTTTTCATTCTTCTTTCCTCCGTTTTCTGTGCTCTTACTCCTGTTGCGGAACAAAAGAGGCACAACTTTCTCAGTTACGCCTCTTTGCAAGTACTTTTACTATACATGGCACTTTTTAAATTGTCAATAAATTTGCAAAAAACGTACTATTTATTTGATAACCTAATTTTTTTTGTATATTAATTAGGAAATAATAATTTTCTTGACTTTTTCACGTTAAAGCGTTATACTTTAGAAAGTTAATTTGATTCGAACATGAATCAGTAAAATCAGGAGGTTTAAAAATATGAAAAAGCAGATTTTAGCAGGCATTCTGTCTGCAACAATGGTAGTTGGCATGGGTGGTGTCAGCGTATTTGCAGCAGATAAAGCAGATGATAAAACATACAACATCGGTATCTGCCAGCTCGTACAGCACGAAGCACTGGACGCTGCAACACAGGGATTCAAAGATGCGATCACAGAAGAACTTGGCGATAAAGTAACTTTCGATGAGCAGAACGCTCAGGGTGATTCCAATACATGTTCTACAATCATCACCGACTTTGTTTCTAAAAACGTTGATCTGATTCTTGCAAACGCTACACCTGCACTTCAGGCAGCATCAGCAGGAACATCTGATATCCCGATTCTTGGTACAGCTGTTACAGAATACGGTGTAGCACTTGATCTGGATGATTTCGATGGAACTGTTGGCGGAAACATCTCCGGTACATCAGACCTTGCTCCGCTTGAAGATCAGGCTGCAATGCTCAACGAACTGTTCCCAGATGCAAAAAATGTTGGTCTTATCTACTGTTCAGCAGAAGCCAATTCCCAGTATCAGGTTGATACAGTAAAAGCAGCTCTTGAGAAATTAGGTTACACATGTACTTACTATGCATTCTCAGACTCCAACGACCTCTCTTCTGTTGCTACAACAGCAGCTACTGAGAGTGATGTGATCTATGTTCCGACTGATAATACTGTTGCATCTAATACAGAGATCATCAACAACATCTGTCTTCCGGAAAAAGTTCCGGTAATCGCAGGTGAAGAAGGTATCTGTGAAGGATGCGGTGTTGCCACACTTTCCATCAACTACTATGACCTCGGTGTTGCTACCGGTAAAATGGCTCTCAAAGTTCTTGTAGATGGTGAAGATATTTCCAAAATGCCAATTGAATATGCTCCACAGTTCACAAAAGAATACAACCCGGAAATCTGTGAAGAACTCGGTATTGAAGTTCCGGATGATTATGTAGCAATCGGTGCAGACGAAGAAGAAGCTTCTGATGATGATGCAGCAAAAGACGAGACATCTGAAGAGGAAACAACCGAAGAGGCTGAATAATTTTCGAAGATAATCAAACATTACAAATTTATACAGGCAGCGGGAAAGGAATTATCCTTTCTCGCTTTCTGTGCTATCAGGAGGAACTGAAAAATGAATATTCTTACTTTAATCAATGCACTTCCAGGCGCTGCTGCGCAGGGTCTGATCTGGGGAATCATGGCAATTGGTGTTTATCTCACCTTCCGTATCCTCGATGTAGCCGACCTTACTGTTGACGGCACCATGTGTACTGGCGGTGCTGTCTGCGTTATGATGCTGATGAGCGGTCACAGTGTGTGGGTTTCTATGCTTGCTGCTACCGGAGCCGGAATGCTTGCCGGTCTCGCTACAGGTATCTTCCACACATTCATGGGAATCCCTGCGATCCTCGCTGGAATCCTGACTCAGCTTGGTCTTTACTCTGCCAACCTTAAGATCATGGGAAAAGCAAACCAGGCAGTAAACGGAAACAAATTTGATCTGCTTGTTTCCCTCCGTAATGTAAAAAATGTTCCATTTTATCAGAATACAATTTTCATCGTTGCAATCTTTATCGTTGTTCTGATTGCAATCCTTTACTGGTTCTTCGGTACAGAACTTGGATGCTCCCTCCGCGCTACCGGATGTAATCCGAATATGTCCCGTGCACAGGGAATCAATACGGATGTATGTAAAGTTCTTGGTCTTATGATCTCCAACGGACTGGTTGCGCTTTCCAGTGCTCTCCTTGCACAGTATCAGGGATTTGCTGATGTCAACATGGGACGTGGTGCTATCGTTATCGGTCTTGCTGCAGTTATCATCGGTGAAGCAATCTTTGGAAAGATCTTCCATAACTTTGCGCTTCGTCTTCTCAGCGTTGCTTTTGGTTCTATCCTCTACTATCTGGTACTCCAGACAGTTATCTGGATGGGTATTGATACAGACCTTCTGAAGATGCTGTCCGCACTTGTAGTTGCAGTCTTCCTTGCTGTTCCATACTGGAAAGCAAAGTATTTTTCTAAACCAGTAAAACGTGGAGGTAACAAATAATGCTAGAACTTAAGAATATATATAAAACCTTTAATCCTGGAACCATTAATGAGAAAGTGGCTCTGAATGGTCTGAACCTTACACTGAACGAGGGAGATTTCGTAACTGTTATCGGTGGTAATGGTGCCGGTAAATCCACGATGCTGAACGCTGTTGCAGGTACCTGGATGGTCGATGAAGGCCAGATCATCATTGACGGAATCGACGTTACCAAATTATCCGAGCACAAAAGAGCAGCTTACCTGGGACGCGTATTCCAGGATCCTATGACAGGAACAGCTGCCACAATGGGAATTGAAGAAAACCTTGCCCTTGCTAAACGTCGCGGCAAAACACGTTTCCTGAAACCAGGAATCACAAAGAAAGAACGCGAAGAATATAAAGAACTTCTGAAGATTCTTGGCCTTGGACTGGAAGATCGCCTTACTTCCAAAGTCGGACTTCTCTCCGGTGGACAGCGCCAAGCACTTACTCTGCTGATGGCAACCCTCCAGAAACCAAAGCTTCTGCTCCTCGATGAGCATACCGCAGCCCTTGACCCGAAAACAGCAGCCAAGGTCCTTGAGATCACTGAGATGATCGTAAACCGCGATCATCTGACAACAATGATGATCACTCATAACATGCAGGACGCTATTACACACGGAAACCGCCTGATCATGATGATGGAAGGAAAGATTATCCTGGATATTCAGGGGGAAGAAAAGAAGAAGCTTACGGTAAGAAATCTGCTGGATCAGTTTGAGAAAGCCAGCGGACAGGAGTTCTCCAATGATTCTGCTCTGCTGAGCTGAGATGGGGATTTCGTAAAAGATATGGTTTTTCTTTTACGCAAACATTAAAGAAGTAATATTACTATTGATATTACTATTAATATTCACGCAACTAATTAAAGATATATGATTTTTCAACGGCTTCATCATCCGGAAGTACTAAGGAATAACCCTCGTGTTAAATACATTCATAAAAATCACAAACTCGCTGACGCTCAAACAGTGTGATTTTTATGAATAACACACTCGGAACATTCCTAAGAACTTCCAGGATTCTTGCAGATGTTGAATTAATCATATATCTTTTTTAGTTGCTGTAATTTGGAAAAAATATACTTTATGTTCACAGTAAGAAAATTGTCTCAAGTCCTTCTATAGTTTCTATAATAACGCCAATCATATTCCACTCATATTTTCTATAATATTCTTAAGTCTATTTTAAATTCCAAATATTTTATCTTTACCTTCTCCCCCATCTCGCTCAGCTGCCTCCTTCCCGGAGGGAGCCCGACCACAAACGACACTATAAATAGCGCTGTCCAGGTCAAGGGAGCTTTTATAAAGCTGGCGAAAATGTAAAAACGGGCTGCAGATGGGATGAATATAGGCGTAAGTACCGGTATGTTGAACGGGCAGGTATAATGTGCATGAATTCCAGAAACCTCTGCAATCGTCCGTAGAAATACTCCCCGCATGATACTATAAATAGCGCTGTCCAGGTCGAGGGGGTTTTTATAAAGCTTGCGAAAACGTAAAAACGGGCTGCAGATAGGATGAATAAGCTACTCTGTATGTACCTGTAGAAGTACTTGGCGTATAGGACTTTGCGTTAATACAGAAAATGACACTGTCTGAACGAAGTGAGTTTGTCCTTTTCTGTATTGTATTTAGCAAAGTTCTCATGCGCTTAGTACTTCCAGGTGCATGCAGCCGTAGCATCATTCATCCTATCTGCAAGCCCGTCATATAACAATTCTTTCCTGCTTTATTTAATCCCCTTCATGGACAAGCTGATTCGCTTCTTCTTCAAATCCACTCCAATCACTCGTACATCTACAACATCCCCAACAGACACTGCCTCCAGTGGATGTTTGATATATCTCTCGGTCATCTCAGAGATATGCACAAGTCCATCCTGATGTACACCGATATCGACAAATGCCCCAAAGTCAATTACATTACGTACGGTTCCTTTAAGGATCATGCCTTCTTTCAGGTCCTTCATATCAAGTACATCTGTTCTCAGTACCGGCTTCGGCATCTCATCACGAGGATCTCGTGCCGGTTTTTCCAGCTCTTTGACAATATCACGAAGTGTCGGTTCACCAACGCCAAGCTCTTCTGCCAGTTTTTTGTAATTCTTAATCTGTCTGGAAATACCACTCAGTTTGCCGGCTGTGATATCTTCTGGTTTGTATCCCAGTTTTTCCAGAACCTTCTGCGCAGCTTCATAGCTTTCCGGATGAACACTTGTCGCATCCAGTGGATTCTTTCCGCCTGTGATACGTGCAAAACCGGCACACTGTTCAAATGCTTTCGGTCCGAGTTTCGCAACTTTGAGAAGCTCACGACGACTTTCAAATCTTCCGTTTTCTTCACGATAAGCCACGATGTTCTTCGCGATCACTTTACTGATACCTGAAATATATTCCAGAAGGGATGCAGATGCTGTATTCAAATCCACCCCAACTTTATTTACACAGTCCTCTACGACTCCACTCAGAGCCTCTCCAAGCTTCTTCTGATTCATATCATGCTGATACTGTCCTACACCGATAGACTGTGGAGTGATCTTGACCAGCTCTGCCAGCGGATCCTGCAGACGTCTTGCGATAGAAGCCGCACTTCTCTGTCCGACATCAAAATTCGGGAATTCCTCAGTTGCCAGTTTACTTGCGGAATATACAGAAGCTCCTGCCTCATTTGTGATCACATACTGTACCTTCTCTGGAATTTCTTTCAGAAGTTCTACAATGATCTGCTCAGATTCTCTGGATGCTGTTCCATTGCCCAGAGAGATCAGAGAAACATTATACTTTTTGATCAGCTTCTTAAGTGTTTCTTTTGCAGCGCGGATCTTTGCATCATTTGTCGGCGCTGTCGGATAAATAACAGTTGTATCAAGGACCTTTCCTGTCTCATCTACAACAGCCAGTTTACAGCCTGTACGGAAAGCCGGGTCCCATCCAAGAACTACTTTACCAACGATTGGAGGCTGCATCAGAAGCTGCTCCAGATTCTTTCCAAATACATGGATTGCCCCGTCTTCGGCCTTTTCTGTCAGATCACTTCGAATCTCACGCTCAATCGCAGGTGCGATCAGACGTTTGTAACTGTCTTCCACTACTTCGCGAAGAATCGGTTTTGTAATTGGATTTTCTTTTGTAATGACCTGTTTCTGAAGCCATCCCATTGCTTCTTCTTCCGGTGCATTGACTTTAACCGTAAGGATTTTTTCTTTCTCACCACGATTCAGGGCAAGCACACGATGTCCCGCAAGCCTTTTGATCGGCTCTTCAAATTCATAATACATTTCATAAACAGAAGATTCTTCCGGTTTCTTCGCTGTAGAAGCAACAGAACCTCTGTCCATAGTCAGTTTACGAAGATAAATACGATAATCTGCCTCATCAGAAATGTGCTCTGCAATAATATCTTTGGCTCCATTGATCGCATCTGCTACGCTTTCCACACCTTTGTCTTCTAAGACAAAATCCTGTGCTTCTTCTTCAATCGGCTTGTCTGTCATTTGAAGCATAATAATATTCGCCAGCGGTTCCAGTCCTTTTTCCTTCGCAATGATCGCACGGGTACGACGTTTCGGTCGGAATGGACGATAAAGATCCTCTACTACGACCAGCGTCTGTGCATCAAGGATCTGTTTCTTCAACTCTGCCGTCAGTTTTCCCTGCTCTTCGATACTTCCAAGTACCTGATTCTTTTTTTCTTCCAGATTACGAAGATAGGTCAGTCTTTCATGAAGAGTACGAAGCTGTTCATCATTTAAAGAACCAGTTGCTTCTTTACGGTATCGGGAAATAAACGGGATAGTACAGCCTTCGTCAATCAATTTGACTGCTGCTTCTACCTGCCATTTTTCCACATTAAGTTCTTTGGTTATCACCTGAATAATATCCATTATAGTCTCCTTTTTCATGCATGATAATCATTGTATCTTTTATATTTTGTTTTCTGTTCTATGCTTCTGAATTATAATCATCACCGGTTCGGTCAGATATCTCCTGGATTCCCGTATGCTGCCGGTCAGTTCTCTGCTGATCGAGTTCTCCTGTTACATACATATAAAATGCAGTTTCTGTAAACTGCATATACGGCATCAGCCACAGCAGCCCAATATAAAGAGTAAACAGTGATAAAAACAGCAGTGGGACAAAACTAAGTTCCAACATCAGATACTGCCAGATGTGCCCCTTCATGGCATGTGTACTTGCTTTCAGTGCCTCTATACCACCCATTTCCGGATCATCAGCCAGAAAATAGAATGCCAGTGCAAATGGCACTGTAAAGATTACACTCAGTACCATTGCAAGAATCCACGCTCCCAAAAGAAGCTGATACCAGTGAATCATGCTTTCCACAGTATTTCCCGGATTTACCATATAAGTCACATAATAGAATGGAATCTGCACCACTGTATCGATCAACGCCACGACCAGTCCGGCAACCAGTACTCTGTCCGGCTGGTTATGAAACATGTACAGCAGATCACTCAGGCTGTAATCCCTGCCTCTGCAGATATTCAGCTGCATATAGCTGTATCCGGTACTGAAGATCATTCCTATCAGAGATACAATAAACACAAAAATTTCGCTTAATACCAATGCAAATACGGAATCTCCCGGAAACAGCTGTACAGCAAAAATATTTCCGATAAAATTAACAGCTACAACGGCCAGCATTGCAGCAATTGCAATCCCCCAGTTTCCTTTCAGATTACTCTTTGCATAGGATTTCCAGTACTTTCTCTGTCCAGTCATTTTTCTCCTATCTGCCTTTTTTCAGGCATCAGACAAAAATTCCACCTTCGCAAAACCGAAGATGGAATTTGCATATTTTGAATTTTACTGTTCCTTACTTCTGCAATGATCCCGAGATCCTGTATCAGTCTGCAAGATTAAATGCATCATGTACTGCATTCATGGCTCTCACACCATCTTTTTCATTGATCAGAACAGTTACTCGAATCTCAGAAGTTGAGATCATATTAATGTTTACACCCTCATTATAAAGGCTTTCAAACATTTTTGCAGCAACACCAGGGTTGCTCATCATTCCTGCACCAACAATAGAAAGTTTTGCAATATTTCTCTCTGAATGCAGTTCCTGATAGCCAAGTCTGGCTTTATTTTCTTCAAGAGCCGCAATTGCATCATCCAGATCTTTGCCATCTACCGTAAAGGAAATATCCTTTGTACCTGCACGTCCGATAGACTGCAGAATAACATCAACATTAATATGTTTTTTAGCAAGAACATCAAATAATTTAAACGCCATACCCGGTACATCTTTCAGACCGATAACGGCAATCCTTACTGCCTCTGTATCAAGCGCAACACCGCTGATCAGCATTCTTTCCACTGTAACTTCCTCCTTTACGACAGTTCCCTCACTGTTATTCAGACTGGAACGTACCACAAGCGGTACTCCATATTTCTTCGCCATCTCTACAGAACGGTTATGAAGTACTCCTGCCCCAAGCGTTGCAAGATCCAGCATCTCATCATACGTAATTTCTTTCAGCTTACGTGCTTTCGGAACCTTACGTGGATCTGCTGTATAAACTCCGTCTACATCTGTATAGATTTCACAGGCATCTGCATGAAGAGCTGCTGCAAGAGCAACTGCAGTCGTGTCAGAACCGCCTCTTCCCAGAGTTGTATAATCATCGTATTTATTGACTCCCTGGAATCCTGTAACAACGACGATCTTATGATTTTCCAGTTCTCTGCGGATACGTTCTGTATCAATTCTTTTGAGGCGGGCATTTCCATGCACACTTGTCGTATGCATAGCTACCTGAAATGCATTCAGTGATACCGCCGGAACTCCCAGTTTGTCAAATGCCATTGCCATCAGAGATACAGACATCTGTTCTCCAATCGTAAAGAGCATATCCATTTCTCTTTTTGGTGGTTTTTCATTAATATCTTCTGCCATGGAGATCAGTTCATCCGTATATTTTCCCATTGCAGAAAGAACGACTACCACATCATTTCCTTTTTTATATTCTTCAACACATCTGTTGGCAACATTGTAGATACGTTCTTTGTTTGCTACAGATGTACCTCCGAATTTCTTTACTATTAACATAGTTTCCTCCCGGAATACGATTTTATCAATCCTTTACACGGATCATTGCGATCACTTCACCATTCAGTTTACTGATCTTTTCTTTATATTCTTTCTGTTTCATGCACTCTGTAATGAATCCGAATTCATCTGGAAGAGAAGCAACTTTTACAATCTGAAGTTTTCCAAAAGCGGCTTCTGCCTGTGCTTCCGTCACACCTTTGACTCTTACGAAAAATCTTCCCTCTGTCTCCTCCATCGGAGTCAGTTTCATCGGCTCATTTGACCAGTTTGTTGCAATATTTTCATGAAGATTCTTCGCTTCATCAACAACATCTGCAACTACTGCACTTGCTGTTGGAAGCTTTCCTGCTCCACTTCCGTAAAACATGGCATCTCCAAGCATGTTTCCATGTACAAAAACTGCATTGAATACATCATTGACACTATACAGCGGGCTCTTCTGGCTAACCAGGAACGGTGCAACCAGTGCGGTGAATGTGTCCTCGCCCAGTTTTCGGCTGGTTCCGAGAAGTTTAATGGTCATGCCAAGTTCTTCTGCATATACCATATCTTCCGGTGTGATCTTTGTGATTCCTTCTGTATAAACATTTTCATAATTCAGGAACTTTCCATAAGCTAGGGAAGACAGGATTGCGATCTTACGGCATGCATCATAACCTTCTACGTCTGCGGTCGGATCAGCCTCTGCATATCCCTTCTGCTGTGCTTCTTTAAGAACCACATCAAAATCAGAACCTTCTGTTGCCATCTTGTACATCATGTAGTTGGTAGTTCCATTTAAGATTCCTGTGATCTCATCGACTTCATCTGCTGTCAGAGATCCGTTAAGTGCTCGAATGATCGGAATTCCACCACCGCAGCTTGCCTCAAACAGGAAGTTGATGTTCTTTTCTTTTGCAATCTCCATCAGCTCCGGGCCATGCTTTGCAACCAGTGCTTTATTGGAAGTGCAGACACTCTTACCTGATTCCAGCGCTCTCTTTACAAAGGTATATGCCGGTTCAGTACCGCCCATAACTTCTACTACAATGTCTACTTCCGGATCGTTGGCAATGATCTCATAATCATGTACCAGAACTTCCTGTACCGGATCTCCCGGAAAATCTCTGAGGTCGAGAACATATTTGATATTGATTTCCTGACCTGCCCGTTTATTAATGCTTTCGTGGTTTGTGTTGATAACCTCCACGACACCACTTCCAACTGTACCGTATCCTAATACCGCAATATTAACCATATCTTCCTCCTGTGTAAAAAAATTTCTATTCTCTTCCAAGGATCTTCAGATAATGAATTCCTTCCCGACTTTCGATTTCTTCAACCATGGCCTCTGCATCTCCCTCTCCCGGAAGAATATCTACACTGAGTGTGAGAGTTGCGATTCCATTGATTGGAATACTCTGATGAATCGTAAGAATATTTCCATGAAAATGTGCAATGGTCTGAAGTACCACAGATAAAAGTCCAGGTTCATCATCCATCTGAATAATGAAGGTAATGGTCTTTCCTCTTGCCTCTTCGTGAAAAGGAAAAATATCATCCTTATATTTATAAAAGGAGCTTCGACTGATTCCGGTCTGTTCTGCTGCATCCTGCACAGTCTGTGCCCTGCCTGAATCAAGCAGGCGCTTTGCCTGTACCACCTTCAACAATACTTCCGGAACTGCCCGCTCCCTGACTACAAAATACTTTTTCTTCTCTGTTATTTTTTCCATTCCAATCTTCCTGTTCCTGTTGAGTCCTTAATCCTTTTACAGTGTATATCCATCACATTATGGATACTACTTGTAACCAAAATAATACATATCCCTCTTCGGGCATGTCCATATATCAAGGACACGTGTTTCCCTACGAGGGATATGTTATCATACCAGCCCACACTCTGCAAGGATTTTTTGTCGCTCCAAACAGGCTGAAAACTGATTTTGTGTTACTGCTCACCTCGTTCGCAGCACACGCTGGGATTACTGCTGCTCTGCTGGTTTATTTGACAGAGCAATCCATTTCAGATATGCATTAATGAATGGATCAATGTCTCCATCCAGGACGGCATCCACATTACCAGTCTCTTCACTGGTCCTGTGGTCTTTTACCATCGTATATGGCTGCATAACATAGGATCTGATCTGGTTTCCCCAGCCGATATCAGTAACTTCACCACGAATACCTGAAAGCTTTGCCTCTGCTTCCTGCTGTTTCAGAAGATACAGCTTCGCTTTCAGCATCTGCATGGCCTTATCTTTATTCATA
>UMKB01041261.1_pt1 | contig 16542 bp, 10 predicted proteins | sample 1966171 | NCBI WGS metagenome assembly UMKB01 (sample SAMEA4836164, study PRJEB28245) | human gut metagenome | biome: gut microbiome; material: fecal sample | place: Denmark | collected 2008 | reverse complement strand
CGATCATCACATGGCGCGTCTGCGGATAGGCCGCCACAAGTGCGTCCATATCGTCCACGTCAAAGATGTCGCCGTTATATGCCACAGGAAACGGCGCGCGCTCGAGCGTCTTGCCATAGAGCTCCTGCCGAGGTGTGCCCTTGTAAAAGTCGACACGCACGCGCGGGTGCACAATGAGCTCGGCCAGCGGGCAGCGGCAATACAGGTCCAAGATATCCTCGTACTCCGCATCGCTCTCAAAGCCCACGCGCGTCTTGACCGAAACGCCCAGAGCAGACCTGCTGCAAATATCCTGCAAAAAGAGCTCGAGCTCGCCCAGGTCACGCAAAAAGCCGGAGCCCTTTCCTTTGCCCACAACCGTGCCAGAGGGACAGCCCAGGTTGAGATTGACCTCACGGTAGCCCATATCGGCCAAAACCTGGGTTGCCCCCACAAACTCGTCGGCATTTTTGCTCATAAGCTGAGGGATAACAGTGAGCCCCTGATTGTTCGCCGGGTCAAGCTCCTTGAAGGCTTTTCCTCCAAAGGTCTTGCCCACACGAGGAGGCGGTAAAAACGGCGTGTAGTAACGATCGAGCGCACCGAAGCACTCCGCATGCACGCGGCGAAACACATAACCCGTAAGCCCCTCCATGGGAGCCAGCGACAATATCACGTACGGTATCCCTCTCGATTCAGATGCTCTTTTGACCGAATCATCTTACGGCATTGCCAGGTGATATCCAATTGAGCAGCTGAATCCCATATCCGTTAGAGGAAGAGCTGGGGATCTTTCTTCACGGAGCACGCGCTCTCAATCCTCGCGGCGATAGCGCCGGCAATCTCTTGATTCACGACGCGAGCATGCTTGGGGCACACGGCGGCACAGCGCATGCAGCCGATGCAAAGGTCCTCATCTGCCATACCGCGCGGCAATGCGCCAATTGCCCCAACGGGACATACCTGAGCACAAGCACGGCATGCCGAGCATGCCGGAGTCGGCTGGGGAACCAACTTGCCAGCGCCGGGCTCTTTGTAAGGCTTATTACCGGGGACCTCAACGTCGCCGGTAGCGCAGTTTTGAACCTTCTCGAGAATCTGCTGCGCGAACGAATGAAGCATCGCAATCTGATCCGGACCAGGCTCGCCCGTGGCGAACTGATGTGCCAAAGAGTGCTCGGCGATACCAGCCACACCGGCAACCACCGTATAGCCAAGAGCGACGGCGCTGTCTTTGAGCTCAAGCAGGGCATCGTCAAAATCGCGATTGCCGTAAACGATCGTCACGACCGCCTTTGCGCCATTGCTAGCCACCTTGGCAAGGCGCTCCAAGACGAGGGCGGGCACGCGGCCGGCAAAGCACGGTGCGGCAATAACGGCAAGGGCATCGGCGTCAACACAGAAATCGGCCTTCTCCATCGCGGGGTCGGACAGATCAATCTGAGAGATTGAGCCCCCGTCCTTTGCCAACTCTTCTGCAAGAGCATCGGCGACCTTCTGAGTTCCGCCTGTCGGGCTGAATACGATCTTTACTACGTTCATGTCGGTCAATCCTCTCCTTTTTGGATGTGCGATCCGGCAGACGCGTATCTCGGTCCCTCAGCGAAAATGCGACTTGCTGCCTCAACCGTGCTCATTGCGAGCACACTGTTCATTGTGTTCGCCAAAACAAGGAAATAGCAAGGAGATATAGGGGGAACGGGCGATATCTCATCGCATAGAATCGTGGCAACGCAAGAAAGGGGCCCCGATGCTCAGGAAATCATTCTTCAACCCATTCTCCGCGCTGCTGCTCGCGCTCGCCATCCTCGCGCTTTTTGTCGATGTTCTCCCCCGGCCACGAGGCGAAGCAGATATATTCGCCCCCGCCGTTTTGTTCCTCATGTGGTTTGTGGGAGGCCTCGTTAGGCTCTTTTACGAAGAAGAAGCGAAGCGGACTTTCGAACGCCATATGTCCCGTGCAAATCATGCAATGGTCTGGAAGCAAGACGGCGAGTGCTGGACCCAGGTTGACGCAAACTTACTCACCCCGGGCAACGTGATCCGCATCAACGCAGGCATGCTGTGCCCTGTCAACGCCTCTCTAAACGCAGGCAAGCATGTCCTTGTGTCCGAAGCCTCCCTTACGGGCGAAAGCGGCTTCTCCACAAAGGAGGAAGGCGACGTCATCCTGGCGGGGACCACCGTCACCGACGGTCAGACAACGGCAACCGTGCTTTCGAAAATCGATGACGAGACGCCTCGGGTGCGCCTCGATGACGGCTCGCATGCCAAATACGGCATCGGCGCGCGAAACGTCTGCCTCAGCCTCATCAAATGCATGCTCGTCGTGCTTCCCTTTGTGATGCTCGTCCGCGGCGCGATGCTTGGAGACTGGGCGCAGGCCCTGCTCTTCGCGCTTGGAACCGCCGTTGGCCTGGTGCCGGAAATGCTGCCGGTAGTCACCAGCGTTTGCCTTTCGGGAAGTGCTCGACGCCTCAAAAACAGGCAGGTCATCGTTAAAAACGTCGATGCCATGGAGTCCTTGGGATCCATGGATGTCGTGTGCGTCGACAAGACGGGCACCCTCACCGAAGACCTCGCCGTGCTTGAATATTACACGGACATCTTGGGAAACGAGAGCACTCGAACCCTTGGGCTGGCCTATCTCGAATGCACGCGACAGGGCACGAAGAGAAACCAGCTGGACCGCGCCGTGGCCACAGCTTGCAGCTCGGAGCATCTCTCCTTTCCGGCAAAAGACCTTTCAAAGGCATTCTCCCTGTGCGCGAGCGACCCCTTTGACCATGTGACCAAAGCATCTGGCGTGAAGCTCGCCGCAACGCCCGGCGCCTTTGGCTGCCTGGGCTTTTCCGCGGCGGCCGATGCGCGTCTGACCATCGTTAAGGGCGAAGTCGAAAGCGTATGCGCCCGCTGTTCCTGGGCCGATTTCAAAGGCGAGCTCGTCCCCATGGATGCAGAAGGGAAGGCATGCGCCCTAGACGTTGCCGAAGACATGCGCTCAGACGGCATCAAGGTCCTGGCAGTTGCATATAGCACGACATCAACCGACTGGAATGGCCTGGTGCTCTGCGGATTTTTAGGCTTCTTCGACGCACCCAAGGCAAGCGCCCGTACAGCCGTGAAGGCGCTTTCTGACCTGTCGGTCGAGGTCCGCGTGCTCACCGGAGACTCGGCATCTGTTGCCAAGTCCGCATGCTCGAGGCTCGGCATCGCATCCGATACCGTGATAACCGGCGCGATGCTCGATACGATGAGCGAATCGGAAGCCCTGCTCCGCGTGGGCCGCGGGCGCATCTTTGCCGAGCTCACGCCCATCCAAAAGGCACGGATCGTCAACCTTATCAGGCTTTCGGGGCATACCGTCGGATACATCGGAGACGGCGTGAACGACGTTCCCGCACTCACCGCGGCAGATGTCGGCATCGTCGTCGATTCTGCGGCAGCGGAATCCAAGGAGGTTGCAGACCTTGTTCTTCTTGAGCGGGACCTGGGCGTAGTCGCCGAAGGCGTCCGAGAGGGCCGCCGCGCCTTTGCAAACGCCTCCAAGTACATTCGCATCGCCTCGAGCTCGAACTTTGGAAACATCTGCTCGGTTGCCGCCGCAAGCGTGTTTCTTCCGTTCTTGCCCGCGACCGCCGCGCAGCTGCTCATCTTGAACCTCCTCTACGATGCCGTCTGCCTCTCCATCTCTTGGGACAATGTGGACGCAGAGGAAATCAAGCAACCCAAAACCTGGTCCGAAAAGGGACTGGGCAGCTTCATGGGCTGCTTTGGCATTGCGAGCTCGGCATTCGACATCATCACTTTTGCCATCCTGTTCCTCGTTGTTTGCCCCGGTGCATGCGGCGGATCGTATGCTGCTCTTGATGCTGCGGGAAAAGCCTCATTCATAGCCCTGTTCCAAGCCGGATGGCTGCTTGAATGCATCTGGACCGAGTCGCTCGTCGTGCTCACGCTCAGAAGCCGGCACCTTGGGAACAAGGGCGGATACCCCTGCCGGCCCCTTGCCATCATGTCTGTGAGCATGCTCGCGCTCTCGGCGCTCTTCATGCTGGGACCAGCAGCGTCCTGGTTCGAGCTCGCCACGCTGCCTACCTGGTATCTAGGCATCGTCGCTCTGCTGAGCGCCCTATACCTTTTCGTTGTCACCGCCCTCAAGAGGGCCTACCTTTCCCGTACGGGAAATCTGTTCTAAGGCGGGCTCATGGTTACTAGAAGAACTCGTATCGACATCACGCCGTCAGAGGCTGCAGAGCTCAGCCATGCACTCTTCTCATCCGGCAGCGCACTCGCCCGCGACCTCGCCCCCGTGTTCTCGGATATCGCCGCGGGCAGGCTCAGCGCCGTCGAGGTCGCAATCGATGGCGCCGCGCAAAGCGACGACGAAAACCTCATTGTCATAGATGAGCTTGCAATCAACACGGCATCAAGATCGGTTGCCCTCTCGGGCACCCCGGTCCAGCTGACCCCCAAGGAGTTCGACATCCTTGCGTTCCTTGCGGCAAACCGCGGGACGGTATTTAGCAAAGAAGAGATTTACCAGGCGGTCTGGAACGACCGCTACCTGCTCGATTCCAGCAACATCATGGCGTTTATCCGCAAGATCAGAAAAAAGATCGAGCCGGAACCCGACAATCCCCGTTATCTCCTGACGGTATGGGGCGTGGGCTACAAGATGTGCGAGTAGCCGCGCGAGAAACCTTATCGAATCGCAAGAAAGCCGCAAGAATCCAGCCATGGGCCTGGTTCTGCGGCTTTTCTATTCTCTAGATAGTCGCAGATACGAAAGGGGGCGAGGAGCTTGAGCGACAGTGACAGTACCACCGCTGCAGGGCGGCACATACATGAGCAAACGCAACATCGCGCAGGCTCTTTTGAATAGCCCGTCCTGCATTCCAACCAAGAAAACGGAAAGCAGGCACATTGAAGACCATGAAGAAGCGCCGCGGCGCCACCTGCCGTGTTCAGCAGGATCAAAACCGCCTCGATCAGGCACAGCACAAGACCCAAGACCGCATTCCGTATGCGGCAACGCGCCCCCTCACCGAAGTCATGACCTGGGCGGGATCGAACCTCGGGGGCCTCACCCAAGAAGAAGTCCTGGCAAGCAGGACCAAGAACGGCCGCAACGTCATCGCCTGCGGAAAGAAAAAATCGCTGGCACGCAGGCTTGCAGACGCGTTTGTGAACCCGTTCACGGCAATCCTGTTCTTCCTGGCCGTCATCTCGGCGGTCACCGACATGCTCTTCCCCGCCCTCTCCCTCATGGGCAACACGCCGGAAGACTTCGATCCTCTCACCGTGGTCATCATCGCCACCATGGTGATCCTCTCCAGCACCCTTCGCTACATCCAGGAGGCTCGCAGCGGCAATGCCGCCGAAAAGCTCCTCGACATGATCACCACCACGGCGACGGTGAGCAGAAAGGGAGCCCCGCGCGAGGAGATTCCCATCGACGAAGTGGTCGTGGGCGACATCGTCCATCTCTCTGCAGGCGACATGATTCCCGCCGACATGAGAATCCTCGAGGCCAAGGACCTCTTTGTAAGTCAGGCGAGCCTGACGGGCGAGAGCGAACCGGTCGAGAAGATCCCCGCAAGCTGCGAGGCGTCCGACTCGGCAACCTCTTACGAAAACATCGCCCTCATGGGCAGCAGCGTTGTTTCGGGCAGCGCCACCGCGCTTGCCTTTAGCGTGGGCGACGGCACGCTCTTTGGCGCGATGACGTCGAACCTCTCCGACGAGGCCGTGGAGACAAGCTTCTCCAAGGGCGTAAACAGCGTTTCCCAGGTCCTTATCAAGTTCATGATGGTAATGGTTCCCTTCGTATTCGTGATCAACGGCATCACCAAGGGGGATTGGCTCGAGGCAGGGCTGTTCGCCATCAGCATCGCCGTGGGCCTCACCCCCGAGATGCTCCCCATGATCGTGACCACCTGTCTGGCCAAGGGCGCGGTCGCGATGAGCAAGAAGCAGACCATCGTCAAGAACCTCAACTCGATTCAGAACTTTGGCGCCATGGACGTGCTATGCACCGACAAAACCGGCACGCTCACGCAGGACCAGGTGGTGCTGGAGTACCACTGGAACATCGACGGCCAGGAAGATTCGCGCGTGCTTAGGCATGCCTACCTCAACAGCTATTTCCAGACGGGCTATAAGAACCTCATGGACTTGGCGATCATCAAGTGCACGGAGGAAGAGGAGCTGTGCGACCCTCGTCTCACCGACCTCTCCGAAGCATATGTGAAGATCGACGAAGTACCCTTCGATTTCACGCGCCGTCGTCTTTCCACCGTAGTGCGCGACCGAAGCGGCAAGATTCAGATGGTCACCAAAGGAGCCGTGGAAGAAATGCTCTCCATCTGCTCTTTTGCCGAGGTAGACGGAGAAGTTTGTACACTCGATAACGAGCTGCGCAATCGCATTTTGACCACAGTCTCCGAGCTCAACGGCGACGGCTTCCGCGTACTCGCCATCGCCCAGAAGTCCAACCCCTCCCCGGTGGGCGCCTTTAGTGCAGCCGACGAATGCGACATGGTCCTCATGGGCTACCTCGCCTTCCTCGATCCGCCCAAGGAGTCCACGGCCGACGCCATCGAGGCGCTGCGGCAGCACGGCGTTGCGACCAAGATTCTCACCGGCGACAACGAGAAGGTCACGCGCACCATCTGCAAGCAAGTAGGACTCGAAGTCAACAACATGCTGCTTGGCCAGGACATCGCCGCGATGGACGATGAACAACTTGCCCGCAAGGCCGAGCATACGCAGGTCTTTGCAAAGCTCACGCCCGATCAAAAGACGCGCATCGTCTCCATCCTGCGTGAAAACGGGCACGTTGTGGGCTACATGGGCGACGGCATCAACGACGCCTCGGCCATGAAGTCCTCCGATATCGGTATCTCCGTCGATACCGCCGTAGATGTTGCCAAGGAATCTGCCGATATCATCCTGTTGGAAAAAGACCTTATGGTCCTGGAAGAGGGCATTGTCGAGGGCCGCAAGACCTACGCAAACATGATCAAGTACATCAAGATGACCGCCAGCTCGAACTTTGGCAACATGTTCAGCGTCCTCGCCGCCTCTGCCCTGCTGCCGTTTTTGCCTATGATGAGCATTCAGCTTATCCTGCTCAACCTTATCTACGACTGCAGCTGCCTGGCGATTCCCTGGGACAACGTAGACGAGGAGTTCCTGCGCGTGCCGCGCAAATGGGACGCCTCAAGCATTGGGAAGTTCATGCTCTGGATTGGGCCTACCAGCTCCATCTTCGATTTTATGACCTACATCTTTATGTACTTTGTCTTCTGCCCGCTGTTTGTAAGCCACGGCGTGTTGTTCAACAACTTGGCAAGCGTTTACTCGGGCGACACCCTCGCCGCCATGCAGATCGCCTACATCGCCCTGTTCCAGGCCGGCTGGTTTGTTGAATCTATGTGGAGCCAGACGCTCGTTATCCACATGATCCGCACGCCCAAGCTGTCATTTATCCAGAGCCGCGCCTCCGCACCCGTGACGCTGCTCACCATGGCAGGAATCGCATTGCTCACTGCACTGCCCTTTAGCCCCCTGGGACCTGAGCTGGGCCTGGGCGCCCTGCCGATTGAGTACTTCTGCTTCTTGATTCCGTGCATCCTGCTCTACATGGCGCTCGCCACGAGCATCAAGAAGGCCTACGTCAAGCGCTACGGAGAGCTGCTGTAGCGAAGTCCAAACGACCAGTAAAGGAGAACGCAGATGAACTGGACTCAGATTTGGGTGGATATGTTTGGCACCACCGAATGGTTTGGGCTGAACATGGGATTTTGGGTGTCCTCGGCCGTGGTTGCCCTGGTCGTTGTCATCATGAACGTGGTCCTTTGGAACATGAAGCCCCTATCGAAGAAGGGCTAAATGCTCGCATGCCCGGCTCGAAGCATCGCTTGACGGCAAGGCGGCTGCGCAACGACGCCGCGCGCCAGCCCAGCGTTTAGTCCCGGCACACCTCTTCCGGCCGCATACCGCCCGATACCAGTGGCGGTATGCGGCTTTTTGTTTACTGAAGACTCGCGTAAACTGAGCGAGACGATTCCGGCGCCGCGGTGCCGGCGCCGCCCTAGAGTAATACGGCAACAACGGCTTGCGCCGCCGCGCACCGTCGCAAGCACACCAAGGACCCATCATGCAAACGCTCACCGAAAAAGATCGCAAGCGCATCCTGCGATACTGCATCTGCCCCAAAGTCGCCATGGCAGCGCTGATCATGGCGTTTGTCCTGCCGTTTTTGATATTGCCGTTCGAGATGATTGACGATATGGTCTTTCATCACAAAGGCTTTCAACAAACCGGCATGTTCTGCGCCCTGGCGCTCACCGTTATAGAGGTTGTCATCTTTTGCTACTGCGCTTTGGCCCCACGTCTTGGAATGCGCAGCAAGAAGGGAAGGGAACTTCAAAGCAAACTTGCCGTCGCGCAAAGCGAGCAAGACCGTTCGGCGCAAATCGCAGGCGTCCTTGGAACGCAAGCGGCCGCGTGCATGCTCAAGCGCAGCAACAACGAAAGCGCACGCAACCTAGGCGATGCGGCAGAGGTCGCCGCCGCTATAGGAGCTGTCGCCACCGCCGCAGAGGTGCTCGACGAGACCTACGCCAATGCAAAAGCCATGGCAGCAGCCAGCGGCATGCCCATCCCAAGTGCAAAGAAGTGGATCGTCGCGCTTGTGGCGCTGCCTCTCGCCCTCATGTTTGGCGCCTATATCCCCCAGCTAGTCCAGGGCAGCAACGAGATGCAGGCAAACGCTCGCGCCGCCGCAGAGCAAATCTCCCTCGCCCAAAAGGCACTAGAGCCCGTATGCGAATACGTATCTGCCGATGACCCCCATGAGCGCTATCAGGATTACGGCTATCACGTTCGAGGGTATTTGCACAAGGGCGACTCTGATTCGCGGTCTACCTATGTCTACCTGGACTTTGACACAAAAGGCACGCTCACCGGCGTTAGCTATACGGCAGAGATCGACCCCGGCCTAAGTCTAGAAGACAACCTCGCCCGCGCCGAGCAGGACTTCGAAACGCTGTGCGCTCCCATGCCAAACATGAACGTCAAAACCCTAAATCCCGAGCTCATGGCGCCGCATGGCATTCCCAACGAATTTAAAGAGGCATTTTTGAACGGCTCGATCTACGATACAGTCAGCATCAAGATGAGCGACAGTCCCATCAAAGCCTATTGCTCATTTGACACAGAGCCCGAAGAAGAATTTGACGAGTACACCCATCCGCGCATTTACCTCATGTTGGCCGGAAAGGCACATTAACGCCTTTGGATCGTGCGCTCACCGCGTTGGCCGACGTGCCTATTCGGAGCGCAGGGCCTCTACCGGGTCCTTCTTCGAAGCACTTCGAGCGGGCAGCAAGCCGGCAACCACGGTGAGCACTACCGAAATCGCAATCAGCACGAGTGCGTCTTGGACGGGCAGACTCATAAGGTTGGGCACCTGTTTGGCCGCAAGCGCCCAGGCATTAACCGGGAAGCTCACGACGACCACCACCGCGATGGCAAAAACGCCAGCGATAAGACCTTCGATAAAGGTCTCGGCATTGAATACGTTGGCCACGTTGCGCTTTGACGCGCCGATCGCGCGCAGGATGCCAATCTCCTTTTTGCGCTCGAGCACGCTGATGTAGGTGATGATGCCGATCATGATGGAGCTCACCACCAAGCTGATGCTCACAAAAGCGATAAGCACCAAGCTGATGGTGTTCACGATGTCGGTCACCGAGCCCATGATGATGCCCATGTAGTCGGTGTAGGAAATCACCCGGTCCTCGTGGCCCGCGGCCTTTGCCCGCTCGTTGTAATCGTCGATATGCGCAAGCACGCGCTCCTTCGCCTCAAAGTCGCGCGGAAAGATCTTGATGGAGATGGGATTATCCTCGTCGGCGTACCCCAACGTGGTGAGATTGTTGTCATAGGTGAGCTTCGAGGCCTTAGCGTAGTTCATCATCAAGGAGCTCAAATCCTCGGCATCCATATTGAAGTGGATGGCGCTTGCGAACGCGGCGGCGTCTACATGGAAGGCGTTTGCCAAGCTGGACATGTTGGACGACATCTGCGTCGCCATCTGGTCCATAAGGCCTGCAGCCCCGACTTTGAGCTGGGACGAAACCGTGGCCGCAATCTCGTCGCTTATCTCTTGCATAATCTGCCCCATGGCTTGCTGGAAATAGGGCGCAAGCTGGTTTTGCACGTAATCGGTCATTGCTTGCTGTAAGCGCTCGGCCAAAGCATCTCCGCCCAGCGCCTTGAGCTGAGCGAGGTATTGCTGTGCCGTCGTGTCCTGCTCAAGATAAGCCGTGAATGCGCCCGCGAGTTTCGATGCGTCTTTAAGATCGTCGGGCGAGAGGGCACGGAATTGCTCCGATTGCATAAAGCCTGTAAAGAGCTGATTGGCGATAGTACCCGCCTGCTCCATTTGCTCGGGCGTGAGTTCCAGGCCATCAAAGATGCCCGAGAGGTCGGGCGTGGGCGCCTTGGCCATGATGCCGGTGAAGTCGATATTTTGGCCTATACCAGAAAGGTCGATGTTGAGCCCAGAGAGATCAACAGTGGAAAGATCCACGCCGGCGGCCGCACCGGAGAGCGCGGACGCATCGAAAGAGAATGCGCTTTTGAGCGCGGCCTCGTCGACCGAGAACATACTGCCCAGGTCCACACCCTGCTTGGCCTCGCCCTGCAGCTCGTCGAAGGTCTTGCCGGTAAAGACATCGGTATCGGGATGCGCAAGTTGCTCCTGGACAATCTGAGAATTGGCAGCACGGTCCATAAGCTGGAGCGTCAAGGCGTGCGTGTAGGCGATACCCGGGCTAAGCGCAGAGGAATTGGCCGTCTCATTAGGCTTGACCACGCCAACAATGCGCAGGTCAATGCCAGAGCCGACCTTGCTCGCCATGAAGTTGGCGTCATCAGACATATCGGTCCAAGTGCCCGCTTCGGCATTCTTGCGATAGACATCGGAGGGCGAGAGGATTTTGAACGTAGTGGAAAGTGCGTCCTCGTAGGTGAAATCGACATCGGTATCCGGCGTCTCTACCTCGCCGTCTGCCGACATGGCGCTCGCAACAAGGTCGTTGAGCTGGTCGATGTCCAGGGCACCGATACTGTAGAGCGTGTAGTCGCCCACGGTGCCACGGCTCGAAAGTACAAGCACCGCCTCGTTGGCAGACGTGGGCCAGTGGCCCGCCACAACGTCATATTGCGAATCGAGAAGACGCTGGTCGTCGATCATCTCGTTAAAGACATCCGTGCCCATAGAGTCCATGCTAGCCGTAGCCGCCGAGCTGGCGCCGCCGCTCATCGCAGCAGTCATGGCATTGGGTACGAGCTTTACAGGCGGTTCGTCACCCGTGCCCGCACGGTAGACGATAGGAGTCACACCGTAGTTGTACTGGACAGCGTTGACGTCCTCATCGATGCCATCGCCACCGCCATCCAGCCATTTTTTGAGGCTCGTCATGTCGTTGGATTTGACACTCGCAAACATATCTTTAACAGCCGTGACCACGGGGATCTTGTCGGTTTTCCTGGGCGCGCTCTCGGTATCTTGAGCGTCGGCGTCGTTCGAGGTGGCGGAGCCGTGGCCGTCCATCATGGCGGAAAGGTCGTAATCCTGACGAGAGATCGTGAGCGGGTAGCTCGAAAGCGTATCCTCTTCGACCTTCTTGATGTAATTGTTCACGCCGTTCGAGAGCGCCAAGATCGCCGCGATGCCAATGATTCCAATCGAGCCCGCAAAGGCCGTCATGGCGGTGCGACCCTTTTTGGTCATGAGGTTACGTGCCGAAAGCCCCAGCGCCGTGAGGAAGCTCATGGACGTCTTGCGCGTGGGTTTGGCCTCGCGGCGCTGCGCCGTGACAACGTCAAAGGGGTCGGAATCGTGCGTGATCTTGCCGTCGGCAAGATTCACGATGCGCGTGGCATATTGGTACGCAAGCTCCGGGTTGTGCGTGACCATGATGACCAGACGGTCGCGAGCAACGTCCTTGAGCAGGTCCATGACCTGCACAGATGTGGTGGAGTCGAGGGCGCCGGTGGGCTCGTCAGCAAGGACGATCTCAGGGTCGTTGATCAGGGCGCGGGCGATGGCCACGCGCTGCATCTGTCCGCCCGAAAGCTGGCTCGGGCGCTTGTTAACGTGCTCGCCCAGACCGACTTTCTCCAACGCCTCGCGCGCACGCTGGCGGCGCTCGGCATGCCCCACGCCCGTGAGCGTGAGCGCCAGCTCGACGTTTTCCAAGATAGTCTGATGCGGGATAAGGTTATAGCTCTGGAACACAAAGCCGATGCGGTTATTGCGGTAAGCATCCCAATCGCGATCGTGGAAGTCTTTGGTCGAAATGCCATCGATGAGCAGATCGCCCGAGTCAAAGTGGTCGAGCCCGCCGATAACGTTGAGCATCGTGGTTTTACCCGAACCCGAGGGACCGAGAATGGCCACAAACTCGTTATCGCGAAACGCCAAGCTCACGCTATCCAGGGCAACCTGCGTAAACGACTGGGTGACATACTTCTTGCTGATGTCCTTGAGCTCCAGCATGGATGGGCTTTCCTCCCTGTGCGCGGGCAAGCCCAACGGCTCATCCCTACTGTCTTTATTCAATGCGGTTTCAATGGTATCCCCATTTTGTCTGCGGCACCAACAAGAGAATGGCCTGCCCTTTGGAACAATTCCAAAGGGCAGGCCTCTTGTTCAAGATATGAGGAAGGAACGCACTTAGTCGATTTCTCAAGATGAGTGGCGGAAACTCGCTCATTTTTGGAGCGTTTTCCTCCCCTAAACGTATGCGGAACCGCCACTCATTCGAAAACGATAGAAAAGCCGCCGATCATTTAAGACGTTGTTGCCGAATTGCGCGCCCTAATATTTCTTTGCGTAGCAAGGGAGAGCTCAGCAAGCGTGTCTTGCTCGCACGGCCCCATCAGCAGACCATGCTCGGCAATCTAAACATCGCCATTTATCTGTTTTTGGATCGACGCTGCACGCCTTCGCGCCATCCGCAGCAGCGCGCTATTCTACCGTTCCGGAGAATCGAAGCTAACCCCGGCCTGCCAGCTGCGCAAACCAGCCTTCGAGAGCGGCCACTGGTACGCCGTCATCGTGGACCAACACGGCCAGCAGGTGCCCGAGGGATATCTGGGCACCATTGATTCGGACAACGAGGCCACCCGCGCCTCCGACGGAGCCGATCACTACAGCATCCACGGCTTTCTTGAATACGCCCGAGGGTTGCAAAAGTAGGACTGAGCCTCAGCCGGCACAAACCGCAGGCGCGAACAGGGCCACAAGCCCCGTTCGCGCCTACGGCATCATGGCAGCCGCAAAAGCGGCATCGGCGTGTCTGCCTCACAGCGTGCCTTCGTCCGGCAACTCCCATGCCCACTCGTCCAGCACATCGCCATCGCCAAAAAGGATGGCGTCTTCCCGGGAGAAAAACTCGCCCAGCTCCTCCTCAGAAATCTTGATCCTCTCGGCCTCACTTTGCGCAATAGCGTCAAGAAGATCTTGATAGCATGGATGATTCTCGAGTCGATAGGCGGCATCGAGCACACCGCACTCGCCGCGGCAAAACAGCCACCAGCTATCACGCGGAGTCTCCAGCAGAGTCGTGGGAGTCTTGCCCGCACGCGTGGAAAAATAGCGCGCCGTCCGCTCGTCTTGAAACGCAAGGACGATCTGTCGGTCGCAATTGCCGATGATGGAATTGGCGGCCGCCTCGCCATAACGCGCTTCAAGCTGGCTTACCGTCTGGCAGATCACGGTGCAGCTGATTTCGCGGCTGCGGATAACGGAGAGCACGTCATCAAAATCCGGTAGGCGCAAATTGGAAAAATCATCCAACATAAAGCGAACGGGCACGGAAAGACGACCCTCGCAAGACTCATCGGCCATGTCGCAAAGTGCCGAAAACGCCTGCTGAATAAACAGGCTCGTCATTGCCGAAAGGCTATGGTCGAGGTCGTCCATCTTCACAAAGAGGGCGCGCTTCTCACGGCCAAAGCTGCGAAAATCAACTTGCTCGGCATGCTGATAGCTCCGCATGGCACCTTCATGGGAAAACGGAAGGATATTTGCCGCAATGATGCCCATGATGCTGGAATGCATCTTCTCGGCACGCGCCGTCACCTTCGCACGATAGAAAAGGGAGACGGCATAGCTTTCCGGACAGTCGTGCTCAAGGTCCTCAAAAAGCTCGCTCTCCTGCCCCCTTCCCGCCTGCTCGAAAACGCGCACAACTGAGGCCATGTTGCGCTCTTTTTCAGGTAGTGCCTCCAAGACATAGGCGATGTAGCTTGCGAGGTAGTTGGCGGCAGCGCGAGCCCAAAACGGGTCGCTGTCCATCTCGTCTGTCGAACAGATGGCGCTTGCCACGGTGATGATGTCCTGCGTGCAGGGATGGCCCCAGCTCCAACGAATGTACGAAAGCGGGTCATACCCCACACTCCCCTCTCCGTCGCGAGTAAAGTCGAGCAGGTCGACCTTGTATCCGCGAGAGCGCAGATAGGGCCCCATCTCATAGTAAAGCGAGCCCTTGGTATCCAAGACCACATAAGAGCCTTGGCACTGCATGAGATTGGGCTTGAGATGGTTCCTCGTCTTGCCGCCGCCCGAGCAGCCAAGCACGAGCACATTGTTGTTAAGGCCGGTCTCCCACGAATCCGTGCTGGCAGTATGGTTTTTGGTAAGCAAAAGCTGACCTGCATACGCAGAGCGGTTAGCGGCGGAAGCATCATAGGTAAAGGTAGTTGCGTTGTTCATGATAATGCCCCTTTCCAGTGGCTTGGTGTTAAAACGTGCGGAAGAGATACTAAAACGAAGCGATCACGGCGTCGGCAAGACCCGCCTCGATGGCATCTTCGGCCTCGAAATAGGTGTCTTGCGCCGTGAGTTCGAAAACGCGGTCGAGCGGCATGCCGGTATGACGCGAAAGCACCTCGCCGGTGATGTCGCGAATGCGCATGAGGTCGTCGGCACGAGCTTTAACGGAAAGCGCGCTTCCGCCAATGCCGCCGCCGATAAGCGGGTCGTGAATCATGATGCGACTATGCGGAAGCATCTCCCGACGAGCACCGGAGACAAAGATCAAGGCGGCCATGCTTGCCGCCATGCCCAAGCAAATCGTATTAACCGGGCAGTTCAAAGCCTGCATGACGTCATAGAGCGCCAAGCCCGACTGGACCTCGCCGCCCGGGCTATTGATGAACATCCGGATAGGGGCCTGAGCATCTTCTTGCTGCAGGTGCAAAAGGCTACGGATAAGCACGGCACACGAGCCGGCATCCACGGGACCGCAAAGCTCGACCTCGCGGTTAGCAAGCATTTGATCGCGAAGGTCAAGACGTTGAATGCCTTCGCAGGTCTCGCGCAAAATCTGTGGTTGATACTGGAAAATCGAGGCTGTATCGCTCATGTAGAGCTCCCTTCGGCAAATCGCCGCATCGTCATCTAACGCAATGCGACAGTGGATAGATAGCAACCATGGTTGGCTGCCATATCCGCCGAAATACCTCTTTTGATTGTTGAATGAGAGACGCTCGCCAACAAGCGTCCTCCCCGAGAAAACATCTGGTCCCTCGGGATGAACTGTACTTTATCACAACGCCCGGACACTACTGACGCTCAAAAGCAAATCAGTCCATAGCACCGCTCACATAAATGTACTAGCTTCCCATAGCAATACAAAAAGAGAGACAAAGCGATGCAGCGCGCCCTTGCCACGCGAAACGACTAGACAGGCACAGGCGTGTAACGTGGCCCAAAAGGCGCCTGCACAAAGCGCATGGCGGCCAAGACCGGCAAAGGCTCAGCCCACGTTAAAGATCCCGCCAAGTGGCCCTAACGAGAAGATCCCTTCTTGCGTGTCTTACGGAAAGCACATTCTTCCTCCCAGTTGCAAGGCTATCGAGCAACCCGCTGGTTGGCCACTACAACCCTCAATGAGTGGCGGAAACTCGCGCGTTTTCGGGGCATTTTCCTCCCCTAAACGTATGCGGAACCGCCACTTGTTCGAAAACGATAGAAAAGCCGCCAGTCCGTCGCGCCCACTCGCCTAGCACCTATCTCGAAAACAAAGACGAACCCGACAGAAATGAACTGCCTCCCATTTCTCATGTCCAAGAAATGGGAGGCAGTTCACTATATGGTGGAGCTTATCTTGAAAGGTAGGGACTACTTCGCACAGCGGCGCACGATCCTCGCCATGCTTTACGCGTTTTTTACTGCTCGCTATTCGCAATCGCCTGGTCAATAAGCTTGTCGAGTGCCGCGCGCTGCTCGGCGGAGCTGATGGCTCCCACGATTGGATCCCCTACGATGTTGCCGTTCTGGTCGATAACGTAGGTTGTCGGGAACGAGAACAGATTTGACGTAAACTTGCCAGCTTCGCTGTCCGACTTGAACCAGACGTTCTTATACGTCACGCCCTTCTTCTTCAGCACGTCCTTGGCATCTGCAATCTCGTCCTTGTTGCCATCGAGCGTGAAAGAATTGACGCCCACGACCTGACCGCCCTTCTCGGCAAGCTC
>UMKB01027678.1_pt1 | contig 16699 bp, 13 predicted proteins | sample 1966171 | NCBI WGS metagenome assembly UMKB01 (sample SAMEA4836164, study PRJEB28245) | human gut metagenome | biome: gut microbiome; material: fecal sample | place: Denmark | collected 2008 | reverse complement strand
GGCGGCGCACTCCCCCGCCGACTTACCGCATACCGGAATACCGTCGAGCGTATGGCACGTGACATTAGTGTGGTAATCGGTAATCTCGACGACCGCGGTATGGCCCCCGGCCGTCGCAGTCACCTTGATGTAGAGGTTGGGCACACCCTCGACAAGCGACACATCGCAGTAGTCCGCATCGGCAAGCAGCTCGGCCACGCGGGCGCGGTCCGCGTCATCGACGCTCTCGAGCACCTCGAGCGCGCTCTTGGCGTCGCCGCCCACGGCACCCAGCACGGCCGCGGCTTCAATACCATGCATTCCGCCCGAGTTGGGCACGGTCACGCTCTTGACGTTCTTGATGATGTTGCCCGAGCAGGCAACATCCATATGATCGGGCTCGCAACCGAGCGTCTGGCTCGCCAGCGCCGCCGCATAGGCAACGGCAATGGGCTCGGTGCAGCCGAGTGCACAGACAAGTTCGCGGTTCAAAACATCGCAAAACGCGGCATCACGGATGGAATCGGTAGGCATAGGTATCTCCTGCTTGCATAACGGGCTGGGCTCTCAAAAAAGTTACCTCCTTTATTTGATAACAATGCATCAAAAACCGCAACCATGGTTCCGGCGGACGGCGCTCGAGCACAAATTGGTGGCATTATTCATGAGAAGCCAATCTTGTTGCATGCTAAAGCGTTTGACCAAAAAACGCCCGAGCGTTTACGCAAGAGTCGCGTTATCATGCAGTCGAAAGCGGTAAACACCTTTAGCATTTGCGCCGCACGGACAAGAGAGGAACCATCCATGAAGATCGGTATCGGTAACGACCACGCCGCCGTCGAGCTCAAGAACATCATCTCCGAGCACCTGAAGGAGCGCGGCTGCGAGGTCGTGAACTTTGGCACCGACACCTCCGAGAGCTTTGACTACCCCATCGCCGGCTACAAGGTGGGCAAGGCCGTTGCCAACGGTGACGTCGATCTGGGCATCCTAATCTGCGGTACCGGTGTCGGTATCAGCCTGGCCGCCAACAAGGTCGAGGGCGTGCGCGCCGTCGTGTGCTCCGAGCCCTTCAGCGCCAAGCTCTCCCGCATGCACAACAACACCAACGTGCTTGCCTTTGGCGCTCGCGTCGTGGGCTCCGAGCTCGCCAAGATGATTGTCGACGAGTGGCTCGACGCCGAGTTTGAGGGCGGCCGTCATGAGCGTCGCGTCAATCTCCTCAACGAGATCGACCAGACCCGCGGCCTTAAGGTCGTCGACGAGGCCTAAGGCACAAAGTGCCACAAGCTAACGACAAGGGGCCCGCTCGGAACACATCCGGGCGGGCTCCTTGTCGTTTTAGGCATAAAAAGAGCGCCGCGGATGGAGTTCCGCGGCGCCCAAGCCACACGCTAACAGCTTTAAGGAGTCAAAGCTGGTTTAGCCAAAGAAACGCTTGATCTCGATCTCGGCGTTCTCCAGACAGTCGGAGCCATGGATCACGTTGGCGTTGACATCGACGGCAAAGTCGCCGCGGATGGTGCCAGGAGCAGCATCAAGCGGGTTGGTAGCGCCCATGAGGGTGCGCATCTTGGAAACGGCGGAAAGGCCGGAAACGACCATCTTGACGACCGGGCCGCTCGTCATAAAGTCGCAAAGGCCACCAAAGAAGGGCTTGTCGGCCAGATGAGCGTAATGCTCCTCGACGGTGGCGCGCTCAAGCGTGGTCATCTCCATGCGCTCAATGGTAAGGCCGCTGCGCTCGATACGAGCAACGATTTCGCCGATCTTACGATCGCGCACGGCGTCGGGCTTAATCATGATGAAGGTCTTCTCGATAGCCATAAGGTAGCCTTTCAAGTAGGTTCGCGCGTGCCCAAGTCCCATTCCGGCACCCGCCTGGACTGCATCGTAACAGAGTTTTAGCTGCAGTTAAACAAAAAGCTGTTTATTGAAGCGCTGCAATTTATTGAAGCGTTCCATATGTGTCACTTCTGTTTCGAAGCTCGACTAGAGTACCATCCACCCCGCCATCAACCGCATCGAACCGAGCAGACGGTCGATTGCCGCCCGCGAACGTACCCCCTTCACAAGCTACCCAAAGGTCCTACAGAAGTTCTCGACAAGCCCCTCCCCCGTGGCAACAAAATACGGGCGCCCGCATCAGCAGGCGCCCGTAAAAAGCAAAACGATTTATCAATAAACGACTGAAACAGCTTCAGACGGGCCCTTAATTTGCCCCATGACCCATCTCGACGACCTTGGTCAGCGAACCAAACGCGCCCTCGTCGGCCGAAAGCTGCGCCTCGGCGCGCTCCAACTGCACGGCGACGACAGCAGGAGCGGTACCGCCCTCGGTCGTGCGCGCGGCGACAATCGAGGGGATGTCGAGCGCCTCGGTAATATCGTGCTCAAAGAGCGGACTTGCCTCCTGGAACACCTCAAACGGCAGGTCCTCAAGATTGCAGCCGCGCTTCTCGCACATCAGGACCAGGTGGCCCACCACGGCGTGCGCCTCGCGGAACGGCAGGCCACGCTTAGCAAGGTAATCGGCAACGTCGGTGGCTGCCAGGTGGCCAACACCGCACTCGCGCGCCATGGCATCCTCGTTAACGGTCCAAGTCGAGATCATGCCGGCCATAACGGACAGGCACTGCATGAGCGTATGGGCGGTATCGAGCGCGCCCTCTTTGTCCTCCTGCAGGTCCTTGTTGTAGGCAAGCGGCAAGCCCTTCATGGTCACCAGCAGCTGAACCAGGTTGCCGTACACGCGACCGCTCTTGCCGCGGATAAGCTCGGCGAAGTCGGGGTTCTTCTTCTGCGGCATGATGGAAGAGCCGGTGGAGTACGAGTCGGACAGCGTGATGAAGCCAAACTCGGAGCTCGACCACAGCACGATCTCCTCGGACAGACGCGACAGGTGCATCGCCATGACGGAGCCGGCATAATGCAGGTCGAGCAGGAAATCACGGTCCGAAACAGCATCGAGCGAGTTGGGGATCACGCCCGCAAAACCAAGCTCGGCGGCCGTCATCTGACGGTCGAGCGGATAGCTCGTGCCGGCAAGCGCGGCGGCGCCCAACGGGCAGTTGTCGGCAGCATCAAAGGCAGCCTTCAGACGCGTAAAGTCACGCGCGAACATCCAGGAATACGCCAGCAGATGGTGCGAGAGCAGCACAGGTTGAGCATGCTGCATATGTGTATAACCCGGCAAAATCACCTTGTCATACTTCTTGGCGGCATCCACCAACACGTGGCGCAGCTGCAGGTTGGCCTCCATAAGCTCCTTGGCCAGCGCCTTGACGCCCAAGCGGGTGTCAGTCGCCACCTGGTCGTTGCGCGAGCGACCGGTGTGCAGGCGCTTGCCCGCCTCGCCGATACGGCGCGTCAGCTCGCTCTCGATGGACATGTGGATGTCCTCGTCGTTGATATCGAAGGTGAAGTTGCCGGCATCGATGTCCTGCTCGATTCCACTCAGGCCCTCGGCGATCGCCTGCTCGTCCTCGGCGCTGATGATGCCCTGTGCGGCAAGCATCTTGGCATGTGCCTTGGAACCGGCGATATCCTGCTTGTAGAGATGCTTGTCGACCGGCAGCGACGCACCAAACTCCTGCGTGACCTCGGCCACCCCCGCCTCAAAACGACCACCCCAAAGAGCCATGGGACCGTCCCCTTTCATCAAATACCAAAACATCGGCGCACAAAGCGCTACGCCATGCCGCTAAAGCGATTTATCAACTGTTAGTTTTGCACATCCCCCGCCACGTGCGGGGCTGACAGGCTAAATAGCAAAGAAGTGACGGGTCAGGCACTTGGCACCCATCGACTCCCTCCTAAGGTTGCCCTGCGAACCGTCAATCCAAGCCTTCAGGCTCATGGGAACATCCTCGACCTTGGCAGTATCGAGCTCAGGGGCAAGAGAAAGCAAAGCGTGTGCAATAGCATCAAACATAATAGGTACTCCTCGAATATAGATAGGCACAAGGCCGTCAATTTGATAGCAAGAGCCCCGCCGGACAACCCCGGCGGGGCTCGGACTCAGCCGCAGACGCGGCATCATATATGCGGGCGGAACGTAGGGGCCTCCGATGTTAAGAAGTGTCAGCAAGCATAACGAAAGGTAGGGACCCCATGCGCCCGTTATGTATCACGCGGATGGGCCGCGCGGATACCAAGGGAAGGAAAGAAGCCTTACGCCTGGGCAGCAGCGGAGCTGGGACCCTGGACCTTAGCCCACGTCTTGAGCGACAGCGTGTCGATCTCGATAAAGCCGGCGCTGGCCTTCTCGTCAAACGTGGTGTCGCGGTCGTAGGTAGCCAGACCGTAGTCATAGAGGCTAAACGGGCTCTTGCGGCCAACGACATGGCAGTTGCCCTTAAAGAACTTCAGACGGACGGTGCCGGTCACGAACTTCTGGGTGTCGGCCATAAACGCGTCAAGTGCGTTCTTGAGCGGGCTGTACCACTGGCCGTTGTACACGGCGGTGGCCCAATCCTGCTCGAGCTTGATCTTGGTCTTGAGCAGGTCACCCTCGACGCAGATGTCCTCGAGCGCCTTGTGGGCGGTGATGAGCGTCAGGGCGCCGGGAACCTCGTAGCACTCGCGGCTCTTGAGGCCCACCAGACGATCCTCGACCAGATCGAGACGACCAAAGCCGTTGTCGCCGGAGACCTTGTTGAGCGCGATGACGATCTCGGAGAGCTTCATCTTCTTACCGTCAACCGCAACGGGCTTGCCGGCCTCGAACTCGATCTCGGTGTAGGTCGGGGTGTCGGGCGTGTCCTCGGGGTTCTTGGTCATAACCCAGGCGTCATCGAGCGGCTCGTTCCAGGGATCCTCCAGGTGACCGCACTCGATGGCGCGACCCCACAGGTTGTCATCGATGGAATAGGGGTTGTCGTTAGCACCCTCGGGAACCGGCACGTTGTGCGCGTGGGCATAGGCAACCTCGTCCGGACGGCACTTCAGATCCCACTCACGAACCGGGGCGATAACCTTGAGCTCAGGGTCGAGGGCCTTGACGGCGGCCTCAAAACGGACCTGGTCGTTGCCCTTGCCGGTGCAGCCATGGGCGACATAGGTGGCGCCGAACTCGTGAGCGACCTCGACGAGCTTCTTGGCAAGCAGCGGACGGGACAGAGCGGAGAGCAGCGGGTACTTATTCTCGTACATAGAGTTGGCGGCGATGGCCTTGGTCAGGAACTCATCGGAGAACTCGTCGCGCAGGTCGAGCACCTGGCAATCCAGAACGCCCAGGTCGAGAGCCTTCTGCTTCTTGGCATCCAGGCCGGTCTCCTCCTGGCCCACGTTGCCGCAGACGCAAACGACATCGAGATTCTTCTCGTCTTGGAGCCACTTGACACATACGGATGTATCAAGACCACCGGAATATGCGAGAACGACTTTTTCCTTGCTCATGGCTGTTTCCTTTCGCCCTTGGTAGCTAGTTAGAACATCGGTCAGTTGCAAGTCACCTTGAGGTCAAATACCGTGCAATATCAGGTTAAATAGCAAAAATCAGCACATACATGCCCTAGAAACATGCAGCAATGTCGTGCTAAAACCCAACGACCTCAAAATGACTCTGTTGGAGCATTTCGCCCCATGCGGACAGAGACGATTGTTATCGTCGTCGGGAAATTGCGCGCTGGCGTCGGATGGCATTGTCTGCAGTGGTGATGATCTGTACGAACTGCATCTGCCTCTCCTTTCGCTTATCGCCGGGCGCAATTCAAATATCGCAAACGGTACCTTTTCCTCGGTAAGCGGCGCTTTTGCCGTCTCCGTTTTCGATGGTCGCTATCATACGCTAAAGTGCTTGCTGCGCTAGCGACAAATTCAAATTTCTGAAAAGCTTTTTCATTACTTTGTGAAGAGTGGTGCAAATGCGCGCCAATCCTGCGAAAATACGCCCGACTACGAGTTGATGGTTATAACGTCTGAAACAATCTCGAAACGAAAGGCGCGCTTTTATGCAAACTTACGAATCGGACGCCAATATCGGAAACATTAAGATTCTTGCCGTCGATATGGACAAGACGCTCTTGACCGACGAGCGTGTGCTGCCCGAGGGCCTCGATGAGCGTCTGGACAAGCTCGCCGACGCTGGCATTGTGTTCTGTCCCGCCAGCGGACGTCCGGCCCCCAAACTCGAGGAAATGTTCGAGGGCATCAAGAACCGACTCGCATTTTGCCCCGACAACGGTGCCTGCGTCATCTATCGCGGCAACTATATCTATAAGAGCAATATCGACGTGGCACTGTACCAGCAGGTGCTCGCCCGCGCCTCGGAGGACTCGCGCGCCGTTCCCGTCCTGTGCTGCTACGACGAGTTCTATGTGCTCGCCCGCGACCACCAGTATCACGACGAGATCAGCGTCTACTACAACACGATCAACTACGTCGACACCTTTGAGGGCCTCGATCTCGAGTCAAATAAGATTTCGATCTTCTTCCCTGCCTACGATGCCGAGCCCGCGTTCCGCGAGACCTATAACCCCGAGTTCTCTGACAAGCTCTATGTGACCAATGCCGGCCGCGAGTGGATCGACTTTATGAACCTGGGCGTGGACAAGGGCGCCGGTGTGGCGCACCTGTGCGAGAAGCTCGGCATTGACATCGCCGATGCGGCAGCCGCGGGCGACACGTACAACGACATTCCCATGCTCGAGCGCGTCGGTCACAGCTTTATCGTAGACAACGCCGAGGAGCACATGAACGCGCATGCCAAGTGGCGCATTCCGAGCAACAACGACGGGGGCGTACTGACGCTCATCGACGCCATCTTGGCGGCACGGTAATCTATCCCGTCGCCATGCCCGGGGCCGGCCGTTTGATTTTTGCTCGGTCAGGTCCTGGGCTCGCTCGAAGAGCACATTAAGTGCTCTTCGGCTCGTGCGGAATCTACAAAAATCAAACGGCCGGTCCCGGGCATGGCTATGTTGGCCTTGCTTACCGCCTAGAAGGCGTCTTGAGTGCCTAGATACTTGGCTGATATTTTTGGATGAGGGGAGCTCCTTGTTGGCGAGGGGCTCCCCTGCTGTTTTTGCTTACTTTGGAATTGTGGGTTCCTTCTTATTTGGCATCGGCCCAGGTTATGCCGGTGCTGGCTTCGGCAATGAGGGGTACGCGGAGGCCTACTACGTGTTCCATGACGTCGCGGACCATGGTGGTTAGGCGCTCGACTTCGTTGACGGGGCACTCAAAGTCCAGTTCGTCGTGTACCTGCAAGATCATGTGGGCGGCAAAACCCTCTTCTTCCAGGCGGCGGCTTACGCGGGCCATGGCGATCTTGATAATGTCGGCCGCGGTGCCCTGCATGGGATGGTTCATGGCCGTGCGCTCACCAAAGCCGCGGAGCTGTGGGTTTTTGGCCTTGAGCTCGGGAATATGGCGCCTGCGGCCGTACATGGTCTCGGCGTACCCCGTCTGCTTGGCGCGCGCCACCACGTTGTCGAGGAACGTGCGCACGCCCGGGTAGGCCTCGTAGTAGCGGTCGATCATGTCGCGTGCCTCGGCCATCGAGATATGCAGCGACTGCGACAGACCGTACGCCTGCTGACCGTACACGATGCCAAAGTTCACGGCCTTGGCGCGGCTGCGCAGGTCGGGCGTCACCTCGGACACCGGCACGCCAAACACGCGCGCGGCCGTCTCGGCATGAAAGTCCTCACCCTCGTTAAAGGCGCGCACCAGGTGCTCGTCTCCCGAAAGATGCGCCAGCAAACGCAACTCAATCTGCGAGTAGTCCACCGCCAAAAAGACGCTGCCCTCGCCTGCCGAAAACGCCGTCTTGACGGTACGCCCCAGCTCCGAGCGCGTCGGAATGTTTTGCAGATTGGGGTCGCTCGAAGACAAACGCCCCGTCGCGGTGATGGTCTGGTTGTACGTGGTGTGCACGCGGCCGTCGCCTCGACGCAGCGGACCCAGCGTGTCCAGGTAGGTCGACTTGATCTTGGACTTCTCACGCCAGTCCAAGATCAGACGCACGATTTCGTGGTCACGGGCAAGGTCGCTCAGTACCTTGGCGTTGGTCGAATAATAGCCGCGTTTAGTCTTCTTGAGGCCCTTGGTCGGAAGCCCCATCACATCAAAGAGCACGTGCGACAGCTGCATGGGACTGCCAATATTAAAGGTCTCGTCACCCGCCAGGTCGCGAATACTGCGCTCGACCTCGGTAATCTGGGTCGCCAGACCCTCGGACAGACTGTGCAGACGGTCGGGGTCCACGAGCATGCCCGCGCGCTCCATCTTGGCAAGTACCGGAACGAGCGGCATCTCGATGCCATCGAACACGTTGGCGGCATTCTCACGGGCCATGCACTCGCGCAACGACGCCACGAGCGCCAGCGTCAGAGCCGCAGTACGGGCGGCAGGCGCCGGAGCGTCCTCACCAGCGACCTCTGCGCCGCGCGCCGCAGGCAGCGCCATCTGCAGATACGTATCGGCAAGATATGCCTCATCGAACTCGGAGCGATCGGAATCCAGCAGATAGGCAGCGACCACGATATCGAAGATACGCGTGGAATCGGCAGCGAGCGGATCCATGAGCTCGGGCTCGGAAGAATCGATGGGCGAAAGCTCGTGCAGCAGCGCCTTCATATCCGGGCTCGCCACACGGCCCTCCATAAACAGGCGCGCAAGTACGCCGGCGATCACGCCGTGGACGAAGTTGAAGCCCTCGACAGCGGCAGGCGTGCCGTCATCGGCTTCCTCGAGCGCGAACAGGCCCTTGGACGTCGCCAACCACAGTGTGCGCGTCAGTCCAAAGAGCGCGCCCTCTTCCTTGTCGTCGTCCACCACGGCGGCGACCCACTCGCCCGCCTCGATCGCACGGGCAACCTCGGACGCCACGGCAGCAAGCGCCTCGGCATCGCCGGCAGCGGTGCGCTCAATCGTGGGCATCTCAAACGTTCTAGTAGCGGCAGCAGCGCCACCCTCGTCACCGATCAGTGCCAAGAAACGGTTCTGCATGGCGGTGATACCAAGCGTGCCCAGCGCCGCGGAAACCTCATCGGCGGAAAACGCCGGGAAGGACGTCGCCTCAAAATCGAGCTCAACGGGTGCATCGGTGCGAATGGTTGCGACCTTGCGGCTCAGCAGCGCGTCGTCGATGTGTGCGCGCAGGTTTTCTCCCATCTTGCCCTTGACCTCGTCAGCATGCGCGATGACCTCATCCAGGCTACCGTACTGCGCGATGAGCGCACTCGCCTTTTTGGGGCCGATGCCCGGTACGCCGGGAATGTTGTCCGACGTATCGCCCTTCAGACCGTAAAAATCGGGCACGAGCGCCGGCGTGACGCCGTGATACAGGTCGTCCACGCTCTCGGGCGTCATGATCGCCACGTCGGACAGGCCCTTGCGAGTCGAGACCACGTTGACGTGCTCGGTCACGAGCTGATACATGTCGCGGTCGCCGGTCACCAGCAGCATGTCGCAGCCGGCCTCCTCGCCCAGGCGCGCCATGGTTCCCAGGATATCGTCGCCTTCCCAGCCCTCGGACTGCAAAATGGGCACGTTGAGCGCGGCGAGCAGCTCCTTGATCATGGGGAACTGCGCGTGCAGGTCGGGGTCCATGGGCGGGCGCTGCGCCTTGTACTGCGGCAGCATCTCCATACGCACGCGTGGCTTGCCCTTGTCAAACGCCACGACAACGCCGTCGGGATTAAAGGCATCGATCATCTTGAGGAACATGTTCAGAAAACCAAAGATCGCGTTGGTGGGGCGACCGTCCGGCGCGTTCATGGTCGGCGGCACGGCGTGGAAGGCGCGATGCATGAGCGAGTTGCCGTCGATGACGGCAAAGGTACGGCGCTTTTCAGACATATTGAATACCTCGCTTTGGGCTGGGCACGGTTTGCTCACACCAGTTTACACGCTCCCCGCCCCGCGGCCACCGCACATCAGGCTTCCCTGCCGCCGCGGGCCCGCGCGTGATACGATGGCTCACGGTACATCAACCAGCACGATCGATCCGAAAGGAGCCTGCGTCATGGAGCGTCCCAGCGCATGGAAAAAGTACACGCCACAGCAGATCGAGGAGCTCGAGGAGCTTTGCCGCGGCTATAAGCAGTTTTTGAGTGAGAACAAGACCGAGCGCCTGTGCGTCAAGGCCGGTATCAAGATGGCCGAGGAGGCGGGCTACGTCAATCTGGAGACCGTGATCGCCGAGGGCCGCGCGCTCAAGGCCGGCGACAAGGTGTACGCCGCCAACCACGGCAAGGACCTTATGCTCGTCAACCTGGGCACCGCCCCGCTCGAGCAGGGCTTTAACATCCTGGGCGCCCACGTGGACTCGCCGCGCCTGGACCTCAAGCAGAACCCCGCCTTCGAGGCCGGCGACATGGCTTATCTCGACACGCACTACTATGGCGGCGTCAAGAGCTACCACTGGGTCGCTTCCCCGCTCGCACTCGTGGGCGTCATCTGCAAAAAGGACGGCACCACCGTCGACATCAACATCGGTGACAAGGCCGACGACCCGGTCTTTACCATCTCCGACCTGCTGATCCACCTCTCGAGCGAGCAGATGGCCAAGCCCGCCAAGGACGCCGTCGACGCCGAGATCCTCGACGTGATCGTGGGCGGCCGCCCCGTCAAGTTTGACGAGGACGACAAGGACGCTCCCAAGGAGCCCGTCAAGCAGATGTTCCTGGATATCCTCAAGGAGCAGTACGACGTCGAGGAGGAGGACTTCCTCTCCGCCGAGATCGAGGTCGTGCCCGCCGGCCCCGCCCGTGACATGGGCCTCGACCGCTCCATGATTCTGGGCTATGGCCACGACGACCGTGTCTGCGCCTATCCGTCCATGCTCGCCCAGATCAACGTCGCCAACGTGGAGCGCACGAGCATCACACTCATCGTCGACAAGGAGGAGATCGGTTCCGTGGGTGCCACCGGCATGACGAGCCGCTTCTTCGAGAACACCGTCGCCGAGATCATAACGCTCGCCGGCGAGGATAGCCCGCTGGCCCTGCGCCGCGCGCTCGCCCGCAGCCGCATGCTCTCCTCCGACGTGTCCGCCGGCTTCGACCCGGGCTACGCCGGCAAGTTCGAAACCAAGAACGCAGCCTTTATGGGTCGCGGCCTGTGCTTTAACAAGTACACGGGCAGCCGCGGCAAGGGCGGCTCTAACGACGCCGACGCCGAGTATGTGGCCCTCATCCGCGACATCATGGACGAGGCCGGCGTGGACTTCCAGACCTGCGAGCTCGGTCGCGTCAACGCGGGCGGCGGCGGCACCATCGCATACATCATGGCTAAGTACGGCATGAACGTCATCGACTCTGGCGTTGCCGTCCTGTCCATGCACGCCCTGTGGGAGGTCGCTAACAAGGCCGATATCTACGAGGCCTATCGCGGCTACAAGGCCTTCATCGAGCGCGCGTAACCAACCCTTCATCAGTTGCGGTGAAATACAGACTAAACTGGCCCATAAACGGCCAAAACAGACCGTATTCCACCGCAACTTCCTTTTTGGCAGAGGAGAGTCCATGCTGCAGGTCGTCATTTCGCCCGCCAAGCAGATGCGCGCGGCCCAAGATGCTTTTGAAGTCCTGGGCATTCCACCCTTTGCGCGCGAGACGGCTCGCCTCCACCGCGCACTGCTAGATATCGAGCGGAATGAAGGCAGCGACAGCCTGCAGGCGCTATGGAACGTGAGTGACAAACTGCTGGGGCCTTGCCTCAACACCCTGCATGAGTTCGGGCCCATCCTGAAAAACGGCGATCTCGACAATCCCGCACTCGCCTGTCACCTCTCCCCTGCCGTCATGTCCTACCACGGCATTCAATACCAGAGCATGGCACCCGAGGTGATGGATTCCGCACAGCTCGCATGGCTGCAAAGCCACCTGTGGATCCTCTCTGGCCTCTACGGGTGCGTTCGCCCCTTTCATGCCGTCGAACCGTATCGGCTGGAAATGGGCGCGAAGCTCGCCGTTGACGATGCCCGAGACCTCTATGCGTTTTGGAGCGACAAGCTCGCGCGGGCTATCGCCCCGGCAGGCTCAAACACCACGATCGTCAACCTCGCCAGCGTAGAGTACGCCAAAGCCGTTCTGCCCCATCTCGCGGGCGACGCCACGGTCGTCACGTGCCTCTTTGGCGAAGGCATCCGCAACGGCAAGCCCATCCAGCGCTCGACCGCCAGCAAAAAGGCACGTGGTTCCATGGTGCGCTGGATGGCAGAAAACAAGCTCGAGGATGTAAGCGGGCTCACCGCGTTTGACGTTGGTTATCGTCACTTTCCCGAGCTTTCAAATAAGAACACTTTGGTCTTCCTGAACGAACAGACCTTGTAGGACCACCGCTACTTTTGAATGTGCTGCCTAGGCACGGCGTCTATTCCGCCAAGCCGTCGGCTTTGGCAACTTCGTTTGTCGAGCCATCTTGGTAGGTAATCTTAACGTGCTCTACCTCGGACACCGCAACACCCGATGGGGGCTCCAAGCGCCATTCCGTCAGCGCGATATCCATAGTCGTAGGCACGTCGCCCTGATTCTTGAGCTTCACCGTCAGCGTTTTGAGCGCCGCATCATACGTCACGCGTTCGATTTCCTCACCAGGAATAGACCCACCGCTCAGCTGAAGCTGGACAAATCCATCGCGCGAATACCAATAGTCGCCCGGCGCGGCAACGGTATTGCCGCCCGTAACCTTCACCGTCATGATCGGCAGGCCCTCGTCGGCTTCAAACCCCCAGGTGGCGCCGCCATGACCGCCGAACGTCCAAATACAAAAGGCAATCACCAACACGGCAAGCACCGCAAAACCAATCGCGACAAGGCCATGGTGCGCACGGCTTTCCTCGGCCGATACATCCCATTGTGTCTCTCGATATAGATGCTTGTCTTCCATGTACGCCTCCCCACAGGCACGCTCGTTAGGCCAATCGTACCCATTCGAGCTATACTTGAGCCCATTACATAAACGGGGAGCTTGCAGGACAAGACGGCAGGCTGAGACTGGGCGCGCCCGCCCTGACCCGCAAACCTGATATGGGTAATGCCAACGAAGGGAGCCGTGCCAATGAGCACACAGACCGAGCCCAAGCTCGTCACGCAAATCGACTTCGCCCGCGCCGGGCAGATCACACCGCAGATGAAGGAGGTCGCCGAGCGCGAGCATCGCGACCCCGAGTACATCCGCGAGCGCGTGGCCGACGGCCGCATCGCCATTCCCGCCAACATCGTGCACATCAAAAAGGGCATGCGCGCCTTTGGCGTCGGTGAGGGCCTGTCCACCAAGGTTAACGTGAACCTGGGCATCTCGGGCGACAAGGCAGATGCCGCCGAGGAATGGAAGAAGGTCAAGATCGCCGAGGACTTTGGCGCCGACGCCATCATGGACCTCTCCAACTCGGGCAAGACGCGCCAGTTCCGCCAGCAGCTCATCGACGAGACGCCGCTCATGGTAGGCACCGTCCCCATGTACGACGCCATCGGCTACATGGAAAAGCCGCTGGTCAAGCTCACCAAGGACGACCTGTTCGAGGTCGTGCGCGCGCACGCCGAGGACGGCGTGGACTTTATGACCATCCACTGCGGCATCAACAAATCGGTCACCAAGACCTTTAAGGAGACCGGCCGCCTCATGAACATCGTCAGCCGCGGCGGCTCGCTGCTGTTTGGCTGGATGGAGGTTACCGGCAACGAAAACCCCTTCTACGAGTACTTTGACGAGCTGCTCGAGATCTGCCACGAGTACGACGTGACCATCTCGCTCGGCGACTCCTGCCGCCCGGGCTGTCTCTACGACTCCAATGACGCCACCGAGACCGCCGAGATGATCGAGCTGGGCAAGCTGTGCAAGCGCGCCTGGGCCGCCGGCGTCCAAGCCATGGTCGAGGGCCCGGGTCACATGGCGCTCGACGAGATCGCCGCCAACATGAAACTGCAGAAGCGCCTGTGCCACAACGCCCCGTTCTATGTGCTCGGGCCGCTGGTGACCGATATCGGCGTGGGCTACGACCACATCACCGCTGCTATCGGCGGCGCTATCTCCGCCAGCTCCGGTGCCGACTTCCTGTGCTACGTGACGCCGGCCGAGCACTTGTGCCTGCCCAACGCCCAAGACGTGCTCGATGGCCTCATGGCCACCAAGATCGCCGCGCACGCCGCCGATATCGCCAAGAAGGTGCCGCACGCCCGCGACATGGACGACAAGATGGGCCAGGCACGCCGCAAGCTCGACTGGGACTCCATGTGGAAGTGCGCGCTCGACCCGGTCACCGGCAAGAAGCGCTACGAGGAGTCCCCCGCCGCCACCGAGGGCACCTGCACCATGTGTGGCAAGATGTGCGCCGTCCGCACCGTCAACAAGGTGTTCGAGGGTACGACGATCGATCTCGGCATGGAGGACTAACTCGTCACCGGAGCCACAATCAGTAACATGGTGTTCGTCAATTGTTGACGTGTGAACATTTGCTTACATTTGCGTAAAGATTGCATCGCCCGCCCGGGTTCGACATAGAGTCGGCCCGGGCATCTTTATAATGCTGGCTTAAAGACCCATTTGATTCCGACCGAACAAGGGAGCAAACATGGATCGCAGTAAGGTACCTGCCGTTCTATCCATCGCAGGATCCGATTCCAGCGGTGGCGCCGGCATTCAGGCCGACATCAAGACCATCACGGCGCACCGCCTGTATGCCGAGACGGCCATCACCGCCATCACCGCACAAAACACGCTCGGTGTCACCGCCGTGCAGAACATCTCCCCTGATATCGTCGCTGCGCAGATCGACGCCGTATTTGACGATATCCGCCCCAGCGCCGTCAAGATCGGCATGGTTTCCTCTGCCGAGATTATCGAGGTTATCGCCGACCGCCTGAGCGCCTGGAACGCGACAAACGTGGTCGTCGACCCCGTCATGGTAGCCACCTCGGGCGCACGGCTGATTGCCGAAGATGCCGCCGAGGCGCTCACCCGCCGCCTGTTCCCACTAGCAACCGTCATCACGCCCAATATTCCCGAGGCCATGGCCCTGCTTGACTACGAGGTCGACTCCGAGCGCACACAGCAAAATGCTGCCATGCTCCTCACCCGCCGCTTTGGTTGCGCATCCCTCGTTAAGGGTGGGCATCTTGTCAACGAGGCCAACGATGTATTGGCCGAACCCGCGCCACTCGATGACGAGGGCAACCATCTGGGCGATCCGCTCACCACGTGGTTCCGCCACAAGCGCATCGAGACCGACAACACACACGGCACCGGCTGCACGCTTTCGTCCGCCATCGCCTGCGCGCTGGCCCAGGGCATGGATCTTGCCGATGCCGTCAATGCGGGCAAGGCATACCTGACAGGCGCTCTGGCCGCCGGCCTGAACATGGGCAAAGGCTCCGGCCCTGTCAACCACATGTGGCAATATTAAGATTCGCAGCCCAAAACCGCCGCAAAGGGGACAGGCACCTTTGCGGTGGCTCCCACAAACATCTCGATCTGTAACAGTAACTCGGCAAAATCGACCCTAGATGTTACAGATCAAGACAAACAGTCGATATCGACCTAAATAATCTTAATCTGTAACATCTAGCCCGTTTTCGGCCTTGGAACTGTTACAGATCAAGACAAACAAACGAAACAAGCCCCCGCAAGGGGAACTCTGTGGTGGTTTGGGGCCGTGCTACTCACCGAGCATCTCTTGGAGCTTGGCTGCCACGGCATGTCCCAAGCTCTCATGGCTTTCGGGCATCATATGCAGATAGTCGATATCGCCCGGCTCGGCAAACTCGGCGGCATTCAAAAAGTCGCAGCCAAACTGCTCGGCCACGTGCGCATAGTACTCGCCAAAATGTTCAGATGCCTCGACGGAACGCTCGCCAAAATCGGTCATATATACATCGGCGATCTGCGGCTTGATCTTGATAGGAGCCATCAGCAGGATGCGCGGGCAAGGTGCAGCGTCGGTCCACGGAAACGCGCGGACGGCGCGAATCAGCGCCATGGCGCCACGGGCGATATCGGAAGCTGTCACGTTAAAGACCGTCTTACAGTCGTTGGTGCCCAGCATGATCACAATGGCGTCCAGCGGCTTATGAGCCTCGAGCAGCATCGGAAGCGCGCGAATGCCGTTGAGGTTAGTGTCCAGATGGCACATGTCGTCGCGTACCGTCGTGCGGCCGTTGAGGCCTTCTTCAATTACATGCCAGCCCTCGCCTAAGTCACGTTGGACCACGCCACACCAGCGCACATCCTGCGCATAGCGCACCGCGGTACCGTCGCGCATGCCCGCCGGATCGTAACCATAGGTGTTGCTGTCACCAAAGCATAGAACGTTTTTCATCGTAAGCTCCCCACTCAATAAAAAGCCGACGGGAGCAGCCCCCGTCGGCTCGGTATATCGCATCACGCGCACCGTTTACAGGTACTTGCGCCAGTCGTCGTCATCCTCGTCATCCTCGGCAGCGGCCTGAGCCTGCTCGGCGGCACGGGCGGCTGCGGTGCGGGCGGCAACCTGAGCATAGGACTCCTCGTTGCGCTCGGGGAAGTTTGCCAGCACGTGCTCGAACTTGGCGAAGTCCTCGTCCCAGCGCGTAGAGGGCACGGCAAAGAAGACCTGCTTGACCTTGAAGTCGCCCGACGCGAGCTCCTTGCGGAAGAGCTCGGCCACGGCCTCGGCATCAAAGCCGTTGTTGTCGCAGCCCCAAGCACCCAGCACGAGCTTCTCGCGACCAAGCTCATCGCAGATGGCGAGCACAAAGCGAATGCGGTCGCGCAGGGCATCCAGCAGAGCATC
>UMKB01053307.1_pt1 | contig 17019 bp, 14 predicted proteins | sample 1966171 | NCBI WGS metagenome assembly UMKB01 (sample SAMEA4836164, study PRJEB28245) | human gut metagenome | biome: gut microbiome; material: fecal sample | place: Denmark | collected 2008 | reverse complement strand
TTTATACTGTTAAGGTTGACTCACTTACTAATTTATATTATTCTTTTCACGTACATAAAGATATACGGTAGGTGAGGTTACCGCAGGGATTTGGATTTCCTAAGATTACTGCCGCAAAGTTGTGGAGACACGACTCGTTGGTCAGCAGGCTAAGTCGCAAAGGCTTGGCTTAATGTAATTAATATGCCCTGTGATACTAAAGCTTGAACGGTGATATTTAGGTTAATGACGTCATTGTTTAGGCAATGGCGTTTTCTTTATATAAGGAGGTGAGGCTTGTATGTGTACGGATCCGGATGGGAATAGTTTGAATTATTTAAAGAAAGCAGAGGTACATAATTATGATGAACAAAGAAGAATTCATTCAATTACTACAAGACAAAAAATACAAAACTGCACAAAATATACTTTCCGAAATGAACGATATGGATACAGCTGCCTTTTTAGAAGAGTTAGATGCGAAAGAATGTGCTTTGGCATTCCGTTTAATTTCTAAAGAAAAAGCTGCCAATGTATTCTCATGCATGAGTTCGAAGATGCAGACATATCTGGTAGACATGTTTTCAGAAACTGAATTAAAAGAACTATTGGATGATCTTTATATGGATGATACAGTAGATATGTTAGAGGATCTACCTGCAAACTTAGTAACGCGTATTTTGAAAAACTTAGATTCAAATAAGCGTTCAACCATCAACAAACTTTTAAAATATCCTGAAGACAGTGCCGGTTCCATCATGACGACTGAATATGTCACATTGAAAAAAACAATGACTGTAAAACAGGCCATGAACCATATTAAGGATATTGGTATCCATAAAGAGACAATTTATACTTGTTATGTCACTGAAAATAAAAGATTGATGGGTATTGTGACAGCTAAAAGCTTAATGACGAGTGATGATGATGAAAATATCACAAATCTAATGAATACGAACATTATTTCTGTACACACTCATACAGATCAGGAACAGGTTGCTCACTTATTTAGAAAATATGACTTGATTGCGATGCCCGTACTTGATAGTGATGGATGCCTTGTTGGTATTGTTACATTTGACGATGCCATGGATGTTATGGTTGATGAAACCAACGAAGATATTTCTCGTATGGCTGCCATGGAACCCAATGAAAAAACATATTTTGAAACTACGGTTTGGCAACAAGCAAAACACCGTATCTTATGGTTACTTGTCTTAATGTTTTCTGCCACAATCACAGGAAGTATTATCACCCGATATGAAAATGCCTTCAGCGCCGTACCATTACTAGTATCCTTTATTCCAATGTTGATGGATACAGGTGGAAACTGTGGATCACAGAGTTCAACTTTGATTATTCGTGGTTTAGCTTTGGGAGAAATTCATTTTAAAGAAATTTTTAAAGTCATGTTTAAAGAATTTAGAATTTCACTTGTTGTTGGATTTATTTTAGCTGCAGCTAATGGTTTACGTATTTTCATACAATACCAAAACTTTAATATTGCAATTGTCGTTGCCTTTTCATTAATGGTTGTTGTTATTGTTGCAAAATTAATTGGTTGTATTCTTCCATTATTTGCAAATAAGATTGGTGTAGATCCAGCTATTATGGCCAGTCCATTAATCACAACAATTGTGGATACTTGCTCTATTCTAGTTTATTTCAATATTGCAGTACATGTTTTTAATATCGTAGTTTAAGAGATGAGAAATCATCTCTTTTTTCATAGCACGAAAAAAAGAACCTCAATTGAGATTCTTTTATCGAAAAATATAATTATTTAAATTAGATATCCATATCTTTTTGAGCAGCAGTTACAATAGCCATCTTGTAGATTTCATCTGAAGTACATCCACGAGATAAGTCATTGATTGGTGCGTTCAATCCTTGTAAGATTGGTCCAACTGCTTCATATCCACCTAAACGAGCAGCAATTTTGTATCCAATATTTCCACTTGACAAGTTAGGGAAGATAAAAGTATTTGCATGTCCAGCAACTTTTGAATTAGGAGCTTTTAAACGAGCAACTTCTTCACTTACTGCACAGTCAAATTGCATTTCTCCATCAATATCGAAATCAGCAATACGACGCAAACGATCACTTGCTTCAGTCATCTTAGCAACACATTCACCTTTTGCACTACCCATTGTTGAATATGATAATAATGCAACTTTTGGTTCTACACCAAATTGACGAGCTGACTTAGCTGTTTGCATTGTGATTTCTACTAAATCATCTGTGTTAGGGTTGATGTTAATTGAGCAGTCACCCATAATCAATTGAGATTCTTCTTTAATTAAAATGAAACAAGAAGAAACTAATTTGTTTCCTGGAGCTGCTTTTACTAATTGTAATGCAGGACGTACAGTATCCGCTGTAGAATATGTAGCACCACCTAATAATCCATCAGCATATCCCATTTGAACTAACATAGTTCCAAAATAGTTTGTGCTCTTCAATGCTGTACGAACTTTTTCTTCGTCCATTTTACCACGACGTAACTCAACCATTTTACGAACCATTTCATCCATATGTTCAAAGTTATTTGGATCGATTTGTTCGATTCCTTCAACATTTAAACCATTCTTTTGTGCACAACCAGCGATTTCTTCTGGAGTTCCTAATAATACTGGGCAAACAACATCATTATTTTTCAAATCAATAGCTGCCTTTTGTACACGTGGATCCCAACCTTCGGTAAATACGATTCGTACTCCCTTTCCTTGGACCTTTTTTTCTAATTCATCAATAATCATAACTTTAACTACCTCTTTTCTATCAAAGTATAGTCCAAAAATGCTTTATTTACCACAAAAACAATGTGAACTTTTTCTCATAGTTTATCCATAAAATGTGTATATGATAAATAACATATCGTTCATATAATGTATACATTATGTATAAATTGTAATTATTTTACATACAGATGTAAAATAATGTAAATTTTGCTTACATTTTTCATTGTAAAGTTTTACACTAGTGACATCACAAGAAGGGATAGGTGCAAATTATGAAAACAAGTCACTATTTAAAGAAGGCCGGTGCCGTATGTATGGCAGCTGCAATGATGACTGGTTGTGCTAGTGGATCATCTGGTGCAAATGGTAAAACGTTGACAGTGGGCTTAAACACAGGTTTCAATGGAATTTTCTCTCCATTGTATTATCAAACTGTATATGATGATTACGTTATTGAAATGGTTTATCAAAGTATGTTGAGCTATGATCGTGATAATCAATTACAACCAGAACTTGCTACTGAACAACCAACTATTAGTGAGGATGGATCAACATTAACATTCAAATTGAAAAAGGGAGTTAAATTTTCTGATGGATCTAAATTGGATGCAGATGATGTTGTATTGACATTTACAGCTATGGCTGATCCAAGCTATACTGGTCGTTTCTCAACATATGTTGATTACTTAGAAGGTTATAAAGAATATCATGATGGAGATGCCGAAACTCTAAGTGGTGTTGAAAAAATTGATGATTACACAGTTGCTTTCCACTTGGCAACACCAAGAATCGATGCAATCAGCCAAGTTGGTACATTCCCAATCATCTCTAATTCACAATTCAAAAAATACAAAAAAGGTGATACATAGATGTTTGAAGACAAGGCTAGTGAACCAATTGGTACTGGACCATATGTATTGAAAAACTTCCAAAAAGATTCAGCTGCCACATTTGTCAAGAATGATAAATTTAAAGCTAAAGATGGAGAATACCAAATTGATAATGTTGTAATGAAGATTTGTGATACTTCAACAGAACTTCAAGAGCTTCAAAAAGGAACAGTTGATTTATTACCACAAGCTGATAACGCTGATAAAGTTGGTACTGCAAGTTTAGATAAGAACTTAACTTACAACAACTACGCATCAAGCTCAATGCAATACTTTATTTACAACTGTGAAGCTGGAGCCACTGCAGATCCTGCTGTACGTCAAGCATTAACTTATGCGATTGACCGTCAATCATTTGTTGATAGCTACTACTCATTCTCTAAAGGAAGTAAGGATGTTAAGAAAACTCAACCTGGTTTCGTTCCAGTATTAATGGCTAACCCAATTTCATCACAATTAGGTGATATCGTTACCGGTAAAGAAAAAGATGACAACATGACTTACTATGATTATGATATCGAAAAAGCTAAACAAATCTTAGATGATGCTGGATGGACTGTAGGTAGTGATGGAAAACGTGAAAAAGATGGACAAAAATTAACTGTTCGTATGGTTTCTACAAAAGGTAAAGATCAATTAGATACAATGCTTCCAATGCTAGAAAAAGCTTGGGGCGAAGAACTTGGCGTTGATTTCAAAACAAACTTAAGTGAATTCAACACAATGGTTGCGACTGTTCAAGGTGATGATACAGTTAACGATTGGGAAGTATCTTACATGGGATGGCAATTTGGTTCAGGTGATGACACTGGTATCAACTTATTATGCCAAACTGGTCAAACAGATAATACAGCTCGTTTATCAGATCCTGATTTAGATGCATTATTAGATACTGCATTACACACAACTGATCAAGCTGCAAGTACTGCTGCTTATAAAGAAGTTTACGAAAAAGTTTCTGCTTTATGTCCATATGTAGCAATCAATGGTTTAAGTTACTATGATCTATACAACAAAAAGATCAAAAACTTAGATACAGCTGCATTGTATGACTTCGTTAAAGCGTTAGACAAAGCTACAATCGAATAACAATTAAAGAGATCTGTTGACAGATCTCTTTTTAATACATATAATTCAACTACATACAGAGTAAAAATATGTGCGTTAAGTGTCTTTAACACGGGGAGTTGGTTAAGGAACGAAAAGTTATTCTTGCGGTACATATTTTGCATCCCGCTGTTGTGATCGAAAAAATTAAAGACTTTCTTTTTTTGTATCGCAATATGGAAAAAGGAGGTCTTTTTATATATGAATCAATACTTTGTAATGTTAAAAGAAAATGCACGCTCATTAAAAAACGTGCGTGTTATCGTAGGTGTGGCATTATTTTTTGCCCTAAATGTTATTCTTAACTTATTTGGATCCATCCAAATCACAAACCAGTTAAAACTAGGCTTTGCTTCCATTGCGACAGCTGCCAGCTGCTTACTTTATGGACCCGTTCCAAACTTAGTGCTTGCACCATTACTAGATTTAGTCAATTACATGGTCAAACCTGTGGGTGCATATTACCCAATCTTTATGATTTCAACTATGGCAAGCGCATGTATTTTTTCAGTTTACTTCTATAACTGCGAAAGAATCACTTGGGTTCGCATCATCTTATGTCGAATAACATATGATGTCGTTGTCAGTTTATTTCTAAACACACTATTTACATCTATGTTGTGGGGAACTCCATTCTTAGTTATTGCGAGTCCTAAATTAATCAAAAACTTAATTTCATTACCATTCCAAGTCGTTATTTTATATTTAGTAATGAAAACATGTATTCAATTAAAGCCAAAGGTGAACCGTTAATAGGTCCACCTTTTTTACTGCAATTTAAACATGTCTTTTTTAGCTCCACAAACTGGACATACATAATCATCTGGTTCACTTTCAAAATCATCACCATCATATACATATCCACAAACACTGCATACCCACTTTTCTTCTTTTCTGTATGTAGGTGCTTTTGCCGGTGCGCTTTGTTTTAATACATTATGATAATATGCATAGGTCATTGGTTTACCAGAATCACCTTTCTTGGCATCAACGACTTTTGCCAAGAATACAAAGTGTGTTCCTGCATCCATCTGACTTTGTACTTCACACATCATGTATCCTAACGCATCATCTACAACAGGCAATTCTCTAAACAAATGATGATTCAACTTCGCCCACTTATCTTTATCTTTTCCTGTTTGAAAACCTAAATCCGTAATTACTTGTGAATCTATTGTTTCAGGCAAGATTGATAAAGAAAAACACTTATTTTTTTCAATCAATGAACAAGTATAATTATCCTTGTTCATACTCAAGGCAATTAGCGGTCCTATCGTAGAAACCTGAAATACAGTATTCACAATACATCCGCATTCGCGCATGCCGTCTTTTACACCCACGGCATACATACCATAAGAAAGATCATACAAAACTGTGTTGTCCATAAGAACACCTCCCTTGTTACTTCTATTGTAGCAAGTTTAGTGGTTATATGCTATATAACTATTCTTCTTTTTCAACACACTTCTGTAATTTACTCATCGTCTGCTTCAAGCTTTTCATTTCTTCTACAGACACATCATTAAATAATGTTTTATTGATTTTACCAATCTCTTCATCAATAATCTTTAAAATAGGTTTACACTCGCCTGTGAGTTGTAAATGGTGTATTCGACTATCTTTTTCATCTATGCAAGTACAAATAAGTCCCTTTTTTTCCAACGAATCAACACTTCTAGAAATCAGAGTCTTTGAAACGCCTAACACCACTTTTAATTCCGTACTTGTTGTAATAGTTGAATTATTCTTTAAAACAATCAAGATAGATATTTCATTTGGTGAAAAATTAAATTCTTGAAAACTATCTTTTATTTTTTTTGCATAATAATCCCTCATTTGATTCGATACACGCAAAAAATCCTCTATTGTAAACATATTATCGCTCCAGTCTCAACAGAACAATTGTAAGTGTTAAAATAGGGTGTGTCAAACATTGCCCCATTTTTCTAATACTTCTCCTACATAATATAGAGAACCACATAATAAACTGTCTTCTTTTGTATCTAAAAGTCTTGAGATCAACTCATCCACTGTAATAATAGGATACCCTAATTCTTCTAATGGATATAAACGAGCACTCGATATTTCTACTAATGTAATGTCTTTACTAATGGATTGAAGTAATTCAATCATATGCGGTGCATCCTTCTCTTTTAATACCGAAAAATAAATCTTTCCTGTAAAATCCTTCAAAGATTGTATCAACGCTGTTATTCCATGTACGTTGTGTGCTCCATCTAATAAAACCAATGGATCTTTTCTAAGAACCATATATCTGCCTGCCCATTGAAAATGATCAATTACCTGTTGAATTTCATTTTCTTCGAGCCAAATTCCCAGTACATTCAACGTTTCTAATGCTAGAGATAAATTTTTAGCCTGATATAATGGTGGATTCAAATGAAATGTCATACCATTCCATCTCAAGACATCAGTTTCTTGACAATCAATAAAACATAGTGGTGTTTTCATATAATCTGCAACAAGCTCCATTACTTTTTGGCATTCCGGTTTATCTTCGGTTGTCAAAGCAGGAACATTTGGCTTAAATACACCTGATTTTTCATAAGCGATTTGTTCAAATGTATCCCCTAAATATTCCGTATGATCAAGTCCTACATTAGTAATTAAGCAGGCTTTATAATCCAAAGCTGTTGTCGCATCCAAACGACCACCCATCCCAGCTTCAATAATGCAGTAATCAACTTGTTGTTCAATAAAATAGGCCATTGACATCCATAGATCCATTTCAAACATTGTCATCTTATGTAATAAAAATAACTCTTCATATTGATCATAGATTCTTTCCCAATCAGCTAAAGTAATACATGTATCATTCACGCGTATTCTTTCTGTATGATGAATCAAATGTGGAGATGTAAAAACCCCTACTTTATATCCTTTTTTCATCAACAAATCTCTTAGCCAAATTGAAGTACTTCCCTTTCCGTTTGTACCAGCTACCTGAATCTTTTTTAAGGCTGTATGATTTGGCATTGCATCCGTTAACCATTGTCTGAATTCTAATAGGTCATGGTTTTTTCCACGACAATTTTCCATTTTATTAATTTTCTCTTGTACATTCATGGTATTATTATATCACTAAAGAAAGAAGTGAATCACATGATTATGCATAATGACTGGGATCAACTGTTTGATCAAGAAATACAAAAAGATTATTTACTAAATTTACGCTATTTTTTAGCTAAGGAATATAAGACAAAAAATATTTATCCTGCAAAAGAAAATATTTTTGCAGCCTTTAAAACAACTTCTTTAAAAGATACAAAAGTTGTTATTTTAGGACAAGATCCATATCATGGTCCAGGACAAGCTCAAGGTTACTCATTCAGTGTACCAAGCAACTTTCCTTTACCTCCATCTTTACAAAACATGTATAAAGAACTAGAAAATGAGTATCAAACTCCTGTACATCGCACGGGTGATTTGACCGACTGGGCTAAACAAGGAGTACTATTAATGAATACTATCCTTACAGTTGAAGAGCATAAACCTTTATCTCATCAAGATAAAGGATGGCAGAATTTTACAAATGAAGCTTTAAGATGGATCAATGAAAAGGATGGCCCTGTTGTATTTTTATTATGGGGATCTAAGGCTATCCAGGCCAAGAAATTACTAACAAATCCAAAACATTTAATTCTTACAAGTCCGCATCCAAGTCCTTTAAGTGCTTATCGAGGTTTCTTTGGAAACAATCATTTTAAGCTTGCGAATGAATATCTAATTAAAAACAATGAAACGCCTATCCAATGGATATAGGCGTTTTTCTTATAGTGAAAAAGAAAAAAGAAGCATCATTCTTGATACTTCTAGTCTTTCATTTCATTGAACACTTGTAATGCTAAGCAGCCAAGTCCCGTATGAATTCCGACTGCACTTACTAAATTGATTACTTTTACTTTAGCGCCTTCTATTTGGCTTTCAATCTTTTGAGCATACTCTTTTGCAGCATCTAATGCATCAACGTGCGCAACAATAAATGTATAATTAGAATCTACATTCAATTCTTTTAAATGTTTAATAACACGATCTTGAGCACGTTTCATTGTACGAACTTTATCTAATACATCTACTTTTCCATTCGTACTTTTACCAATGTGTAAAACAGGTTTGATTTTCAATAAACCACCTAGTGCCGCAGCCATTGGTGTCAATCTTCCACCACGTTTCATATGATCTAAATCATCACACAACAACACAGTTTCACAACTATCCGCAATGCTTTGTAGTTTTTTAATAATTTCATCAATTGGAATGTTTGCTTCATACATCTTTTTAGCTGTCTCAATCATACATCCTTGTTCAACCGCTGTACAATAACAATCAACGCCTACAAATTTCATTTCTAATTGATTTGCAATCATTTCCATAGAATCTAATGTTCCGGATAATCCTCGACAAATAGGAACCGCAAAAATTGTGTCATATCCTTCATTTTTTAATTCTTCAAAACAATCTTGAATTTTGCCTAAACTTGGTAAAGATGTTTTTAAAACCTTTTTCTCATGTAATTTTTGAATCACTTCAGAATATGTAATTTCGGTATATTCATCTTTTGATTCACCATCACAAGTAATTTGTAATGGAAGACAATAAATTCCTTTTTCTTTCCAATAGTCTGGATGCTGGCCTGTTCCGGTATCCGTCACAAATGCAATCTTCATGGCTAGGCCCCCTTTACTTTTTTCACAAATTGAACGCCTACAGCACCTAATCCTGTGTGTACTGCAATAACGGCATACATTGGATCTGTATGAATTTGAATATCTTCGCCAAACACATCGTGTAGCTCATCTATCGCAATTTGTGTACCTTCTTGATTTTCTCCGTTTAATACATAAAATTCATAATCTTGTGCATTCGCATCTTTTGAAATCACTTTAACAGCTTTTTTAATAGCTTTGGACATTGTACGTACTTTATCAAAAACATCGACTTTTCCTTCAGTATTTTTAGATACTTCCAAGATTGGTTTAATTTTCAACATTCCTGCAAGCTTAGCTGCCATTGGAGTTAATCGTCCTCCCTTAGCTAGATGATCTAAATCTTCTGGAATTAAAAAACCACGTGAATGATCTACGCTGTCTTTTAAACGTGAAATGATTTCTTCTGGGTGTATTTCTTGTTCAACTAATTTTTGAGCTGATAACACCAAATATTTTTCCACACCTAAAGTAGTATATATATCTAATGTATGAATTTTAACCCCATGCCATTTACCAGATGCCTGTATTGCCTGATTTGTTCCTGATAATCCATTTGATAGAGTTATCAAAATAACATCCGTAATACCATTATTTTTATATGATTCTAATAAAGCCTCAATATCGCCTAATGGTGGCATGCTTGTTTGAGGCATAAAGCCTCTTTCTAAGAATGAATTTAATTCTTCTACTGTTAAATTCACCCCATCTAAATATGTTTTATCTTCTATTTGAACCTGTAAAGGTAAAAAATCAATTCCTAACGCTTGTGCTTCTTGTTTGGTTAATCCACAACCACTTTCTGTCAATACTCGAACCTTCATTAAAACCCTCCTTTTTTTGAAATCATCCTAATCCTAACATGAAATATTAATTTTCTCAAATGTCTGATATAATTAGTTTGAGGTGATTTGTATGAGTGCTTTCATTTCTTTTGAAAATGTAAAAAAGACTTATCATATGGGCGAAATCGACATACATGCGTTAGATGATGTGAGTTTTGAAATACAACAAGGCGAGTTTGTGATTATCGCAGGAGCCAGTGGTGCTGGTAAAAGTACTATTCTAAATCTACTGGGTGGAATGGATACTGTCAGTGAAGGAAGAATCATTGTAGATGGTCGTGAAATCAGTTCTTATAAAGAAAAGGATATGACACTTTATAGAAGATATGATGTTGGATTTGTTTTCCAGTTTTATAATCTAGTTCAAAATCTTACTCTTCGCGAAAATGTTGAACTTGCAACACAAATTTGTAAGAAACCACTTGATATAGATGAAACTATAGAACTTGTTGGACTAAAAGATAGAATGTTCAACTTCCCTAGCCAGCTTTCTGGCGGTGAGCAGCAGCGTGTCGCAATCGCAAGGGCATTAGCTAAAAACCCAAAGCTTTTACTTTGTGATGAACCCACAGGTGCTTTGGATTATCAAACAGGTAAACAGGTTCTTAAGGTCTTACAAGATACGTGTAGAACGCAAAATAAAACTGTCATAGTTATTACCCACAACTTAGCATTAACACCAATGGGAGATAAGGTCATTAAAGTTCGTAGTGGAAAAATTGAAAGTATTACATGTAATGAGCATCCTATGGATGTAAATGACATAGAGTATTAATATGCCTTCTTCTTATTTAAAAGATATTTTCCGTGAAATTAAAATCTCCCTCGGTCGTTTTCTATCTATCCTTTGTATTGTCGCAATTGGTGTGGCATTCTTTGCCGGCATTAAAGCGAGTGCACCGGATATGAAAAACAGTGCCGATATGTATTTTGATAAATATAATGTTCAAGATATACAAATCTATTCAACTTTGGGACTTACCAAGAAAGATGTAAAGGCCATTCAAAAATTAAAAGGTGTCAAAGCCGTACAGCCAAACTTTTCAATGGATACATTGTCTCAGATTGATTCAACACAAATGGTTATTAAAGTCATTTCTTATGAGATTGATCAAAAGATGAATAAAATCCGTGTAGTCGAAGGAAGAATGCCTGAAAGAGAAAATGAGTGTTTGATTGAGGCTAGCTCTGCTACAAATAAATTATATGGTACTTTCCATATTGGAGATACAATCAAATTACAGAGTGGTACAGATGAAGCTTTATCTAACTCCTTGAAAAACACAAAATATAAAATTGTAGGTACTTGTTATAATCCGAATTACTTATCTTATGAGAAAGGATCAAGTAATATTGGATCAGGAACGGTAAACTCTTTTATATATATACAAAATTCAAATGTTTTAAAGGATTATTATACAGAAGTTGATGTTTGTGTTAAGGGTGCAAAAGAATTAGATTGTTATAGCGATGCATATTTTGATGTTGTTGATCCTGTATTAAAAAGAATCAAAAAAATCGCAAACAAACAAATCGATGTACGTATTCAGTCTTATCAATCTAAATTAGATGAAAAAAAACAGGAAGCAAACGATGAATTGAATGATGCAGAAAATAAATTAAATGATGCTCAAGATAAGATTGATTCGGGTCTTGCAGAGATTCAAAGTAATGAAATTAAGCTTCAGAATTCTAAAAATCAAATTGATCAAGGGTGGAATGAATATTATGCAAATTTACAATTATTAGATAATATTCCTACTTTACAAAATGCGATTGCTCAAATTGAAGAGAGTGAACAAAAACTTCCTGAGTTATTGTCTCAGAAAGAACAAGCTGAAAATGGTTTGAATCAAATTAATGCAGCAATGGATGATCTTAATATGCAACGTAAAATGATTCAAGATTCTATTGATTTGATAGACATCTCAATTGAAAAGGCTCAAAACACACCTACTACAGATGAATCATCTGAAGCTATAAAGAATAAAGTAATTGAAAACCTAAACAATGGAAAAGTATATCTGCAAGGAAAAATCGCTGAAATTGACAGTACAATAGCTAAAAAAGCTGAGTTAGAAGCGGCTATACCACAACTTCAGGATGCGATCGACCAAATCCAAGCAGGTGTCGCAAAAAAGGCTGAATTACAATCTCAGTTAAATCAGTTATTAAATGCAAAAAATCAATTAAACAGTGCCTATGTTAATTTAATAAATGGTGAATCTCAATATGAGGATGGAGTATCCAAAATTCAAGATGCCAAAAATGAAATAAATTCAAACATTGAAAAGCTAGCACTATCTAAAGCAGAGTTTAATGTTCGAAAACACGATGCCTTAAGAGAAATAAATGAGGCACAAGAAGAAATTGATAAGATGGAAGGTAAATGGATTGTTTTAGATCGTGACTCCCATTATTCTTATCGTGATTATGGAGCCTGTGCAGACCGTATGGATGGTATTGCCAAAGTATTCCCTGTATTCTTCTTCTTAGTGGCTGCTCTAGTTTGCATGACAACGATGACAAGAATGGTTGATGAACAAAGAAATGAAATGGGAACTTTAAAAGCTCTTGGTTATTCAAAAAGTCATATTGCACTTAAATATATAATCTACGCATTTAGTGCAAGTGTTTTAGGATCTATTTTAGGATGTTCTTTAGGAATGTATTTGTTCCCAACTGTCATCTTTAATGCTTGGAACACTTTATATAACATTGAAAAAATTCATTTTTTATTCCAGCCTGGTCTTATCTTATTAGCCAGTGGCTCTGTAACTGGTATTACTTTACTAGCCACACTATATTCTATTTATAGTGAATTAATTGAAATGCCTAGTCAGTTAATGCGTCCTAAAGCTGCAAAAGCCGGTAAGAAAATTATGCTTGAAAAAATTCCACTTATATGGAAACGTTTGTCTTTCTTACAGAAGGTAACCGCAAGAAATATTTTCCGTTATAAAAAACGATTCTTCATGACAATTATAGGAATTGCAGGATGTTCTGCCTTATTGGTGGCTGGTTTTGGTATTAACGATAGTATTTCTGATATTGTAAACCAACAATATAATGTCATCTATCACTATGATGCCACAATTTCAGCCAAATCAAGTGAAATGACATCTCAAATACATTCTTTAAAGGGTGTTAAAGATGTATATGAGGAAGATCATCTTGCGGTAACTACGAAGATTGACAATAAAGACATTTCTACTACGGTCCATATTATTTCAAATGGTGATAAATTCAAAGATTTCTGTACTTTATTTAACGGTAACAAAGAATTTGATCTTGATGACTCTTCAGTATTAATATCTCAAAAAATGGCTACTAAATTGAATAAAAAGGCTGGAGACATGATTACTTTTAAAGATGCCAATAATAAAGTTATTAAAGCTAAAATCAAAGGTGTATTTACAAATTATGTTGGCCACCATATCTATGCAAGTGAATCGTTATACAAGAGTTGGAATACAAATGCAAAAACAACGCATATTTACTTAATTAAATCTAAAAAAACAACTAAGAAGTTTGAACGTAATTTAGGTAATAAAATTATGAATATTGACGGTGTGCAAAGTGTAACTTTCTATTCATCTCTACAAAAAAACTTTAAAGACATGATTAGTAGTATTTCCTATATCGTTGTTGTACTTGTTATTTCAGCAGCATGTCTTGCATTTGTAGTTTTATACAATCTAAGCAATGTTAATATTTCCGAAAGAAAACGTGAGATTGCAACAATTAAAGTTCTTGGTTTTACAAGAAAAGAAGTAGATGCATATATCAATCGTGAAACCGTTCTACTAACCATTTTAGGTTCATTGATTGGTTTAGTAATTGGTGTTGGATTACATCACTTGATTATGAACTTAGCTGAAATGGATGATATTATGTTTGGTAGAACAATCAATTCAATGTCTTATGTGATTAGTTTTGTGATGACAATTGGTTTCAATGCGATTATCAATTTGTGCATGCATAAAAAATTAAATAACATTCAAATGGTTGAATCATTAAAAGCTGTGGAATAACCCCACAGCTTTTTTGTATTAAAAAGCCCTCAAGATGAGGGCAATATTAACTAGATTTGTGCAATACGCATCATATTTGTGTTACCTGATCCGATTGGATATCCAGCAACAACAATGATGTGATCTCCTGTTTTGAATCCAGCTTGTAATGCTAAGTTACGAGCTAAATCAATATCATTTTCTTTATTATTTTGAATATTTGAAACGACTGGAGTTACACCATTAACTGGTAATAAACTACGTTGAGTCACTTCATCAAATGTAACAGCTAAAATTGGAGCACATGGACGGAATTTAGCTAAACGACGAGCTGTATTTCCACTTTGTGTAAATGCAACAATACATTTAATATCAATTGCCAATGCAGTATCAGCTACTGAAATACCAATTGCATCATTTAAAGTACGTTTACTTGATTTAACATTAGCTTTCAAACGATCTTTATAAGGAATCATTGGTTCAATAGCATTTGCAATCTTTGTCATTGTTTGAACAGATTCAACTGGGTAATGACCTGCAGCTGATTCACCAGATAACATGATACAGTCTGTTCCATCCATAATAGCATTAGCTACGTCACTTGCTTCTGCACGTGTTGGACGAGGGTTTTCCTGCATAGATTCTAACATGTGTGTTGCAGTGATAGCTGGTTTACCAACTTCGTTTGCAGCAGCAATCATACGTTTTTGATAAATAGGTACTAATTCTAAACTTACGTCTACACCTAAATCTCCACGAGCAACCATAACACCATCAGCTACTTCTAAAATTTCACGGATATTATCAAAACCTTCCTGGTTTTCAATTTTAGGGAAAATTTGAATCATATCTTTATTTTCATCAATCAAAATTTGACGAATTGCTAATACATCATCTTTACGACGAGTAAAACTTGCTGCAATATAATCAACATCCATTTTACATCCGAAACGAATATCTGATTCATCTTTTTCAGAAATAAATGGCATACTTAATTTAATGCCTGGTAAGTTACATCCTTTACGACTCTTTAAGAAGTGAGGGTTGTTTACAACACCGTGAATACGATCAGGAGTTACTTCAGTAAAAGTAACTTTCATTTTTCCGTCATCCATTAAAATGTAATCACCAACTTTAACGTCGTTAAATACTTCCGGACAACGTAATGTAAATCTTTCGTGGTTTCCTAAAACTTCTTCTTTTACTAAATCGATTTCGTCACCTTCAACAAAATCACATCCACCATTTTCGAAATCACCTAAACGAATTTCAGGACCTTTAGTATCTAATAAAATACCAATAGGTTTTCCTGTTTCTTTACTAACCTCACGAATACGTTTAACACGTTCCGCATGTTCTTCATAGTCTCCATGAGAGAAATTTAAACGTGCGATGTTCATTCCAGCTTCAACAAGTTTTGTTAAAACTTCTTTGCTCTCACTAGCTGGACCAATAGTACAAATAATTTTTGTTTTTTTGCTCATATGTATATCCTTCCTTCTAATATATCCTAAACCAAACGATCAAATAAATTCATTAGTGGTTTACGAGATTCTTGTGGCATGCTCAATGCTTCTTCAATTGGATAAGAAATAATCTTGTTATCACGAATTGAAATACATTGTCCGCCAATGCCTTGCATCAATAAATCTACAGCTTTTTCACCCATTTGTGATGCTAACAAACGGTCAAATGGACATGGAGATCCTCCACGTTGAATATGGCCTAAAACAGTTGCTCTTCCTGAAAAGCCTGTATTCAAACTAACCTTTTTCGCAAATTGATCTACATCAGTAATCTTTTCACTAATTACAACAATCGCGTGTTTTTTCTTTTTAATAATATCGATATCTCTTAAACGATCTAAGACATCTTGTTCATCAAATCCTGTATCACTTGTTACTACAATTTCGGCTCCACAAGCAATACCTGACCATAACGCTAAGTCTCCACAACGGTTTCCCATAACTTCAACAATAGAACAACGGTGATGTGAATTAGAAGTGTCTCTTAGTTTATCGACACATTCAACTACAGTTTCTAATGCTGTTTGGAAACCAATCGTATAATCTGTACAAGTAATATCATTATCAATTGTACCAGGTAATCCGATACAGTTAATGCCCATTTCAGTTAAAGATAATGCTCCACGATATGAACCGTCACCACCAATAACTACAACGGCTTCAATACCTCTCTTCTTTAATTGAGCAATAGCTTTTTTTCTGACTTCGATGTCCTTGAATTCTGGTAAACGAGCTGATCCTAAAATAGTTCCTCCTCTGTTTACAATATCTCCAACAGTTTCACGAGTTAATGGTTCAATATAACCTTCAACCATCCCTTTATAACCATTGTAAATGCCAAATACTTCAAGACCACTATTTAATCCAACACGTGTTACCGCGCGTATTGCAGCATTCATTCCCGGTGAATCACCACCAGAAGTCAAAATACCAATTCTTTTAACCATAATATGTCCTCCATAGACTCATTATTAATCATCATAAATATACCACATAAATATTGTTTAAAAAAGAGTAAATTTACCTGAAAACGCTTTTAGGTAAAAAAGATTTATAACTTATTAAACATTTGTGAAATATTTGACATTTTGTTAACAATTACTAAAAACATGTAATATTATTTTAAGATGTATCTAAATATTTGTGTAAGAAAAAAGCCAAGTCTAAGTAAATAAAGACTTGGCTTTTGA
>UMKB01037254.1_pt1 | contig 17115 bp, 25 predicted proteins | sample 1966171 | NCBI WGS metagenome assembly UMKB01 (sample SAMEA4836164, study PRJEB28245) | human gut metagenome | biome: gut microbiome; material: fecal sample | place: Denmark | collected 2008 | reverse complement strand
CACTTGTCGTTGAATTCTACAACAAAATGCTTTAATTTTAAAATTCATTTTGCAAAAAGCCCGTTGTTATGGGCTTTTTCTTTGTTTTAAAATACTGTTTCAGCAATTTGCTTACCTTTTTGCTTACTTTTATATAGATTTTAGAGCCATTTCATAGAATGAGACGGCTTTTTTTGCGTTCTCTTTGGATAAGTGACTGTATGTGTCCATAGTCATTGAAAGAGTAGAATGTCCTAGGCGGTGTTGCAACTCCTTATAAGGAATACCCGAATTAAGGAGCAAGCTAGCATGAGTATGTCGGAAACCGTGGAAACCTATATTATTTACCCCAGCACGTTTAAAGTGTGTTCTTAATCGAGTTTGTAAGGTACGGTTATTAGGGTATTCGTGTATAAAGTCCGAGAATACCACTGTTTCAGACCTACCTAGTTTCCAAGCCTCTTGGGTTTGTTTACGTTGGTATCTTTTCAGCATGGTTATGGTTTGCTGATCTATGTCGATATCTCGGTAACTAGCTTTTGACTTAGGACTGTTTACCTCTTGTTTATAGTTTAAAGTCTTGGTGATATGGACAACCGAGTTATCAAGGTCAATATCAGACCATGAGAGAGCCAAAGCCTCGTTAATACGGCAACCAGTGGCAAGTAAGAACTTATATAGCACGGTTTCATAGTAATAACGGTATCTATTACTATCTAGGCTATCTAAGTAATCAATGAATTGTCTTAGTTCCTCGTTGTTAAAGTGCTTAACCTTTTGTCGCTTTGCTTTTTGGATATTTCTAGGGAGAATAACCTCACGCGCAGGGTTAAACGGTATAGCTTGCATGACTACGCCATACTGCAAAATACGCTTGTTAAGCGCGTGTATCTTGTCATAATAGAGATAAGCCCCCGTTTCTCCTTTGTTGGTCTTATTAGCAACCTTATTGATAATCGACTGTATTAGTGGAGTTGTTAGCTTATCTAGTTTAAAACTGCCAAACAAAGGCAAGATATGGTTATTTAAAATCTTGTAAACATTATCTTGGGTGTTAGGTTTTACAGTATCCTTATAGCTATCCCACCATAAAAGAGCTAGTTCTTTATATGTTGTGATAGTGCTAGCCTTAAAGCGTGTTGATCCATTAGCTTTAAAATCAAATTGCGCTTGTTGGGCTTTGGTCTTGAGTTCTTTCTTTGTCCTAGCGGTTACTTTGGTTGTAACTTTCTTACCAGTGATTACATCAACACCAAGATATATATTAGCACGATAGACGGTTGACCCGTCTTTTTTCTTTATCTCGTTAATTTCCATGATAAACCTTTCTAAACATCAGCAGGCAAGCCATATTATATCGGGTTTAGATTGGTTTATGTATATGGTCAATAGATTAGTCTTTTTGTCTATATAGGCTTACGACTTTGATGATGGTAACATTACTGATCTAGATAGTCACGTTCTCCATACGCTGATTGTAAGACTTTCAAGAGTTTTTCAGCTTTTTCTTTAGTGTTTGTTTCATCATAGATATAACCGTGGATCTGCTCCTCTAAATCGTTTCTAGCAAACTCATTACCAAAAACTAATGAGTAATCATCAATTATTTGTTTTGATTCGTCATTATCAGAAAAAATCAAATCGATAAACTGTCTGCCTCTCGGGGTGGCATTATTGAGATTGGCAGCCTGCACCATAGAATATAGAGACAAAATTTCAGCATCGCTGATGAAGATACTGTTATCACGGAAAAATGTAATGAAGTCTTTAAACATCTTTTCTTGGAGCTTTTTGTTAGAACGTTCCCAAGAGTGAGTTAAAATCCTCCCCTTTTCAGGTTCTATTACAACTTCATCGTCATATATTTCAGAATCATCAATATACCCCAACAGATATCCAACGCTTACCCCGAAGTAGTCAGCTAGTTGCTGGGCTTTGTCTGCCTTAATTGTATGTTTTTCATTTTCCCAGTTAGAAATGGTTAATTTTGTTGTTTCCATTTCTTGGGCTAACTCTTGTTGAGTTAAGCCTTTATCTTTTCGTAACTTTTTTAAATTATTCATTTACTTTACCTTACCTTACTTTCAGAATAAATTATATAGAATTTTAGATAAAAAGTAAACAAAAAGTTTAAAAAAACCATATTTTCTATGTTTTTTCGGTTGACAATGAATAGAAAACTATATATAATACAAATCGAGATATGGAAAACTATATCTTCAGAAAGGAGTAAACACCATGACGAAGTTAAAAGGTTATCGAGTAATGCTAGGTAAGACTCAACGTGATATGGCAAAAGAACTAAATATTTCTGTTCAGTCATATAACAATAAAGAGACTGGTAAAACTGCATTTAACGACAAGCAAAAATTAGCTATAAAATCTATGGTTGCTAAAATCAAACCCGATATCACTATTGATGAATTATTTTATTAGGAATAAGACAACAAAAAAAGGCTTAGCAGTCGACCAAACTCACAAGCCTTTTAACATTCAAAACTAAAACGCAACACACTGGCAGGCAAGCCATATTATGTCGGGTTTTAGAACATTTATAAAGATACCTCAATTATACCATGAATTGCTGGTATCGCATACCCCTACTTAGAGCGCTACCTCTTAAAAATGGATAAGCATCACAGAAAAAAACAAGGTCTAACCAGTAATTTAACATAAACGAGGTAAAGAAAATGAGTAAAAAAACAAAGAATAACACACTAACGATTAAAAAAAGCAAAAACCTAGGCACTGACCTAACTAACATCATGGCTGGCTTACAAGCACTACGCCACCATGCTAACACTCTTATGATCGCAAAGCACGCAGGGGCTGATAATGGGCTACTACGCAATGAAATGGATAACTTTCTTGAAACAGTCTTTGACATGGCAGAAATTTATTCTAACGACCTAGACAGAATTGCTTTTTACCTACTCGAGTGCGACAACCCAGAGGAATTAAGAGCATACGAGGCAGAGGAAAAAGGAGAGTAAATCATGGCTAATGAATTAAATTTATCTGCTAGCCAGTTTATTGTCCTAGCTATCATTTTAATGCTTGCCCTAACCGTTTTATGGCTTAAAAAGAGCTATTTTCAGCTCGATATAGAGCCTAAAACTGATACCGTGACAGATAACACCACGCGCAACGTAGGCACACGATACGGGGCTTATATTCAATCACAAGGAAACTATTACAACTAGAAAGAGGAATATCATGACAGAAAAATTTAACTTATCAGCAGAAAGAGCTAAAAACTTTGGCTTAGATCTTGAAGAGGCTTATGACACTATGTTGGCTTTTTCCCTTGAAAATAAATTAGATTGTTACTCACCACAAGACCGCAGTAAGTTAGAAAGTGTGCTTGAGTTTTTAATGGACGCCACTGATATGTGGATGAATGGGCAAATTATTGTAAGTAGTCAAGAAAGAGGTATGGATGAAAAGAAATAGACTACAAGAGGCAGAAATGGCAGTTTTAGCAACTCTAAAGAAAGGACGTGCTAACGCTACGACTGGCAAAGAGCTAGCCACTATCACGGGTTACAAGTCCCGTCTAATATATAGTGCTATCAGTGACCTAGTCATTCGTTATGGTGTCCCTATCATTGGAGCTAGGGATAGTATTTGTAATGGTTACTATATCGCAGAAACCAAAGAGGAACTGTTAGAGGGGCTTAATTCTCTAAAAAACCAAGTTAAGAACGAACAGAAAAGGCTAGACGTTCTAATGTCTATCGAGGACGTGACTAACTACGAGAAAATACTAGAAAGGGGACACTATGCAGGTATTCAGTGAAGCATACCAAAAAGAGCTTGCCCAAGGGGTTATATCGGTATTAGATAAAGCCCTAGAGGGTTATTCTAAACTAGATAAACACCAGTTAGGGCTAATCACTGCCCAGCAAGCAATGGACGAGCTAGGGCTTAAATACAACACCCTAAGACGTTGGGAAGAGGCAGGGCTTAAACGCTATCAGCCACCAGTGGAAGACACGCGAAAGGTATATTATCGTGTCAGTGATATTCTAGCTTTTCTAGGCGTGTATAACTAGAAAGAGGTGATTTAATGCCTATTTATGAAAGTGTAGGCTTTGGGAATGACTTGCATTTATTCGATAAACAAGCACCCTTTGACTTTATCGCAACTTTTAGACCTAGGAAAGTGCCACAAGGTACAAATATAGACGATTTTAAGCGCAATTCAGCCCCTTACTGTATTACTGGCAAGGTGAAACCAGACGAGAACGGCAACTACAAACGCAATAACGCTAGCTTGGTTTATCGTGACTTGATTTTCTTGGACTATGACGAGCTAGAGGCTAGCATAGACTTTCCTAGTGTTGTCGAGAACGCCTTACATGGCTATTCTTATATTATTTACCCAACTATTAAGCACACGGCTAATAAGCCACGTTATAGGCTTGTAGTAAAGCCAAGCGACGCAATGAACGAGCAGATCTATAGGCAGACTGTCCAAGAGATAGCAAGTAAAATCGGGCTACCATTCGACAGTACAAGCCTAACATGGTCGCAGTTACAAGGGTTACCAGTAACCACTGGAGACCCTGCTGACTATGAAAAGATAGTAAATAGAGGGCGTGATTATCCCGTAGCAAATACAGTTATGGCTAATCAGAAACCACACTATCACACACCACGCCAAAGCGGTAATAAAACAATCACCATGCGCGTGATTGATACCCTATTACATGGTTTTGGTGACGAGGGTGGGCGTAATGTTGCGGTAACTAGGTTTGTAGGATTATTACTATCAAAGTGGGTTGATGCTGACGTAGCCACTGCCTATGAGCTAACAACCATAGCAAATAGCGTTACAGATAACCCTTTACCAGAGCAAGAGCTGGAACGGACTTTTGAAAGTATTGTTAAGTCAGAAATAAGAAAGAGAGGTGTCAATGGAAATTAATATTGACGAATTGCAAGAGCAACTTAACGAAACCAAGGTTATTGAGCCACCTAAGTCTATGAAAGAAGTACTAGACCGTATCTATCAAGCTGGTGAGCTATGGCGCTCAGAAAATAAATACTTAGTTAACGAGGGAAAAAAGAATGAGAAAACAGTCATTCCGCTTCCTAGTATCTTTACCGTAGCTAAAGAGTTGAGTAAAATCGTAACATTTACGTTTATTACCAAATCTAACACTGCTGATAATAGCTTGCTCTATCTGTATGATCTCGACGAGGGTATCTATACCGCTAGCGCAGACGAATTCAATGTTTTGTGTAAGATGTTTGATAGCAGAATAAAGCCAAACGATTGGAAACAAATCAAAATGATGGTACGTACCATGACGAAGATAAGCAGACCGTTAGAAAGTGCTAACTTAGTACCAGTGCAGAATGGTATCTTAGACTTGAAAAACAAACAACTACGACCATTTGACCCTAAGTATATTATCACCAGCAAGATAGCCACTGCTTACAATCCGCCTAAGTTTACCCCTAAGGATAGAGAGGGCAAGACGTTTGATGATTGGTTAAGTTCTATTACTTGTGGTGATAGTGAGTTGATAACCCTCTTTTGGCAAATTATCCTAGAGGCTATCAACCCAAACTACACCCGTAACAAGTTCGCTATTTTCTATGGTGATGGTAACAACGGTAAAGGAACATTTCAGCGCTTACTTATCAATCTAATTGGTGAAAGTAACGTGTCAGCTTTGAAACCTGCACAATTTAGTGAGAGGCATAACTTAGAAACGCTTGTGGGTAAGGTATGTAACATCGGAGATGAAGCACCAAACGACTACTTAAAAAACCCGTCTGATCTAATGAGCATCACCAGCGGTGACACTGTACTGGTTAACCCAAAAGGGAGACCAGCCTTTGAAGCAACCTTCAAACTCTTTAACATCTTTTCGGGGAACTATATTCCTAATGGTGGGAATAAGACCAAGGGTTGGTATAGACGCATTATGATTGTGCCATTTAACGCTGACTTTAACGGTCAAACCGAAAAGCCTTGGATAAAGAACGAGTTCCTAGCTGATAAAGACGTCCTAGAATACGTTCTGTATAAAGCCGTCAACCAGAAGCCTTTCACTCAATTTATTGAGCCTAAGGCGGTCAAAGACTTGTTAGAGGAATACCAAGAAGATAATGATTATTTGCTTGGTTTTATCAGAAACGAATACATTCCTAACGGCTGGCATGAGTTAGAAATTGTACCAGTCTTTCTAGTCACGAAACGCCTAAGAGAGTATGCCGAAGATATGGGAATACAAAAGCCGAATTTATACGGTGCAGGGAAAGACATCGCTAGAAACCTACGAAACTTAACGCCACACAGCTATTTTGTTAAAAGGGCAAGGGTAAAAGCTAGTGATATCAAAATTTTAGACCCTAATGGATTTGATGCAAAAAAACTAAATAGAGTCCAACACTCAATCGTAAAAGAGGAATAATGTTACCTTGTTACCTTGTTGTTACCCTGTTTTCACAACAAGGTAACACCCTTGAACGATTGATACATAAGGGATTAGACCTATTCTGTTACTTTGTTACCTTCTTTATAAAGTTTATATTATAGATAGATATATGACGATAGTTATATATATAAGAGAATAGAGAAAAGAAGGTAACAAGGGTAACAACACCCCTCAAACCCTTGCTACTACTGGTCTCGTACATGTTCCCAACAAGGTAACAAAAGGGAACAACAATGTAACAAATAGCAAAAGTTTACATAATTTATCTTAAAACAAGAAAGAGAGACTAAAAATGACTGAAAACCACTACCTAGAACAAGCGGAAAAAGACAGACTGGAACTTGAACAGCACCGCTTAAATTACATGGCTGATGATACACCTATTGAGCCTAGCGATATTCCTAAACTAATGGAAATAGCTAAAAAGTTACAAGCAGAGGATACCAGTCTGAACATTTATGAACTGTATAAGCACCCAGAAGCGCGTGCTAAACTATTCTCACAGATAACTGAAGCTTGTTATATGGCTTTGAGTGCAACACCGACACAAGCCCAAAGATTGACATTTTGCGACTATTTAGAACAACAATACGAAAACACCTTAAAGAAAATGATTGCCAGCACAGACAAACAGGCACTAGGTGGGTTACTAGATTTGTTAGAGCTACCAGCAGAGAGAGAAAGCCAGTTTATCCGAGATATGGCAGTCAGTGGGATACTAGCTGAAGATTGAACAGAAATGAAGCGCTTGGGTTATCTGAGCGCTTTTGACTAGTATAAAAAGAGGATATATCATGAAACTTATGGCAATCAATGAAAAGAAGACAATTAAGAACGCTAAAAAGAAACTTCGAGAATACCCACGATGGCGAGAGATTGCACACGATAACGCTGAGCAGCGTATAACGGCAAATTATACCTTTGAGCCACGTTCTAAGAGCGATCACCGTAGCAACATTGTTGAAACCATGACAGTAAGGCGAATTGATGCCATGAACGAGCTGGAAGCTATCGAGGAAGCACACAGAAACATCGTTGATGAACGCTACAGGGTTATTATCTATCGCCGTTTCTTGCAACACCCACCAGCACCAAACTGGGTTATCGGTCAAGAATTGGGTTATGCTAGAACAAGATTTCAAGAGCTAGTTAACCTTGCTTGTCTAGCTTTTGCTGAAAATTATCGAAACGGTGAACTAGTTGATTTGCTTGAATAGTTGGGTTGTCCATATATAAGGCGAGGTGTCAAAGTGATAGAAATTGAATTAAAGGCGTTTATAGACGTTCTCAAAGCTGGTGAACTCACTAAGTCTAAGCTATTACACGGCAAAACTAGGGTAATTCTAGACCTAGATAACTTATTTATGATTTATGGCGGTCAAGAAATCGACGTTAAACGACAATCAATGAACTATGGTGGCTATCGCTATTATTTATATTGCCCTAACTGTGGAGAGGCTAGAACGAGCTTATATTGGGATTGCGAAGCCTTATCATGTCGAAAGTGTCTAGGGTTTCATAATAGAACATTAAACCGAAGTAAGACCGACTGTGTTTATTACTGGGAGCAGGCAGTTAAGGAAGCCCAAAAGATAGTGGCTGGATATGAAGCAAAGGATTACTTAACTCCCGATTTTCCCGATAAGCCAAAAGGAATGCACTGGAAAACTTATTACAAGCATAGAGCTAAGTATTATCAATATTGGCGCAAAGGTGAAGACTTATGGTTAAGTGGGATTAAACTATGATATGATCTTGATTTTCTAGTTACTCTTTACATGGAGCGGTGAACGTTCTTAACGTCCTAATTATAGGGAAATGTTGGTAAATGTTGGTTAGAAAATGTTAGAATGAAATGCCATAGATAGTGGAAAATAGTGGAATGGTAGCGCGTGGTATAAAAATGTTGAGAAATGTTGATATAAAACACTACTATATTATTGGAAAATATGGGAATGGAAACCATAAATGCTAGAAAATACTAGAATGAAACTTTAATAGTAGAAAATAGTGGAATGTTATTAGCAAGACAATATCCGATAATGGATTGAATGAATGGGATAGTTGGGCTATAATGTGTCATAGAAACCAAGTAGAAAAAGGTAAAGATATGGATATCATTAAGAAATATAAGTGGTATATATTGCCATTAGCTATCCTTGTAATTGTTGTTGCTATCGTAACTATGCAACCGAGTAAGAAAACTAAGGAAGTAAAAAACAAACCTACGACAGTTACAAAGGTATCAAAACATAGCTCACATAGTTCATCTAAAGAAAAACCTAGTGAAATGTCTCAAACGCAGGAACAACCGACACAAAGCGAGCAAGCACCTAGCACGCAAGCTAACGGAGTAACACCACCACAAGACACGTCACAACAAGCTCAAGAACAGTATGGTTATGGTGGCATACCTGCAGACTCACCCGAGATTGCGCGTGAGCAAGGTCAGAATGAGGCGCGTCAACAATGGCATGACGACCAAGTTGAATGGGGTATTCAGCAAGGCTATCTTAACCCAGACGGTAGCCCAAAAGAGACAAACTAAAACACCCCTTATAACGTCCATAGCACGCCCTATACAAAGAATAGTCCGATAACATTCGGGCTATTTTTAAATACACCCCCCGCCCCTATATTGCCGTCTGGAGAGCCACGACAAGGTGTTGTCTTACATCACGCGCAACTTTTTCCAGTTTTTTATAGGGTGTCTATACCAATTTATACTGAGGTTTTCGCTATAATAGAATTACTTAAAAAGATACGTATTTTCTGTATCAATTACGAATAGTAAAGAAAAGGAGAATAATATAATGCTAACCTATGATGAATTTAAAGAGGCTATGGACAATGGTTTTATTAAAGGTGATACTGTCCAGATAGTCCGAAAGAACGGTAAGATCCATGACTACGTTTTAGACGGTGAACGAGTTGAGCCACACGAAACATTGAGTTTAGAAAAGGTATCGGATATAATAAAGGAACTAGGCGAGGACAACTAAAAAAAGCACCTTGCTGGTGCTAGTTCCTTGCCTGCTGAACTCGTAAATTGACAACGTTGTAAATCTATTTTGCTTACCTATTTGCTAACTTTTAGGTAAATTGTAAAGCAATCTATAAAAACTTTCTTCCTATATAATGCTAGTTTTTACTAGCTTCTTAGGTTGAATAGATAGCTAAGAAAAACCTAGCTTAGCTCTACAACAAAATGCTTTAATTTTAAGATTCATTTTGCAAAAAGCCCGTTGTTATGGGCTTTTTGTTTATCTTAAATCGTTGATTTCTGGGTTTGCTTAGATATTTGCTAGATTGATTCCATGGCCATCTCATAGAATGAGACGGCTTTTTTGTTTTCTAATAAAAAAAGTCCCTAGTCTAGTACAAGTGACTGGGGATTCGTAATATGATGATAGATGATTTTGAGGTATAAATTATTTATTATCCAATCCGCCTTCAAAATCTGCTGAAACATTTGAAACGTAGTTAGTGAAATAGGCTTCAAAATCTTTTTTTAGTTGGTCGTACTCCTCTTCGGAGTAATCTTTATCCTCTATATAAGCCTGAAATCTGGGAATTCCCAGATCTTTTTGGAGACGTTGGATTACTTCTGTCTTTGTCATAAGAACCTCTCTTTCATTCTTTATTTTACCATATTTCGAATTGTATGAAGCATGCATGTTGTTTTAAAGGTTTACTTTTGATATACTGTCAAAGTTACTTAAGAAGGAGGCTACTATGTCTATTATTACACTAATTTTAGCTGGGATTGTTGCTTTGGAGCATCTCTATATCATGTATTTGGAAACTTTTGCGACACATTCAGACACGACTAGTCGTGTTTTCAATATGAGCAAAGAAGAACTTCAACGTGATTCTGTTACAAACTTATTTAAAAATCAAGGGATTTACAATGGTTTGATTGCTGTATTCCTCTTGTATGGAATTTTTACAAATAGTCAGCTACTTGTAACTGTTTTTGTACTCAATGTTTTCTTTGCTGCTATTTATGGTGCTATAACTGCCAATAAGAAAATTATTTTAACGCAAGGCGGACCCGTAATTTTGACCTTGCTTTCACTTATCATTTCCTTATTTTAAGGATTTTATTGTAAAAGAAAAAAGCTGCTTTAACTATTGAAATGGTTTGCAGCTTTTTTATGCTTTTGAAGTTATTTTATTGTGGAATAAATCGTAGAAGAAAGTCTGTCATTTCTTGAGGTGATTCTTTTTTTCCTTTATTTATCCAGGCTTGACCAGCGCCAAAAATAGCATGCGCAAAATAAATACTGGCATAGTCTTTCTCGAATCCTTTGAGAGCTCTTTCTTCAGCAGTGGGATCAATGAAGTCCTCAGCTATCATACGCTGAAGTTTATGTATCAGAAAATCTTGAATTTCTTTTGATCCATTGGTAGACAATAGAGCTGATAGGAGCTTTTCACGAGTGAGAAATTCAAAGATTTCGAGAAAGGCTCCCTCTTTCTTTCCTTCATATTTATCGAAGATATACTCTAGCTTGTGGAAAAGCTCTTTCTGATAACTATCAATCATTTCATACTTATCTTTGTAGTGGGTATAAAAACTCGAACGGCTAATCCCTGCTGTTTGAACCAGACGAATGGTAGTAATATCATTGAAATCTTGGTCTTCAAGACATATTACTAAAGCATCTAAAAGAGCTTTTTTTGTTTGCGCGCGTCTTTGATCTTTTGACATACAAATCTCCTTTTATACACTTTTAGACTATGTGTCCAAAAAGCGATTGTTTAACATTGATTTTCAGGTAAATGAGTTTATAATTGATTATATCATAAAAATAAACACAATGTCTAAAAAGGAGAAATATGTTAGCAGAATTAAAGGCTCTTCTTAAAAGTCCAAAGCTCTGGATAACTATTATTGGTGTCTCATTGATACCTGCTTTATATAATCTAATCTTTTTGTCTTCTATGTGGAATCCTTATGGTAATGTCAAACACTTACCAGTGGCAGTAGTGAACAAAGATAAGAGTGCTAGTTTCCAGAATAAGACTCTGAATATTGGTCATGATATGGTAGACAATATGTCTAAAAACAAAAATCTAGACTATCACTTTGTGACTGAAAATGAAGCCCAAAAAGGGATTGAGGATGGTGATTACTATATGGTAATCACTTTTCCAGAAAACCTCTCAAGTAATGCAGCAAGTCTTTTGACAAATGATCCCAAGAAACTGGAAATTTCTTATCAAACAACAGCAGGACATAGCTTCGTTTCTTCAAAAATGAGCGATTCTGCCATGTCTAAGTTGAAGGATACTGTTTCTAAAAATATTACATCAACTTATGTTGGAGCTGTCTTTAGGAGTATGTCTCAACTTCAGGGTGGTATGGGAACTGCAGCGAATGGGGCTAGTCAATTATATGCAGGTGCAGGCGCACTTCAGTCTGGGAGTCAGACCTTATCAAATGGCTTAGGAACTCTTGCTGGATCTACACAAACATTGGCTACAGGTGTTGATACCTTGAGTTCAGGCGCGTCTGCCTATACTTCAGGTGTGTCAACTTTGTCAGGCGCTTTGTCACAGTTAAATGCGAACTCTGAGGCTGTTAATTCTGCTGCAGGTCAATTTGTATCAGGAGCAGAGGCCATGAATACCTTAGTTACAGGTGCAGATTCGTTGTCAACAGCGCTCAGTCAAATGGCCACAGCAACAAGTTTATCCGAAGAACAGCAAGCACAGTTGTCAACCCTATCAACTAATTTAACTGATTTAAATACAGCAATTCAAAATCTTAATACAGCGGTAAGTAACACATCATTACCAAGTGGAACATCAACAACATCAGTAGATACAAGTTCAATAGCGACTTATCTTTCAAATATTTCTTCTGCAGCTAGCTCTATAGCTACAGCTAGTGCAACTGATAAAGCAAATGATTTGGCTGCGGTACAAGGAACAGCTGCTTATCAAAGCTTGACTGCAGATCAACAAGCAGAGATTACATCGGCAATTAGTAATGCAGGATCTACAGCTAGTAGTTACGCTTCAACTATTGCATCTGATGTGTCAAGTATGTCAACTGCTTTATCTAGCTTGACAGGTACGACAACAACTAGTAGCGGCGATTCAAGTAGTTTGGCTTCTCTACAAACGTCTATTTCAGGCATTGCAAGTTCGGCGAATGCTCTTCTCCCTGTAGCTTCATCAACGGTATCATCAATGCAAGCTAATATTGCTAATGTCAATTCAGTACTTGTTAATCAATTATCACCAGGAGCAACTCAAGTGGCATCAGGTGTGTCAACCGCTCAAAGTACTCTAGCAACAGGTGCAAGCGCACTTTCAAATGGTTTGTCAACTTATACTGGTGCTGTGTCAACGATTGCCAGTGGTGCTCAAACTCTAGATGCTAACAGTAGTAGTTTAATGACTGGTTTTGCTACTCTTCAGAGTGGTACAAATGCTCTCAATACAGGAGCTCAACAATTAGCAACTGGAGGAAATACCTTAACAAATGGGTTGACAAGTTTGTCAACTAACCTTTCCACATTGTCTGATTCATTAAATAAGGCTAATCAGCAACTATCTCTTGTTTCTGTAAACTCAGACAATGCAAAAATGGTTAGTGCTCCGCTTAAAGAGAAGAAAACTGATAAGGATAAGGTTGACACTAATGGTGTGGGGATGGCTCCATATATGATTTCTGTTTCTCTTATGGTTGTCGCTCTTTCAACTAATGTTATCTTTGCTAAGAGCTTGACAGGAAGAAACTTTACGAGCCGTTTTGATTGGGCTAAGAATAAGTTCTTTATCAATGGTATCATTACGACTATGGCTGCAATTGCCCTTTATATTGCCATTCGATTTGTGGGAGTTGAACCAAATCATCCATTAGCTACATTTGGTATGATTCTCCTTGCAGCATGGACTTTAATGGCGCTCGTTACAGCTCTTGTGGGTTGGGATGATAGATATGGTGCATTTGCTTCTATGATTATGCTCCTTTTGCAGCTAGGTTCTAGTGCAGGAACTTATCCAATTGAACTTAGTCCTAAGTTCTTTAAGGTCGTCCAACCATTCTTACCAATGTCCTACTCCGTATCAGGTCTTCGTCAAACTATTTCAATGACAGGACAGATCTCAGATCAAGTACGTATGTTATTCATTTTCTTACTTATTTTTGTAGTTGTAGGTATTATTATTTATAGACCAAAGTCTGAAAATGAATAAACTAAAGGCCGGCTCTAATGTGAGCTGGCTTTTTATGTTATTCAACAGTTATATCACCGAGGTCTGAGGTAATAGTTAGTGTGTTATCCTTTGAAATCTTAAGGTTATTTGTGATGTCCACCTCTCCTGAATGACTATCGGCTTGAACATTGAGCGTGTAATCTTTAAGAACTATTTCAATATCACCGGATGTAACATCAAGTTTATTGTGACCATTGAAAATCAGGTTATCTCCAGAGTAATCTCCCATTGCAATAGATAAATCTGAGTTAGTAAAAAGTGTATGATCACTATCAACACTACCAACATCAAGATTAGCTTTTAGGTTGCTGACAATCATTTTAGTAAAAGTTAGGTCCCCTACATTTAGATTGATGTCTGCTTGTTTGATGGTGCTATTACTTAAATCTAGATTTCCAGTTGCTAAATCAACCTTTAAAAAATCAATCGTTTGTTTTTTAGGGAGTGTAATGACAATGGTTTTATTTCTGACTTCCTTGTTGAGAGTAGAAAGCCTTACTAAATCTTTTAATCCGAAAAAGTTAATATGTTTGTTAGAAGTCGAATCTAATTCAGAGTTGTTATCATTGATAGTCAATTGACCATCCTTTACAGATGTGTCAATTGGATTTTTTGTTTTTTGGTAGTAAGAAAGCGTTGCTTTGTCAACTTCACCATTTTTTATAAGCACATTGTAGCTACTACTTTTAATATCAATTTTATTGAAGTCCTTAACTTCTTTCTTGACATAATCTTGCTCACTTATAGTTTTATTTTGTAAATCTGTTAAGCCACCTTGGCTATAACCCCAAGCTACTAATCCTCCTCCTAAAAATAGAGAGATAAGAGACACTCCGAGGACAATCTTTTTCCAAGTTTTCATGATTTTCTTCCTTTCTTGATGAGCCATTTAATCAATAGGGTAATTAGCTTTACAATAAGTTTACAGATTTCAAATGAAATCAAAAGCAGTAAGAGTGCTCCTCCAAACATCAATAGACCTAGACCCACTCCAAACAGTGTTGAAGCTAGTGAAACATTTAAGAGAGGGAAGCTTGTAAAGAAAGTGTAAATACCACTAATGAGTAAGGCAAAAGTAAGAGCTAAGGCAGTCACTATAACTGCAAAAATAACCACAAGAAGTGTCAATAGCATAGCTAGGAAGAATAGTAGAATTGGTAAGGCGACTGGACTGGCTAAAACAGCTAGAATCGCAATCCAGAGGATAGTTGTTTTATTACGTAAGCTACTCTTTTCCTCAATAATCTTTTCGTCTAGAAGACGACTAATGACTTCATGTGCTGCTTCCTTAGGTGTACCCAATTCTGCAATAACCTGAGCTTCATTTTCAGGTCCAGCCTCTTCAAAATATTCCATGAAATATTCGAGAGCCTCTTCATAGTCCTTTTGTGGTAATTTTCGTAGATATTTTGTTAATTTGGCTATATATTCAGTCCTTGTCATGTCTTAATCTCCCTTCTACAATACCATCGAGGGTTTCTTTATAGGTTAACCATTCTTCATTAAGAAATTGAAGATGATTTTTTCCCTCTTGGGTAATACTGTAATATTTACGTTTACGCCCTTGATATGCTTGGCTATAAGTGGTCATATAGCCTGCTTTTTCAAGCTTTTTTAGAATAGGATAAAGTGTTGACTCCTTGATATTAGCCACAAGCTTAATGGTTTGACTAATTTCATAGCCATAAGAGTCTTCTCTATCTATAATAGCTAGTATTAGGAACTCTATCAGGATTGACGATGTTGGAAAATACATAATGTGCTCCTTTGCTTTTAGGATATGTATAAAAATTATATATAATTATTTTACACATTGAGTGTATCTCTTTTAGAAAGATATGTCAATATTTTATATATAAAAAATTTATATAATAGGGATAACTTATTTTTTATGATAATATGAAGTCAAGGAGTTCTTATGACTATTAAAGATAAACTAGCTCATTACGAGCCAAAGCCACTAGGGGAGAAAGGACGCTATGCAGTGCTTTTACCCTTGATATATGATGTAAAAACTGATAAGTATCAAATCCTTTACCAAGTACGAAGTGAGCATATTTCTCAACCAGGTGAGGTTTCTTTTCCTGGTGGCCGTGTCGAAGAAGGTGAGACTTTTCAAGAAGCTGCTATACGAGAAACTTGTGAGGAATTAAACTTATTTCCTGATCAAATTGACATTTGGGGAGAGATTGATTATCTGATTCATCAGGGGAGAACCATCCATTGCTTTGTTGGAAAGATAAATATAGAAAATTGGGAGGATATTCATCCAAATGAAGAGGTGAAACGGTTGTTTACAATCTATGTTGACACGTTGTTGACAGAGAATCCGATTTATTATAAAGTGATTTCTACCTTGAGTGATGCGAAAGATTTCCCATTTTTCTTGGTAAAAAACAGAGAAAAATACAATTTTGGGTATAGTGAACGTCATATTCCTTTTTACAGAAACTTGACAGAAAATATATGGGGGATGACAGCTATGTTTACACACAGATTTACAGATATTCTGAAAGATTTAGAGTAAAAATAAAAGATCAACGGTAATATGTTGATTTTTTTACTATTAATTAAATTGTTTATTTGCTACAAAAGGAGTGAAATTTATTTCTGAGACAGGGGTCTAGAGTATTCCTAAAATGATTTTCAAAATTAATATGGAAGCTTTTAGCTAGGTGGTCAACTTCAGAGTAGACAAGATTTTTTTGTTTCATTTGTGTCATTCCTATACTAAAAGGGGAGTATTATGTAGATAGAGGCTGTTATGCTTTGGTGTTATTCTGCCTAAGATTGATGATTCTATTGATTTTTCTGAGGGAGTTACCTATGTTGAAGAGAAGGTAAAGCATATAACTATAAATAGTAAAGCTCCAAAAATCTGGGACAATACTGAGACTGTAGACAAATAGGACTGTTGCACTAACAAAAATTAGACAGCTACATATTATTGAAAGTAGAGGATATCCTTTTGAAAATAATAGGCTTTCTATGATTAAGGCAAAAGCAGGTAGCAAAAGAGTTAGAATGATAATAATAAAGATGAAGCGTTGTGTATCATCTAGCATCAAGTTACCCAATGATTTACCTAGGTAAAACCGAGAATCACTTCCCCCAGGATAAATCAATTCTCTTGTCAAGGGACTAACTAGGATTAGGGTGTCAAATAATGAGAAAGCCGCCCATCTCCAAATAGGGAAAGCCCATTCTTCCTCAGATAATTCTCTCTGAGTTCTTTCTTCAGTTAATTCTAATTTGATTGTCATCAATATGTACCTCTTTTGGAAAGTCGTTATTTTGATTTAAGATATACCATCCATCTGGTAGTTCAGAGTTTTTAAGTACCTGTTCTAATTGAGAATGTAAGTCAATTTCTTTAGTCGTGGAACCAGAAGGAAAACTCAATTGGACAGTAAGTTGTTTGTTTCGTAGAGCATCTTTAAGTGAAAAATCA
>UMKB01046772.1_pt1 | contig 17314 bp, 10 predicted proteins | sample 1966171 | NCBI WGS metagenome assembly UMKB01 (sample SAMEA4836164, study PRJEB28245) | human gut metagenome | biome: gut microbiome; material: fecal sample | place: Denmark | collected 2008 | reverse complement strand
AGGTATAATCCTTTTGCTTAATAATATTGCAATTCGATTTAATAAAAAAGATTTTGAATATGATGTATATTCTCTGGTGAAAGCCTTTTATCCTCAGGCACAGATTACGATGTTTTATGAGGGAGAGGAAGAAGCAGAGGGAGAGTACGGGATGTTTCTCCTGGTTGCCTATGGCAGTCAGGAGATTTGTCTGGCTGTGGAAAGAGATGGTACAGAGATTTTCAGACAACAGGTGGCTGTAGAATATGAAAAGGATCGTCCGGAAACGAAAAATGTGCTGAAACGTCTGGTGTATGGTGCACTTTGTCAGGTGACCGGAAGAACGCTTCCCTGGGGAGACCTCACCGGAATCCGGCCGACCAAGATTCCGATGAAACTTCTGGAAGAAGGCTGGAAAAATACAGAGATTGCCCGGTATATGAGGGAAACATATGGGGTAAGCAATGAAAAAACTGCCCTGGCGATCACGATTGCCAACAGGGAGAAGGCACTGTTACAGGATCTGGACTATGAAAACGGATACAGTCTCTATGTGGGAATTCCTTTTTGCCCGAGCATCTGTCTGTACTGCTCCTTTGGTTCTCATCCGCTGGAACGGTGGACAAAACGTGTAGACGAATATCTGGATACACTGTGTAAGGAACTGACTTTTATCCGGGAACAGATGGGAACAAGAAAGCTGACAACGGTATATATCGGAGGCGGTACACCGACGACACTGGAGCCGGAGCAGCTACGCAGACTGCTTTCTCACATTCAGGAAACGTTTGATTTTACCTGGGTAAAAGAATATACAGTGGAAGCCGGACGACCGGACAGTATTACAAGAGAAAAACTGCAGGTGATGAAAGAATTTCCTGTGACAAGAATCTCCGTGAATCCACAGACCATGAATCAGAAAACCCTGGATGTGATTGGGAGAAAACATACAGTGGAAGATACGATCAACATTTTCCATATGGCAAGAGAACTGGAATTTGACAATATCAATATGGATCTGATCATCGGTCTTCCGGGCGAGGGAAAAGAAGAAGTCGCACATACGCTGCAGGAGGTAGAAAAACTGCATCCGGACAGCCTGACGATTCATTCCTTGGCACTGAAGCGGGCGACGAGACTGAACCTGTTCAAGGATAAATACGAAGAAATGTCCTTTGAGAACAGCAAGGAGATCATGGAAATGACACAGCAGTGTGCCGAAAATATGGGTATGGGTCCGTATTATCTGTATCGTCAGAAGAATATTGCGGGAAATTTTGAAAATGTAGGTTACGCAGAGGTTGACAAAGCGGGAATATACAATATACTGATTATGGAAGAAAAACAGACCATTCTTGCGGCGGGTGCGGGAGCGTCTACCAAATTTGTGTTTGAGCATGGAACCCGGATCGAACGGGTGGAGAATGTAAAAGATGTGAATAATTATATTCTCCGGATAGATGAGATGCTGGAACGCAAAAGAGTGGGAATACAGAAATATCTGAACGGGTGACACAAAATAGAAACATGCGGAGGAAAAGGATGATTGCGGTGAATAAGTATGTCAATCGGCAGCATCTGTTACAATACAGCCTAGATGAACAGCTGATACATGGAATGCGGGTCAGCAATCTGGCGTATCAGGTGGCAAAAGAACTGGGAGAACCGGAAGAATTCTGTCATGACCTTGCGGTGGCGGGGATGCTTCATGATATTGGAAAAGAAGCAGTCTCAGGGGATCTGGATGATATGGATGCCCCACTGATCGTGGAGGAAATTCATTACGTCAGACTTCATGCACAGGCGAGTTATGAGATCCTTAAGAAAGAAGGGTACAAAGAGACCATTCTTCTTGCAGTGCGCCATCACCATGAAAATTATGATGGCAGCGGTTATCCTGATAATCTCTCAGGAGAAGCGATTCCGCTGGGAGCCCGTATCATCCGTGTCTGTGATGTATATGCGGCACTGACTTCAGACCGGCCGTACCGTCAGGCTTTTGAAAGCCAGTCGGCGGTTCAGCTGATGATCGAAGAGATAAAAGATTTTGATGTAAAGGTATTTCTTGCCTTTCAAAGAATGATTCATAAGAATAAGGAAAAGGAGATTACATTATGGCATTAAAGAAAAAACCTGTGACAGGTATGAAAGACATCCTGCCAGCAGAGATGGCAATCCGTGATTATGTGATTCGACTGATAAAGGAAACTTACGGTACGTTTGGATTCTCATCTATTGAGACTCCATGCGTGGAACATATTGAAAACCTGTCCAGTAAGCAGGGTGGAGAAAACGAGAAACTGATCTTCAAGATTTTAAAAAGAGGAGAAAAATTGAAACTGGATACTGCTGAAACAGAGGCAGACCTGGTGGACGGAGGACTGCGTTATGATCTGACACTTCCTCTTTCCAGATATTATTCCAACCATGCCAACGAACTGCCGTCGCCGTTCAAGGCTCTGCAGATGGGAAATGTATGGCGTGCAGACCGTCCGCAGAGAGGACGCTACCGTCAGTTTATGCAGTGTGATATCGATATTCTCGGTGAGCCGACTAATCTGGCAGAAATCGAACTGATCCTGGCAACTACAACGCTGCTTGGGAAACTGGATTTTAAGAACTTTACCATCCGTATCAACGACAGAAGAATTCTGAAGGCCATGGCTGCTTACAGCGGATTTGCACCGGAATCTTATGACACTGTCTTTATTATTCTTGACAAGATGGATAAGATCGGTCTGGAAGGTGTCCGGGAAGAACTGGAAAAAGAAGGATTTGACAAAGCTTGCGTAGATAAATATCTTGCCATGTTCGAAGAAATCACCAATGATGTACAGGGTGTACGTTATGTAAAAGAAAAGCTGGAAGGCGTGTTGGAACCGGAATATGCAGACGGTCTGGAACTGATCATGAACAGTGTGGACGCTGTGAAAGCCGCAGACTTTAAGATTGCGTTCGATCCGACTCTGGTACGTGGTATGTCTTATTATACCGGACCGATCTTCGAGATTTCCATGGATGAGTTTGGCGGAAGCGTCGGCGGTGGCGGACGTTACGATGAGATGATCGGCAAATTCACAGGAAATAACACCTGTGCATGCGGATTCTCTATCGGATTCGAGCGCATCATCATGCTGCTGATGGAACGTGGTTTCCAGATTCCACAGATCGGAACAAAGAAAGCACTTCTGATTGAGAAAAATATGCCGGCAGAGGGCATGATGAAAGTTCTGAAACAGGCAGAAGAAGACCGGAAAAACGGATCTGTTGTTACGATTGCGGTTATGAAGAAAAACAAAAAGTTCCAGAAGGAACAGCTCAAAGAAGAGGGATACGAAGAAATCGTAGAATTCTTTGCAGACAGAATGTAATTGGTGTGAAAACACACTGTTACGAATAGAGTGTTAATATTGGAGGAAGAAACAATGGCAGAGTCAATGAAAGGGTTAAAACGGACCCATCGCTGTACCGAGATTTCCACAGCAAATATCGGAGAAAACGTAACACTGATGGGATGGGTACAGAAGAGCAGAAACAAAGGCGGTATTATTTTCGTAGATTTAAGAGACCGTTCCGGTATCGTACAGCTGATTTTTGAAAATGGCAGCATCGATGAGAAAGGATTCGAAAAAGCAACGAAACTGAGAAGTGAGTTTGTTATTGCAGTGACTGGTGTGGTAGAAGCACGTTCCGGTGCGGTAAACAATAACTTAAAGACCGGTGAGATCGAAGTGCGTGCAAACAGTCTGCGTATTCTTGCAGAGGCAGAAACACCGCCGTTCCCGATTGAAGAAAACAGCAAGACAAAAGAAGATCTGCGTCTGAAATATCGTTTTCTGGATCTGAGAAGACCGGATATTCAGAGAAACCTGATGATGCGTTCTCAGGTAACAACACTGACCCGTCAGTTTATGGCAAATGAGGGATTTCTGGAGATTGAAACTCCGATGCTGACAAAGAGTACACCGGAAGGCGCAAGAGATTACCTGGTTCCGAGCCGTATCCATCCGGGAAACTTTTACGCACTGCCACAGTCTCCACAGCTGTTCAAACAGCTGCTGATGTGCTCCGGTTATGACCGTTATATCCAGATTGCACGTTGTTTCCGTGATGAGGACCTTCGTGCAGACCGTCAGCCGGAATTTACGCAGATTGATATGGAGCTGTCTTTTGTAGATGTGGACGATGTGATTGATGTAAATGAACGTCTGCTGGCGTACCTGTTCAAACAGGTACTGGATGTGGATGTGAAACTGCCGATCCAGAGGATGACCTGGCAGGATGCGATGGATCGTTTTGGCTCTGACAAACCAGATCTGCGTTTTGGTATGGAACTGCAGAATGTATCTGAGGTTGTCCGCGGATGTGAATTTGCTGTATTTAAGAATGCACTGGAAGCGGGTGGAACTGTCCGTGGTATCAATGCCAAGGGACAGGGCGGTATGCCGAGAAAGAAAATTGACAAACTGGTTGAGTTTGCAAAAGACTATGGTGCAAAGGGTCTGGCTTATATCGCCATTCATGAAGACGGAACTGTAAAATCTTCTTTCGCAAAATTCATGACAGAAGACGAGATGAGCCGTCTGGTAGAAGCCATGGACGGACAGGCTGGTGATCTTCTGTTGTTTGCTGCTGATAAAAATAAAGTTGTCTGGGATGTACTGGGTGCACTGCGTCTGGAACTGGCGCGTCAGATGAATCTTCTGGACAGCAGTGAATATCGTTTTGTATGGATCACAGAATTCCCTCTGCTGGAGTGGTCTGATGAGGAAAACCGTTTCAAAGCGATGCATCATCCATTTACCATGCCGATGGAAGAGGATCTGCAGTATATCGACAGCGATCCTGGTCGTGTACGTGCAAAAGCTTATGATATCGTACTGAACGGTACTGAGATCGGCGGCGGTAGTGTGCGTATCCATCAGGACGATATCCAGGAGAAAATGTTTGAGGTTCTTGGATTTACCAAGGAAAAAGCCTATGAACAGTTTGGTTTTCTGCTGACAGCGTTCAAGTATGGTGTTCCGCCTCACGCTGGTCTGGCTTATGGTCTGGATCGTCTGGTTATGCTGATGGCAAAACAGGAGAGTATCCGTGATGTAATTGCATTCCCGAAGGTGAAGGATGCCTCCTGTCTGATGACAGAGGCACCGAATCTGGTAGATGAGAAGCAGCTGGAGGAGCTGGGAATTGCGATTCGCAGTGAGGAATAATTAAATAGAGTTTCTTGCCAGATTTTTGGCAGAGGGACGCGGCAGGCTCCGGGGTTCCTTTGTCGCAACGTGGGCAGGGCAACTTTAAGCTAGCCACTAACTTCGGCTATGTTCACGAGGGTCAGCTGACCCTCGCGAAAGCCTGCGTAAGTGTCGGATCTTAAAGCTTGCCCTAAGCGCCCACAAAGTGTTGCGACAAAGGAACCCCGGAGCCTGCCGCTGTGTTTTGGCAGAAAAACGGATGGTGGATATTGAAGATTATGGCAGAGAGAGGGAATCGCTGAGTAGAAGGAGCGATTCTGAAAAGGGAAAATATGGGGAAAGATAAATAAAAGCAGGTGCGAAGGAGAATATAATCTTTGCATCTGCTTTTTGTTGTGTTGTATCAATTGATTCAGTGGCTCAAGTTTGAGTGTTCTGAATCCGAAGAAAGCTGCCGGTGGCAGCTTAGGCAGGTGATGTCAGATATCAGCTTTCCGGCTGCGTGAGAATAGTGGTGAGGGCTTCTTCCAGGTTCCCAAGGAGGGCGGTTGTGATTTCGTCGCTTTTGGGGATGCGCCAGTTTTTGCCGTCGTTGTTCAGGTGGATGGTTACAGGGGTGGTGATGGTTTGAGTGCTGGTGGCGATACAGTCTTTCAGGAGAGTGATGGCGTGGGACTGACGGCCTTCGGTTCCGTCTTCCAGAGCCTGGGAGGACGCCAGGTAGGCGGTGTATTGTTCCTGATAGGAGTATACAACAGAAGAAAAATCGCAACTGGTCAGATTCAGATCTACAGAGGCATCCATACCGTCATCAGACAGGAGTTCCGATGTGATGGAGTAGTCCAGGCAGTTCAGAAGTTGACTGGCGATGGCTTTGACAACGGAACGGCTCGAAGTATCTTCGGAATTGAAGAGGGAGTCCAGTGCCAGATAACGGTTTAATTGTTCGGTGTCGAAAGCTTTCAGAGTATCCAGGTGGATCGCGATGATCTCAGAGGGAGAAAACAGGGAAGCATCGGCCACGTAAGTGGAAAAGTTTCCGGTTACTGCAGCAGACAGGCTTTTCGGGGAATCAATGTTCCAGGTTTTTCCGGATCGGGTGAGGGTGATCGTATAGTCAGAGGTAATGCTTTTATAATCATTGTTTTTCAAAACATTGCCAAGAAGCAGATAGCAGTCTTCCAGAGAAAAATCTACGGAAGCAGGGCTTGCAGAGTTCTGAATCTGTTTGATCATTACCTGACGGGAGTATTCTTTTGCCAGTGCTTCACCGTCAGGTGTGGTAAGGGAAACAGTAACCGAAGCTGAATTTCCCTGTTCCGAGAAATTTCTGATATGATATGAAAAATCATGAAAGAAATCAGCAAATACAGAGGTGATATCGGAAGGTACGGACTGTTTAGTGTCAGCAGACGGGAAAACATCATGGACATTAAGTGTTTTTACAATGTCAGATTCCTTCTGGGCGGACAGAGAGGAGAGTTCGTGACGAACTACTTTGACAGGATCCTGCCGGTATGGCATACGATTGCTGATGGTATAAAAACACACACATCCGGCGATCAGTTCCACAATGAGAATCATAGGAATCCCGATCCGGAAAGAAGGATGCAGGGTTTTGTGATGAAATACACGCATACCGATGAGACAACCGAGACTTCCACCAAGGATAGCGATTGCAAACAGTGCGGATTCCCGGATCCGCCATTTATGATGGACAGCTTTGTATTTGTCGATGCCAAAAACGGCAAAGCCGGTCAGATTGATAAAAGCCAGATAAGAAAGAATACCGGTAAGTGTCATAAGAACCTCCTAATATATATAAATTGTAACTGTTCAGTACCTTCACAGTTACGAGCCAAAATACATTTAAAATCACCTTCGGTGATAGCATTTTGGCTTGTATGTCTCGGGATTTTGGCATATTCATGCCAAAACACCTCGCGGTACAGTGGCTATTGAATAGTTGCTATAAAGCATTGTATTTTCAGAAAATACCGGAATCGCGGTAACAGATTTAATATAACAGAACCAGGAAAAATGTCAACTCCGGGGGGCAGAGGAAAATGGCAAGAAAAGAATATCGGAAGCTACTATTCACTGGTAATATCCCGCGAGGTGTTTTTTGTGAGCAAAGGTCACAGAAAACCCGAGACATATCGCGCGAATTTATGCGATCAGCATAAATTCTGTGCATCGCGCAGCGTGTTGCTGGGCACGGAGTGAACAGTAACTATCGGAAATGTCCATAGAAATGTAAAGAAAAAGTAAGGAAGAGCAGAATGCACTATGATATACTGAAACCATGAGAACCTATCAGATACAGGAGGCAGACATGAAGAAAAAGAAAATTATTCTTATCGGAGCAGCTGTTGCAGCCGTCGTGGTAATCGGAATCGGTGCGTGGACATTGTTCGGCAGAAAATCATCGGATGGAAGTACGGAAAATGTAGTATATGTAAACAGCGTAGATAATCTGATGAATCCGGGAAGTGGTAACGGGGCAGTGAATCGCTTTGCCGGTGTGGTAGAAACACAGAAACAGGTGGACATTCAGCAGAGTCAGGATAAAACAGTAAAAGATATTTATGTGGAAGTCGGACAGGAAGTATCCAAGGGAGATCCGCTATTCTCTTATGATACAGAAAAATCACAGGAAGACCTGGAAAAAGCAAAGCTGGAGCTGGAGCGGATCGATAACAATATCGGAAATAAACAAAATGAGATTGCTGCGCTGGAAAAGGAAAAAAGGAGTGCAGGAAATGATGCACAGCTTGACTATACAATGCAGATTCAGAGTGCCCAGATGGAACTGAAACAGAGCGAATATGAAAAGAAAAGCAAACAGGTGGAGATTCAGAAATTACAGGACTCCATCGAGAACTGTCAGGTTACCAGTGAGATTGATGGTGTAGTCAAGTCCATCAATAACGGAAATCAGGACAGTAATTCTTATTCAGGAGACAGCCAGGCATTCATGTCCATAATTGCAATGGGAGATTTTCGAATTAAATGTAAGGTAAACGAACAGAATATCGCATCTGTAACGCCGGGGCAGGCTGTAATCGTACATTCCAGAGTAGATGATTCTGTCACCTGGAAAGGAACGATGGGTGCGGTAGATAAGGAAAATCCGGGCAACGGTTCCAATAATGGCTATTATTTCAGCAGCGGTGACGGATCCACCCAGTCCAATTCCTATCCGTTCTATATAGAACTGGATTCTTCTGAGGGGCTGATGCTTGGACAGCATGTTTATGTGGAAGCCGATTACGGACAGAGTGAGGAAAAGGCGGGTATCTGGCTGGATGAATCTTTCATCTGTGATGCAGATACGGACAACCCCTATGTTTGGGTTGACGATGGAAAAGGCAAACTGGAGAAACGTTCTGTGACGCTTGGACAGCATGATGATGAACTTTTCCAGTATGAGATTGCAGATGGACTGAGTAAAGATGATAGGATCACTTATCCGGAAGACGGATTAAAAGAAGGTATGAAGACTGCAGTGGGAAGCAACGGTCAGATGGGGCAGAGCAACCCGGTGACGGATGGTTCCGACAGTGATCTTTCTAATGAGAATATGGATGGAGTGGATTCCGGAGAGATGAATCAGGAAGATCTCACAGAAGACGGGATGCAGCAGAATGAGTCAAATGCTGATGGCAGCGAAGAGGTCATCGGAGGAACGGAGGATGCACAGTGATTCTTGAGTTAAAAGATATCTGCAAAGATTACCTTCAGGGAAAAATGGTGATTCCGGTTCTGAAACATATTGATTTCCAGATGGAACAGGGAGAATATGTGGCCATTATGGGACCTTCCGGTTCCGGTAAGACAACACTGATGAATATTGTAGGATGTCTGGATCAGGCGACTTCCGGCCAGCTTTTTTTGGACGGGCAGGATATCAGCAAATGTACGGAAAATGAAATGTCCGATCTGAGACTGAAAAAGATTGGGTTTGTTTTCCAGAACTTTCAGTTGTTGTCGAGACAGACCGCACTGGAAAATGTGGAACTGCCACTGACCTATGCGGGAGTTGCGAAAAAAGAGCGACGGGAACGGGCACTGCAGGCACTGACCCGTGTAGGACTGGAAGACAGAGTGAATTTTCAGCCGAATCAGCTTTCCGGTGGGCAAAAACAGAGAGTAGCGATTGCCAGAGCACTGGTTAACCGGCCGAAGATTCTTCTGGCGGATGAGCCGACCGGCGCACTGGACAGTACTTCCGGAGAACAGGTTATGGAACTGTTTCAGAGCCTGAACGATGAAGGAGTAAGCGTATTGATGATCACCCATGACAGTGAGATTGCAGCGAAAGCACAGAGAAAAGTAATTATCCGCGACGGCATAATGAAAAAGGAGGAGCAGCCATGAAGAAAAAATGGATTGCGGCTTTTATTGCTGCAGGAGTACTACTGCTTGGAGGGGTGACTGTATATGCGGTGAAAACAAGCAGTCAGAGTACGGTAAAGGTGGTATCAGTCAGTGACATGTCAGGTGGCGGTGGATGGTCCGACAACAGTCTGTCAGGAAATATTACTTCAGATGTATCGCAGAATATTTATCTGGCAGATTCACAGAAAGTAAAGAAAATATATGTAAAAGAAGGGGATACGGTAAAGGTCGGCGATGATCTGCTCACGTATGATATGACCCTGGAGAATCTGGATCTGGAAATGAAAAAACTGGAAAAACAGGGAATCGAACTGAACATAGAGAAAGCAAACAGGGAAATTACAAAATTAAAGAATACAAAACCGTCCAGTGATAACGGCAATGAAGATCCGGGATTGGATATACCGGAAGATCCGGGCGAGGAACCGGAGGATCCGTCCATGGAGCCGGCAGAGGCTTATCAGGAGCTTACAGCGGAGGCAGAACCGTATATGGGAGAGGGAACGGTGGAAGAACCGTATCATTTCCTGTGTGCTGCTGATGGTGTGATTCTGGGAAGCTTTTTAAACCGAATGGCAGAGGAACAGTGTTTCTTTGTGATTGAGGTCCGGGAGGGCGATGTAAGCAATGGAGAACTGTTAAAAATCTGGGGACAGAAGATTACGGAAGAGGATTTTCAGGTAGCGGATACTGACCGGTTTCAGGTAAATCTTGAAAAAGAAACAGATGACAGTGATGGTCAACTGCCGGAGGATCTGAAAGCAGCAGCGGTTCTTGAAAAAGGAGCCAGCGCCTATCAGGGAGATGGAACAGAGAAAAAACCACTGACCTATCTGGTGAAAAAAGATGGTATTGTAAAAGGAAGTTTTTTCCTGGAAAGAAAAGAAGATGGAAAATATTTTCGTATTGAAGTTCGAGAAGAAAATGGTGATCTTATAAAGGCGTGGGAACAGAACGGAGCAGATGGGGATTTTGCAGCGGATGTAAAAGAGGACGGGGAATATCTGGTGGATCTGAGTAAAAAGCAAAGTGGAGAGACACCGGGAGAGCCAGCCGAACCGACCGATCCAAGTGCGCCACCAAAGCCGGGAGAAAGTCCGGAGCCACCTGAACCATCGAATCCGGAAGAAAAGCCAACCGAACCATCGGTATCGCCGGAAGTTACTCCCGGAGAGAACCCGGAACCGACACCGGAAGCCGGCAATCCTCAGGAAACGGCAGAACAGGAAAATACCGTGGATGGAATGAGCACAAAGAAAAGCAGTGCCTCCATTCACTATCTGACAGTTACCAGCGTAATGGGAAGTGGAAGCAGAAAAGTGATCTCTACCGATACTGGTTCTGATACGACAGGATCCAGTGATGCAGGAACTTCTTATGGAGGAACAGCTGCAGAGATTCAGCAGCAGATCAAGGATAAAGAAAAAGAAATCAGGGATTATCAACTGGATATTAAAGAGACCAATCTTGAGATTAAAGATATCCAGAAAAAGCTGAATAACCAGACAATTAAGAGTACATTAAATGGTGTGGTGAAAACAGTCGGTGATCCCGAAAAAGAAAGCAACGATGGAAAACCGCTGATTCAGGTGGTCAGCAGTGAAGGACTTTATGTGCAGGGAACGGTCAGTGAATCTAAAATGAATAAACTGAAAGTGGGAGCTACACTGAGCGGATACAGTTATGACAATGGTGTCAGCTTTACCGCAGAAGTACGGGAAATTTCTCCGTATCCATCCGATAACGGACAGGACGGAGCCAATGCATCTTCCTATCCCTTTACCGCATACATTGCAGATGCAAGCGGACTTAGTAATAACAGCTGGGCAGAACTTACACTGCTGGATGAGGGCGACGGACAGGGACAAGGAATCTATCTGGAGAAACCTTTTGTGCGGACAGAAAACGGCCAGTATTACGTTATGAAGGACGACGGAACCGGACATCTGACCAAACAGATAGTACAGGTTGGCGGTATTCAGTATGGATCCAGTTATCAGATCACAGGCGGTCTGAGTATGGATGATAAGATCACATTTCCTTATGGAAAAGATGTCAGAGAGGGTGCAAAGACAGAAGAAGGTACGCTTGATGACCTTTATAACTATTAACGGCAGATGGGAGGAACAACAATGCTAGAAAATATCAGATTGGCCTTTCGGGGGATATGGTCTCATAAGATGCGGTCATTTTTGACCATGCTGGGGATTATTATAGGTATTGCTTCCATCATTTCCATCGCATCTACGATTCAGGGAACCAACGAGCAGATCAAACAGAATCTGATCGGTGCAGGAAACAACAATGTGGATGTACGGCTTTACCAGGGAGAAAGTGAGTACTGGATGGACAATGGTCTGCCGGATAATATTTCCGTGATTTCCGATGAACAGAAAGAACAGATTCGCAGTCTTGAAGGGGTTGCGAATGCGACTTTTTATAACCGCAGAGGGTATGCGGACGGAATCACCTATCGGAACACCAGCCTGGACAGTGGAAGTGTGTATGGTGTGGATGCGGAGTTTCTGAAAACAAAAGGTTATGTAATACAAAATGGAAGGGATTTTGTAGAACGTGACTTTAAAGAGTTCCGGAAAGTGGTGCTGCTTGACGATGTGGCAGTGCAGACTCTATTTCCGGGAGACAATCCGGTGGGAAAAACCATAGAACTCCGTGGGGAACCATTTACCGTAGTCGGTTGTATCCGCAAGTCAGATGCTTTCGAACCGGTGATCAACAGTCTGGAAGATTACTATACGTATAATCAGAATACCAACGGAATCGTGCTGATTCCGGACAGTACCTGGCCGGTTGTCTATAATTATGATGAGCCGGAAGAAGTCAGCGTGATGGCTAGTGAGACAGACCTGATGAGTTCTGTAGGAAAAAAAGTGGAGGACATTATGAATCAGGCGGTAACCGGACAGACCGGTTCCGGTATGATTGATTCTGAAGAGGAAATGATGGACGGTGCCGGCAGCAGTGGTGCTGACAGTGGCAATGTCTCTTATAAGGCGGCGGATCTGTTGAAAACAGTTAAGAACCTGCAGAAAGTCAGTGAAAACACAAACAAACAGCTGCTTTGGATCGCAAGTATCTCTCTTCTGGTCGGAGGTATCGGTGTTATGAATATTATGCTTGTATCCGTTACGGAACGTACCAGTGAGATCGGTCTGAAAAAAGCAATCGGAGCGAGAAAAAACAGGATCCTATGGCAGTTTCTTACAGAAGCTGCTGTGCTGACCAGTATCGGAGGGGTTCTTGGAGTAATCGCCGGAGTGATCCTGTCACAGGTGATATCGAAGATGTCTCAGACTCCGGTGGCGATCAGCGTACCTGTCAGTGTACTGGCTGTAGTATTTTCTATGGCAATCGGTATTATCTTCGGTTTGCTTCCATCCATTAAGGCAGCGAATCTGAATCCAATCGATGCACTTCGTCACGAGTAGAAAAAGGATACGAGTGTTCAGAATTAAATTAAGAAAAATATTAGAAATTATTCACGCGAAATTCACCATATCGGATGGAAAATGGGTTATACTGGTAATGGAAAACTGAAATGAAAGGGAAGAATGTCCGGTCATTTCAAAAAAAGATTTCTATGGGGGATTTATAGTAAATGAACATTTTATTTTTCTTAACACCAAAAAATGAAGTTGCCTATGTGGAAAATGATGACACTCTGCGTCAGGTACTTGAAAAAATTGAATATCACAAATATACTGCTATTCCGATGTTAAATAAGAACGGAAAATATGTGGGAACTGTAACAGAGGGAGATCTGCTCCGGTATATCAAGGAAAAATGGTTTCTGAATATCCGGGAAGCGGAGGATTGCAGCATCAGCAGAGTACCTCTCCGATGGAAGTACCAGACAGTGGATATTAACTGTAACATGGAGGATCTGGTGGATACGGCCATGAAGCAGAACTTTGTTCCGGTACTGGATGATGCGGATAATTTTATTGGTATTGTCCGCAGAAGTGATATTTTGAAATACTGTTATAAACAAAGCAAAGCAGGAAGACAAAAACAGGAAGAAGCATAGCAGATGAAAGACAGAAGTGATCCGTGGAATAAAAACAAACAATCGCTTCTGTCTTTCTTTATGTGGGCGGGGAATCTGGAGCGTGTCTGCATAAAAACAGTTGATAGAGGGGCAGACAGGGTGAATTCTTTTAGTTGACCAGCCTGTGTGCCCGTGATAAGATATAATGAGCGTTAGCGAGTGGGAACAAACGAAGTTTGTTCATCGGGAGCGGCGAATGGCGATCATGATAGCTGCGAAAGCAGCGTCAAGCACCGAAGGTGCGAATCATGATATAATGTAACGATTCTAACAAAGGAGTTTTAGGAAAGTATGAAAACAATAATCGAATTGATTTCCAATGAAGTAATGACCGCTTTTAAAGAAGCCGGTTATGATGAAAATATGGGAAAGGTTACGCTGTCGAATCGGCCGGACCTGTGTGAATATCAGTGTAATGGTGCTATGGCAGGTGCAAAAGTATATCATAAAGCCCCGATCATGATCGCCAATGATGTAGTGGCAAAACTTGCCGACAGTAAAGTCCTCGAGATGGCAGAAGCTGTTAATCCGGGATTCATTAATCTGAAAGTATCCGGAGCATATATGGCGCAGTATTTGGAAGAGATGAGAAACAGTGAGAAAATGGGTGTGGAAGAAGCAAAGGATCCACAGACCATGATTCTTGACTACGGTGGACCAAACGTTGCAAAACCACTGCATGTCGGACATCTGCGTTCTGCAATCATCGGTGAGAGTATCAAGAGAATGGGAAGATATCTGGGACATAAAGTTATCGGTGATGTTCATCTGGGAGATTGGGGACTGCAGATGGGTCTGATCATCACAGAACTGCATAAAAGAAAACCGGAACTGGTATATTTCCAGGAAGATTACGAAGGAGAATATCCGACAGAAGCTCCATTTACCATCAGTGAGCTGGAAGAAATTTATCCGGCAGCCAGTGGAAAATCAAAAGAAGACGAATCGTATAAAGCAGAAGCTCTGGAAGCAACCCATCAGTTGCAGATGGGTAACAGAGGATATCGTGCATTATGGAAACATATTTTGCAGGTATCGGTTACTGACCTGAAGAAAAACTACGCAAACCTTAACGTAGACTTTGATCTGTGGAACGGAGAATCTGATGTACAGGATACCATTGCACCGATGGTACAGAAGCTGAAGGATCAGGGACTGGCTTATGAAGACCAGGGTGCGGTTGTCGTAGATGTAAAAGAAGAGACGGATACCAAAGAGGTACCTCCGTGTATGATCTTAAAATCGGATGGTGCTGCTTTGTATACAACCACAGACCTTGCTACTATCGTGGAACGTATGGAAAAATACAATCCGGATGAGATCATGTATGTGGTAGACAAACGTCAGGAGATGCATTTTGTTCAGGTATTCCGCTGTGCCCAAAAAGCAGGTATGGTAAAAGATGATACCAAACTGACGTTCCTTGGTTTTGGTACCATGAACGGAAAAGACGGGAAACCGTTCAAGACAAGAGAAGGCGGTGTGATGCGTCTGGAAAATCTGATTCGTGATATCAACGAAGAGATGTATAAAAAAATCGTGGACAACCGCAGCATCAAAGAAGAAGATGCAAGAGCGACTGCAAAAATCGTAGGACTTTCTGCAATCAAATACGGAGACCTGTCCAACCAGGCATCCAAAGATTATATTTTTGATATTGAAAGATTTACATCTTTTGAAGGAAATACCGGTCCGTATATTTTGTATACAACCGTTCGTATCAAATCTATCCTGAACAGATATAAAGAAGAAGGCGGCAATCTGGATACCCTGAAGATTCTGGCGGCAGGAAGTGACAGTGAGAAAGCGCTGATGCTGGAAGCATCCAAATTCAATCAGGTGATCACGAATGCTTATGAAGAGAAAGCACCGCATAAAATCTGTTCTTATATTTATGAACTTGCAAATGCATTTAACCGCTTCTATCATGAAACAAAGATTCTGGCTGAAGAGGATCAGGAGAAGAAAGAATCCTATCTGGCTTTGCTGATGCTGGTAAAAAATATTCTGGAAGCATGTATCGATATGCTTGGATTTGAAGCACCGGAAAGAATGTAAGCGTGATTTCCGGAAGGAGGAGCAATTATGAAAAAACCTTCAGGAACCAGAGTGAACATCATGATCATGGGAATTGTGGTCGTGGTGCTTGCCCTGGGTCTTGCAGCCATCCTGGGATATGGAAAAGCCAGAAAGCAGATGGAACAGATGCAACAGGCACAACAGGAACAGGAGGCAAAAGAAGCGCAGATAACACCGACGCAGACGGTGACACCGGAGCCTACGGATGATCCGACAGATCCAGCAGTACAGAAAAAGAATCTGATCACGGAGATCAAAAAGGCGGTAGAACATAATGATGTAAAAATTATGACCGCAGATCTCCGGTATACATCACAGGAAGGTCAGGTAGAAGCATATACGCAGGAAGATGTGGCAGCTGTTTTGCTGCATCTGAAAAAGAACGAGAAAGATTACCAGGCTTTTGTGGAAAAACTGCAGGATGAGAGTGTTATAGTAGGAGAAGAAGAGGGAATACAGTACCTTCTTCTGACAGATTCAAATCTCAGGAAAATGACCGGGACAGAAGAACCGGCAGAAACCGTAGAGGCGGAGATTGTCACACCGACACCGACTCCGGAAGGCAATGGAAGGAAAATTGCCATTGATGCAGGCCATCAGGCACATGGAAACAGTGAACAGGAGCCAATTGGGCCGGGGGCGTCTCAGACAAAAGCAAAAGTGGCATCCGGAACGACCGGAAGAACAACAGGAGTAACGGAATATCAGCTGAATCTGGATGTGGCACTGAAGCTTCGCGATGAACTGGAAGCAAGGGGATACGAAGTCTATATGATCCGGGAAACCAATGATGTGGATATCAGTAATGCGGAGCGGGCACAGCTTGCAGCGGAATCGGGTTCAGATATTCTGGTTCGCATCCATGCCAATGGGTCGGATAATACCTCTGTAGCAGGAGCTCTGACAATGGCACCTAGTACGGCTAACCCATATCTGAGTCAGGAAATGATTGCTGAATGTCAGAAACTGTCACAGTGTATCATCACTGCGTTTTGTGCTTCCACAGGGGCAAATAATCAGGGCGTGTATCAGACCGATGAGATGAGTGGGCTGAACTGGTGCAGTATTCCTGCAACCATTGTTGAGATGGGATATATGACCAATCAGGAGGAAGATACCCGGATGCAGACAGCAGATTATCAACAGCAGATGGTGACGGGGATAGCAGATGGAATTGATCAGTACTTTGCGTCCTGAGAATAAGAAAAAGTGACAGAAAAAAGAAAGGGGAAATGCCAGATGAAAAAACTGAAAATGATCGGTATGCTATTTGTAATGCTGTTTCTGGTAGGAATTCTTCCGACAAAAGCTCATGCAGAAGGCTGGGTACAGGAAGAAAACGGAAGCTGGTATTATCTGAACCAGGCAGGAGAAAAGGCGAAGGAAACCTGGATCGGCAATTATTATGTGGATGAAAATGGTGTCTGGATCGAAGGAAAAACACAGGCAAAAAATGAGTGGATCAGCAGCGGTGGTCGTTGGTGGTATCGTCACAGTGACGGAGGATATACCAGATCAGGCTGGGAACAGATCAACGGAACCTGGTATTATTTTGACGGTGCAGGATGGATGGAGACCGGCTGGGTGAACG
>UMKB01038269.1_pt1 | contig 17664 bp, 21 predicted proteins | sample 1966171 | NCBI WGS metagenome assembly UMKB01 (sample SAMEA4836164, study PRJEB28245) | human gut metagenome | biome: gut microbiome; material: fecal sample | place: Denmark | collected 2008 | reverse complement strand
AAACCGGCCACCACACATCCGCTTGCAACGCAGGAGATTGACGGAATGATCGATATGATCCAGACACTGATCGACAAAGGATATGCATATCCGGTAGCCGATGGTACTGTATACTTCCGTGTAAAGAAATTTAAAGAATACGGTAAACTTTCACATAAAAATCTGGATGATCTGCAGTCAGGATTCCGTTCCCTGCAGGTATCCGGTGAAGATCAGAAAGAAGATCCGCTTGACTTCGTACTCTGGAAACCAAAGAAAGAAGGGGAACCGTTCTGGAAATCTCCATGGTGCGACGGAAGACCGGGATGGCATATTGAATGCTCCGTTATGTCCAAGAAATACCTGGGCGAGGAGATCGATATTCATGCCGGTGGTGAGGACCTTGTATTCCCTCATCATGAGAATGAGATTGCACAGAGTGAATGCTGCAATGGAGTTCCATTTGCAAAATACTGGATGCACAATGCATTCTTGAATATCGATAACCGTAAGATGTCAAAATCTCTCGGAAACTTCCGTACAGTTCGCGAGATCGGAGAGCAGTATGATCTGCAGGTGCTTCGTTTCTTCATGCTGAATGCACATTACAGAAGTCCGCTGAATTTCAGTGCAGATCTGATGGAATCATCAAAAAATGCGCTTGAGAGAATTACAGAAGCAGCAGCAAGACTTCGTGACCGTCAGGCAGCTGCAACCGTACAGGAAGCAGCAGAGGACGAGAAGAAACTGATGCAGGAAGAAGCTGCATTTGTAACAAAATTTGAAGAATCCATGGATGATGATTTCAATACAGCAGATGCACTTGCAGCAGTATTTGAGCTTGTTAAATTTGCAAATACCAATGTACAGGAAGGCAGCTCAAAAGAATTTGCAGGACATACACTTGAAGTTATGACAAAACTCTGTGATGTTCTCGGACTGACTCTTGAGAAGAAAGAAGAAATCCTTGATGAAGAGATCGAAAACCTGATCGCAGAGCGTCAGGCGGCCAGAAAGGCTAAAGATTTTGCAAGAGCTGACGAGATCAGAGGTCTGCTCCTAGATAAGGGGATTGAGCTGAAAGACACTCGCGAGGGCGTAAAATGGAAACGAATCTGATACAGCTGAAGGAACTATTTCATCTGGAAGACCAGGATCTGCGGAGTTATTCTCCGCTGACACTGGCATATATCGGAGATGGAGTTTATGAACTTATTATTCGGACAATACTTGTTAAGAAGGGAAATTGTCCGGTAAACCGTCTTCACAAAAAAGCGAGCAGTCTCGTAAAGGCTGGAGCACAGTCTGCGATCATGGAAGTCATTGAAGAGGAACTGACACCGGAAGAACTGAGTGTTTATCGGAGAGGGCGTAATGCACATTCTCCGACAATGGCGAAACATGCGACGATGGCAGATTATCGCAGAGCAACAGGATTTGAGGCTCTGATGGGATATTTATATTTGAAAGAGGATTACACACGGATGCTCACTTTGGTCCGTATGGGAATCGGAGAGGACATATTATGAGTGAACAGATAGAAGGACGTAATGCGGTGCTGGAAGCTTTCCGTTCTGGCAAATGCGTAGACAAGCTTTTTATTCTGGATGGCTGTCAGGATGGTCCGGTAAGAACGATCGCGAGAGAGGCACGAAAGACAGACACCATTATTAACTATGTAAGCAAAGAGAGACTTGATCAGCTCAGTGAGACGCATGCACATCAGGGCGTGATTGCGCAGGTTGCTGCTTATGATTATAGTACCGTGGATGAAATTCTTGCAAGAGCAGAGGAAAAAGGTGAGGCACCGTTCCTTATTATCCTGGATAATGTGGAAGATCCGCATAATCTTGGAGCAATTATCCGTACCGCAAATCTTGCAGGAGCGCATGGAGTGATCATTCCAAAAAGACGTGCAGTGGGACTGACTTCTACAGTAGCAAAGACTTCCGCCGGTGCGATCAATTATACACCAGTTGCCAAGGTGACAAATATTGTAAGAACAATTGAAGAACTTAAAGAAAAAGGCATCTGGTTTGTTTGTGCGGATATGGGTGGTGAGACTATGTATGACCTTGATCTGACAGGGCCAATGGGACTTGTGATCGGAAATGAAGGAGAAGGTGTCAGCCGTCTGGTAAGAGAAGCATGTGATTTTACTGCATCCATACCAATGAAAGGTGATATAGATTCTCTGAATGCTTCTGTGGCAGCAGGGGTCCTTGCATATGAGATTGTAAGACAGCGACTGGCAAAAGCAGGTAAATAAAGGGGAAACTTATATGGGCCGTTATGACCAGTACAGTGATGAGGAACTGATTGTCAGGCTGCGAGAAGGAGAGACAGAAATCTCGGATTACCTGATGGAAAAATATAAAGAATTTGTCCGCAAAAAGGCAAGAGCCATGTTCCTGATCGGGGGAGAGACAGATGACCTGATTCAGGAGGGCATGATCGGTCTTTTTAAGGCAATTCAGAATTATCAGGCAGATAAAGAAACTTCTTTTCGTACGTTTGCGAGTCTGTGTATTGACCGGCAGCTTTACAGTGCAGTTCAAAATTCCAACAGACAAAAGCATCAGCCGCTGAATTCGTATGTTTCATTGAGTGATGAGAATGAATCTGATCATCTCGAGGGGTCCTGGTCAGAAGATCCGGAAGCACTTATTATTGATCAGGAAAGTACAAGAACTCTGGAACGCGAGATCACGAAAGTTTTAAGTCCGATGGAGAATAAAGTTCTGGATTATTATCTCCGGGGATACGGGTATGTGAAGATTGCAGAGATTATGGGAAAAACACCGAAATCAATTGATAATGCGCTGCAGCGTATCCGTGGAAAAATACGCAATTTTTCTGCACCTGTACAAAAGTGATGTTCTGTTATGCACAGAAACACTTTTCCCTTTCCTTTTTTGGATAAAAGTAGTAATATTATAACAATATCACATTGGAATATCAAAGAGAGTTCTCTTGGATATGAAAGTATGAAAGGAGAAGCATAATATGGCAAAGATCAATAAATATTGGGGATATGTAGCAGTTGGAGCGGTAGCTGCCGCAGCGGCAGGAGCTATCGCAGCACTTGTACTGAAGAAAGATCCGTTAGATGATTTTGATGACTTCGATGATGATTTCGAAGATGAGGCAGGCGAAGAAGAAACTGCTGAGAAAGAAGAAAAGAAAGAAACAAGCGAAGATTTTGCATCCTGGGATGAAGCAGAAGAAGCTGTAGAGAAAGCAGTAGAAGAAACTGCTGAAACAGCAGATGCAGAAGAGGTTGTTGAAGAAGTGATCAAAGAAGAAAAAGAAGACGAAGATACAGAAGAGGAATAAATAATCCTTCATGGATAAGCAGAACTGCTGTTTTATGAATGCACTGCATTTGTAGGACAGCAGTTTTTTATGTTAAAAAGAGAGACAGACCTTTATGGTCTGCCTCTCTTGAAATAGTTGTGTTTATTTAGGAAGTCTGAAAGAACTCTTCAGAGATACGATACGGTTAAATACCGGAGCACCTTCTTTAGAATCATGAATATCTGCACAGTAGAATCCGTTTCTTACAAACTGGAAACTGTCATAGCCGTTTGCTTCCATAAGAGCCGGCTCAACATAAGCAGTGACAGTTGTAAGAGAGTTTGGATTTACGTTCAGAGAACCATCTTCTTTGTTGTATACACCTTTTTCTTCGTCTACAATGTTTTCGTAAAGACGTACAGTTGCTTCTTTGGCATTTGTAGCTTCTACCCAGTGAATCGTTCCTTTTACTTTACGTCCGTCCGGAGCGTTTCCGCCTTTTGTTGCCGGATCATAAGTACAATGTACAACTCGTACTGTACCGTCATCATCTGCTTCATATCCTGTACAGGTTACAAAATAAGCATTCATCAGACGTACTTCTGTACCAACGAAAAGTCTCTTATATTTACGTGGTGGATCGATCATGAAGTCATCGCGTTCAATATATAATTCACCGCTGAATGGAATCTTACGGGTTCCAAGTGCTTCGTTTTCCATGTTATTCGGAGCATCGAGATATTCAACCTGTCCTTCCGGATAGTTGTCGATCACAAGCTTGATTGGATCCATAACTGCCATCATACGAGGGCGTTTTAATTTCAGGTCTTCACGGATACAGTACTCAAGCATTGCATAGTCTACGGAGCTGTTTGCTTTGGAGACACCGCAGAGATCTACGAACATTTTGATGGATTCCGGTGTAAAGCCTCTTCTGCGGAGAGCTGCGATGGAAACAAGACGTGGATCATCCCATCCGTCTACGATTCCGTCTTCAACCAGTTTCTTAATATAACGTTTACCTGTTACGACGTTGGTCAGATACAGTTTCGCAAATTCAATCTGTTTCGGCGGATGTGGGTATTCCAGCTCACGAACGACCCAGTCATAAAGCGGACGATGGTCTTCGAATTCCAGTGTACAGATGGAGTGTGTGATTCCCTCGATAGCATCCTCGATCGGATGAGCAAAGTCATACATTGGATAAATGCACCAGGTGTCGCCGGTTCTGTGGTGGGTCATATGAGCAACACGGTAGATGACCGGATCACGCATGTTCATGTTAGGAGATGCCATATCGATCTTGGCACGAAGAACTTTTTCTCCATCGGCATATTTGCCTTCTTTCATTTCTTCAAAAAGCTGGAGATTTTCTTCAACAGAACGGTTACGGTACGGGCTCTCTTTTCCAGGCTCTGTCAGAGTTCCACGGTACTGGCGGATCTCATCGGCAGTCAGGTCACAGACATAAGCTTTTCCTTTTTTGATCAGTTTGATGGCTGCTTCATACATCTGTCCAAAGTAATCAGAAGCAAAGAAAAGTCTGTCCTCCCAGTCAGCACCAAGCCATTTGATATCAGCTTTAATAGATTCTACAAATTCACTTTTTTCTTTTGTAGGGTTTGTATCATCAAAACGCATATTAAACTTGCCGTTGTATTCCTGGGCAAGTCCGTAATTCAAAAGAATGGATTTGGCATGTCCGATATGGAGGTATCCATTAGGCTCCGGTGGGAAGCGGGTGTGTACGGTATCATAAACACCTTCTGCAAGGTCTTTATCAATGATGTTTTCAATAAAATTTTTAGAAACGGTTTCGTTTTCCATCTCTTTCCCTCCTGAATGTTTCTTTAAAGGTTAATCATATCATAAAAACGCCGGATTTAAAAGATTTCAAGAGAAAAATATCGAGAAATAAATGTAAAAAAACACAAAGGCAAAAAAATCAAATTGCCTGTTGACAGGGTATGCTTTTTCTGTTAATATTATCAACTGTGAGCGACAGAAATGTCCGCTTATGGAAATGCTGCTGTGGCTCAGTCGGTAGAGCGTCGCCTTGGTAAGGCGGAGGTCACGGGTTCGATTCCCGTCAGCAGCTTTATTTTTTTGCCCATTTTACTGGCTTTTTGGGACTTTAAATTTTCAAGAGTAGTCAAAATAGTAATCAAAACATTTGTTCCCATAAAAAAGGAGGGAATCCTGTGTATCTGACGGAGAAACAGGAGACTGAATTATGAATAAATATATAACAAGCATGAATATCTAGGCTCATAGATTATCAGAACGAAAACTGATAGTTTATGAGCCTTTTTTTACTTTTTAAGTTGAAATGTAACTCACAATATGCCCGATCACAGCTGATGATCTCCGTCCCGGCAGCAGGAAAAGAGTCTGTATAGTCTTTCTAGTGACAGCATAGCATCTTACATAGCATTACTCAGCAAACGACCTCGTATTTTGCCCTGCAAACTGTTTTATGCTAAAAAACAGAGAAGTTTACATGAATAATCTCAGAAACGATTCTAGGGTATATACAGACGAATAGAGCTAGTACTATGACGGATCGGAGAAAAGAGTATGAAATAACGTAGAATATAAAAAGGCACAATCCAGAATAGCGGATGTGCCTTTATTGTGATCTTATAGCCAGATCTTTTTACTTGCTGTTTGTTTAATATTTGTAATGACGAAGCCATTCTTATTTTTGGCCTTCTTGAGATATATTTTGTATGTTCCTATATGACCGTAATTCTTTTTAGCCCAATCATCGTACATATAGACGTTGTAAGTTACTTCGAATTTATTTGAACTGGTTCGGATGATCTTCTTGACGAATCCTTTTGGAGCAACTTCACCCCAGTCACCACCAGTATAGATGATTCTTCCATTTTTGTTACAAAATAAGTAAGAAGGATTGCGTGGGATTCCGTACTTGGTAAATTTCTTGAATTTAACAGTTGAAGTGTTGAAATAAAGCTTCAGCTGTGGACGGAGTTTCTTCTTGACAGTGGATAATCTGTTATCAGAAGAATAATTACGCATACGAACCATGGTTGTTTTGGCATAGTTGTCAAATTTAAAGTACTGATTCTTGCCACAGCAATAGCCAAAATAACTGTCAAATCCTCGTAACATTCTGGTTACAGATTTCTTGTACGTTTTTGTGACATTCTTCTTAGTTGCCGCTGATGCTGAAAGTGGAAGTGAGAATATCATGATTGCAGCAAGAAGAATGATAAGATATTTTTTGAGATTCTTTTTCATGTCGGTTCCTCCTTCGGATCTTGATAATATAAGAATACTGCAAATGACTGGTGGGTACAAGATGTATCAATAAATAAGTCTTCTTGGCCCTGGTTAATATAACCCCCGGTCTTACGAATAGTTTTCAGGATTTCTTTTACTTTCTTCTTGAATTCTTTGGCTTTAGGCTTTCGGGAGAGCATCAGTACTTCGTAGAGGCCATTTTCAGTGAGGAAACTATAAGAAGTATTAGTCTGAAGCACCGTCCGCTCATTAAGCGGAGGGTTAGAATTTGTTGTAATTACAACTTTTTCATCTTCATCAATGTTTCTCAGCATAGAAGTAACATCTTTATGATCAATCCACTCAGCTACATCTCTAGCAAGAAATAATGGTTCTTCCGGTGTTCCGAATACACGAACGGTCTTTTCAAGGAATGATTCTTCACGAAGATATAACCCCCGGTCTTACGAATAGTAGGAAGAACTTCTGCTGTAACCCAGTGCTTGAAGGCTTTGGCAGATTCAAGTTTGCTGCTCAGGATTAGAGAGTAGAGGCCAGATTCGTTGATAATGGTCATTCCTCTGTTAGGAATTTCAAAGGTAACGTTTTGTGACCTTTGAATCAAGGTTTTATCATCAGCATCTACATGATCTAAGATTGCTTTTTTAGTATTGCTATATCCCAAAGCTTCTGCTACATCCTTACCTACAAACCAAGGTTCTCCATCAATAGTTAGAGTACGGAGATTTCCGAATTCTGGATGAAGGTTGGAATTAAAGATTTGAATATTGGAGTTGAAGGTTGTGAGGGATGAAATAGTGTGAGAGGAATTAAAGATCAGCTGACGTGAAAGTTGACATGATCTTATTTGAAGGTGTAGGATGAAACAAATACATGTACGGGGGATGGGCAAAATGTTTTGTGCGGTACAGGAATTAACAACGAAGAAAGAAAATAAGAATGGTTATCCTAAAAGGCTTGAAGCCTATCCTGAGACGCAGAAATTGATAGGGGGTAATACATTAATTACGTGGAAATATCGTTTCAGTGAGGAACGTTTTGAACGTCCGGTTAAGAAAACTTATAAATTTACGATACATGAGAGCTATCGTCAGGATGGAAAAGTTAAAGTAAGACAGGCTGTAATTGGTACATTCAGTTATTATAGCTTTATAAGAAATTCGTTTGATTATTTGAAAGTTTCAAAAAAAATAAAACATATAGCAGAAAAATTTAATATATCTTTTGATGACTTATATATAATATTTATAAACAAATATGAAGAAGTTCAAAAGAAGATATTGGAAGAATATGAACAAACAGAGGAATATAAGACACATGAATACCATGAGTCTATTATAGCTAAATATGGTAGGAAAAAATATGTATTTGACGAGAAATATCGAGGATTAAAAGAATGGTGGATAGATACATATGCCATATGCTATGATGTGTTTGGAACATTAAAAAATCCAGAAAAATTAGAACGATTGCAGCATGCATATGAAGTACGTGAAAAACGAAGGGCAGCTAGAAGAAGATAAGAATGTAGTTACTAAAATTAAAATTCTACGGATGGGAAATATAAAGATAATTTCCTAAAAAATAGTAACTACATCCAATAACAAAATATCAGAATATTCCATCAAACATATTTACTTTTATGTGCCATGAGAGTATAATTCGTTATAATGAAACTGTGAAAAGTCTGTGAAATGTATGTAAAATTGAATATGGCATAGCCGGAGAAATCCGGTGACGCAAAACTACAGTGTCTAAGCGAATGTATGACAGCCAGTTGCAATTAATAAGAAAGCATTACTTGCCTAAACTAAAATTTGGCGAGTGGTGCTTTTATTTTAAGGGAGGAATTAGAAGATGAAGAAAAGGATTTTGGCAGTATTGTTATCGTCTGCAATTGTATTTTCGGGGATGCCGATTAATGTTTTGGCAGATGAAGAGGTGACTTTCGAAGAGGGAGTAGAAGAGGGCGTATATGATAGTGCAGACATTACGGAAGAAGTAGTGGAAGAACCCGAGGAGACAGTTATTGATTCTGCAATTGAAGTTGGACAGGATGAAGCAGATATTGTTGATGGCGAAAATGAAATCACCGCTGAGGAAATAGACTCATTTGATATTGGTGCAGAATTAACATCAGGTGCCAATGAGGGAGAAAAATGTGGTGATGATCTTACATATACAATCACTGGAGATGAAAGTGTTGGTTGTACACTGACTATTAGTGGTGTTGGGAAAATGTATAATTATAACGAAGATACGCCTGCACCTTGGTATGTGAACAGATCAGTTATTACAAATGTAGTGATAGAGGGAGATGTTACATCAATTGGTAATTATGCATTTTATGGATTATACAAATTAACATCAGTTAATGTGATATCAAAAATAGAAACAATTGGATTTAAATCGTTTGGAAAATGTGTAAAGTTAGAAAATGTTGAACTTCCTGAAACTTTAGCATATATTGGAAGATATGCATTTGATGAATGTAGCGGTATAGTAGTATTAAGAATACCAGATAATGTAACTACTATAGGCATGGGCGCATTTAAGGATTGTAGTGGATTGAAAAATATTGTTATTCCTAAAAATATAAAAATAATTGCTCATTCTGCGTTTAAGGATTGCACTAATTTGACAAATATTGAAATACCTGAAGGAGTAACAAATATTGAAGATTATGCATTTTATCGTTGCAGTAGTTTGAAGAATGTTATCATCCATGAAGGTTTAACAAGCATTGGAACAGATGCATTTTGGGGGTGTGGATTTAAAAATATTGAAATACCTGAAAGTGTTACAAGTATTAAAGATGGTGCATTTTGCAGTTGTCATAATTTAACAGATATTAAGCTTCCTGAAGGAATAACAAGCATTGAATACTCTGTTTTTTATGATTGTAGTAGTTTGACAAGCATTGAAATTCCTGAAGGAATAGCCAGTATTGAACGTTCTGCCTTTGGAAAATGTACTAAGCTTGAAAGTATTGAATTGCCAGAAGGAATAATAAGTATTGAGGACAGTCTTTTTGAGAGTTGCACAAGCTTAAGCAATATTAAAATACCTGAAAGCGTTGTAAGTATAGGAATGGATGCCTTTAGGGGGTGTAGTAATTTGAGTAATGTTGAAATACCTGAAGGAGTAACATATATTGGAACACATGCATTTTATGATTGTCACAGTTTAAAGAATATAATAATTCCTGAAAGTATAACGTATATTGAAAAAAACGCATTTTCGTATAGGTTAAAGTCTATAAGATATATTGGAACAAAAGAACAATGGGATAAGTTGAATCTTTCGTCAGACGATATATGGTTTGCAACAGTATACTATAACTATAATCAAAATCATATACATATATACGAGCCGAAAATAATTAAAGCTGCTACATGTTTAGAGGTTGGTGATAAATTATGGATTTGTAAATACTGTGGTGAGTCATATGAGGAGACGATATCTGCTACTGGACATGCATGGGAAGCTTGGAAAGTTGGGCAAAAGGCTTCGGTAATTATGGAAGGCATAGAATCGCGTACTTGCAAGAATTGTGGTTTGATAGATTATAAGAGTACACCAAGAACTACTGTAACTTTAACAATGAAAAAGGGAACGCACATTTCATTAAAACCGTATGTTAATTGGCGAGTTAGATCTTTTAGTTCATCTAATACAAAAGTGGTAACAGTAAATTATTCTGGTGAAGCTAGAGCAGTTGCTGTTGGAACAGCAAAGATTACAGCTAGATTTGGTGGTCGTAGTGGTGTGATCACAATTAACGTACCTGGAACAACAGGTATAAAAGGGCTTAAATCTTCTGTTTCTGTTAAAAGAGGAAAGCGTTATAAGCTGAAACCAAAGCTTAGTTTTGTAGTTAAGGCAGATAAAGTTACTTACAAGTCATCAAATAAGAAGATTGCAACAGTTTCTAAATCTGGTGTTATAAAAGGTAAAAAGAAAGGTAGAGTTACCATTACAATTAAGTCTGGTAAAGTAACCAAGAAGTGTAAAGTAAAAGTTAAATAAAAAATTTAGAATTCTGTGGTTGACTGCTCGTGAGATTGAGATGTAAGTTGCGAAAAAATATTCATTATGGATTGGATTCTATAGTGCGAATGAGAAGAAGATTTTTTGGTGAAAATGTAGACATAAGTGGTGATCTGGGAGATAAGGAGAGCGTGCATCCGCATCTCACACCGCACCACCCACCACCTACGATAATAGACATACTGTCGATTAACTGAATGATACCAGTAATCACAATGTATTTTACTGCATAACCTACCCGTCCATCATTAGCAGCTCATCTTTCGGATCGGCAGCAGTACTCTACATAATTTCGAGAAGAAGATCTGCTGATATGATCGGTCAAAATCAACATAGTAACTACATCACAAGAAAAAATAAATCCGACTAAAAGAGTAAGAATTATAAAACATAGTAACTACAATGTTCTGCTACATACGATGCCAAACTCGATACAGCGTAAGCAGAATATAAAAAGTGCGGAAAATCCATTGTGATTCCTGTGGAAAATTCAAGAAAAAAACTTGACCAGAATCTTATATAAACTCAGGTCATAACAGAAACGTGATTTTTTAGAACAAGAAAAGTTGACGTAAATCCTTTGCAACATCAGGGATAAACGTCAACTTTTTGTTTGGAGAAAAGTGCTGATTTTTGAAGGTAGGGGATTCTACAGATTAATCTGTGAGAAATCAATAGATAAATCTTCATAGATTCCGGCTTTTACAGAATCCTGTAATGTATACTGTTCCATGTCACCATGTTCGAAATTATATACTACAATCTGATTCTTGGACGGATCAACAATCCAATACTCACGGACACCGGCAGTTCTGTACTTGAACAGTTTTGTATAATAATCCATTCTTTTACTTGCAGGAGATACGATCTCAATAATCCAGTCAGGAGAACCTATGCAGCCTTTATCATTCAGCTTGTCAGGATCGCAGATAACAGATATATCCGGTTCTACATAAGTATTATTTGTTTCGTCCAGATGTACAGCGAATGGGGCAGAAAATACTTCACATTTGCCGTGATTTGTGTGGATATAATCAGAAATCTTCCAACTGATAAAACTGCTGATTCTCTGGTGTTTTGTACTTGGTGGAGCCATATAATAAATATGACCGTCAATCAGTTCAGCCCTTTCGCCATCTGGCAGAGCGTAAATATCATCTATTGTGTAAGTCGATTCTTTTGGTAATGGCATATTGTCACCTTCCATTCAAGTGATGATTATAAGTTTATCTACAAATATTATAGCCGATTGAACCAGAATCAACAAGCAGAAGTTGGCTCTGTAAACATGGATGTTGATTCTGTCAACAATTCCTTCTTATATTTGTAGAATGTCTTCTTTGAGATTCCGGTCTGTTGTATTGTCTCAACATCATTCAGTGAACCGCCAAAAGCTTTATTGTGCTTCAGAATGATTGCTTTAGCAGCAACAGACTTTTTTGTTGTGAGCTTTTTACCGGCAACCTGTCCGATCTGTTTACCATTAAGTTTTGCGGTCTGCAATCCTTCTTTGGTTCTCTGCCTGAGGTCTTGTACTTCCTTCTCTGATTGTTCGAATGCAAGTCTGATCTGTTCTTTCGCTAGTGCAAGAAGATATTTATTGATTCCTTCTAGGATAAAGTCAACAGTTGTTCCGGTCATGCTAATCTGCTGCTGCAAAGCATTTTTATAGGTATCAGTGTTGATATGAGGTTCTTTAATGAAGATGAGATTAATGCCATGCAGAAACAATTCCTGATACAGGAGGAAGCCTTCTTCAGCATCACGGGACATTCTGCTGACGGAATCGAAGATGATTGTATCACCTGAGCTAACAATCTTCAGGAGTTTGTCAAGTTCTTTTCTGCCTTGGATTTTTGTGCCGGTATATACTTCTGTGATAATCTTGGCATCTGGACAGATAGAGAGAATGTTCCTGATCTGTCGGTTTATGTTTTGCTTTGGTGTGCTGATTCTGCAATATCCGTAATACATTCTGGAATCCCTTCTTTAACCTTTTGCCTGTTACATCTGTAATGCAATGGTCTCAATAACAGCTTTCCAGCCGTTCAGTTTTGCCAGTGCTGCATTTTCTGATTCAATATTCGGGCTGAGTGTTTTCACCACATTGATTGAGAATTCATAGTAAGCATCAACATATTCAATCGGTGTGATGATACCGGTATCTCTGAGGGCTTCCAGATAACCGTCAACCTCTGAAGAGACAGTGACCGGATTCTTGCCATCCTTTACTTCCTGAAGCTTGCTTGTTGTAAATTCCTTGATCTTTTCATTCATTATATAATCCTCCTGTGATATGAAATATTTATATAAACCTTGTCAGGGTTCATGCTTTAGTAACCAATGAGCAGCCAGTGTGCAATCATTCCGATCGGCAGCCCAACTGTAATAAGAAGTACTGCAATCCACTGCATACAGACAGCAGCAGTATCACGAAACATTCTCTTTAATGTCTTCCGGTGAACCTTGCACCAGTCCTCATATGTCATTACTGTCTCAACTCTTATTCTGCTCATAGTCTTTCCTCCTGAGTAATGAATTGCCAAGTAATTCCAGACAAGCAGCAAAGCCCTGTTCAAAAGCCCAACGTTCCACATCACAGATCGGAGTCATGATCTTGCTGTCAACCTTTGCCGGTGTTGTGTGTAAGGCATTGCTGAAGTAGTTGATCGTATCGTTGATAGAATCCTTGATGTCCTGCGGATGATCGTTGTCCTCATCACAGTAAGCATCAAATAAAGCATCAATAAGTTTGTCGTATCTTCCTTTAAATTCAGTCATGAGTAAATACCTTCTTTCGCCTTTTTTGTTGTGATTTCTAAGCAGGAAGGGGAGTTCCCACTCAGAAATCACGTGAAGAAAAACATAAAAAATGAAAACAACTTGCCCGTCATGCCGGTAGCACAGCAAGAGTGATTATTTATACTTGAATGCATTCTTGTAATCCAAGTAGTAGCTGAAGTATTCATTTACAAGCCGGTTGTAAGTATTCTTGTCTATAGCATCACACTGCCACAGCTCATAGAGTGAGTTATAACATCGTATGAAATGCTCTTTATGCTCTGCAATCTGTCGTGGGGCAGCAGCCTTTTGTTCGATGATGTCCCGAAGAACATTCATCCTAGCAGTTAATTTATTGAGCATGTTCATGTCCTCCTACTGTTCAATAGCTGTTAATCCGGTAACTACATCATCATATCTGCTATCAGTCCCCTGTGAGTCGAATGTGATAACTACAGGTGTACCGTTTTCAAATTCTGTATCAAATCCCCATTCCTCACCAGAAGCATCAACGACCGTCTGACTGTCGGCATAATAGATACCTGTACTTGTGTATGCTGTTGTTGGAACCGGTGCAGTTGCTACCAATGCAGAGATAAATAATTTAATAACTGTTGATTTAATCATGTCTTTTGTCCTCCTGTCTTTTTGACTACCTCCCACCCGTGACGAGTGGGAACGCTCACAGCTTGAAGTCCTATTTATAGTGGCTGTGACCACTTTAACCTTCCTGAAGTGCTACATTTGTGTAGCAGTCAGCATGTAAAAGGTTATTATAGAATTTTTCTGCTTCTTCTTTATTGGTAAAGCATCTGGCATAACTGGCATTGGAAGCATGGGACATACGGATATTGGATGTACAGAGGGATACTATCACAAGAATAGACGTTCAATTCAACGCAAATCGGAGATTCTGAACAAGATTCCTGAGTTTAAAGCAATTTAATGATGAATATTTAGTGCATAAATATTAGAAAAGTAATTTGAAAATAATTATACAAAAATGAAAGTAATCAAAGTCAAAAATTAAAAAAAGGCTCTATTTTTATAGCTTTTTGTCGAAATCGGGTACTCAAAAGTAGTCAAGTGTAAAATGGCGAAAAGTGATATTTATACAGGGAAAAGGACGATTTTCTCAGAGGGTTCGATTCCCGTCAGCAGCTTTATTTTTTTTGCAAAAATGAAAGTTGGCATATATTCCTTGCAGATATGGGAATGGGTGCCGACTTTTTTTACATTTTCACGGTTGCACGATGTTAGGTGACAGGGTATACTGTTACAGAAGTAAATGCTTTGATTTACACAAACAGAAAACAGTAGAAAAGGGATATTATATGAGAAAAATCATACTTGCTTCTGCTTCACCAAGACGCAGAGAGCTTCTGGCGGCAGCCGGTGTTATTTTTCAGGTATGCGCAGCTGACGGAGAGGAAAAGATTACTTCGGATAAACCAGAAGAAATCGTTCGAGAGTTGTCGGAACAGAAAGCAACTGCAGTTGCACTGAATTTTGATATGGAAGAGGGGACGGTTGTGATCGGAGCAGACACAATTGTTTCTTATAATAATGAAATCCTCGGAAAACCGGTCGATGAGTCCGATGCATTTAAGACACTTAAAATGCTTCAGGGAAATATACATCAGGTATATACAGGGGTAACAGTTTTGATAAAGAAAAATGGAAAATGGGAGAATATCTCATTTTCTGAGAGTACAGATGTTTCTTTCTACCCGGTCTCCGATGAGGAAATCAGAACTTATATTGCGAGTGGTGAACCAATGGACAAAGCCGGAAGCTATGGTATTCAGGGCGGATTTGGCATTTATGTGAAAGAAATCCGGGGAGAGTATACGAACGTAGTGGGATTGCCGGTTGGCAGACTTTTTTATGAAATGAAGAAACATGGGATTGAATTAAGGGGATAAACAAATGATAAAGGCTTGTATTTTTGATCTGGATGGTACTTTGGCAAATACACTGGAGTCAATGGCTTATGTGGCAAATGAGATTTTAAAGAGTATGAATCTCAAACCACAGCCGGTGGAAAACTTTAAATATTACAGTGGGGAAGGGGCGGATATGCTCATTCGCCGCTGTCTGAAAGATGCCGGTGATCCGGAACTGACACATTATGAAGAAGTTCGCAGGATTTACAGAAAAAAATTTGATGAAGATCCATTATACAAAGTTGTACCATATGAAGGCATTAAAGAAATGCTGAAGGAGCTGAAAAAACGTGGAATGAAGCTGGCAGTCTGCTCGAACAAACCACATGTGGCAGCTGTGAAAGTAATAGAGAAGATGTTTGATGGGTATTTTGACTTTGTGATCGGACAGAGTGATTCAATACGAAGAAAACCAGCTCCGGATGGTCCTTTGAAAGCGGCGTCAGAATTTGGCGTATCTCCATCAGAGTGTATGTATGTAGGTGACACCAAAACAGATATGGAAACAGGAACTGCTGCAAAAATGCATACGGTAGGAGTACTCTGGGGATTTCGTGACCGTGAGGAACTGGAGAGTAATGGTGCGGAAAAAGTGGCTGAGAAACCACAGGATTTATTATATATATGCGAGGAATGGAAAAATGATTAAACTTGTTGCAAGTGATCTGGACGGAACTTTACTTTTTAAGGGGGCGCAGAGCCTTCCGGAAGAAATTTTCCCACTGATCAGACAGTTAAAAAAAATGGGAATACTGTTTGTGGCTGCAAGTGGACGTCAGTATGCAAATATGAAAAAAATGTTCCGGCCAGTAGTGGATGATATGGCGTTTATCAGCGAAAATGGCGGTCTTGCTGTGTATAATGAAAAAGTTCTTTATCAGGACAGTTTTGAACAGGAGCTGGTCCGTGAAATCGCAGAAAATATTTATGACAAAGAAGGATCAGAATTTACCTGTTCCACGAAAGATTTTTACTATATCAGACCGAAAACAGAACATTTCAGAGATCTGATGATCAATGTCGTTGGAAATGTCTGCAAAGAAATCAATAGCTTTGAAGAAATCACGGAACCGTGTATGAAACTGGCAGTATATGAAAGAGGCGGACTGCAGGACGATACGATTCATTACTGGAATGAACGCTTTGGGGACAAATGTACAGTTGTGACTTCCGGAACAGCATGGGTGGATTTTATTCCTTTTGATACCAATAAGGCAAAAGGCGTTGAAAAATATCAGGAGATTCTGGGAATCAGACCGGAAGAATGTATCGTGTTTGGTGATGAATACAATGATATTGCCATGCTGAAATCTGTTCCGTACAGTTTCGCAATGGCACATGCCAAAGATGGAGTAAAACAGGCAGCGGCATATGAAACGGAGAGAGTTGAGACAATACTAAAAAAGCTGATTACGGCGAAAGGAAACATTGAGGAGGTATTGAAATAATGTATACAGAAGAGAGTATTGAGGTTTTTTTGAAAGAACAAGGCAGACTTTATGATGAACCGGTAGCTGAGACTGTGGAAGAAGCGGAGGAATTTCTGGAAGACTGCATGGCTGTTGAAGTAAAAAATATCAAAGAAGTCAGAAAGTATCTGGATGAAGCAGGAGCAGATGTCAGTGGAATGTCTGATGAGGAACTGGAAGAGGCATGTGAAGTTTTTACACTTCCATCCGGTGGTTATCTGATCGTGGAAGGATAAGAAAATTCATAAAAAAGACGTATATCCCTGGTCGATAAGTAATATGACCGGGGATATTTTTGTGTAGAGGAACAATGTGGTAATGTAACAGTTCTGTAAAATACAAATTACATTCGATAAAAAACCTGTGTTATAATTTTTTACAGGAGACGGGGTATAGATACCGACAAAGAATTAAAGAAAAGTTAAAGTCGAATTCTATAAGAAATAAATCAGGACAGAACAAATCTAAAAGGAGGATGAATCATGCGGAAAGAGAGAATTCTTGCAGTCATTATGTCGGTGCTTCTGGCATTGTCGATGATTTCTGCAACAGTGTTTGCAGCAGAAATTCCAGCACTGGATGGTAAATTGAAGATTCAGGGAACTGCAGCAGAAGGCAGAACATTGAGTGCAGAATTTAAAGAAGTAAAGCCAGAGGGAGTGACGGAGGATGATGTTGCCTATCTCTGGGAGAGAAAAACAGTTGAGGATGAGGAAACAGAGAAAGCAGGGGAGAAGCCTGAACTGAAAGAACTCGGAAAAGACAAGACTTATACAGTAACACAGGATGATATTGGTTCCAAAATTGTCCTGACGGTCACCGGCAAAGAAGAAAATGGTTATACCGGAAGTCTGAAAGTTGTATCAGATACAGTA
>UMKB01042947.1_pt1 | contig 17851 bp, 14 predicted proteins | sample 1966171 | NCBI WGS metagenome assembly UMKB01 (sample SAMEA4836164, study PRJEB28245) | human gut metagenome | biome: gut microbiome; material: fecal sample | place: Denmark | collected 2008 | reverse complement strand
GCGGCTGCAGCCGTGTCCACGTCGTGCAGGGTAAGTTCCACGTGATCGCACTCATTGGTGTCGACCAAGGCGTCTGCCATTTGATGTTCGGTTGCGGCGATAACGCGCAGAGTGCCCTCGCCGATCACAATCTGGGCATGGCCGCATTCATCGGTGATGAGGTGCGCGATGTCGCCCCATTCGGCGGAGTTTACAAGCGTCAGGCGCACATAGGCGCAGGGTACAGGCCTGCCCGCCTCATCGGTGACTGTAACCGTGAGTTTGACGGTGGGGCCGTAGGCCGCCGTTTGGTTCACGATGACCTGACTGCCTTCGCGCGCGAGGATGCTGCGATCGCGCTCAAAATCGCAGCCGTAGTCGGAGAACAAGCGGGTGTGCACCAGCATGGCGCGTCCGGAGGCGGCGGTGAACCACCCGCGGTTAAGCGCCTCTTCGGGCTCGCAAGCGCCCAGGTAGTACCATTCGCCATCGACATACGCTTCGACCCAGGCGTGGTTGTCATCGCAATGGGCCCAAAGCGGGGTGTAGATCTGACGAGCGGGGATGCCGTTTGCGCGCAGTGCGGTGACCAGATAGGTTGACTCTTCGCCGCAGCGACCATTGCCGGAGGCCAGCATACCCAGCGGTCCCAGGGTGCGCTCATCGGCAGTCTGATAGGTTGCGGTCTCACAGCACCAGTAGTTGGTCTCGAGCACGGCGTCGTGCGCGCTCATGCCCGCGATGCGTTCTGCAAGCTCCTTGCGCAGGATAGGCCACGAATCGACAAACGGCTCGTTGTTCACGCGCGGGGTTGCCACAAAGTGGATAAAGATATCTTCGTCAACATCGCGGCACCACGGCGAGGTGGTACGAAGCTCGACGGCTTGGCGTGCGATGGATTCGAACACGGAGAAATCGGCGTCGAATACGTCGGTGAGCGGTAGGGTGCCATAGTAATTTTTGATGAGCGCAGCGACGTCGGCGTTGTCGACACGGGCAAGGCCCGCGGCGATGGTGCTCGCGAGCGGCTTGAGCAGCTCGGCGCGCTCGTCAAATTTAGCTTGGGCAAAGGATGCGAAGGCGGGGGAGAGAATGCGCATGTGTTAGTTCTCCTTGATCTTGACAGCCAAGACGGTGTCAACGGGATCGGGCAGATAGGGCGAGGGACCCAGATCGGCGAAGGCGATGTCGGGATAGTCGCTGTGCGTCCAGCTGGTAGAGAGCTTGACCTCGCTGCCATCGCGCAGAAGGCGAATGGACTCGATGCGATCTTTGGGCACGCCCATGAGCGGCACGGGGCCCAGGGCGTTCTCATATAGATGGAAGTAGTACGTATTGCCGCTGCGCGTGATGCGACCCCACTCGGGGCGCTCGGGCTCGATGGGGCCGCCTGCGGCCATGCCCGCGCCGTAGATGCTCTGGGAGTTGCGCGCCATCCAAGCACCGATCTCCTTCAGGATGGTGCAGGACTGCTCGGGGAAGCGACCCGTCGCGTCGGGGCCCACATTGAGAATAAGATTGCCGCCCTTGGAGACGCACTCCACCAGCTTGTGGATGAGCAGCGACGAGGGTTTGTAGTTGGTGTCGGTAGAGCAGTAGCCCCAGTTGTCGTTCATGGTGATACAAGATTCCCAGGCAAGGGGGTTGCCCTCGGCGTCCAGGATGCCGGCCGGCGGGATGATGCGCTCGGGCGTTACGAAGTCGCCGTGATAAGGCGTGGGGTTGCACTCTGCGAGCGATCCGTAGCCCTCACCCGAGACCTCGAGGCGATTGTCGGTGATGACCTGCGGCTGCAGCTCGCGCACCATGCTCATGAGCTCGGTTGCGCGCCAGGTTTCGCCGCGCATCTTCATGCCGTTGACGGGCGAGTCGTAGGCAAAATCGAACCACAGCAGGTCGAGCTTGCCGTAATTGGTGCACAGCTCGCGCACCTGCTCGTGCATGTAGTCAAGGTAACGGTTGAAATCGCGTTTATCGTTGCAGCCCGCTACGGGGTCGTTGCGCAGCGGGGCCTGGCGATCGCCGTACTGGGGGAAGTCGGGGTGGTGCCAGTCGATGATCGAGTAGTACAGGCCTACTTTTAGACCCTCGGCACGAAACGCCTCGAGGAACTCGGCGACGATATCGCGCCCAAAGGGAGTCTTGGTTGATTTCCAGTCGGTGGTCTGGGTATCGAAGAGGCAAAAGCCGTCGTGATGCTTTGCGGTGAGTACGGCATATTTCATACCGGCCTCACGTGCGGCGCGCGCCCAGGCGCGGGCATCGAAGGCATAGGGGTTGAACTCATCGAAGTAGGGCTGATATAGTTCCTCAGGCATCTCTTCATCGCTGCGAACCCATTCGCCGCGAGCGGGGATGGAGTACAAACCGAAATGAAGGAAAAGGCCAAAGCGATCGTGCAGGTACCATTTCATGCGTTCGTTATACCGAACGCGGTCAAACTGATAGGTCATGGCAATCTCCGTTCTGCTGCCGACGTTTTGTGTACAAATCACGTGTTGTGGGCCGTGAAAGGTAGTTATTTAGGTGTGAGCGGTAAGTCGACCCACCGTTTACCTGCTCGGATAGTCATGTTAAAGCATCGTAAACGGAGAAACAGGGCGAATTTAATACAATAAGATGTGATGCGTGGTTCTTCGGAGACGAAAGACTTCGAAGGCCGCGTAGAGGAAAAAAGGGTGCCCGCGATTCTGGATGGCTCGCAGGCGCGAAAGGAGAGTATTCATGGACTTGGAAAACAAGCTTAACCCCGCCGTTTCCCGCCGTGGTTTCGTCGGTGCCGCTGCTGCTGGCGCCGCCGCTCTCGGTCTTGCTGCTTGCGGCAACACCGGTTCCGACACCAAGGGCTCCGCAGCCGGCTCCAGCTCCAGCTCCGTCGAGGAGATCGTTGCTGACAAGGACGGTTTCGTCGTCAAGGCTGAGAAGACCGACGGCAAGGCCCCCAAGAACGAGTGCGTCATCGCGCTCGAGGGCGAGATCCAGAACATGCACCCCATGAACTGGTCCGACGGCAACTCCGGCAACGTCGTGTACTACATCTACGATTCCCTGTATGCGTTCGACGAGGACTACAACCTCATCCCGAAGGCTGCCGACTCCTATGAGGTTTCCGAGGACGCCTGCACCTACACCTTCCATCTTCATGAGGGCATCACTTTCGAGGACGGCACGCCGCTCGATGCAGACGCTATCGTCACCAACTATCAGGAGTGCATCAAGAAGGAGAACGGTTGGCGTCGCCGCCGCATGTTCATCCGCACCATCGATGACAACACCGAAGAGACCCGCATCGACAACGTCTACAAGGTCGACGATGATCCTTTGACCGTCGCCTTCCACCTGCCGAAGCCCTACGCTCCGTTCATGAACTCCATCACGCAGTTCTACATCATTAATCCTAAGGTCGTCACCGATCCGGATTACGATTACGGCAAGAAGTCCGCTGGCTCTGGTCCTTACATCCTCGAAGAGTATGCAAAGGGCGACCACTGCTCGCTCGTCAAGAACGACAAGTACTGGGGCGGCCAGAAGGACGAGGGCGAGGTCACGATCGACCGCGTCGACTTCAAGATCATCCCCGAGGCTGGTTCCCGTATCGCCGCTCTTCAGACCGGTGAGGCTACGGTCATTTACCCGATGCCGACCGACCAGGTCGCTACTGTTCGCAGCGCTGGCGACATCAACATGGTTTCCATGCCCTCCACCACCATGCGCTATGTGACTCTTAACACCAACGTCAAGGAGCTCTCCGACGTTCGCGTGCGTCAGGCCATGAACTACGCCTTCAACCAGGACGAGTACGTCAAGGTTATGTACGCTGGTGCCGCTACCCCGGCTACCTCCGTGCTCCCCGCTCTCGTTCCCGGTTACAAGGAGCAGGAGCCGTTTGCCTACGACCTCGACAAGGCCAAGTCCCTTCTCAAGGAGGCCGGCTACGAGGATGGCTTCGAGGTCGAGATCATCGGCGACAACTCCACGCAGGAGACCAAGGGCATGACCTTCGTCATGCAGCAGCTCAAGAAAGTTGGCATCGAGGTCAAGGTTGTCCCCAACGAGGCCGCTACCAACGCCGAGATCGCTGCCGAGCCCGAGGACACCACCAAGATTCAGATGTGGTACGTCAACTGGTCTCAGTCTGACGCTGACGGCTTCATGCGTTCGCTGCTTTCCACCGCTATGACTCCTCCGACCGGCTACAACACCGCCTTCTGGAAGAACGAAGAGTTCGACAACGAGCTCCAGCTTGGCAACGAGGGCAAGACCGAGGACGAGCAGAACCAGCACTACGGCAAGTGCCAGGACATCGTCTGGCCCGAGTGCCCGTGGCTGTACCTCGCTTCCGACAACACGCTGATGTCCTACAAGGCTTACCTTACCGGCATCAAGTATGTTGCTCAGGGCATTGACGTCACTCACGCTAAGCTCAATGCTTAAGGCTGCGCGTGTTTGATTCTGTAAGCTGACAAGCAAGCAGTTTTGGCTGCCGGCCTCCCGCGCGCGGAGGCCGGCAGCTTTGCGGTTTGATTGTCCTTGATTTGAAAGGGGAGGGAGCTAAATGGGGAAATACACCGTTAAGCGAATCATCAACATGATTCCGCTGCTATTCGTTATCTCCATCATCATCTTCTTGTTCATCCACCTTATCCCCGGTGACCCCGCCCGCCAGATTGCCGGTCCTACCGCGACCATCGGCGAAGTGGACGAGATTCGTAACCAGCTCGGTTTGAATCAGCCTTTGGTACCGCAGTACATCAAGTGGATTACCGGTATTTTCACGGGTAATTTCGGTGTCTCTTACGCCAATAAGACCACCGTCATCGCGCTCCTTGCGCCCCGCCTGCCCATCACCATCTACCTGACCATTTGCTCCATTACTTGGTCTGCGATCATGGGCATCATCATCGGCGTTCTGGCCGCTGTGAACCGCGGTCGTGCGTTCGATCTTATCGGCATGGTTATCGCCATCGCCGGCATCTCGCTGCCTAACTTCTGGCTGGGTCTGCAGCTCATGCAGATCTTCGCCGTGAACCTGAGGATCCTGCCTACGGGTGGCCTTGAGTCGTGGAAGGGCTACATCCTGCCTTCCATCGCCATGGGCGCGGGCATCATGTGTATACTGGCGCGCGTGACGCGCTCTTCGATGATTGAGAACTTGGGCAAGGATTACATTCGCACGGCACGTGCCAAGGGTCTGCCCGAGCATCGCGTGATTATGCGCCATGCGTTCAAGAACTCCTCCATCGACGTCATCACCGTCACCGCGCTTCAGATCGGCGCATTGATCGCCGGTTCCGTCGTGGTCGAGTCGGTTTTCTCGATTCCGGGCCTCGGTCGTCTGCTCGTCGATTCCATCGGCTTCCGCGACTACGAGGTTGTGCAGGCGCTCATTTTGTTCTTCTCGTTGGAGTACATGGTGATCAACCTGCTTGCGGACATCCTGTACGGCATCATTAACCCGCGCGTGCGCTACGAATAGGAGGTTGCCATGTCTGATACCACTGCTAATGCTGCCTCCGCAACGCGTGAGGCTGAGGAGCTGCCGAAGGCGCAAAGCCCCGTTAGGCAGTTTGTCAAAAAGTTCTTGCGCCGCAAGACCGCCGTTATCGGCTTTCTGTTTATCGTCTTCATTCTGATTCTTGCCGTGATCGGACCCAACATCACGCCGTACGATCCCAACGCGTACGACTACAGCGCGATTTTGGCTGGCCCTTCCGCTAGGCATCTGTGGGGCACCGACGAGTTTGGCCGAGATGTCTTTAGCCGCATCCTTGCCGGCACGCAGCTGTCGCTTGGCACGGCGCTTACCGCTTCGATTATCGGTACCGCCGCGGGCGTCGTCTTTGGTCTTATCGCCGGCTTCTTTGGCGGCATTGTCGACTCCCTTATCATGCGCGTTTGTGACGTTATGTTCGCGTTCCCGGGCATCCTGCTCGCCATCGCCATCGTGGCTATCATCGGTCCGGGCATCACCAACATCATGATCGGTGTTGCCGTTTTCACGGTGCCATCGTTTGCGCGTATTATTCGTGGCGCGGTGCTCGAGGTGCGTGGTGAGCTGTACGTCGAGGTGGCGCAGTCCATTGGCTGCTCGTCCGCTCGCACCATGTTCGTGCACATCTTCCCGGGTACCATGCAGGCCCTCATCGTCAACTTCACGATGAACATCGGTGGCGCCATCCTTTCGGCATCATCCCTGTCCTTCCTGGGCTTCGGCGCATCCGTGACGCAAGCCGAGTGGGGCGCGATTCTGTCTCAGGGCCGCAACTACCTGGCTATTGCCCCGCACCTGGTCCTTTTCCCCGGCTTGGTGATTTTCTTGACCGTGCTTGCCTTCAACCTGTTCGGTGACGGTCTGCGCGACACGCTCGACCCGCGACTGAACTAAGGAGGCCCTGATGTCTGAAACTCTTTTGGAGGTCAAGGACCTCAGAACGCAATTTAAGCGTGGCAAGAAGGATTGGATTACGGCGGTAAACGGCGTGTCCTTTAATGTCAACGCTGGCGAGATCGTGGGCTTGGTTGGCGAGTCCGGCTGCGGCAAATCCGTAACCTCGCTTTCTGTCATGCGCCTGCATAACGAGCGCCTGACCAAGATTTCCGGCTCCATCAAGTTTGGCGGCAAAGAGGTTCTCGACCTCACTACGAGCGAGATGCAGTCCATGCGCGGTAACGAGATGTCCATGATCTTCCAGGAGCCCATGAGCGCTCTTGACCCGATCATGCGCATCGAGGATCAGCTTGCCGAGGCCATCAGCCTGCACAACAGCAACATGAGCAAGGCCGAGATTCACGAGCGTTGCGTTAATGCCCTCAAGCTCGTGGGCATCCCCGAGCCCGAGATGACGCTTCGCAACTATCCGCACGAGCTTTCGGGTGGTATGTGCCAGCGCGTCATGATCGCTATGGCTATGTCTTGCGAGCCCAAGCTTCTGATTGCCGACGAGCCCACCACGGCTCTCGACGTGACCATCCAGGCGCAGATCTTGGCGCTGATGGAGGACATTCGCAACCGTCGCAACACCGGCATCCTGCTCATCACGCATGACTTGGGTGTTGTCGCCGAGACCTGCAGCCGCGTCATCGTCATGTATGCTGGCAATATTGTCGAGGAAGCACCGGTCAAAGAGCTGTTCGCCAACCCGCAGCATCCCTACACCGAGGGCCTTATCGCTTCGGTACCGCGTTTGGGCAAGCGCCTGCATCGCCTGCCGTCCATCCCCGGCTCCGTTCCCGATCTGTCCGTCATGCCCGAGGGCTGCCGTTTCGCTCCGCGCTGCAAGTATGCACAGGACTCCTGCAAGCAGAAGCTGCCTGAGCTCCAGACGGTTGCCGAGGGCCATCGTTGCGCGTGTCCGTTCTATCGCAATGCTCGAGAGGGGGCTCAGCAATAATGAGTGCAACTGAGACCAAGCCGTTGCTGTCCGTTCGTCACCTGAGCAAGAAGTTCCCTGTGGGCAAAGACTTCTTCGGTCGTGCCAACAAGTTTGTGCACGCGGTGAACGACGTGTCCTTTGACATCATGCCCGGCGAGACGTTCTCGCTCGTAGGCGAGTCCGGCTGTGGTAAGTCCACCACCAGCCGTCTGATCAACCACCTCATCAAGCCCAACGAGGGAGAGATTCTCTTTGAGGGCAAAGACGTGGCGAAGCTCTCCGAGAAGGAGGTTCGTCCGCTGCGTGCCGAGATGCAGATGGTGTTTCAGGACCCGTATGGATCGCTCAATCCTCGCATGAAGGTGCAGGACATTATTAGCGAGCCGCTGCTTGTTCACACCAAGATGAGCAAGGGCGAGCGTCTGAAGAAGGCGCAGGAGCTGCTCGAGGTCGTTGGCCTTTCGGCCACTCATGGCGAGCGCTATCCGCACGAGTTTTCTGGCGGTCAGCGTCAGCGTATCGGCATCGCCCGTGCGCTTTCGGTTAACCCCAAGCTCATCATGGCCGACGAGCCCGTTTCGGCACTTGACGTGTCCATTCAGGCTCAGGTTCTGAATCTTCTTCGTGATGTTCAGGAGCAGTACAACCTGACGTACCTCTTCATCTCCCACGACCTTGCTGTTGTTGAGATGATTTCCGATCGCATTGGCGTCATGTACCTGGGTTCGCTGATGGAGGTCGCTCCCAACGAGGATCTTTACAGCAACCCGCTGCATCCGTATACGCAGGCCCTGCTTTCCGCTGTGCCCATTCCCGATCCTTCGATTGAGAAGAAGCACGTGCTTATTGAGGGCGACCTGCCGAGCCCCACGAACATTCCTTCGGGCTGCCCGTTCCACACGCGCTGCCCGCATGCTACCGAGAAGTGCAAGACCGAGGTTCCGCAGATGAAGGAGCACACCCCGGGCCACTTTGTGAAGTGCCACTTCCCGGGTGTGAAGATCTAACAGATCGTTTGGCATATATTTGCATTCAAGGGGGAGACGTCCAAGAACGCCTCCCCTCCTTCTTTTGTGACAGCAAAACGACAGGTTTATTTTGTCACACTTTCACATGTCCTTCATATCGTGTGCTGGGTGACGAGTCCCCTCGCGAGATGTGACGAATAAACCCGGGGCGTGTCGTATGGCGGGCACACCTTGAGTTCGTGCTACCATTTATTCGTTTGAGTACACCTGTGCAAATGGAGGAAAATCCATGGCTAACGTTCTTGTTTTTGGCCACCAGAACCCCGATAACGATGCCATCATGTCGGCTGTCGTGCTGTCTCAGCTTCTCAATCAGGTTGAGTATGCCGGCAATACCTACGAGGCTTGCGCTCTGGGCGCTCTGCCTGCCGAGTCTGCGAAGCTTCTTGCCGACGCTGGCGTGGCGGAGCCGCGTCAGATTGACTCGGTTGAGGAAGGCCAGCTCGTGCTCCTCACCGACCATAACGAGAGCGCTCAGTCCGTTGAGGGCCTAAAGTCTGCAACCGTCTTTGGTGTGGTCGACCATCACCGCATTGGCGATTTCGAGACCGCCGGCCCCCTGCACTACCTCGCCTTCCCGTGGGGTTCCAGCTGCACGATTGTGACCAAGGTTGCCCAGATGTTGGGCATCGAGCTCACCGATGTTCAGGCCAAGCTGCTGCTTTCCGCCATGATGACCGATACGCTCATGCTCAAGAGCCCCACCACTACCGATGTTGACCGCACTGTGGCCGCCCAGCTGGGCGAGCAGGTGGGCGTCGATCCCGTTAAGTTTGGCATGGAGGTCTTCCTTACCCGTCCGTCCGGTTCCTTCACTGCTGCCGAGATGGTGGGCAACGACATCAAGATGTTCGAGCCTGCTGGCAAGAAGCTCCTCATCGGTCAGTATGAGACGGTCGATAAGTCTCGCGCTCTGGGCATGATTGACGAGATTCGCGAGGCCATGCGTGCCTACGCTGCCGAGAAGGGTGCCGACGGCATCGTCTTGTGCATCACCGATATCATGGAGGAGGGCTCGCAGGTGCTTCTCGAGGGCGACACGGAGTTCGCTCAGAAGGGCCTGTCCATTTCTGACGAGCATGATGGCGTGTGGATGCCCGGCGTGCTTTCCCGCAAAAAGCAGGTTGCTGCCCCCATTATCGCTGCTGCTGAGTAATTTCGGTTGCATATGTCGCGTAAGTCTGCCTAAAACGGTGTAGATTTGCGCGCGGTGGGTAGGATAATTCCAGACGCAAGGTTTAGCGCGACTCGCATAACAGCGGGCCGCGCTTCTTTTAAGCTTCAAACAAGGAGGCCGCCTATGGAATCATGCGACCAGCTCTTCGACGCCGCCCAGAGAAAGCGCCTTGAGCGCCATGATCTATGGGATCGGGTCACGTCAAACGGTACGATATCGGCTGCGGTGATGGTGCTCGCTGCAATCGCCGCCGTCGTGTGTGCCAACACAGACGCATACGAACCCATCCATCATTTCCTGGAACAAGAGCTCTTTGTGGGCTTGGGCTCGCTAACGGCGGGGCTTACCGTTGAGGTCTTCGTAAACGATTTCCTCATGGCGATCTTCTTCCTGTTGGTTGGTATCGAGCTTAAATACGAGATGACCGTGGGCGAGCTTACCAACCCGCGCCAGGCGATGCTACCGATGCTTGCCGCCGTGGGCGGCGTGGTGGTGCCCGCATGCATCTATGCCTTCCTAAATAAAGGCGGGGCAATTCATGGTTGGGCAATCCCGATGGCGACCGACATCGCGTTCGCGCTGGGCGTTATGTCGCTGTTGGGCAATCGCGTGCCCAACGGCGTGCGCGTGTTCTTCTCCACGCTGGCTATCGCCGACGACCTTATCTCGATTCTCGCCATTGCCATCTTCTATGGTCAGAGCCCCAATCTGCTGTGGCTGGCCGCCGCTGTGGTGGTAACAGTGCTTCTGATTGTGCTCAATCGCACGCGTCATTTTAGGCTTGCGCCCTACATTATTCTGGGTTTACTGCTGTGGTTCTGCATGTTCAGATCGGGTATCCACGCTACGCTCGCCGGCGTGATCTTGGCCTTTACCGTGCCTGCCAAGTGCGGCGTCAAACTTTCGAATCTTACCGACTGGCTTGGCGAGATTATGCCCGAGCTGGACGATCATTTTGACGAGGACGCGCATGTGCTGGGCCAGCACGACTTCACGCATGCCGCTACGCGCGTGGAACGCGTGATGCACCGTGTGACCCCGCCGCTGCAGCGCTTGGAGCACTACATCAGCACGCCGGTGAACTTCTTGATCCTGCCCATCTTTGCTTTTGTGAACGCGCAGGTGCGCCTGGTGGGCGTGGACATGGGCGCCTTGCTCGTCGACCCCGTGACGCTTGGCACGTACCTTGGCATGCTGTTAGGCAAGCCCGTTGGTATTTTTGGAGTGACGTTTGTCCTGGTGAAGCTTGGTTTGGCCGAGCTTCCGCGTCGTGTGAACTGGAAGCATGTCGTAGGTGTTGGCATCTTGGGCGGCATTGGCTTCACCATGTCGATTCTTATTGCCGGCCTGGCGTTCCCGGCTGCCGAGTTCGAGGTCTTGGCGGCCAAGGCTGCGATCTTGGGTGCCTCGGTCACGGCTGCTGTCGTGGGCATGATTTATATGAGTCGTGCTTGCCCGCGTCGTTAGCGCCCGCCCTCAATAAAACAAGATAAACAAGGGCCCGCCACCGTGTCTGATTCGACGCGGTGGCGGGCTTTTTGGCGGTGAACGGTGTGATTTCGCCCCCAAACAGCAAAATGTGACAAATTAAACCTGTCGACTTTTTGTCACATCTAGGGGAGAGGGGGGGGATTATTCTACGGTACCGTAGAGGGAGCCCCAGCCGTGGGCGGCGAGGGAGGAGTTGAGCTGGTCGCAGAGGCGCGAGCGCTCGTATATGCCAGGCGGCAACAGGGTCACGATCTCCATGAGATCGGCGGGTAGGTCGAGGATCTCGGCTTGCACTACAAGGTCCAGCCGGTCGATTTCATGCTTGTTGGAATACAGGCTGTCGACTAGACGCTGAAGTTCTCCGTACTCATCTGCTTGAAAGGAGCCAATGCGCATGTTTCCTCCTCGCGCTCTTTTGCGCCCACGCATAAAGCGAGGCGTCGGTAAAGCTATACTTTAGCGGAGTGTATCAACGCCGGCGAGTGAAAGGCCGATTATGCAGACGATATATCAGCAGATGGATTCAGGTGAGCTTGCACAGACGATTGCCTCGCTCAAAGGCGAGGTTGCTGCTGTCAAGGCTCGTGGCCTGGCGCTCGACATGGCCCGCGGTAAGCCCTCTCCGTCGCAAGTGGACATTTCGCGCCCCATGCTCGATGTCTTGGGCGCCGATTCCGATCTGCATGATGGTGGCGTGGACTGCAGCAACTACGGTTGTTTCGAGGGCATTCCTTCTGCGCGTAAGCTTGCTGGCGAATTTTTGGGTTGCCCTGCCGAGCAGACGCTCGTGCTGGGTTCTTCGAGCCTGCTGATCGAGCACGATATCGTGGGCACTTTCTGGCGCTGCGGAACATGCGGGTTCGAACCGTGGTCGGCCTATGCCGCCGCCCACGAGGGCAAGCCGGTCAAGTTTTTGTGTCCCGTACCCGGCTACGATCGTCACTTCGGTATCACGGAGGACCTGGGCATCGTCAACATCCCGGTTGCCATGACCGAGGATGGTCCGGATATGGATGAGATCGAGCGTCTGGTCGCGTCGGATGATTCCATCAAGGGAATCTGGTGCGTTCCAAAGTACTCCAACCCCACGGGCATCACCTTTAGCGAGGATACGGTGCGTCGACTGGCTACTATGACTTGCGCCGCCCCCGACTTCCGTATCCTGTGGGATAACGCTTACTGCGTCCATGACCTCTATGATGAGGGCGACGAGCTCGCAAACATTTTTGACATTGCCCGCGAGGCGGGAACCGAGGACCGCGTGGTCGCATTTGCCTCGACTTCCAAGATCACCTTTCCGGGTGCGGGTATCGGATTTGTGGGCGCTTCGCCTGCAGTGCTTGCCGAGTTTGCGCATCACCTTAAGGCTGGCCTTATCAGCGCAGATAAGCTCAACCAGCTGCGCCACGTGCGTTTTTTGCCCACGCTCGATGCGGTGCGTGAGCACATGAAGAAGCATGCCGAGTTCTTGCGTCCGCGCTTTGAGTGCGTGGAGGAAAAGCTTGCCGAGGGGCTGGGCGGCACCGGTTGCGCTACCTGGACGCATCCGCGCGGCGGCTACTTTGTTTCTTTCGACGGCCCCGAGGGTTCTGCCAAGCGTGTGGGGGCACTCTGCGCCGAGATGGGCGTCAAGCTCACCACGGTGGGCGCCACTTGGCCGTATGGAGAAGATCCGCACGACACCAATATCCGTATCGCCCCAAGCTATCCCACGGTGGAGGAGCTCTCTGCCGCCCTTGACGTTCTCGTACTTGCCGTCAAACTCGTGTCCGCCGAGCTCGCCGCCGAGGCGCTCGAGTAGCTCGAATAGCACATACCGTTCGAGCGCCCGAGCCTGCGACTGCATGCGGGGCGCACCCATGTATTCAGGGGGATTGTCATGATCTTAACCGCTCGATATGTCTTGCCCGTTGTGGGGCGTGCCATCGAAAACGGCGCCGTTGTGGTGCAAAACGGTCGCATTGCTGCTGTAAGTACCCTTGATGAGCTGCGCTATTGGTATCCGGATGACGAGGTACGCGACTTTGGCACCGCAGCGCTCATTCCCGGTTTTGTGGACGCACACAGCCATTTGGAGTACTCCACCATGGGCGGTATTTTTGAGGATGTGCCGTATGCGCCCTGGAAGGCTCGCATCGTGGAGAAGAGCCGTCTGCTCACTCCGCAGGATTGGGAGGACGCAGCGCTGTTGGGAGCCGTGCAGGCTCTGTCTGCGGGCATCACCGCTATTGCCGATGTAACGCAGACGGGAGCGCCCCTGCGCGCCATCGCCGCTACCGGCCAGCACGGCGTGATCTATCGCGAGGTCATCACTCCAAAGAAATGCGACGTCGAGGCCGATATGGCCGCTGCCGATCGCGACATTCAGGACTGGCGCGCCTTTGCCGCCGATCGCGATATGCTCGTGCGCGTGGGCATCGGACCGGGTTCGATCTATGCCGTGCACCCCGAGGTATTGCGCGCCATTGGTGAATATGCCGACGAGCAGACCCCTGTCGCCGTCCATGTGGCGGGTTCTCGTGAGGAGGCGGACTTTATCCGCTACGGTTCCTCGCCGTTTGCTCTTGCCGCTGATAGCGAGGAGTCCCATGCGTACGAGGGACTGCAATCCGATACCTTCCTGCCCACGGGCGTTTCCCCCATCCGCTATGCGCTCAACTGGGGCATCCTCTACGCACCCGAGGTCGTGGCGATTCATGCGATCTGCATCGAACCGGGTGACATCGAGCGCTTGGCCGAGCAAAACGTGGGCGTTGTTGCCTGCCCGCGTTCCAACGCCAAGCTCGGCAACGGCGTGACCCCGCTGCTGGCATTCCGCGATGCGCACATCCCCGTGGCACTGGGCACCAACTCTCCCGCCGCAGCAGATTCCACCGATCCTTTGGAGGAAATGCGCTTTGGCCTGCTGCTGCAGCGTGCGACCTCAGGTGACAAGGGATTCCTGTCTGCGCACGATATGCTTCGCATGTCCACCATCGATGCGGCGCGCCTTATTGGCATGGACAAGGAGATTGGTTCGCTGGAGATTGGCAAGCGCGCCGATATCGTGGCGGTGGACCTCTCGAACTCCATGCAGGTTCCCACCAACTCGCCGCATGCTGCGGTAGTGCATTCTGCCAGCCGCAACGACGTCATGATGACGATGATCGACGGTCGCGTGGTTTACGATCGCGCCGAGGGTTTTTCGCTTCCATGCGAGGCCGAGCGGGACGACGTGGATGCCATCTTGCGCCGTGCAGAGGAATTGCGAATCAGGTTACGCGACTAGGGAAGCTGTCCTTTCGCACGTTACAATTGACAAAGCGAGGGCCTTCGCTGTTCGCAAGGTAGTTTCATCTCGCCGTGCGTCACCATGTCTGGTTGATGCACGGCTGTTTTCATCAAAGGCAAAGGAGACGACATGGAACTCGGCATCACCACCAGCCCCACGCCTGAACGCTATACCGTCCACGTTGCGGGCGAGGTCGATATTTCCAATGCGGATGCACTGCGCACCGCGATCGATCTTGCGCTCGAGCAGCCTCCGGCGGAGGTCGAGCTCGATTTTTCGCAGGTGTCCTATATCGACTCCACGGGCATCGGCGTACTTGTGGGCGCCGCACATCATGCGCGTGACCACCAGAAGAGCTTTGCCATCACGGGCGCTCAGATGGGCGTGATGCGCGTGGCGCAGCTTCTGGGCGTCGACAAAGAGATTGGCATGAGCGCCGCTTAGGCAGCGGAACCTATGGGTGCTGCGTAAACAATCCACAGTCTTGTTTAGGGCGGCCTCGAGCCGCCCTACTTCGGGGTATACTTTTGCTCGCTTGTTCGCATGATGCTGCGCTGATGGCACGGTCGCAGGTGCTGTAGCGCATGCTTGTTGGAGGTTTCCTTGTTCGGTATTGGATCGACTGAGCTGGCGATCATTTTGGTCTTCGGCTTTCTTCTCTTTGGGCCGGATAAACTGCCCCAGATGGGTCGCACCATTGGACGTGCGCTTCGTCAGTTCCGTGAGACGCAAGAAAAGCTCACCAGCGTGGTGCAGTCCGAGGTGGTCGACCCCATGACCGCTGCGGTCAACGAGCCCACGCGCCCGCGTCGCGTTGACGACGATGATGACGACGCCGATGCGTCTGCCGAGGAGGCCGAGGCCCCTGCTCGCAAGGAGACGTTTGCCGAGCGCCGTGCTCGCCTGGCCGCCGAGAAGGCTGCCGCCGAGCAGGCAGCGCAGGAAGGCGATGCCGCCGAGAAGGACGCCGCGGCTGCTGATGTCGCCGCTACTGCCTCCGAACCTGCACCTGCAGGCGATGTCACCGATACCGCGAGCGATATCGCCGCTGCGGATACCGAGGCCGAATCCGAGGACCGTGTCACGGCTGACCTTTACGCTCGTCGCCCGCGCAAGCGCAAGGCAGAGGCCGAGCAAGCCGATGCCCAGGATGCTGAGACTTCTGCCCAGCCCGGCGATGCTGTGGAAGGAGGCGACCGATAATGCCCATCGGACCTGCGCGCATGCCGCTTCTCGATCACCTGGGAGAGCTTCGTCGCCGTCTTACCATTGTGATCGTCACCATTGTGGTTGCTACCGTCGTCATGTACTTTGCCACGCCCGTGCTGGTGGACATCCTGAAGGAGCCCATTGTCCCGTATGTCCCGGATGGCAAGTTCTACATCACCACCTCGCTCGGCGGCTTTGCCCTGAGATTCTCTATCGCCATCAAGATCGCTGTGGTCATGTGCACGCCGATGATCATCTGGCAGATTTTGGGCTTTTTCCTGCCGGCGCTCAAACCTAATGAGCGTCGTTGGGTTGTTCCCACTGTTCTTGCCGCTACGGCGTTGTTCTTCATCGGCGCGGTCTTTTGCTACTTCATCATTGTCCCGGCAGGCTTTGAGTGGCTGCTGAGAGAGGCCGATGCCATTGCCTCGGTCTTTGCGAATCTTGAGGACTATATCAACATCGAGATTTTGCTGATGATTGGTTTTGGCGTGGCATTCGAGTTGCCACTGATCGTTTTCTACCTGGCTGTCTTCCACATCGTGCCGTATTCCAAGTTCCGTTCGGCATGGCGCTATATTTACGTTGCAATGCTGGTGGTTTCGGCCTCGATCACGCCCGATGCAAGCCCTGTCACCTTGATATTCATGTATGCTGCCATGCTCTCGCTCTATGAGATCTCGCTTGCGGTGACGCGCATGGTCATCATTGCGCGCGACGGCAAGAAGGGCCTTACGGAGGGTCGCCTGGGCTTTTTCTCCGATGAGGATGACGAGTAGCGCTCGCACTCCAACCGCTTAATAGCTCTGCGAATACCGGCACGGGTTTCCTGATGTGCGATGCCATTTGTGGCGTCCATTTGAAGGGAACCCGTGCTTTTGTGTGTCATGAGCACGGGTACCTGCGCAAATATTCTTTAAACCTGTATACTGTACCGCTTGAAAGCCTACCGATTTCAGGAGCATGCTTGTGAAGCTCGTAATCGCCGAAAAGAATATCGCCGCACAGAAGATCGCTCAGCTGCTGAGTGATGCCGGCAAGCCTAAAAACGACAAGGTGTACAACACCGCGGTCTATCGTTTTACGGTGGATGGCGAAGAGTGGGTCTCTATGGGCCTGGCGGGCCATATTTTGGCTCCCGATTTTCCCGATGAGATTCTGTTCGACGAGAAACAAGGTTGGTACTCGCTGACCGAAGACGGCGAGGTTCTGCCTGCCGATGTGCCCGATGGCCTGGCGCGCCCGCCTTACGAGAGCAAACGTCGTCCTTTTTTGCCCAACGGAATCAACATCAAGGGTTGGAAGGTAGAGAGCCTCCCGTACCTTACATGGTCTCCCATTATTAAGAATCCCGCAGAGCGCGAGATCATCCGTGTGCTTAAGAATCTTGCCAAGAAGTCCGATTCCGTGATTATCGCTACCGACTTTGACCGTGAGGGCGAGCTTATCGGTGCCGATGCTCTTAGCATGGTACGCGAGGTGGCCCCCGATGTGCCCGCTTCGCGTGCGCGCTACTCTGCACTCATTAAGGCTGAGGTCACGGCTGCGTTTGATAACCTTGTTGAGCTTGACGAGAATTTGGCCGATGCCGGCGAGAGCCGACAGTATATCGACCTGATCTGGGGCGCGGTGCTTACGCGCTACCTGACTCTTGCCAAGTTTGGCGGTTTTGGCAATGTTCGTTCTGCCGGCCGTGTGCAGACGCCTACCTTGGCGTTGGTTGTCGAGCGCGAGCGCGAGCGCAGGGCATTTGTGCCCGAGGATTATTGGCAGATCCGCGGCATGGGCGCTACGGCCGACTCTGAGTTTAAGATTTCGCATAAGACGCCGCGCTTTACCGATAAGGCTGCGGCAGAAGATGCTTTTTCCCATGTTGAGCATGCAACGACGGGCACGATCGTCGAGGTGTCCAAGCGCTCGCGCAAGCAGCAGCCCCCCGTGCCGTTTAACACCACGTCCCTCCAGGCCGCCGCTGCTGCAGAGGGCATTTCGCCTGCACGTACCATGCGCATTGCCGAGTCCCTCTATATGAGCGGTTTTATTTCGTATCCCCGTGTCGACAACACGGTTTACCCGCGCTCACTCGATCTTGAGGGTATCGTCAAAGGGCTGTCGTCGGGTTCGCCGGCGCTTGCTCCCGTATGCAAAAAGGTCCTCGCCGGTCCCATGAAGCCCACGCGCGGCAAGACCGAGACCACCGACCATCCGCCCATTCATCCTACCGGTCAGGGCGACCCCGAGACCCTCGATGGCGGCCAGAAGAAGCTCTATAACCTTATCGCACGCCGTTTCCTGGCTACGCTTATGGGCCCTGCAACCATCG
>UMKB01011246.1_pt1 | contig 18000 bp, 10 predicted proteins | sample 1966171 | NCBI WGS metagenome assembly UMKB01 (sample SAMEA4836164, study PRJEB28245) | human gut metagenome | biome: gut microbiome; material: fecal sample | place: Denmark | collected 2008 | reverse complement strand
GATTATCCTTGAACTGAAGATATTCGTGACGTTTTAGTTCATACTCTGGTTTCAGACGGAAGTCGTTTAAAACGGTTTCCTCCAGAAGTTCCATAAGCTGCTCCTCGGTTTCGGCACGGTCTCCAAACAGTTCCGTTTTCATATCTATGTAACTGCCGTGAGCTTCGTTATATTTATCAAGGTCAAATTGATAAAACAAAGTTGGTTTATCCTGATATAAGACATCCCAGCATACACTGGAGTAATCTGTGATAAGCATACGGCATCTCATGAGCATTTCATTGACAGCAACTTCTCCAAAAGAAATCAGATGGATACGATCGCTGACTGCCTTAAAGTTATCGGAGTATTCCTGGAATTTAGCATGCAGATAAAAATTGACCTGTAAATCATATTTTTCCAAAAGCTGACTAAAATGACTGGAATTCAAAAGAGCCATATAGTGGCGGAAGTAATCACTTTCCTCAAAATCTTTATCCGGAACGGAATCCAGCCAGCTTCGCCAGGTTGGCATGATCAGTATCTCACGATTTCCGTTAGAAGTATCCTCAAGAACATCCCAACGGGGAAGACCTGTATTGATAACTTCGTCTGGCTCATAGCCAAAATTATCAACGATCGTCTGTTTTTCCTGATTGGTGGATACTACAAAGAGGTCGCAGCCTCCACGCATGCCCTTGCTGTAAAAGGCATCAACTCTTTTCAGAGCGATAACGCCGTGCTGAAGAAAGACGAATTTCTTCCTGCGCAGATAGCGGTTGAAAATACTGTGACGACACTGCATTGCATAGGTGTGGTATCTGGAGTCAGAGCTGACAATCAGATCAGCAGCCTGTGTATAGATCATGTGTCGGATGGACATAAAATTGATCACATTCTTTTTGTAAGGATCTACTTTATAATGATCAGGAGAATCTTTTGATATTATATAGTAGATTTTTTTATGCAGATAAGCTTCTTCGTTTTCGTCCATGCAGTGTTTGAAGAAGTAATATCCATTATCCTGAGCCATGGAAGCAAATTTTTCACTTACCAGGCAGATGTGTTTTTTGTTCCAGTAGGATTTTGCGAGGCGATAAAGGAACATTGCAGTAAATTCCCTGAAAACGATATCGAGTCCGTCGTAGTTTCCTTTGCTTCGGTAAACAAAAGCAAGTGTTTTCTTTCCGGTATAGTAAGGATAGAAGAAAAATCCATTGTCAGTCTTGTAGGAACCATTGTAAAGGAATTTCTGGAACATACGTTGTTTTGTATCCATTGATATGGAAATGTGGTTTGTCTTGCTGTTGCCCTGGTTGTATAGGAGAACGTTGACATCCCAGTAGAGACTTTTCCAGTCAACTTTATTTAGATCAAGTGAAATCTTTATACGAAGAAGATTTCCGCGTTTGTTGGTGCTTAGAGTGGTGAAGTCGTAAGTAACTGCATCCTCTGCAAGTTTGTTTCTGAAAGACAGCTCGGTTTTTACATATTCATGATACCCGGTTTCCAGGTCGTAACAAATTTTTAATTTGCCGCCGTTCATTTTCAGGCTGCGCAGAGAACAGTAATGAGTCTGGGCCAGATATTTGTTGCGGCTGCAGAGATGAATACAGAGATTATCTTTGGAATCAGCACTGAGTACGCCAATGTACTCTGTTGGGCGGATGGCGGAATCCTCATCAAAATAGATTTCCTCAGTAAAGAGATGAAAGTTGTTCCACGGAGCAGCTTTCTGACTCTTATCCTTTAATAGAAAAAGTTCGGCTTTCTGATCATGGACTCCGAGAATATAAATTCGAAATTCTTTGCTGCGTCTGAACTCAAAATGAGATCTTAAAGAAGAAAGGTTCAGAATCAGTGAGGTATCAGATATGGAAAAGTCCAATGGTGCAGACTCAGAAAACTCTGTTTCCTTTATTATAATAGAAAGATCTTCGTAATTACCGAAAGAAAAGTCCTTAACTGTCAATATAGCTTTATCCGCTGAAATAGAAGAGACTTCCACAGAAACAGTTCCGTTCGGATTCTTGTAATTCAAAGATGAAAGTGTTTGGTTATCTGGTATCATAATTCCTCCAAGGTAAATAAGTATTGTAATTATATTCTGTTAAACTTTAAAAGGATATACATTTTTAACAAGTAATACAATAATAACATAATCTTAACAAATTTTAAATATTTTCTGTAAAAGTAAATTTACTTTCTGGTTATATTGAAGATGCAGAAAAAGTTAAAAAAGGTATTGACACGCGTGGGGAAGTGTGATAGATTAACATAGAACGCTGCCGAAGACAGTAGGTGCCGAAAGGCATAAGGATTAAAACGCCTACCGAGGACTAAGTATTCTATTTAAGATTACAGAGACCTTACTGTCATGCAGTAAGGCTTTTTTTATGTTTTGACGCGGCGGTATATCAAAATCTATAAGGAGGTGTACCATTTATGGCAAAAGTAGAACTGAAACAACCAATCGTAGATGAAATCGCAAACAGCATTAAAGACGCACAGGCAGTAGTACTTGTTAACTACAGTGGTCTTACAGTTGAACAGGATACAATTCTGCGTAAGGAGTTAAGAGAAGCTGGTGTTCAGTATAAAGTATACAAAAACACTATGATGAACCGTGCTTTTGCAGGAACAGCATGTGAAAGCCTTTGCCCACATCTGGAAGGAACAAACGCTCTGGCTATTTCCGCAACAGATGCTACAGCACCGGCAAGAATCCTTGCTAAATATGCAAAACAGTTCCCAGCTCTTGAGCTGATCGCAGGTGTAGTTGAAGGTAACTACAACGATCAGGCTGGAATCCAGGCACTGTCCCAGGTTCCGTCCAGAGAAGAACTTCTTGGAAAACTTCTTGGAAGTATCCAGTCTCCTATCACAAACTTCGCTCGTGTGCTTAATCAGATCGCAGAGGCACAGGGTGGCGCTGATACAGAGGCAGCCGCTGAGTAAATCCCAGCATTATTAAAACAAATCTTAAAAAATGGAGGAAAATTAAAATGGCAAAATTAACAACAGAAGAATTTATTGCAGCAATCAAAGAATTATCTGTATTAGAATTAAATGAACTCGTAAAAGCTTGCGAAGAAGAATTCGGTGTATCCGCAGCAGCAGGTGTTGTAGTAGCAGCAGCTGGAGCAGCTGGAGAAGCAGCTGAAGAAAAAGATGAGTTCGACGTAGAACTTACAGAAGTTGGACCGAACAAAGTAAAAGTTATCAAAGTTGTTCGTGAAGTTACCGGTCTTGGACTGAAAGAAGCTAAAGCAGTAGTTGACGGTGCTCCGAAAGCTCTTAAAGAAGGCGCATCCAAAGCAGAAGCTGAAGACATCAAAACAAAACTTGAAGCAGAAGGCGCTAAGGTTACACTTAAATAATTCTGTTAAAGATGAGAATTGGATGGAGACACCCTGCGGTGTCTCCATATTTTTTTGGATAAATTTACAAAAAACTGGTTGACAGGCAGAGACTGCTATGCTATAGTGAAGAATGCTATATTATGGCAAGGATATGCCTGTTTATCTCAAACCGTAAACAGGAGCATGTTGTAAAATAAATAAAAAAACAGGGGTGAAACGTCAATGGAAAAAAACAGAATTCGTTCTGTAAAAACTGGAAAAAGCATGCGCATGAGCTACCAGAGACAAAAAGAAGTTCTGGAAATGCCGAATTTGATTGAAGTCCAGAAAGATTCCTATAAGTGGTTTCTCGATGAGGGCCTCAAAGAAGTGTTTGATGATATTTCTCCGATCGCGGATTATGGCGGAAAGTTTAGCCTGGAATTCATCGATTTCACGTATGACGCTAAAGATGCAAAATATACCATCGCACAGTGTAAAGAACGTGACGTAACTTACGCGGCACCTTTGAAGGTTCGCGTGCGACTGATCAATAAAGAAACAGAGGAAATCAACGAACACGAGATCTTCATGGGAGATCTTCCGTTAATGACAGAAACAGGTACTTTTGTTATTAATGGCGCTGAGCGTGTTATCGTCAGCCAGTTGGTACGTTCCCCTGGAATTTATTACGCAATTGCACATGATAAACTTGGTAAGAGACTGTTTTCCAGTACTGTTATTCCGAACAGAGGTGCATGGCTGGAATATGAAACAGATTCCAATGATGTATTCTATGTACGTGTGGACAGAACCCGTAAGGTTCCGATCACTGTGCTGATTCGTGCCCTTGGTATCGGCACCAATGCAGAAATCGTAGAATTATTCGGTGAAGAGCCGAAGATCCTTGCAAGTTTTACCAAGGATACATCTACCAATTATCAGGAAGGTCTTCTTGAACTGTATAAGAAGATCCGTCCGGGTGAGCCTCTTGCAGTAGAGAGTGCAGAGAGTCTTATCATGGCTATGTTCTTCGATCCGAGAAGATATGACCTTGCCAAGGTCGGCCGTTATAAATTTAATAAGAAACTTCATTTTAATAAACGTATTGTAGGACATAAGCTCGGAGAAGCTGTTGTTGATCCGTCTACGGGAGAAATCCTTGCAGAGGAAGGCACAAACGTAACAATCGAGCTTGCAGACAAGATTCAGAATGCAGCAGTACCATTTGTATGGATTCAGGGTGAAGAACGTAAGATCAAAGTTCTTTCCAGCATGATGGTTGATATTACAGCTCATGTAGATCTTGACTGTGATCCAAAAGAACTGGGTGTTACAGAATTAGTATACTATCCGGTACTTGAAAAAATCCTGGAAGAAAATGATAATCTCGAAGACATCAAAGCCGCTATCAAGAGAGATATCCATGATCTTATTCCGAAGCATATTACCAAAGAAGATATTTTGGCTTCCATTAACTACAATATGCATCTGGAATATAGCATCGGAAATGATGACGATATCGACCATCTGGGTAACCGTCGTATCCGTTCTGTTGGTGAACTCCTTCAGAATCAGTATCGTATCGGTCTTTCCAGACTGGAAAGAGTTGTACGTGAACGTATGACAACTCAGGACACAGAGAGTATTTCTCCACAGTCCCTGATCAATATCAAACCGGTAACAGCAGCAGTTAAGGAGTTCTTTGGTTCATCTCAGCTGTCACAGTTCATGGATCAGAATAACCCTCTTGGTGAGCTGACACATAAGAGACGTCTTTCTGCACTGGGACCTGGCGGTCTGTCACGAGACAGAGCCGGATTCGAGGTACGAGATGTCCACTATTCTCATTATGGACGTATGTGCCCTGTTGAGACTCCTGAAGGTCCTAACATCGGTCTGATCAACTCCCTTGCATCTTATGCAAGAATCAATGAGTATGGATTTATTGAGGCTCCTTATCGTAAAATCGATAAAACAGATCCGTCAAATCCGATCGTAACAGATGATGTTGTATATATGACAGCTGATGAGGAAGATAACTATCATGTAGCTCAGGCGAATGAGCCATTGGATGAAGAGGGACATTTCCTCCACAAAAACGTATCCGGTCGATTCCGTGAAGAGACTCAGGAATATGAGAAACGTATGTTTGATTACATGGACGTATCACCTAAGATGGTATTTTCTGTAGCGACAGCGCTGATTCCTTTCCTTCAGAACGATGATGCTAACCGTGCGCTGATGGGATCCAACATGCAGCGTCAGGCAGTACCGCTTCTTACAACAGAAGCTCCTGTAGTAGGAACTGGTATGGAAACAAAAGCGGCTGTTGACTCAGGTGTATGCGTTCTGGCTAAGAAGTCCGGTACCGTTCTTCGTTCCACATCTACAGATATCAGTATCAAGAATGATGATGGAACAAAAGATGATTATCATCTTACAAAATTCCTCCGCAGTAACCAGAGTAACTGCTACAACCAGAAGCCGATCGTATTCCAGGGTGAACATGTAGAAGCAGGACAGGTTATCGCAGATGGTCCATCTACTGCAAATGGTGAGCTTGCTCTTGGTAAGAACCCGCTGATCGGATTCATGACATGGGAAGGTTACAACTATGAGGATGCCGTTCTGTTAAGTGAGAGACTGGTACAGAACGATGTCTATACTTCTGTTCATATTGAAGAATATGAAGCAGAAGCACGTGATACAAAACTTGGACCGGAAGAGATCACAAGAGATGTTCCGGGTGTCGGTGATGACGCACTGAAAGATCTGGATGAGCGTGGTATTATCCGTATCGGTGCAGAGGTTCGTGCCGGCGATATTCTTGTTGGTAAAGTTACTCCTAAGGGAGAAACAGAGCTGACAGCAGAAGAACGTCTTCTGCGTGCAATCTTTGGTGAGAAAGCAAGAGAAGTTCGTGATACTTCCCTTAAAGTTCCTCACGGAGAATATGGTATTATCGTAGATGCCAAAGTATTTACAAGAGAGAATGGCGATGAGCTGTCTCCTGGAGTAAATCAGGCAGTACGTATTTATATTGCTCAGAAACGTAAGATTTCTGTTGGTGACAAGATGGCTGGTCGTCATGGTAACAAGGGTGTTGTTTCCCGTGTACTTCCTGTTGAGGATATGCCATTCCTGCCGAACGGACGTCCACTGGATATCGTACTGAACCCACTGGGTGTACCTTCACGTATGAATATCGGTCAGGTCCTTGAAATCCACTTAAGTCTTGCTGCCAAAGCACTTGGATTCAACGTTTCCACACCGGTATTTGATGGTGCGAGTGAAATTGATATCCAGGATACTCTGGAACTGGCAAATGATTATGTAAATATTGAAGATTTTGAAGAATTCCGTGCAAAATATCAGGATACACTTGCACCTGATGTTATGGAATATCTGGATGAACACAAAGATCACAGAGAATTGTGGAAAGGTGTTCCGATTTCCAGAGATGGTAAAGTACAGCTCCGTGACGGACGTACAGGTGAATACTTCGACGGTCGTGTAACAATCGGACACATGCATTACCTGAAACTGCATCATCTGGTTGATGATAAGATCCATGCACGTTCTACAGGTCCTTACTCACTTGTTACACAGCAGCCTCTGGGTGGTAAAGCTCAGTTTGGTGGACAGCGTTTCGGTGAGATGGAGGTTTGGGCTCTGGAGGCATATGGTGCTTCGTATACACTGCAGGAAATCCTGACAGTTAAGTCCGATGACGTTGTTGGACGTGTTAAGACTTATGAAGCAATCATCAAGGGCGACAATATTCCTGAACCAGGTATCCCTGAGTCCTTCAAAGTTCTTCTGAAAGAACTTCAGTCTCTGGGTCTGGATGTCAAAGTCCTCAGAGATGACAATACAGAAGTACATCTGCTGGAAACAGTAGATTATGGTGATACAGACCTTCGTTCTGTAATCGAAGGTGACAGCAGACATCACAGAGAAGAAGAGTCCTTCGGAAAACATGGTTACACCAAACAGGAATTCGAAGGTGAAGAACTTGTAGATGTTGAAGAGGATGAGGAAGACGATGATGATTTCATTGACTTCGACGAGTCCTACGATGATGAAGACAACGAGTAGAAAGGGGAAAGAATACATGGCAGAATCAACCACAGCAAATGAAACATATCAGCCAATGACTTTCGATGCCATCAAGATCGGACTGGCGTCCCCTGAGAAGATCAGAGAGTGGTCCAGAGGTGAGGTAACGAAACCGGAAACCATCAACTACCGTACTCTGAAACCGGAGAAGGACGGACTTTTCTGTGAAAGAATTTTCGGGCCAAGTAAGGACTGGGAGTGCCATTGTGGTAAATATAAAAAAATCCGTTATAAAGGTGTTGTCTGCGACCGATGCGGTGTAGAAGTTACAAAAGCATCTGTCAGAAGAGAACGTATGGGACATATCGAGCTTGCTGCTCCGGTATCCCATATCTGGTATTTCAAGGGTATTCCGTCCCGTATGGGACTGATCCTTGATCTGTCGCCGAGAACATTGGAAAAAGTTTTATACTTTGCTAACTATATCGTACTGGATCCGGCTGATTCCGGACTTCAGTACAAGCAGGTACTTACAGAGAAAGAGTATCAGGATGCTCGTGAAGCATATGGATATAATTTCCGTGTAGGTATGGGAGCAGAATCCATTATGGAACTGCTCAAAGCAATTGATCTTGAAAAAGACGCTGCTGAACTGAAAGCTGAACTTGTTGATGCAACCGGACAGAAACGTGCCAGAATCATCAAGAGACTGGAAGTTGTAGAGTCTTTCCGCGAATCAGGAAACCGTCCTGAGTGGATGATCATGACTGCAATCCCGGTTATTCCGCCGGATTTGCGTCCTATGGTACAGCTGGATGGTGGACGTTTTGCAACATCTGACCTGAATGATCTGTACAGAAGAATTATCAACCGTAACAATCGTCTGAAACGTCTTCTGGAGCTGGGTGCGCCGGACATCATCGTCCGCAATGAGAAACGTATGCTTCAGGAAGCTGTAGATGCTCTGATTGATAACGGTCGTCGTGGCCGTCCGGTAACAGGCCCTGGAAACAGAGCCCTGAAATCCCTTTCCGACATGTTGAAAGGTAAATCCGGACGTTTCCGTCAGAACCTGCTCGGTAAACGAGTTGACTACTCCGGACGTTCTGTTATCGTCGTTGGACCGGAACTGAAAATCTATCAGTGTGGTCTTCCGAAAGAAATGGCAATCGAACTGTTCAAACCTTTCGTAATGAAAGAGCTGGTTGCAAACGGAACTTCTCATAACATCAAGAATGCTAAGAAGATGGTTGAAAAACTTCAGCCGGAAGTCTGGGATGTCCTCGAAGATGTTATCAAAGAACATCCGGTTATGCTGAACCGTGCACCTACACTGCACCGTCTGGGTATCCAGGCGTTTGAGCCGATTCTTGTAGAAGGTAAAGCTATCAAGCTTCATCCACTTGTTTGTACTGCGTTCAACGCTGACTTCGATGGTGACCAGATGGCTGTTCATCTTCCACTTTCTCAGGAAGCTCAGGCAGAGTGCCGTTTCCTTCTGCTCTCACCGAACAACCTTCTGAAACCTTCAGATGGTGGACCGGTAGCCGTTCCTTCACAGGATATGGTCCTTGGTATCTACTACCTGACACAGGAGAGACCTGGAAATCCGGGAGAAGGTAAGTTCTTCAAGAGCGTTAATGAAGCAATTCTTGCTTATGAAAATAAGGTTATTACTCTTCAGTCCAGAATTAAGGTTCGTATCACAAAGACAATGCCTGATGGAACAGAAATGACTGGTATTGTAGAGTCTACACTTGGACGTTTCCTGTTTAATGAAATCCTTCCTCAGGATCTTGGATTCGTAGACAGAAGCATTCCGGGTAATGAACTTCTTCTGGAAGTTGATTTCCTGGTTGGTAAGAAACAGCTGAAGAAAATTCTGGAAAAAGTTATTAATACACACGGAGCTACCAAGACAGCAGAAGTTCTTGATGCTATCAAGGCTACAGGTTACAAGTACTCTACACGTGCAGCGATGACCGTATCCATTTCTGATATGACTGTGCCGCCTCAGAAACCTGAGATGATCCAGAATGCGCAGAATATCGTAGACAAAATCACAAAGAACTATAAGCGTGGTCTTATTACTGAAGAAGAGCGTTACAAAGAAGTTGTTGAAACATGGAAGAAGACTGATGATGAGCTTACAAAAGCACTTCTGGATGGTCTTGATAAATATAACAATATCTTCATGATGGCTGACTCCGGTGCCCGTGGTTCTGATAAACAGATCAAACAGCTTGCAGGTATGCGTGGTCTGATGGCCGATACAACTGGTCATACGATCGAGCTTCCTATCAAGTCAAACTTCCGTGAAGGTCTTGAAGTACTGGAATACTTCATGTCTGCACATGGTGCTCGTAAAGGTATGTCCGATACAGCACTTCGTACAGCCGACTCTGGATACCTGACCAGACGAATGGTTGATGTATCTCAGGAACTGATCGTTCGTGAGACAGACTGCTGCGAAAACAGACCGGAAATCTCTGGTATGTATGTCAAAGGCTTCATGGATGGAAAAGAAGAAATCGAAAACCTTCAGGAACGTATCACAGGTCGTTTTGCATGTGAGACTATCACAAATAAAGATGGTGAAGTTCTTGTTAAGGCAAACCATATGATCACCCCAAGACGTGCTGCACGTATCATGAGTGAAGGCGTAAGTGCAAACGGTGGTCCGATCGAAGAAGTTAAGATCCGTACAATCCTGACCTGTAAGTGCAAAGTTGGTGTCTGCGCAAAATGTTATGGTGCAAACATGGCAACTGGTGAAGCTGTTCAGGTTGGTGAGGCTGTTGGTATTATTGCTGCGCAGTCTATCGGTGAGCCTGGTACACAGCTGACTATGCGTACATTCCATAGTGGTGGTGTAGCCGGTGGAGATATCACTCAGGGTCTTCCTCGAGTTGAGGAGCTTTTTGAGGCAAGAAAACCGAAAGGTCTTGCTATTATCACAGAAATCCCTGGTGTTGCTGTCATCAACGACACAAAGAAAAAACGTGAGATCATTGTAACAAATCCGGAGAACGGAGATTCCAAGACATATCTGATCCCTTATGGATCTCGTATCAAGATTGCAGACGGACAGGTTCTTGAAGCTGGTGATGAACTTACAGAAGGTAGTGTAAATCCACATGATATCCTGAGAATTAAAGGTGTTCGTGCTGTTCAGGATTACATGATCCGTGAAGTTCAGAGAGTATATCGTCTCCAGGGTGTAGAAATCAGTGATAAGCATATCGAGGTTCTGGTTCGTCAGATGCTGAAGAAGATTCGTATCGAAGACAATGGAGATACAGAATTCCTTCCGGGAACACTTGTAGATGTTCTTGAATTTGAGGAAGTTAATGAAAACCTTGAGAAAGAAGGAAAGAAACCGGCAGAAGGAAAGCAGGTAATGCTTGGTATTACCAAAGCTTCTCTGGCAACAGATTCCTTCCTGTCAGCGGCATCCTTCCAGGAAACAACAAAAGTCCTGACAGAGGCTGCAATCAAAGGTAAGGTTGACCATCTGGTTGGTCTGAAGGAAAACGTTATCATTGGTAAACTGATTCCAGCAGGTACAGGTCTGAAACGTTACAGAGATATCCAGTTGGATACAGGCATGCCGGAAGAGGCACCGACAGTGGATGAAGAAACTGCAGAAAGCCTTCCGGAAGACGAAGAAACGATCACACTGGAAGAAACTGTTGATGCTGCAGACGATGAAATCATCAATGCAGAAGAAAACACTGACGATACAGAGGAATAATTAATTATTGTTCACAGACATCCCCTGACCATTTTGGTGGTCGGGGGATTTTTATATGGAAAAATATAAATATTGTATGAAAAAAACTGGAAGAATATCGAAAATTACAGACATGGATTTATTTGCATGCTATAATGAAGCTAATTAATATTTAAAACAAATAAAAAACTCTGAAATATAGGAGATTACTGGGAAAGGAGGGGGAAGATGGATAAGCAACTGCCGGTTTCTGTATGGCCGGAATGGAAGATTACAGAAAAGATTGGAGAAGGATCTTTCGGTAAAGTTTATAAAGCTTGTCGAAGTGAGCAGGGAACGACATTTTATTCTGCGATTAAAGTTATCACGATTCCCTCAAATCCCGGGGAATTAAGCAGCGTTCGTTCTGAAAGCCCGAATGAACAGTCAGTGAAAGAATATTTTCAGGGACTTGTTGATGAATGTATTCAGGAAGTCAGTACCATGGAATATTTCAGAGGAAATTCTCATGTGGTTTCTGTTGAAGATTATAAAGTAGTAGAATATCTGGATGACATTGGATGGGATATTTATATCCGGATGGAATATCTGACCAGCTTTATGGAATATTGTGCAGGACGCGCACTTTCGGAAGATGATGTGATCCGCCTTGGTATTGATCTGTGTAAAGCATTGGAATACTGTCAATGTCAGAATATTATTCACAGAGATATCAAACCTGAAAATATTTTTGTATCCAGGTTTGGAGAATTTAAACTTGGAGACTTTGGTATTGCCCGTGAACTGGAACGCACTATGAGCGGACTTTCAAAGAAGGGTACCTATTCTTATATGGCTCCGGAAATGTATAAAGGTGAAGCTTATGATTCAAGAGTAGACATTTATTCGCTTGGAATTGTTTTATACAAACTTCGGAATCACAACAGACTTCCGTTTATCAGCCTGGAAAAACAGCTGATTACATACAGAGATAAAGAAAATGCTTTGAATAAACGTATGGCCGGGGAGAAACTCCCTAGACCGGCAGAAGCAGGCGATGCGTTTGCGGAGGTGATTCTCAAAGCATGTGCGTTTGACCGGGAAGAACGTTATGCCAATGCAGAGGAATTTCGTGAAGCATTGGAGAGAGTAAAAACAGGAAGTTCATCTGCAAAAACAGTGCATGTACGTAAAACGCAGGAGCTTGAACATGTACCGGGGAAAATAAATCCACAGAAGGTGCAGCACAAATCTCAGCAAAGAACATCACAGAAAGACCGAAAACAAGCAATCCAGCAGTCCCAAATGAAAGCAGAGACAGAAGGGACAGTGATTGTACGCAAAAACAATCAGGAAAGACCGATATCAGCCAAAAAAGCCAAAAAGAGAGCAAAAAAGAAATTTGAGCCACTGGTTGCTGCGGTTATTATCATGTTTGCTGCAGTCTGTGTGATCGTGGGTGTATTTATCTGGCTTTTGAGGGAAAATGCGGAACTGCAGCGTTTGAAACAGTCTGTAACGGAAACTGTTCAGACTGCAGAAAGTAAGCAGTTGCAGGAGACACTGGAAAAAATACAGACACAGGCAACAGAGATCAGTGATAATCTGAATGATTACAGCTGGATCGGTTCAGAAGAGGATGGAAAGATCAGCTACCTGAAACAGCTGGATGATGGCAGCTGGCAGGTAAGGAAGATCCTTATCTATCCATCCCTTTCGAAGGATAATCAGTATGAAGAATACTATTACTGGAAGAATGAACTGTTTTTTGCATATATTTGGTCAGACAGCAGTACATCCGGAGATATAAAAGAAGGACAGCAGAAAATAGACCGTTATTATTATGATGATGGAAAGCTTGTCCGATGGATTGATGAAAATAACCGTTGTCATGACAATGAGACAAATAATGATGAATACGTCAGCAGAGGCGAAAAGTATCTGAATCGTGCAGAGGAATATAAGAATGAACTGAATCTTTCTTCAGACAGCAGCTCAGAAAATTCAGCATCATAAGAAAGGACGGAATATGGCCTATCAGATTGAATATGCATATACATGCCATATAGGAAAAATCCGCAATAATAATGAAGATAATTTCTGGTGCTGCGGTGATAGTCTGGAGGCTCAGAATCAGGGAATGAGCCATATTCGAAGCGGATATATGAAACAATCGGAATATCCGCTGCTTGCTGTTTTTGATGGCATGGGAGGTGAGAGCTGTGGCGAGATGGCTGCTTTTCTTGCGGCAGAAGCCTGTGGAGAACATTTTAAAACTGCAAAAGATGGAATACGGAATGATCCGGAAGAATTCCTGAATGAAATCTGTGAAAGCATGAATCAGGCTATCTGCGATTACGGCAGGACAAATAAGATCAACAGCATGGGAACAACGGCAGCATTACTTGCCTTTGCAGAAGATGCTGTTTATAGCTGCAATCTTGGAGACAGCCGGATCTATAAATCAGACCGCGAGAAATTTTATCAGATTTCACAAGACCACGTCCTGGGGCGCAGTTTGTTTGGAAAGGCACCATTAACACAGTATCTTGGGATGGAAGAAGAAAATCTGCAGCTGGAACCGTCGATCAGCAGGCAGGAAATTAAAATAGGGGATCGCTTCCTGCTTTGTTCTGATGGAATCACAGATATGCTTTCAGACGGAGAAATTGCGGATATACTCAGCAGGGATATTCCAGTGGCAAAAACCGTAGAGATTCTCGTGGACAGAGCTCTGAAAAAGGGTGGAAGAGATAATATTACAGTTGTTTTATGTGAGATCATGGAGCAGCCACGCAATATGTTCAGACGAGTGTTAAATTGGTTTCACAGGCAGAATGAGGGTGATATATAATGAAAAACAGAATGCAGGATCTTGATTTTGAGCAGACAGTGGCATTTGATTCTGTAAAAGACTTTGAATTTACGAGAAAAGCTGCACAGAGATTTCGTCAGGTTGTCAGTCTGGATGGCTTTGAGGATGAGGATGCAGATGTTATTTTTCATTATTTATATAAAGAAATGGAACTCGTGTCTTTTGGAGATCATCTGAAACGTTATATTTATGAACGTGCAGGATTGGAAGAACCTTATAACGAAGTTACACAGGATATTTACAGAGATATTGTGATCGAATCATTTCATGAGACTTGTACACCGAAATCTATGAATCCAACTTCGACAAAACTAACATCGTTGGTAAATAACTGGCTGACACAGGCTTCCGTTAAAAGAGAGACGGTCTTTTTACTGGGGTTCGGTTTGCGTATGAGTGCAGAAGATGTATCTGATTTTCTGACAAGGGTTTTGCGGGAACAGGATTTTGATTTCCATAATCCGGATGAGGTAATCTACTGGTACTGTTATTCGCAGCAGCTTGGTTATCATAGGGCAGAAGAACTTAAGAAATGCTATGAAGAGCTGGAACCAGATGAGAGTTATACAGAAGCTCCACAGGTTTATTCGGGAAAAATCTGTCTTGATACAGAGGATAAACTGCTTCGTTATCTGGCGTATGTGAAAGTTGGAGCAGATGATCCGATGTCCGAGAAAAGTCAGGCCTATCAGGAATTTGTCCGTCTCCTTACTCATGCAAAAGAAATCATCGCGAAGATGTATCAGGGGGATGAGGTGGAAAAATCCCGCAATAAGGTGTGGAATATTTCAGATATTACGGATTCAGATGTGGAAAAAGTTATCTGCAGTGGAATTCCTGTAAATAAAATGGGAAATCTTAAAAAGATGTCGGCATCTATTCTGGCGAAACATTTCAGTCAGAAGCGATTTAGCAGACAGAGAATCAACAGTATATTGAATCATAAATTTCCAGTAGAGCGCTTTGATCTGATTACATTAGAGTTCTTTATCATTTCACAGGAGATGCAGGATGATGATCCGTATAATCGTTATCATCATTTTCTTGAGGAGATTCAGGAAATTCTTAAGAAATGCGGAATGAGTGAGATCTACATAGTAAATCCATATGAATGTTTTTTGCTGATGTGTCTTTTGACAGATTGTCCGCTTGCTGTTTTTGCGGATATCTGGGAAATGTCATATGAGGAAGATAAGCAAGAAGAATAAGAAAAACCTGTCAGACCGAAAATTCGGAATGACAGGTTTTTTGCTGTGAAAAATGATCATTCGTTGTAATAACCATAGATCAGACGAGAATCCTGTGCGATTACTGCCTGTGCTTCACTACTGTCGGTGAGCTCCTGCGACATAAAGCAGACAACCAGATCGATGTTTTTGGCGGTATTGTAAATGATTCCGGCATCATTTTCGACATCATCCAACTCTCCGGTTTTGTTGGCAACTTTTACTCCATCTGGAAGGTTGGCAGGAATTTTATTTCTGCGCTGCTGCATTTTGAGAAGAGAATACATTGCATCTGTATGCGCAAGAGTGGATTCGGCAGTGCCGGCATTGCTCTGATAGATTTCCTTCAGAAAATGACCGCAATCACTGACGGAAGTGTAATTATCACCATATTCATTACTCTGGAGAAGGAGACGTCCCATTGAAGTGCTGGAGTATCCATGAGAAGCACAAAATGCATTCACAGCACGCATACCGGCTTCATCATCGCCATCACCAAGCATATTTACAAGTTTATTTGCCGCATCGTTATCACTTACGGTAATCATTGAATTCAAATAACTGTTCAGTGTATCAGCACCATAAGTTTCGGAGAGAGATTCATAATTTTCGTAAACAGTACCCATAATAAAAAGTTTGATCAGACTGGCAGCCTGCATGGGCTGATCGTCAATCACACCTTCTGTATTTTTCATAAGGTTGCATACATATACGGACCAGGTGCCATTGTTCTGAGGAAGGAGCGGTTTAATCTGAGAGAGAAGACTGTTCAGACTTTCGTCAGTGGAAGACTCAAAAGAATGGGAAGGAGAAATAGTCCCTTCTTCCTGTACATCCTGTGAAGAATCAACGGAGGAATCTGTTTCAGAATCATTTGAGGATTCCAGTTGATCGTTCAGACTACCTAGTTCCTTTGCCTGACTGATCAGTTCTACTGATGTATCAGAAATTTCCTGTACTGTATTCTGGAGATCAGTGACTTTTGAACGGAGAGAAGCAAGATCCTGAAAAGAGTAGAGTGTCAGCCCGCCAAGTGCGAGAATGACAAGCGCGAGGATGATGATGATCGTATAAAGAAGAAATGGCTTTTTTTGCTTGCTATTTTTCATTATATAAATCCTTTCTGTATGTAAGAGTTCTTTCTATAGTAAATGTCTTATAAAATATCTCTGGAATCAGCTGTGGCCCTGACTGAAAACGGAAGTGACAGCTTCGGATGACTCCTGAGTATCGCGATGCTCCTGCACAGCAGTCTGCCGACCGGAAGCTTTTTGCTGGCGATAATTCAGAAGATCTTTTTTTTCTTTGACAGCGGATGAAAAAGAAGTTTGTGCGTCGTTTAACGCCTGCTGTTTGTCTTTTACCTGGGAAATGAAAGCATCAAGGCTTTGCTCAGTATCCGAAATTTGTTGTCTGGCCTGGATTCCCATGAAAAAGATACCGGCAATAAAGAAGATCACGGTAATGATGAGCAGGATAACAGATGGGGTGATTTTGTTTTTCATAAAAAATCCTTTCCTATATTATAGATGTAAACAAATAAAGTGAAAATTACTTTTTTTTATTATAAGCAGAGATGTCTTAAAATGCAATAATAAGGATTTCGTAAAATAACGAAAAAATCCTGTAAAATGCCTTGACAGCTGCATTTTTACGGGATATAATGAGCAAGCGTGCAACAGGAACGCTGTTTTTTTGTGCGCAATATTCATTTGACAATAGCAACCGCGCTACCCCATGACTAACCATGGAGAAAATAATCGGGAGGTGAAATGGAATGCCAACATTCAACCAGTTAGTAAGAAAAGGACGTCAGACAGCTGTAAAGAAATCTACAGCACCGGCTCTGCAGAGAACATTCAACTCTTTAAGAAAGAAAGCTGTTGAACAGTCTGCACCACAGAAACGTGGAGTTTGTACAGCAGTTAAAACTGCAACACCTAAAAAACCTAACTCAGCTCTTAGAAAGATTGCCAGAGTTCGTCTTTCCAATGGAATCGAAGTAACAAGCTATATCCCAGGAGAAGGTCACAACCTTCAGGAACATAGTGTAGTTCTTATCCGTGGTGGACGTGTTAAGGACTTACCTGGTACCAGATACCACATCATCAGAGGTACACTGGATACTGCAGGTGTAGCTAACAGAAAACAGGCTCGCTCCAAATATGGTGCTAAGAGACCTAAAAAGAAATAAAGTAGAAAAAAGTAATCAATCGAAGATTCACTTATAACTATAAATATTGTACGGTATTCCATATACCCTGTCGGTTGCGGGTTAAATATAGGACTTTACCAGTGCGAACACCTTAGTTTTAATAGTGAGTACCGATGATTTAATCATTTTGATTAAGGAGGGAAGTAACGTGCCACGTAAAGGACATACTCAGAAAAGAGACGTTCTGGCAGACCCGATGTACAACAATAAAGTGGTTACCAAACTTATCAACAACATCATGTTAGATGGTAAGAAAGGTGTCGCTCAGAAGATTGTATACGGCGCTTTCGCTAGAATTGAAGAAAAAGCTGGCAAACCAGCTATCGAAGTTTTTGAAGAGGCTATGAACAACATCATGCCACTTCTCGAGGTAAAAGCAAGACGTATCGGTGGTGCTACTTACCAGGTTCCGATCGAGGTAAGAGCAGACAGACGTCAGGCACTGGCTCTTCGCTGGCTCACCACATATTCTCGTAAAAGAGGCGAGAAGACTATGGAGGAGAGACTTGCAAACGAGCTTCTGGATGCAATGAACAACACAGGCGCATCTGTTAAGAAGAAAGAAGATATGCACAAGATGGCTGAAGCAA
>UMKB01022118.1_pt1 | contig 18091 bp, 16 predicted proteins | sample 1966171 | NCBI WGS metagenome assembly UMKB01 (sample SAMEA4836164, study PRJEB28245) | human gut metagenome | biome: gut microbiome; material: fecal sample | place: Denmark | collected 2008 | reverse complement strand
GATGAGATCCGGCACCTACGTAGACTTTCGCGATGGTCAGCTGACCATCGTGAACTTAGTCGTAGTTGGTGACTAGCTCAGCTGTGCGTTACCAGCGGGTGTCTGTTTTCCTATGTGCGTCCTGCGGGTTCGTCCCCTCTTGCACATCACAACAAAATCTTACTTCTTAATCCGAACCGTCTTAACCTCAAACGCCCGGAAGTTCAACGAAATCTCTCCGTTTTCCACCGAAATCTCTTCCTTACAGTTCTCCAACATATCGCAAAGATAAACCTTCTCTCCCTGTAACAGATCCGATAAAGTAACTGTTGCCAAAACCGCAGCCTTCTTGGATTCATACAGACGAAGAATAATATCTCCACTTCCGTCTTCTGCCGGTTTCATGGTATCCAGAATAACATTCTCTTTATCAATGGTGAGTGCACTGAACGTCGGTACTGCACCGCCGGCAACTACCGGTTTTACATTCAGTTCGTATCCCTGTCTTACCACATCACTCTCTGCAAAGCTTCCCTCCCATGCGGTAAATGCATAGGTGAAGTGATGAACTCTGTTATCCGCACACATTTCCGGGCAGGTACCTGCACGAAGCAGTGTCAGCTCCAGAGCATTTCCATTCATACTGATTCCGTATTTACAGTCATTCAACACCGCTGCACCATGTGCGCCGTCAGCAAGTGCACTGTAACGGTGATTGCATACTTCAAACCGATCTTTATCATAGGCTCTGGAACGATGTGTCGGATGTTCCACGAATCCGAACTGCATCTCATTGATACCATTTTCCGCATAAACATTTACCGGGAATCCTGCCTTTAACAGACGATGCATTTCTTTCCAGTCAACCTCTGTCTCAAACTCGATTCTTCGGCTGTCTGCCGCCAGACGGATATACTGTGTAAAGGTGGAATTGCTGATCTCTCCGGTTACTTTCAGCACGCCTTCCAGACCATCTGCTTCCATGGAAACCGCAACATTTTTTGCCGCCTCAATTTCCTGATCGATATAATTGGAATCAATATCCCATGCATCAAACATACGTGGTACATCTTTGTACAGATGGAAGCGGTTCATGGCATCTGCTGCGAACTCTCTTCCGGACTCTTTCAGTACGAAAGAAATCACCTCGCCTTTTTCGTTTATGACTGCTTTTACCTGGCTGTTTTCCATGGTAAATCCACCATCACATGTTTCTACTGCAACTGCCTTTTCTTCCACCTGACCTTCTGCCGGAATCAGAGAAACTGCTCCACAGGACGGTACTTCTACGGAAGCTTTCACAGTATCACCGATCTTCTGTACCTGTACAGCGGTTCCATCTACTGTTTTCGCTCCGTTTGCAAATGCAGCCGGAAGCTCTACCAGCATCTTTCTCGGAAAACTTAAAGAGTTAAATACAGTCACTGCCTGAGATTCTTTCTGATCGGTCAGCTCACTCAGTGCATCTGCCTGCAATTCTTCCACACCATCCAGAATCTCATGAAACGCTTTTTCTGCATCCACATAAACTTTTGCAATACTGGAACCCGGAAGAATATCATGGAACTGATGTAACAGAAGTTTTTTCCATAAAGCATCTGCTTTGGAAAAATCATAGGCCATGCCTTTATTCATTGCCAGAGTACTCCACATCTCCATCTCACGCAGTGCCAGTTCGCATCTTCTGTTGTTCTGTTTTACCATCGCCTGAGAAGTATACGTTCCTCTGTGGGCGCTGAAATACAATTCTCCAACATAAGTATTTGCCGGGCCACCCTGCGCTTCCATATCGTGGAAGAATTCCAGCGGACCTGCCATTTTTACTTTTACGCCGCCTTCCAGATCTTCCTGACGTTTTGCAGATTCGATAAAATCTCTTGCCGGGCCGCCACCACCATCTCCATATCCGAACGGAAGCAGGAAAGCATCCAGGTCCTGCACCTGCACACGATTCTGCCAGATTTTATTTACTTCACTCGGATGTGTCCGGTAGGTATAGCTTGTCGGTAAGAAGGAATCAATCTCGCTGCCATCCATACCCTGCCAGGTGAAATAATGATACGGGAACTGTTCTCCTTCGTTATAAGACCAGAAAATTTTCTGTGTTACCAGATAATTCACGCCACAGCCTTTCAGAATCTGTGGCAGTGCTGCCGTATAGCCAAATGTATCCGGAAGCCATAACACTTCGCTGTCCACTCCCAGCTCTTCTTTATAGTAGCGTTTTCCGTGAACCAACTGACGGATCAGTGCCTCACCGCTGGCCATATTGGTATCCGGCTCTACCCACATGGCACCATCGGCGATCCACTGGCCGCCTTTGATTGCTTCTTTGATCCGTTCAAACAACTCCGGATAATACTTCCGGCACATCTCATATGCTGCAGGCTGGCTCTGTACATATTTATATTCCGGATACTGCTCGATCAGACGCAGCTGTGCCGCAAAGGTACGCTCTGTTTTCCGATGTGTCTCTTCCATCGGCCATAACCATGCCAGGTCCAGATGCGCATTACCAATCGCATAGAATACCGGCATCGTAGAACCGTTCTTTGCTTCCATCAGCGGTCTTAATGCTTCTCTCGCTTCTTTATAAGATGCGATCCGTGCTTCCCGCGGCTGTTCAAAATCCACGATCAGTGTAAATTTCTCTAATGCTTTTGCAATTTTCGCAGCACGCAGTGTTGTGGAATCCATCGTTTCCAGAAGACGTCCCAGTGTATCCACATCCATAAACAGCTGATATGCATCTTCGTTCCACACTCCAAAAGTGGAAGTACCCAGAACACATCTTGCCCCTTCTTTTTTCGGATCTGTATATGCCCCCGGCAACACCGGTCCCGTCGCGCAGCCCCCCGTTGGTGCCTCCGGATAAAAATGACCTGCATATGTTTCCATCAGGATCTCATAGATATCGCCTTCTTTTCCGCTGACTGCCAGACAGTTATCTTCAATAAACTGATGTGGTTCATCCACCCATGCCGCACGGTAATTTCCGAATGCCTTTCCGTTGACAAATACGGTGGATTCTCCTCCGGCATCCAGGTTCATCACGATTCTCTTTCCTTCTGCTGCTTTAGGAAGGATCACAGTGCCTTTAAACCAACAGTATTCCCAGGTTTTCCCCCATATAAAACCTGGTTCTGCCGACGTAAAGTGCCCCTGTAATGCTTCTTCCGGAGATAGATGATCCATGGTTCGAAAAGCTTCCCATCGAATTTCCCCCAACGGTTCATAAAAATCATCTCTCAATGTACGAACCCAGTGCTTTACTCTGTCCTGCCACTCTGAATGCATTAACTTCATACAGTTTCTCCTTTTCTTATATTTTATTTTTACATACACCCTTGTACATCCATATCATACTATTGATATATTAATATGTCAATTCTTTTTTCAAAACTGTTATATCAAATATAACCTGTTTCTTTTACATCTGTGGATCTTTTTTGATAATACTGTACGGGACATATTTCCGTAATTCCACTTCGCCTCCTTTGATAAGGCGACACAGATTTTTCACCGCCATTGCCCCCATAAGGTACTGCCCCTGCATAACGTGCGTGCAATACGTGTGAAACTCATATCCCTCTTCCACACCATCAAAAAAGACAATCTCTTTCCTGAGATTCTTTTTCTGCAATACTCTATACACCAGTACACCTGTCTGCAGATCAACCGTAAAAAAGGCGGTCACCTGCGGATGATTTTCCACATAGTTTTCAAGTACTTCCATTACCTTTTTTTCTTTTTCCCTGGTTTCTTCGATATTTTCAACCAGACTGTTCAGATTGATCATCCACAGATCTTCATTCGTCAGGATCTTGTGTTCGAGCATGGTATCCCTGTACCCATTAAACCGTTCCTCCACAGAAGATGTCTCCAACGGAGCCTGGGATACAAAACAAATCTTTTCATGTCCTTCTTCCAGCAAGATATTCACCAGATCCTGGGCTGCCCTGTAATTATCTGTGCCAATACAGGGAATCGGAAGTCCTTTCAGCGCCCGGTCGACCAGTATTACCGGAAATTTATCCAGTGCAAGCTTCACAATCCTTGTACTGTAATTTTCCCCCTGCACACACATCAGAATAATCCCGTCAACACCAAGTTCCATCAGTTCGTCAATCGCTCTGCTCTCTGCCTCCACATTTCCGTAGGTACACTTCAGGATCATATGATAATTTTTAGACCAACACTCATGCTCAATCCCGGCTATCAGCTCACACCCGAAGAAACCACTGAAAAAATCCAGAATAACACCCAGCATTTTCCCTTTTCTTACCGGTTCCACGGTCTGTGGCACCGCCGGAAGATTCTCTCTGTCCTGCTCATTCTCTTCCAGTACAAACGAACCCTTTCCCGGCATCCTGACAATAATATTCTGGTCAGCCAGCATTTCCAGAGCCTTTTTACTGGTGATTCTGCTCACATTATACTGTTCCATCAATTCCTTTTCGGAAGGAAGCTTCGAACCGGGCGAATATATCCCTTTTTCAATAGCCTCCAGCAAATCATCATAGATTTTCTTATACAATAACTCTTTCTCCACGCTTATATCCTTTCATTTTAAATGATATATCATTTCTCTTTATTTCTATTATAAAGCCTCAGTATTTCACTGTCAATTTCTATCATCTTCCGTCTCAACCCAGCCGGCATTTTGGCTAACGTTCCCCCGTGCCCAGCAACACACTGCGCAATGCACAGAATTTATGCTGATCACATAAATTCGCGCGATATCTCTCTGATTTTCTGTGACCTTCTCCCACAAAAAATAACCTCTTACCTCTTATCTCTTATCTTTTATCTCCAATATCCAACTACCATATATCCTCTGCGCGATGCACAGAAACCGGGGGACTCACATAGAAAAACAGACACCCTTCTGCTGGTGTCCTTAGCACAGATGAGATCCGGCACCTACGTAGACTTTCGCGATGGTCAGCCGACCATCGTGAATCTAGTCGTAGTTGGTGACTAGCTCAGCTGTGCGTTACCAGCTGGTGTCTGTTTTTCTATGTGAGTCCCCCGGTTTCGTCCGCCTTGCACATCTTCCTTTTCAGGAGTTCTCAACTAATCTTTTATTTACCTTCCCTGAACTTATTAATCGCCTCATAATTCTTAGACATATCCACATTCGGATCCGGTGTTGTCTCCGGTCCCCGTTTGAATACCGGTTTCAGCAGAATCGGCGCAATAATGGTCGTCAGGATAACCACGATAACAACCGGTCCCATAACTGCCGTCGACATCATTCCCAGGCTCTCTCCCTTACTTGCCACGATCAGCGCAACCTCACCTCGGGAGATCATACCCACACCGATACGAATCGCCTGATAATTCTTATAGTGACAGAGCTTTGCACCCAGACCACATCCGACTACTTTGGTCAGGATAGCGACAATGGTAAGCACAACCGCAAATGCAACGATCGTACCATTCATTTCCGGAAGACTTACCTTCAGACCGATGCTTGCAAAAAAGATCGGTGAAAGATATGTATAAGAAAGCACGTCAAATCTGGATGCAATATACGGCTCTCTCTGGGTCATAGAGATAATCAGACCTGCAAAATAAGCTCCAGTGATATCGGCAACGCCAAAAAACTGTTCTGCCGCATAGGACATAAACAGACAGAATACAAAGGATACGATTACATGTCTCTGCAGACCTGTACCTTCCCCCGCACTCCATTTGCTGAAGAACTTATAGAAAATAAATCCTGCCACAGCAACAAAGATAAAGAAACCAATAATCTTCAGTAACACAATTGAAATCTTAACTGATTCATCTGCCATACTGGTGATCAGTGTCAGTGCTATGATACCAAGAATGTCATCGATAACTGCCGCACCAAGAATTGCGTTACCGGAACGGGTTTTTAATTTTCCAAGTTCTTTCAGTGTCTCAACTGTGATACTTACGGAAGTTGCTGTCAGAATCACACCGATAAATACATTCTGCAAAAACAGACTGCAGGATGCATCTGATTCGAGCATACCCGGACGGTTAAAGAACGCTGCTACGGCATAGCCGCCAACCAGAGGTACCAGTACACCGATCAATGCAATGATCAGTGCAGATTTGCCGCTTTTTTTCAGTTCCTGTACATCCGTCTCCATACCGGCACAGAACATCAGGACGATTACGCCAACTTCCGCTGTATCGCTGATAAAGTCAGTCGGTGTAATAATTCCGAGAATACCAGGGCCGAGAATAACTCCGGCAAGCAGTGCACCTACAACCTGTGGCATACTAAATTTTCTGGTCAGAAGCCCCAGGACTTTTGTTGATAACAGGATCAGGCAGAGATCCAGTAAGAATTTATACGTTTCCATTTTTAATAAACATCCTTTCTATTATAAAAATATATCTCTTTATTCATAACAGAAATGATGCTTTTTTCGACCGTCCATATCCTGCATATAACGGATCACATACACCATCCGCTCCAGATACTTCCTGCTGAACTTCTCAATCTGTCCATTCCCTGAAAGCAGAGTCCCGAGAAACATCAGAAACTCGCCCAGTGCCAGATAATACAGCAACCGTTCACCGTCCTGGGACTGCCGGTTTTCTTCTTTTTCCTCGTTGAAAGGCCCGTTTTCATTTTCCTCTTTCTTGCAGTCTACCAGTTTCATATCTTCCGAAAAAGAAGTGAGTACTGTCTCCTTCTCCGATAATATCCACTGCGGATTGCCGGATGGCACATGAACCTGAATGCTTCCCAAAAGAAAGAGAACCGCCAGACTATATACAATGATTTTTCTGATTTTGTCCTTTTTTTTCATGTCATTTCATCATACTCCATTACAGTTCCACACCGCAGTTCTCAGAACAGTCCCCTTATGTCCTTAAACGTAACAAACACAAGCAGCCCCATCAGCAAAAGCAGTCCTGCAAAATGTACCATACCTTCTGCCTCCCGGTTCACCGGTTTTCCTCTCACTGCCTCAATCAGTAAAAATACCAGTCGGCCACCATCCAGTGCCGGAAGCGGGAGCAGATTGGCAACTCCCAGATTCGCGGAAATCAGAATCATCATATTGATCATCGTAAGCCAGGTCATCAGTGTGCCCTCACTTTTGCTTTCCTTATAAGCATCTCCGATCACATTCACCACTCCCACCGGACCGGACAGGCTGTCCATTCCCAGTTTTCCTGTGATCAGAAGTTTCAATCCTTCCAGCGTACTGTTGATCCAGTACCGCACTTCCAGGGCACTGTACCTGATCACACCGAGAGCATTGGTTTTTTCCCGTCCGAGATTATAGGAAAATCCCTGTTCCACATAGTGGACTGCCTGTGGAATCACCTCCACATCATAGTCCAGTCCGTCACGCAGATACGTCAGTGTCACCGTCTGATCCGACAGCGGATGATCTTCAAAATACTGACTCAAAGCTTCCCCGGACGCAATCTCATTGTCATCCACCGCTGCGATGTAATCGCCCGCCTGAAGACCCGCATCGGCCAGTGCACCACCGATCGTTACCGACTGGATCTGTGCCTGATTTTCATCCGGGTTATAACTGAACCCCAACATATAACGTTCTTCCGTCGCAGGATGATATGTCAGTGTTTCTTTTTTCCCATCTCTTTTTACAGTAACTGCAATCTCTTTATCTTCCAGCCCTTCCAGTGTCAGATAAGAATACAGCTCTCTTCCCAGATAAATCTTCTTCCCATCAAATGAAGTGATCAGATCGCCTTCTTTCAGCCCTGCAGCTTCTTCCGGTGTCCCTTCTTTTACCTGTGTGACAACCGGTGGATCGTATCCGATAATACCTATAATAATCATTGCACCGAAAAATGCAAGAATAAAATTAAAAATCGGTCCTGCGGCAATGACGGAAAAACGTCTCCAGACAGATTTGCTGTTAAATGTCCCTTCTCCGTTATCTTCTCCATCTTCCCCCCGCATCATACAGGAACCGCCAAAAGGAATCAGTTTCAGTGAATACCTCGTCGTTCCCCGCTGCGTTGACAGTATCCTTGGTCCCATTCCCACAGAAAATTCTTCCACCACGATGCCATTCGTCTTTGCCAGTAAAAAATGTCCGAACTCATGTACAATAATTACGATACCAAGAATCAGAACAGCGATTATACTACTCAAACACTCCACCTGCTTTCCATCCATTCATAGGTTTTTGCTTCAGTTTCCAGAATTTCTTCCAGACACGGATGTTCGATCACCTGGTGACGATCCATGGCCTCCCGGATGCTTCGGTAAATATCCAGAAATCCGATCTGTCCATGCAGGAATTTTGCAACTGCCCGCTCATTGGCCGCATTGAAAACCGTCGGCATACTGCCACCTCTCCGTGATGCTTCCATCGCCATCGGCAACCCCAGAAACGTCTCCATATCCGGTTCCTCAAACGTAATCTCCGTCAGTGTCTTAAAGTCCAGCCGTTCTCCCGGAAGATACCTTCTGTGTGGATAATACAGTGCATACTGGATCGGCAGTTTCATGTCCGGTGTACCGAGCTGTGCCATCACCGCACCATCGACAAATTCTACCATCGAATGAATGATACTCTTTGGCTGTACCACAACCTGAATATGATCCAGATCCACGTCAAAGAGCCACTTTGCCTCCATCACTTCCAGACCTTTGTTGACAAGCGTTGCCGAGTCGATCGTGATCTTCTGTCCCATCGCCCAGTTCGGATGTTTCAGTGCGTCTTCCACTTTTACATGTGCAAGATCTGATGCTTTCATTCCACGGAATGGTCCGCCGGATGCTGTGATCAGCAATTTATGAATCTCTCTCTTATCCTCTCCGTGAATCGCCTGAAAAATTGCACTGTGTTCACTGTCCACCGGAAGGATCTGTACTCCTTTTTCTTTTGCCATCGGCATGATCAGATGCCCTGCCGTTACCAGTGTCTCTTTATTGGCAAGTGCAATATCTTTTCCCGCCTGAATGGCCGCGATAGTCGGGCGGATCCCGATCATTCCTACGATCGCCGTGACCAGGATCTGACTTTCTTCCATCTGTGCCAGTTGCAACAGCCCACCCATGCCGCTGACGACTTTTACATCCAGATCGCGAACTTTTCCTGCCAGGATCTTCGCCTGCTCTTCGTCCCAGACTGCTGCCAGAGACGGATGAAATTCCCTGATCTGTTTTTCCAGCAGAGTGATATTGCTTCCTGCACTCAAACCGGCCACCCGGATATCCTGATTTTCTCTTACTACTTCCAGAGTCTGCGTTCCGATAGAACCGGTCGACCCTAAAATTGCAATTGTTTTTTCCATAGTATGTTCTCTCCTCCACGTCCTATGCATCATTTTACATCAGAGTAATCGCCAGTGCGTAAATAACCGGTGCAGTAAAGATCACACTGTCAAATCGATCCAGAATACCGCCATGACCGGGGATCAAGGTTCCATAATCTTTGATATTTTCCTGTCTCTTGATCGCAGAAGCAGCCAGATCTCCCACCATAGATACCAGTGCTCCCACACCACAGATGATCGCGTAAATCAGAGGTGTATGAGCCGGATTCGGGTTATAAGCGCCCGTCGCTGCCGCATAAATCGCTCCCAGAAGTGCAGCACCGAGAACACCTCCGACAGCTCCCTCGATGGATTTTTTGGGGCTTAAGACCGGTGCCATCTTATGTTTTCCGATCAGTACACCCACACAGTATGCGCAGGTATCACATCCCCAGGAACATAAAAAGATCAGCCATACCAGAAAAGCTCCACCCGGCAGCACGCGGGTCTGATAGATATAAGACAGCATCACACCCACATAAACCATACCGAAAAATGCAGTCATGATCTGTTTATTCTGATATTTTGGATACGTAAATACAAAAATGCACATCATTACCAGTACACCAAGAATCACTGCCGGCAGATGATAACTTACCGGCAGATAAGCAATTGTCAGATAATAAATCACAACTGCCAGATAACCGGCAATTTCCAGTCCGTTTGTCTTTCCTTCATGGACACCCGCTGCCCGGTATAATTCCTGCATACCGATACAGGAAACTCCGATCAACGTCACCAGAAGCACCGGTCCGGAACAGATAATTGTAGCAAGTGCCAGGATCACCAGGACAATTCCGCTGATCAATCTTGTCTTAAACATCCTATTCCTCCTTTACACCGCCATATCTGCGGTCTCTCTCATTGTATTTTTCAATTGCTTTTACCAGTTCTTCTTTTTTAAAATCCGGCCACGGCACATTGGTAAAATAAAATTCGCTATATGCCAGCTGCCACAGCAGGTAATTAGACAACCGCAGTTCTCCGCTGGTACGGATCATCAGATCCGGATCCGGGAGTCCGGCCGTATCCAGATAACCTGATATCGTATCTTCACTCACCGGTGTCTCCAGCTTTCCGGCTTTCTGATCTTCCAGCATCCGGTTTACTGCTCTGGTGATTTCATCTCTGCTTCCATAATTCAGTGCGATCTGAAAATGCAGATCTGTGAAATCTTTGGAAAAATCTTCCAGTTTTTCGATACTTTCCTGAATATCCGAATCAAAGGCAGTGATATCTCCGATCACTTTTACACGCATATTATTTTTCTGTGAGATCTTAATACATTTTTTCAGATAATTCCGAAACAGCTTCATCAGCCCATCCACTTCTTCTTTGGATCGTTTCCAGTTTTCTGTGGAAAAGGCATAAACAGTCAGATATTTTACTCCCAGTTCTTTTGCCACTTCACAGATATCTTCCAGATTTTCACATCCTTTGACATGGCCGAAGCTTCTCGGCATGCCTCTTTTTTTTGCCCAGCGACCGTTGCCGTCAAGGATGATAGCAATATGATTTGGTACTCTCATACAATTCTCCTTTGCTCATTGAAAAAGGGACACCATACAATGGATCGTTTTCCATATGTTGATGCCCCTCAGCTTTTTACGTACTCCGGAAGTACATGATATTACACAGTTAAGATTTCTTTTGATTTTACTTCCACTGCTTCATCTACTTTTTTGATGAACTTATCTGTCATTTTCTGAACAGAATCTTCCAGCTCAGCAATTTCGTCTTCAGACACATCAGTTTTTCCCAGCTTTTTCAGCATATCATTTGCATCACGACGGATATTGCGGACAGCTACTTTTGCAGCTTCGCCTTTTTTCTTAACTTCTTTTACAAGATCTTTTCTTCGTTCTTCAGTAAGCTCCGGAAATACCAGACGAATGACTTTACCATCGTTAGTCGGATTGATTCCCAGATCTGACATATTGATTGCTTTTTCAATTTCTTTTACCAGAGATCCTTCCCACGGCTGAATCTGGATCATCCGGGCTTCCGGTACAGAGATATTGGCTACCTGCTGCAGTGGTGTCGGTGCTCCGTAATATTCTACCATAATACGGTCAAGTACGTGAGGATTGGCTCTTCCTGCACGGATTGTTCCAAATTCACTGTCCAGATTGGCCAGTGTCTTATCCATTTTTTCCTGATATTTTACAATTCTCTCATCCATGTATATTTCCTCCTGGTCTGTCTTTTTGTTACTGTTCACTCTGTCTGAGTACCACCTTTTTATTTCGCTTTTAGTCTACCAGAACTTTTGTTCCGTCAATCTCTCCCTTTGCTGCACGGATAATACTGTTTTCTTCATTCAGTCCGAATACCAGCATCGGCATCTTATTTTCCATACACAGAATCGATGCAGTCAGATCTACCACTGCCAGTTTCTGGTCAATGACTTCCTGAATATGCACGCTGTCGTACTTTTTAGCGTTCGGATTCGTCTTCGGATCACTGTCATAAACACCATCCACTGCTTTTGCAAGAAGAATAGTCTCTGCCTCAATCTCGATGGCCCGAAGTACGGTAGTTGTATCTGTTGAGAAATAAGGATGTCCGGTTCCGCCTGCAAAGAAAGCGACTTTCTTCTCTGCAAAACATGCATTTGCCTCATCTTTGGAAAACAGTTTTGTCATAGCTCCACAGGCAAACGGCGTAAAGATCTCCGTTTTCATTCCTACGGAACGGAAAATCTCAGATACATAGATACAGTTCATAACAGTTGCAAGCATACCGATCTGATCTGCTTTTGTCCGGTCTATAGTCTCACTGCTTCTTCCTCTCCAGAAGTTTCCGCCACCGATTACTACACCGACTTCCACACCTTCCTCAACAAGAACTTTTACCTGTTTTGCGACCTCAGTTACGGTTGCTTCGTCAAATCCGGTATGCTTTTCGCCAGCCAGTGCTTCTCCGCTTAATTTTAATAATACTCTCTTCATATTTTCAGCTCCTTGTCTGTTTTAGTCCTGTGTCAGTCCACTGACATAATTCTGTACCGCGCTTGCATCAAATTCTACCGTTTCCTGCGCAGTACCCTGTGCTCTGTCAATTTTCGCATATACGGAATATCCGATCCATCCAACGAAAACCACACAGACAAGGGCAATACATACCATCTCCAGACGATGCATGATTTTTTCTCTTTTCATGATTTTCTGGCGATTGGCTTTACTCTTTTTATAATTATCTACTTTCGCCTGACTCATAAGTGTGCTCCTTTGCTTTCAGTTTTGCCGCTGTCTTTTGGAGATTGGGACAGCTGCATATCTCATACTGACAATTATAACATATCACACGTTAAAAGCAAAGAAGGTTTTTAAAACGTTTAGCTTGTTGCTCGCGGGATATTACTGTACACTCCGTGCCCAGTAACACGCTGCGCGATGCACAGAATTTATGCTGATCGCATAAATTCGCGCGATATGTCTCGGGTTTTCTGTGACCTTCGCTCACAAAAAACGCCTCGCGGGATATTACCAATAACCAGTAACTGTGGAATGCTGCCTTCTGCATGGTTACATCGCAACAATAATCCCACCGTCATTCGCATACATGGAACTCACTCCGGCGGTATCCAGAATGATCACATCTTTCACCTGCATTCTTTCCAGAAGTGCCTCTTTTACCATCCGTGCCCTCTCCGGACAGTTGCAGTGGCTGATAGCAAGTACTTTGTCACTGCTGTTGTTTTCTCCTTCTTTTACATAATCAACCATTTTAACCAGTGCTTTATTGATTCCTCTCGCCTGATCCAGCTGACAGATAGTACCTTCCGGTGTGGCACCCATTACCGGTTTAACCTTCAATGCGGAAGCCACCAGTGCTTTTACTCTGCTCAGTCGCCCGTTTTTTCGCAGTGTTTCCAGATTCTCCAGTACGAAATACGTGTGCTGAGATTCGATATAAGCATCCACAGTTTCCACAACCTGTTCAAATTCCATGCCTGCTTCTTCACATTCCTGGATCTTCAGTGCGATCAGTGTCTCCCCTATCGAAGCACTTTTTGAGTTGAATACATGAATTTTCTTATCCGGATGTTCTTCCAGTGTCAGGCTTTTTCCAAGCTCCGCGCTATTATAGGAACCACTCAGTTCAGCTGAAAGAGTCACCGCATACAGATGTTCCGCATCTGCCTCAAACCCTCTCTGGTAAACTTCCGGAGACGGGCATGCTGATTTCGGACACTCCGGATATGCTGCTACCTTTCTTAAAAAATCTGCCTGATCAAAGGAATCATCATCCACAATAGTATCTGCTCCCACTTCAAGAGTCAGTGCTGCCGATGCAAAACGTTCATCCTGTTTCATCTCAGGTGTCAATTCTCCACAACTATCTACAATTATTTTATATTTCATTACTTCCTGCCTCCAGCATTATATATTTTCTACATAACTGTGTATCCATATCTTTTCTCATCATCACAGGATTACAACTTTCGCTTTCGGACTTCGTCACACCCTGTAATTTTGCCTACCTGATATAGTTTTCAATACTACATTTTACTATATCATATCTTCAGAAAATTGAAAAGAGATTTTCTATGTTCTTTTTGTGTCTTTTGGTTTATAATATTAATATCTGTTTTTTTAAATTATAACTTGGAGGTTGTATGGATTATTTACTGAACAGTTCCATGGAAATGCTGGATGAATATTATCAGCCGAAAGACACTGATGTGGTGATATCTCTGGTTTCCACTGAAGAGTGTGAACAGCGCTATCATTCTCTCCCCTATTATCATATCCTCGCAAGGAACATGCAAAATCACAATATCCGATACTGCAAAGCAGAAATGTTCAAGGACTGTATCCTGGGAACCCTTCTGATTCCCGATAAAAGAAGTATTGAAGATACTGTTTTATCCATTTCTTTCTATATGAATAAAAATCTGCTGGTTCTCGTTGATGATTCGAAACATATCCAGGCGATTCTTACAATTCTTGAAGAGGGGGAACTTTTGAACTGTAAGACCATCGCAGAATTTCTGTGTCAGCTCATCGGCACACTTACACTGGAAGATGCCTTATTTTTACAGGAATTGGAACAGCACATGAGTGATCTGGAAGAAAAAATCATAAAACACACGATCTCTGACTCTTCCGCACAGCTTATGCACATCCGCAAACGACTTCTGATCCTGCATTCTTATTATCAGCAGCTGTCTGATTTCTGTGAGGATCTGGAAGAGAATTCCAATCACTTTTTTCAGGCAGAAGAATGTCAGATTTTTTCTCTGTATGCATCTAGGATCGAACGGCTCTATGATCATTCCCAGATGCTTCGGGAATATGCCCTGCAGATTCGTGAAATGGAGCAGTCTCAGATTGACGCCAGACAGAACCGCACCATGCGGATTCTCACCGTAGTAACCACAATCTTTTTCCCACTGTCGCTTATCACCGGGTGGTATGGCATGAATTTTTCTCATATGCCGGAACTTTCTGCTCCCCACGCCTACGGGATTCTGATCGTTATCTGCGCTGTTATTGTTTTGATCGAAATCTGGTTTTTTCATAAAAACAACTGGTTTTCCTGAATTTCCATGCCGGATAACCATTATGTCATATCACATTGGGAGGATTTTATTTGTTAGCACTTCGTATTTTAGATTTGAAAGATTTTACCGGAAAATTATTTATTGGAGAAATGTTTCAGCATTTTTCTTTTGTGGAAGCTTCTTTTACCACCTTTGTCACTTATACTCTGGATGGACAACTGCATAAAGAATTTTTTGATTCCGAACAGAAACCCATGCGAACGTACTGTCTGTGGGAAGATGTGCAGGCGCAGTGTTTTTCCATAATCAAAGGGAAACGCACACCTTTGAATTTTAAGATTGTCTTCCAGCTTTCCTCTTCCAATGTGGAAAAGCTGCTCTCGCAAAGCGGCATAGCACTGAAGCCTGAAGACATCTACGGTCTGTACCTGAACTGTCAGTTTGACGGGAAGCAGCTTCTTTGTACTACCGGCACTTCTCTGAAAATTTTCACCCTGGACAAACAGCTGGACCGGGTGTGGGATGAAATGGTTCGGAAATTTTTCCGGAAAAACCAGGTGGCTTTTGAGGATGCATAACAGGTCGAACTACACTTCAACAGATTTATCCATTATCGAGATGTCATAGTCTCATACACTATATAGCAAAACGGGAAACTCTTTGCATCGAGTTTCCCGTTTTGTTTGTTTTCGCCAACCGGCTGTCCTTCTGTCAGCCGGTTTATGTTTTTCCATCTTTATGTTGTCTGTGATTTCTATATATTTATCTCAAAATAGATCCCTGCAGATTACCGTCCTGTCCGGATGCTCCCGGCTGATTCTGTCCCTGCTGACTGTTCTGTGCGGTGGTTGAAGTATCTGCTTTATCCAGTGTGATCGTCAGTGATTTTTCCACGTAACTTCCGTTATCCGCGATTTTTACAACCAGATCTACGGTTTCTCCCGCTGCATAGTACTCCAGCTGACTCTTCAGGTCATCCATTGATTTTACAGAAGTTCCATCAAATTTTGTGATGACACTTCCGGATGTGATGCCGGCTTTTTCAGCAGCACTTCCTTTTTCCACTTCTGCTACATAGACACCCTGTGGAATGCCATAAGCTTCTGCGATGGAACTGTCCACCGTCTGTCCTTTGATACCCAGAGCAGCTGCCTGATCAGAACTTACTTTTGTTCTTGTCTGGCGGTTCATCAGATCTTCAAAGATCGGAGAAGCGGTACTTACCGGAATAGCATATCCCATACCTTCTACTTCTGTAGATGCCAGTTTTGCAGAGTTGATACCGATCACCTGACCCTGCATATTCAAGAGAGCTCCACCACTGTTACCAGGGTTGATTGCTGCATCTGTCTGGATAAATCCGTTCTCGGAGTCAGAGTCTTCCAGCTGACGATTTACCGCACTTACAATACCGGTCGTTACAGACTGTCCATAGCCCAGTGCATTACCGATAGCTACCACCTGTTCCCCTACCTGCAGCTGATCGGAATCACCGATCTCTGCAATTTTAATCTGAGACATGGTGTCATCAGAAATATCTGAAAGTTTCACGGCGATAACTGCCAGATCGTTATCTGCATCTGTTCCTTTTACAGTTGCTTCGTACGCCTGGTCATCCACAAAACATACAGATAAGGTATCTGCATCTTCTACTACATGGTTATTCGTGGCGATCAGAAGTTCACTGTCGTTCTGTCCGATAATAATACCGGAACCCTGGCTTTCTACTTCCTGTTCCTGTGTACCGCTGCCTCTCGAAAACATACTGAAATAATCCTGTACTTCCTGTACAGATTTATTGGTAATTGCAACAATCGACGGCATCGCATTTTTGGCGATAGAAGAAACATCCAGACTCTGTCCAGAAGCACTGCTTCCCGTGCTGCCTGAAGATGTTGTGGTCTGCAATGTGGTCTTCGTTGTTTCCTGTTTGCTGCTGTCTGTCTGCGTGGACTGTGCTTTTGCTGTCGCACCGGTTGCATAAGTCACCCCGGTAAATACACCCCCGGCTACGCCTCCGAAAAGTACGGCACTCAGTGCTACTGCACCGATTTTCTTTGCCCATTTTGCTCCGTTTCTATTTCTCTTTCCCGGCTGTTTTTTCGGTTCCATCGGTGTATTATTCTGCGGTTCATTTCCCTGCTGATTCCAATTATAACTTCCATATTCTTCCATAAGTCATTCCTCCTGTTTATGTAAATGTATTCTTTTGTTTTTTATTTCTTCTTTGTTTATGGCTATAGTATAGAAAAGGTTTGTGGTCAATTTGTTATCAAAATATGTTTATTTTGTGAAATAGTTCAAACTATGTTATAATAGCTTTCAGCGAACAGGTGCAGACACTGCCTGTTTCTGAAAAGAGCGATAATCCATGTACTCCCGAGATCTTTCTGTGTCCGATTTTGTGAGTACATCATTACACAGGAGGTTGTTTTATTATGCAGAAAATTACAAGTTTTACTATTGATCACTTAAAACTTCAGCCGGGCGTATATGTATCCCGCAAAGACCCGGTCGGCGATTCCCTGATCACCACATTCGATATCCGTATGACATCCCCGAACGAAGAACCGGTGATGAACACTGCAGAAGTACACACCATCGAACATCTGGGAGCCACCTTCTTAAGAAATCACCCGGACTTCGGCTCCAAAACCATCTACTTCGGACCAATGGGCTGCCGCACCGGCTTCTATCTCCTTCTGGCAGGTGACTACACCTCCGGAGACATCGTCCCGCTGATGACCGAGATGTTCACCTTCATCCGCGACTACCACGACGAAGTCCCGGGCGCATCCCCAAAAGACTGTGGCAACTACCTGGACATGAACCTGTCCATGGCAAACTACCTGGCCAACCGCTTCCTGACCGAAGTCTTAACCGACATCAAAGAAGACCGCCTGGTATACCCGGAATAAATACTTTCATTGCTATCCGGCGGTGAACATTGTTGCAAAATATCAGATACTATAAAAAGGAAGATAGCAGTACATCTTAATGTACACAACTATCTTCCTTTTTATATCCTAAATTTATTTAGAACTCTTTCTTATCACTTATTAATGAATGTTTCTCCTTTTTCTCATCTTTCTCCACCTTTTTCGAAAAAATCTCCCCATACCGACCACAAGAGTTCTCGCCAACGCACAGCGGAAGTCATTGCTTCGGTCTGTAGGCAGCACTTTGTGGGCGGTTAGGGGAAGCTTTGAGATCCGACGCTTACGCAGGCTTTCGCGAGGGTCCACTGACCCTCGTGAACTATAGCCGAAGTTAGCGGCTAGAGCGTGTCTGAAAAAGGCTTTTCGTGAGCTA
>UMKB01036721.1_pt1 | contig 18389 bp, 23 predicted proteins | sample 1966171 | NCBI WGS metagenome assembly UMKB01 (sample SAMEA4836164, study PRJEB28245) | human gut metagenome | biome: gut microbiome; material: fecal sample | place: Denmark | collected 2008 | reverse complement strand
GTTCAACACACCGTATCGGTGTGGGAAGTTTTAGTTAATTACAATAAACGATTCAACTATTAACCCCACAGATGCTATAGGATCAAAATATTCGACAAGTATGAAAAATGGAATAGGTAGTATTGGATAACAAACCCTAAGAACGTCAATTGCATCATCTATGGATTCTTCACTTACAAAATATTTGAAAGATTTAATCAAAAGGAAGCAACTAAAAGCTATTCTTTTCTTCAGTTTTATGTAAAATTGCTTCATAACATATCCCTCCTATTCTTTTCTCACATTTGCAATTTTCAAAACATAATATGATCTGCCCGTTTCTGCACCCCATTCTTCCTTTCCCGTCCCCATCGTCAAGACACAATCTGCCAAAAATGATTGCGCATTGGCAGCATACCCATTTCTGAATTTTACGGTACCAAGCGGCAGATTTTCTTTCCCGATTTTTTCAAAACATCCACCATTATGCAAAACAACATTGCAAAATCTGGATGTATAATATGGTTTGATTTCTCGATATTCTTCTTTCTTTTCTCCCAAACGGATCATATCAAACCATTTCTTTTGAAGTGTTAATATTAGCAATATATACTCATTCTCCTTTTCTTTTGATATTTTTGTTTCTGATTATAGTATGGAGAATTTTTTTAATTTTGGATTTTTCCGGACAGAAAAAAGGCCTTTACAAAAGCCGAAGTCCAAGATTATCCTTTTTCCTTCACCTTCACCACAGATTCATTTTCTTGTTTAAGATAATTTCTTTTTTTTCTTCATCTATGCGGATTTTGTAGTCATCCGGATCCAGTCGACGAATACTAATTTCATTATTTTTTAATCCATCCATATAAATCTCATAACCACTATTTTGTAACTCGCAGGCTTGGTTATACTGATTTGTTTTGATTTTGGAATCTACTAATCCAATACCCATTATTATAGTACAGCAAACAGCCACAACTATGATGACAAAATCTTCTTCACGCAAATCTCGCATTTTCGTCCTCCTTCTATTCTTTATATTTTTGGTTCTAATTATAGTATGCAGGATTTTTTTTATTTTTGTTTTTTTCGGACACAAAAAGGAACAGTACCGTTCCATACTGTTCCCAACATTTCCTCATTATCATAACTATCCTTTCTTCTTCACGAAAATGCAGGACGGTGTACAAAAGGTAAAAAAATAAAGCATACAGTTTTTCCTGAACGCCCTATTTCTTATCGTTCAATACAACGGTAGCCAGTTCGATTATCTTAGGTGAACGGTTGTTTCTGCGCCATATGAATTACCCCTCCCATGCGGTGCAGTAGCTCCTATGGGAGGGGCTTCTGACGACCGTGACAGTCTCCTGTTTCCAACCAGCAAGCTGGCTGTCCGTGCCATCAGGGCGCATCCATATGCGCCGCTACCCCTTTAACGGGAATACGTTTACGGGTTTAATTGGTGGAACCCGACCACCGCTGGTGTGGCTAAAAAACCAAAGTCTGTTGTATCTTTCCAGATATCCGGGAAAGCTTTCCGCAGGATGTTCGCTGCGCCATTACAATCGGCATTGATCAGTCTTCCATCATGACAGCGGTATAACCCGCGTCCCTGACGATTTCCGGAAAAGACAGCTTTTTCATCATCCACCCCGTAAGTCGGGATGGTATCCCCTGCAGTCACATCTGCCTTGGAAGTATAACTTTCTTCCTGCTCCACAATCTTGATGCCGGCATTCAGCGCTTTATAGGTAATCAGTCCCCGCAGCAGGGCGATGGGCATGGAAACGAAACTCTGGTTGTTTTGTTTTCCCATTTCCGTTTTCTGCTTCCAGAGCTTGTTCACCCCAAGGACTAATGTACCGATCTTATGTTCCAGGCAGTAGTGGATGATACTCCTGCTGATTTTGTGACACTGGTCTTTGACAAAGTTTGCATGATGGTATGACAGGTTTTTCAACTGCCGGGAAGAAACGTACTTATCCGTATGTCCCTTTGTCAGGATCCCGGCAAGCTTTGCCCGCCGCTTATGGAACCACTGGCAGGAGGATAAGACAGCCCCGCCCTTGTAGATCACGGAGGAATAGTCCTCCCCTACGATGGCTGCGAAGTTGTCTACCCCAAAGTCAATGGCACAGGTATAGGGCAGATCGTCTGCCGGTACCGGGTCTGCTTCCTGGAACGTCAGAAGCAGCAGGTATCTGCCGTAATAAGGTTTTACTTTTACTTCTTTCAAAAAAACATCCTCAGAGATGTTGGAAAAAGACAGCCGGGTTTTCGTCATAGGCAGCTTTACCTGTACACCGGTCTCCTGCGGGTATAACACCACATCCTGGTTGCTGAAGGCAAACGTACAGAGATCTGATTTTTTATACCCAGGCATTTTCGGCTTCCCGAGGAACTTTTCCGGATGCTTTTTATACGCTTTCAGGGAAGCAAGCCAGTTCTTAAAATCTGTCACTGCAGACTTTACCACGGCTTGGGCGGTCTGCATGGGCAGCCCGGCAAAGAAGTCCTGGTTCTCTGTCACACGAAACAGCTTTTCCAGCTGATAGTATGTGATCACCCTGCGGACAGTCTTTCCCGGATAAGCAGTCTGTAATAGCTGGACTTCTGCAAAGACCCCGGACTCATTTTCTGTCCGGTGGTCTTTCCTGTAACCGGTAAAGATGTTCCGGATACGGAACAGGGCTGCATTATACAAAAGCTTTGCTTTTCTGGCGAAGATGTCCAGATATCCATAAACCCATTCATCTGGTGTGACCACACGCTGTACAACGGTATATCCCATAAACTTGTCTCCTTCCTGAAAAATATCTCTCTTCTATAGTATGGTTAATTTTTGTCAGATCGGACCACTTATTGGGAAAAAATTTTCAAAAGATACGCATTCACCCCCGCCCATGCGGTGCTGTAGCTCCTATGAACGGGGTACTCTGCTTAGTGTTATAGAAATCTCGATCAAAACAAAAACCAGGGAAGACCCTGGCTTTTGTATAAAAACTTATTTTTTCTATATTTGCAGTAATTTGTCCCGTAACTCTATTTCCATTCTGCGTAGTTCTTCTTCTGCTTCCTGGCGTTTCTGTCTACCATCTGCCTGAATTTGCATTACTTCATCCAGTGTGGATATTAGGGTTGTATTAGTATATTGCAAAGTCTCGATATCGACTACGCCTCTTTCTGATTCCTTTGCAGCTTCTATAGAAGCCATTTTCAGAACTTCTGCATTTTTTTTCAAAAGATTATTGGTCATGCTTGTAACTTCTCGTTGTGCTTTTGCTGCCTGAGAAGCATGTTCGATTCCCAAGGACAAAACCATCTGGCTTTTCCATAATGGAACCGTATTAACGACAGTAGTCTGAATTTTTTCCACCATCATAGTATCATTACTCTGGATCATCCGAATCTGAGCTGCGGTCTGTATAGAGATCATTCTGGTCAGTTCCAGATCATGAATCTTTTTTTTAAATCGCTCACATAGTCCGACCAAATCTTTAACCATTTGAGCGTCTTCCATTTTCCCGCTCATCTGTGCTCTTTCCTTTATTTGTGCCAGTTCATTTTTTTCTACCTCGATCAGTTTCTTTCTTCCTGCAAGAATATACATAGAAAGTTCTTTAAAGTAGATTAAATTCTGCTCATACATTCGATCCAGCATCGTAGCATCCTTGAGGAGTTGTTCTTGATGTTTCTGCAGCATACTGCAAATCTTTTCCACGTTATTTTCTACTTTGTCGTATTTGATCTTCATATTAGAAAGCTTATTCACTTTCCTTTTAAAGAATGGTAAAAATCCTTTTTCTTCTTCCAGTGCATTAAAACTTTTCAATTCTACTACAACATTTTCTAACATTTCCCCTACAGGGCCGAGATCCTTTGTACTTACATTTTCCAATGCTTTTTCAGAAAATGCAGCCATTTTTTTCTGACTTCCCAGACCATACTGTAGGATTCCATTTGTATTATGAAGATCAATCTGCTTTGTAAAATTATCTACCGCCTGTCGTTCTTCCGAGGTTAATACGCTGTCGTCCAGTTCTGTTACCTGTTCTGGTGCTTTTTTCTTTTCGAAACTGATAGGTGCATCAAAGGTAAGTGTCATTTCTTTTTGTAATTCATCATAAGTATTCATGTTTATCTCCTTGAAAAAATGTATTTCAGACGTATTTGTTTTTTCTCCTTTCGTAATAAATTTGTCTGATACTGATAGAATGGTAAAAAGAACGGCAAACAAAAAGACAGCACCCGGAGGTACTGTCCTTTTCTCAGTTTTTGTTGTGTTTGTCCGTAAAAGCATCCGGTGCTGCCAGGGCTTCCAAAACGTCCCGGTTCACAGCCAGATTTGTTCCTTTTTCCTGATAATATGTGTGAATGATATCCTGCCCCTGTTTTAAGGTAGCAGAAACAATCCTTTTCATGTCTTCTTGTATTTTTCTGTACTCGTCTGCCGGAAGTTCCCTCCAGGATGTTCCAAGATAAGTCTCCAGTGATTCCTTCAACAGGGAAAGATATTGTGTTTTCCAGCCGCTTGGGGTCTTGATCTCATATTGATCGATCAGATCCAGAATCTTAATGAGCTGTCTGCTCTCTGCAATATTGTCACACCGTCCCAGTAAAGACCGGATCGGATCCGATGCTTTCTGAACATTGGGATATTCCATCGTACAGGTTTCTGACGCATGAAACTCTGCAGGTTTTTTATCCTCATCCTCTTCATCCCACTCGATCTTTTCTTCTTTTCCAAAGATTGCCCAGAATATCTCCACAATGATCCAGTACAATACGCCCCACAAGATCAGAAGATTCCTGGTCAGACGACAATGGAAAAAGATAAACGTAGGGACCAGAATAATGAACCCCAGGATCCAGAAAAAGATAAATATGGAATGATCTGGACAGCCACTTCTTCCTTCTCTTTTCCGGTCGATGCAGGATAAGATCTGTGGAACCAGGAAAGTAACAACTCCAAAGAATCCAAAGACCCAGATACAGGTCAGTACGAGGATCACTCTTGCAAGGGTCGCAAGTTCAAACCAGACATCTGCAGCATAGCAGGAAACCGTAGCAACAAACAATCCCATAAGCCATATAAAGACAAGATTACCACCATGTTCTTCTATCCATTCGTTATATTCTTCTGTCATAATTTTCTCCTTTTGCAAATTGTATTTCAGACCTTTTTTATTTTTCTCCTTTCTTTTACGTTTTGTCTGATATTTACAGTATGGTAAAAAATAAGAAAAACAAATTGCTTGGGTTCAAAAAGGCCCCGGAAATCCGAGGCCATCAAAGATCTATTTGTGACGACTTAAAAACAAAACTTTAAAAAAGGCTTGAAGGATCGTAACACCCCAGTACAATACCCAGCCGATCACTATGAGATTTACTACAAACCGTGTGGCGGGAAACAGATCCCTTATTGCAACCAAGATGATACATGCCACTAGCCATCCGGTCGAAGTGAAAATTAATTTCCAATCTCTAGGTTTCCTGACTCCCATTTCCACCAATTCTGTATTGATTTCCCGGTCGATATCCACTTCATGTAAAACGATAGGAACCAAAGAATATGCTATTACAAAATAGCCAACTGACCAGATACCGAGTAAAATTGCAGCTGTCAGCGGTGTAATCGTTGCACTCAAAACCGTTAACGCACACAATCCCACACTTCCAAGAATCCACCCGGACGGTATGAACCATTTGTGAGTTCCTATCCATTCGATGTACTGATTCTCTAATTTTTTTATTGCTTTTTCTGAAAAATTCATTCTCATCCTCCTGATATTCTTGTATTTCAGATGTGCTTTTTATATTTTTTCTCCCTTCTTCATTTTTCATCTGACATTTACAGTATGTAGAAAAATATGAAAAATGGGTCACCTTTTTTCAAAAAAAAATTAAAAAATTTTTGCTTACTGAAGAATTTCGACCTGAACTGGGTCACCAACCGTGTTAACTCCCAAAATCAGATCTCCAATTTTCTCTGCCGTCTCAACCAAAAGGACTTCCAGCTCCTACATCTTTTCGATCGGCAGATCGTATGGGATGGAAAGCCGGGATGGGACGGCAAGCAGGAAACCAGCAGTATACACCGCCTTTTTCGATGTATTCTCCTCCATCATACCATAAAAAAAGGAATTGTCCATAATTTCCTTTATGCACCCAAAAAAATTCATCACACAACAACGAAAGCAATAGCAAATACAAAAATCATTCCAAGTTACTTCCCATGAAAAGTATGTTTGCTTTATTGTACCATAATTTTTTCTTACATACAAATTGCCTCCAATGATCGAAACATTCATTTTTGTTAATAGCCGTGATGTTTTGTGTTTTACCAGTTCCGATGAGATCTTGAGCCGGCAGCGACTGTCTCCCGTGTTCTTCACTTTCGAACGAGGCGTTCAGGCACATAAAAAGGCCGAGATTTCCTCCCGGCCTGGTCTCCCAGATCTGGTCGGTCTGGGACAACTCTGTTACATATATATTAACACCAAAATCGAAAAAACTCTACTCTTTTTTCTTAACGATCAGCTTCACACCGTCAATCCGTTCAATCACAACAACAGAATCTTTTTCAATCGTATCCAGATTTGAATCCGTCCGCGCTGTCCAAGTCACACCATGAATATCCGCAGCTCCGGTGTTTTTCAGATTATTAATCGTCTCTGTTATAACCGCTTCCTTCCCGATCAAACTGTCCACATTTGTCCTTGTCCGATTCGTATTCAGGTACTTGATAGCCAGTGGTCTGGTAAAAAGTAACAAAGCTACGGATACAACAAGGAAGACTGCGAACTGTATGGGAAATGGGCAGCTAAAGACTGCCAGAAGTCCAGCAACGAGTGACCCTCCGGCGAACCAGATCGTGGTAAGGCCCATGGTCGGCCATTCGATAAGTAAAAACACGACTGTAGCTGCCAGCCAAAATAACATTTGTGGCATAAAAAAAACCTCCTTAAAAATATTTTTCTGTTTATAGTATGTAAAATTGTATACCAAAAAGGCTTCAGAAATTAATCTGAAATCTTTGTTATTTTTCCGTATGTTTTCAGGCTTTTTACAAATCGATCATAATTATCTGATAATCCATCGATAGTAAGCAATTTTTTACCGCTCTGATCATACAAAATAAGTTCTTCTTTTTTACCAACTTCCACACTTCCAATATCATGAATGGATACCTTTGTTTTTCCACGGAACATTTTATAAACTTCCATTTCCGATCCATCCACATGAACACTCCATCTTGTCGCCCATACCATTACTAGCAATCCTATTCCTGCAAAAATCAATGAAAACCAGAGATGGCCCGTTGTCACACTTGCATTTCCTTTTGCTTTAAACAGAAGAAACACAACAAATAAAATAATTCCTAGTATGAACATTGTCATGTACACATATTTTAATGCTGATGGAACTCTTACGATATAATGTGAATCATTCTGGGAACCTCTTTTTTTACCAGAATTCCTGTTATTCATTGATCCTATCACAATATATAAAATACAGATTGTTACTGCATAAACGATACATTTTGCTATTCCACGTCCCATGTTTTTTTCTACTCCTGTTTTTCCTCTTAATCAATCGGCGCATAAAGAATCTCACCGTCCGGCGAATCCTTTCGTATCATCTCCAGATAGCCCGAACCACCGAATCCAAGATAGTACACTGCCCCCTCCATATCCGTTGCTTTAAGAATAACTCCCTGTTTTTCTGATACCAACTCTGCTGTTTTTACTCTTTCTGCTCCTACATCATATAAGGTTTCCACTGCACCTTGTGCACTGTCCTGGCTCAAATTTCCTGCATCTTTTATCAATTCGACTCCATCTGTTTCCACCGTCGCATTGTCTGTAACCTGTGGCTGAGTTTTGCACCCGCTCAATCCGATTGCAAAGATAAGCAGAATTCCAATCCCTTTTTTTCTCATGCGAAGTCCTCCACGCTACATGCTGGCAACATCATATCCGGATCTGCCGTATGTGTCTGCGTTATTTTTTCTGAACCACATAAGAAATAATCGTAGTAAATATCATGGACATCCTTTACTTCTTCTCCGTTTTCGTTTAAAAATACCGGATCTCCCCAGGTTGGATCCACATAATAATATGTACCATCCAATGATACAAGATCCCATGCATGAGGATCACCGCCGGCATCCCCAAACACAGTCATACACGGAATACCGGATTTTTGCATCAGATACTGGAAGGATCTTGCATAACCGGCACAGACAGACTTTTTCGCTGCAAAGACGCTGTAGATTGTTTGGTTATCCGGTGCATCGATATTATAATCCACCAGCTCAATCATGGAATCATATGCCGTTTTGATCTTATCATACGTATCTGTCTGCTGCGCTACCTTGCCTAAAATAACATCCGCAGCCGCATCGATCTCTGTTTGCATCGCCTCCGCTTCTTTTGCAGAATACGGATAGGTCATATATACATTACTGTATCCGATAAGGGACCGTTGTGTCTGTACTTCAAATTCCTGTGCATCCACCCAGAATAATTCCGGATGGTCATAAAGGACTTCTTTTGTAATATCGGATACCTTTTGTGTATCGGTATCGGATACTTTGATTGACGGATCATGTCCTTGAATCCCTTCTAAGATTTGGTCATAAGTATCCTGGTCTTTTACGGATAATTGAGAACGGTAGTAATACATCTCATCGTTCTCCTCTGAAACGCCTAGCTTAGAAGTTGTCTCATTCGTCTCCGTCCGGATATTTTCCATGATCATCCAGTATACCTGCTGGCTTTTATCTTTCAATTCCTTTTGCAGATCCGGGCTAATTGCAATTACGCCTACGACTGCAGCTGCACATAATAAAAATTTTTTTCCCATATATATCCTCCTACATAGTTTTCTTTATAATATCCCCGGCTTTTACATTCTGGTACGTATCTTTATCCAGATACCAAACACTGCTGTAACCAGTAGTCGTATCCCTTCCTATTACTGGATAGTAATGGATGGAATCCGGGCCTGTGGTTGCAGAATTCTGGTAATAGGTCTCTATTTCTTTTTTCCAATCCACAACGATCTCCACATACCAACGACCGGCTGCACTTTTTCGATTCAACCAATATAGCGTTTCCGATAGCAATTCTCCTGCTGCAAACAGTATGACAAAAACATAAGAAATGAAGCTATACAGATCGGTATTACAATTTACAGCAACGATCATACTTACAACAAATCCGGCAAGCATCAGGGAACGCCTTGGACGGGACTTTTTTGCATAGTTTTTGAGGTTCTGTTGAATCTCTGCATCCGAATAACTATGGATTTCTGTATTTGTTTTGTCTTCCAGTGTATAAAACACTCTCTCATTTTTTCTTTCCATTTTCTTCTCCTTGATTTTTTCTTTTCTATATATAGTATGGCAAATTTGGACAAAAAAGGACAGCCATTGGACTGTCTTTTGATTCTTGTCTCGAAACCTAGATTTCGTCAAATTTTCGGACAACAAAAAATACATCAACTTGTTGAGATATTAGTTGATGTATTAATTGATATATTGATGTTTTAGTTGTTATATTGATTTTTTTGCTGCATAATCATCCTATGTGCTTTCAATCGAATCATTTCTTCTTCCCATTTTCCAGAATCATTTCCGCATTCGAAACATCTACATACGCTCATACAAATCATCCTCCATAAAAGTCTCCACTTCTCTATCCAATTCTCTCCGGAATTTTTTCTTGAACGCCCGTGTGTTTTTTTTCTTCATCTTCTGCCAGCCCCTGTGGTTGTTTGCCCAACAAGCGTGTTTCCGGCTGAAATTGGACTGGTAGGATTCTGAAAATTGCCGTCTTATTATTTCTGATCTTTGCATGTTTTTCCCACTCCTATCTTCCCAAACCGTCCCAGATCGTCCTCTAACAATCCAAAATTTCCCACAAGTCCCCCGGCTTTAATAAGCCGTTTTCCTCCAAGATCATATAAATACAGTTCCCCTTTTGATCCGGCAGTCACTTTTCCAATATCTGAAAAACAGATCTTTTTGTGAACAAAGAACATATGCTGAATATCTAGCGTTCCATCCTAAATTGAACAACCGAATGTCCCCATTTTGTATGTAGCTCTTCTAATCGTCTTTTCCAATGCTACGGTTTCTGCGGTTATCATTTCAGATCCTCGATTGAGAATACCAGACCTACACAGTAGACCTCTCCATCTTCCCAAACATCAAATCTCTCACAGGGAATTTCTGTCTCATACGTCCACGTTGCCGGAAGTCCATCTCTGTTCATGCCATCGCACCATCTGGCATTTATCCAGTTGACACATTCTTCTCCCTCCTGATCTACACCGTCTTTGTCAAAATAAACTCTTCCGCCGTCAAAACAGTCTCCCTCATCGTAGATTGCTCCATTGAACTCCATCAAATCATCCGATGCACCTGTCACAATGACGAGACCGCTCTGCTTTGCCTCTTCCAGTACATCATCGAAACTATCTCCGTATGTTCGTCCATTGAGTTTTTCTGCCAATTCTCTTGCTTCCATATCGTCCTCCTTTAATCTGTGTATACAACGATTTCCTGTCCCTCCATTCTGTACCCGAAGCAGAGGTCCCCACCGTCCGCTATTATGGCACATTCATGGTCTGACAGATTATTTGCGTTTCCGATAATCTAATAGTGTTTGCAGGCATATCCGCTGCCTTATACAGTATTTCGCCGTTTTCCCGTACCACCGATACTCCGTTGTGCTAGGGTCCGGTATCAATGCCAAGGAATCCTGGCTGTGTCGTGTTGCCTGTTTTATAATTCAATTTGATCGTAAATGGGAGTTTCCGATAAATGAAAACTTTCCCTTCTTTTAGTAATAAACAGGCTTTCCTTCCGGATGTTGGCATCTGCCGGCATCCGTTTTGCCCGACCACGAATACGCTCATGGCTGGTACCTCCTTCTATGATTGACAGGTACGCAAAAGTCCTGCCCTCCCTTGTGGGAGTATTCACCCTTCGACAAAGTTCCGGATCCTTCATGCCCCAGGTTAGCGATTCCCTTCCCCAGGAAGTCATCTCTTGCCTGAACCCTTACACCGGCTAGAGTACCACCGGGTCGGGTGTTGAGATCCGGGACGTAGTGCCATGGAATCCTCACAAAATGTAAGTTTCTTGCACTGAGTCGAGTCAGCTTGCCCTTACGGGGACTATTTTTCCTCACATACGCCCAATTTTTTCATCCACATCCCTCATCATATAAAACGTCATTCATTTTCGTTTTACTGAACTTGTGTATATTTTTCCCTCTATAACACTAAGCAGAGTACCCCGTCCATAGGAGCCACGGCACCGCATGAGAGGGGTAATTCATCGTATACATACAATTAGCAAGACTTAGAACGCTGATGGATTACTCTTCTAGCGATATATAAATTCGTTTACCTCATCGGATACCCGACCCCATGAGAACCCACATCAAGTCCACGGATATTGGATGGAATATTGGACAGATCTGAGCTTGTAGAGGTCGGAACCGGAGGAATATTCTGAGGGATATTTTGAGGAGTAATACGTGGAGAAGCAGTTTCCGCTCTTCCCTGATTATATCCCGCACCCCATGCAGCATCCAACATCTCCTGCAGTTCTTCTTCTGCAATTACAATTTCCCCTGTTTTCTTTTTCTGATAGTTCCAGAATGCTTTGAATTTTGCCATGATAATTTCTCCTTTCAAAAAGTTTCCTTATGCATTTTTTTCAATAATTCATTGTAAAAGCGGAAGCAAAAACTTCCGCTTAATTTGTATCCAATCTTTTACCACATCCAGGCGGGCAGATTGGGCGTGCCCAAAATACTGTACAGTATCCTTCTTCCCACCGTCCCCAACTACCCCCAAACTTCCGGATATTTCCAACATAAGAGCAAGATAGAACTCCTATATTGGCGACACCTCTGTTTTCTGCTGGCAAAGGAACAAATACAATTCTGTTCCAGTAGCAAATACATATGCATTAACCCAAAAAACTGCTACAATTCCGCATGTGCAAAAAGCCAGTAGCATCCAGCCTACGAAAGACAATTCCAATACAAAAGTATCCATTTTGTTTCCTTTCATAAGCCGTTTGCTTTCCCGAAACACTTCTCTCCAGGAAAGTTCAGGACAATCTGCGAATAAATACGGGACCATACTGTATTCATACAATTTTACAATTCCAGGAGCAAGAAACATACAAGACCACAGAAGAATAAACACATCCTTCAGGAACATCCCAATCACAACTTGTGAGTAGTTACTTTTTGGAAGAACATCCGACAAGATACTGCGACTTCTGGAATTGCAGATATAAAAATGAATAATACCAACAAACAGAGGATTGATCAGAAAGACTTGCACACCAAACCATGCGAAAATATTTGCAGCTGAAACGGACACTTTTCCGAACATGGAATATTGATCAATAGGATTTACAAAAAGATTATTCAGCCAAAGACATAAAATAAAAAGTACTGGTACAAAAATACATTTACAGTAATTTTTTTTAATTGCTATAGCTGCTTTTTCTTTAGCTCCATGTTGTTGATCATACTTGAGATCCCTCTGTTTCAGAAATAGTATACGATGTCCTTCCGTAATTTCCACCCAAAACCAAATACAGTTCCGCTCCTGTCGCATACATGTATGGCGTTACCCAGAAGACAGCTAAAATTCCGCAGGTACACGCTGCCAAAAGTCCCCATCCAATAAAGGACAGGTCCAGAATAAAGGTGTCCATTTTGTTCCCCTGCATCATTTCTTTGCTCTTTTTCAGCGCATCCCTCCAGGACATTTCTGTATGGTCCGCTAATAAATACGGAACCATCCGGTACTCATAAGCCTTTACTATACCAGGAACGATCAACAGACAGGTAAACAAAACAATAAGAAGTGACTGTACCAACGTACCGATCACCACCTGCGCATAATTGTTTTTTGGCATGATATCCCGTAAAGTTCCCTTATACCTGGCATTCTTGATAAAGAAGTTCTGTACTCCTACCAACAGGGGCTGCAGTACCAGGAACGTCAGGGCAAGCCATACAACCCAATACATTGGTGATACATGCGTTACGGTTACACTGGAAGATACTGCATTGATCGGCATGGCGGCATAATCATAATTCACAGAAGGTCCTGTAAACAGGTTCAGGATTACTGAGGTCAGCCAGGTTCCGGCTGCCAATAAGACTGGGGCGATCACACATCCCCAATAGTTTCGTTTCAAGGCAAGTTTCGCCCTTGTTTTTAGATCACTTCGTTCAAACATACTATTTTCCTCTCTTTTCTAGTTTCAATCCACGGTCGGTAATTTCACAGAGTCCGATATGTCGGGAATACCGACGTTGCTTGATCTCATGTCAGTAGGGGATACTGATTTTCTTTCCGCCCACTACCGCCGTTTCATTTCTTTTTGATAGTTCCTCCCCTACCTTCATTTACACTTAGAGGTAGGAGATTCCTTATTTATTTGTTAAACTGATCGGTCTTACTTATAGTATGCCGAATTTGGATCTGTTTTGGAACGCAAAAAGGACTGCCGGATGGCAGCCCCTCAGCTAAAGGTAGTGGTAAATAACCAGGAGGCTATGATCCTACAAATAGCCCCCATGAAAATTTCGACTGAGAAAGGAATTTTCCTTCTCAATTATAGTATGTAAAAAAATTCCAAAACTGGACCGGGTAAAACAAAAAAATATCAGACAAAATATCGAATGATTTTTCGGTATTTTGCACAAATATTACTGCACCGTCCGGATTTATACTGGACCACCTACCGGATTTATCCGCAATGCAATGCCCCCAGTTTTTCAGCAGTTTCCACCAGACCGGTTGCAATCTCTTCCATTTTTCCTATGGGAAGATTACGGGAGCATCCGGAGCAAAATTAAGACACACCCATGTAGTACTGTTTTGGTTTGTTCATACAGAGATTACTTTACGGACAAAAAAAAGAGACTGCCGAAACAATCTCTTTATCCTTTTATAAGCCCCCAACCAACGACAAAAATTGCATTCCTGCTTCGACCATCTGAGTCAGAAAGATCAAAAAGATAATACATGTTACTAAGAAGAATGTGATCCGGTTCTTTTTTGCTTTCTCCTGTTGGATCACAAAAATGTCATTCTCCCATTCTTCCGGAAACTGGAATAAGTCTTTTTCCTTTAGGAATTCTTTATGCAATTTCTGCATATCCGCTGGAATCTTAGAGTTTTTCTTCATGTAAAACTCCCTCTTAATACGACATCACCCTGCCAGAGAAACCTCCAGCAGGGGAATATCTTATATACATTTTATTTTAGTCTTGTATTACTTATCTTGTTTTTACCCAAGCACCGGATCCATCCACATAGTAGTTGCCTACCCATGTGTTTTCAGCCATTGCTCCGCTGGCATCCATGTAATACCAGGTTCCGCCAACTTTCTGCCATCCGGTCAGCATCTTTCCACTGCCGTTCATGTAATACCATTTACCGTTAACTTTTGTCCAGCCGGTAGCCATATGTCCGTCTGCCGGATTCAGATAATACCAGGAACCTCCCTGATACAGCCATCCGGTAGCCATTGCTCCGCTTCCAGTCAGGTAATACCATCCAGATGCACGGTGCAGCCATCCAGTCTGCATTGCTCCACTTCCGTTTAAGAAGTACCATGTACCATTCAGGTTGATCCATCCGGTAGCCATTGCTCCGCTTTCGGTCATGTAATACCAGTTTCCACGGTCATTCAGCCATCCAGTCTGCATTGCTCCGCTTCCACTCATGTAGTACCAAGCGCCGCCAACTTTCTGCCATCCGGTCTGCATCCATCCGGCATTGTCAAACAGATACCACTGTCCATTGATGCATTCCCATCCGTTTCTGGTGTATCCGCCATCGTTGTGACGATACCACCAACGGCTTCCGGACTGGATCCACTGACCAGACATCTTGATGGTGAAGGATCTCTGCAGGCTGCCATTGTAATTTCCTTTACCGGAAATGGTGACAGTTGCGGTTCCAGGATTTACATTGTTGCTGTAAGATACCGTATAATCGCTGTTTGCACGTAAGGTTTTTCCGGATACACTGACACTTACATTCTGTCCGTGGGCAGATCCTGTATATGTCTTATCTGTAATACCGGATACGCTTGCACCGTTGATGGAAACTTTTGCGATCTGGAATGTTTTGTCCACAGTTCCGGCATAATTTCCTTTACCGGTGATCGTAACAGTAGCTGTTCCGGCATTGGTGTTGTTTTTGTAAGATACAGAATAATCCGTTCCCTCTTTCAGGGTAGTTCCGTTTGCTTTTACTGTGATCTTCTGTGTCTGTGCGGATCCATTATAGGTTTTGTTGCTGATACCAGAAATGGTCGCATCTTTGATCTCTACATGTTTGATCGTGAACATTTTTACGATCATGCCATGCTGTTCGCCCTCTGCACGAATCGCAACGGAAGCGGTTCCTACTTTCACATTGTCGTAATAACCAACCTGGTAATCTTTTCCCTCAACCAGAGTTTTTCCTTCCAGTTTTACGGTTACTTTCGGGCGTTTTTCTGTTCCATCATAGGTATAGGTTTCCTGGGAAAGAGGGACTTCTGCCTTGTCCAGTCCTGGTTTTACGACAGTTACTTCACAGCTTGCTTTTACGCCATCCAGTTCTGCAGTAATGGTTGCAGTACCATAGGAAACACCGGTCATGTTACCAGCTTTATCTACTTTTACTACATCCGGATTAGAGGATGTCCATTTCATTTTTGTCAGATCTGCAGTGGTATTAATCGGGTTTGCTCTTGGACGAAGATGTTCTTTTGCTCCCAGTTCCAGATTGTATTTGTCTGCCATTTCGATTGCTTCCAAAGGAATGGAAACGGTCACTTTGCAGGTTTCTGTGAATTTACCAACGGTTGCGGAAATAGTAGCTTCTCCTGCACCAACAGCAGTTACTTTACCATTTTTATCGACAGTTGCTACATTCGTATTGGAAGATTTCCAGGTAACAGTCTTGTCGTCTGTAGTATATACCGGATTTACTTTTACATTCAGATCCACAGTTTCGCCTTTTTTCAGGTCTGCAGATGTCTTATCCAGCTGGATGCTTTCCAGTGGTGCTAAGACACGGACTTCACATTTAGCTGTCTTGCCCTGGATCTTTGCGGTAATGGTTGAACTTCCAATGCCAACAGCTGTCACTACGCCGTCTTTGGATACCTTGACGATCTTTTCATCGGATGATTCCCAGGTAAGGCCTGTGGTTGTTTCAGAATCTACCGGGTCAAAGGTCAGTTTCAGTTTCTGTGGTTCGCTCTTGAGTGTCAGGGTCAGTTCTGTTTTATCCAGTGTGATCGATTTGACAGATACTTTAGACACATGGAGTGTATAGGAAGCTAACACTTTACCGGATTCTTTGCTGGATACAGAGATCTCGCAGTCACCCTCTGCTACACCTTTGACTGTTCCATTTCCTGCATCTACGGTACAGATCTTTCCATTGGAAGATGTATACACAAGATCATCATTTGCATAGTTCGGTGTCAGTTTGGATGCGATATGCTGTACCTCTTCTCCCACGGAGATTTCCTCTTTGTCACTGACATCGGTAAATGCTGCACTTTCATAAGCAACTTTCTTTACGCCGATGTTTGGTGTTGTTCCATAAGCTACTTTATCATATGCTTTCAGTTCGTTTACACGGTCTTCGTTCGCACAGTAGATATTGGAACCTTTTGGAAGATTCACAAACACATAAGAGGATTTTGTTCCAAAAGTGATCGCATTTTTATCCAGCAGATAGATATCCATTGCATTGGAAGGATCCTGGACCATTCCGGCCTTCAGTTCTACATTATTTCCGACATACAGAGTTTTCAGATTTTTACATCCGTTGAATGCCAGCGCAGTTACAGAATATCCATCTGGAATATAATAGGATGTATCTTCCTTTGCTGCTGGGTAGCGGATCAATTCACGCCCGCTGAACAGAACACCGTCTACGGATCTCTGGTAGCTGGAGTTGATAACGTCAAAAGATTTAATACTTGGACATCTTACAATAAAATCAACGAAAGCTCCCTTGATATTTCCATCCAGAGTTACTTTTTCCAGATTTTTACAGTCGGAGATAAATCCCATTCCAGGAGTAAAAGAACCTTTGATATTCAGTTCTTTCAGATTATCACAGTTATAAAACTGTCCATTTTTAACCGTTGTAATACCAGATCCCATATTGAATACTTCCGTTCCTGGCATATACCCTGTTGCGGAATCTTCCAAAGTTGTTACATTATCACCCAGAGTTACTACTTTACATGTGTTACTCTGAATGGATCTGGATCCGATGGTAGTTACAGAATCAGGGGTTGTATAAGATTCCATCGGATAATTCGGGATCATTGCTTCCAGTCTTGTCATATCACTGGAATATACACAACCATCTTTGACAACCAGATTAGCTGCTGGATCCTCGATTGTTACGTTCTCAACATTCTTGCAGCCACCCATAAAAGCTTTCCCGATCTGAGTGACTCCCTTTTTGAAAGTAAACGATTGAATCGTCCAATCGTCCATGAAAGCCATTTCATCAATAGATACAACCTGATAAGTCACGCCATCATGTTCTACGGTAGGATTGATTACTACATCACAGTAATTGTCCCAGTATTCTGCAATGTCATGTTCTGTAACTGTTACCTGTTTATCACCAGTTACTTTGTATACCAGATAATTCTCTTCGAAAGTACTATTAATAGGAAGAGATTCCCCAGCTGCTGCCTGAACAGCGTCCTGATTTTCCTGTTCTGCTGCCTGAACAGCGACTTGATTTTCCTGTTCTGCTGCCTGTGCAACCGTATTATCTGCTTCTTCCGTATAAGATTCTTCCTGTCCATTTGCAGATTCATCGGTAGGAGTTTCAGTATCCTCTGATGCGTTCTTATTTTCATCTGCCGGAGTTTCCTCATTTTCTGTTACGTCTGGAGCAGTTTCTGTGGTTTCTTCTACAACTGTTGCTTCATCTGCTGGGGCATCCTGTGTGACTTCTGATGTGACTGCCACATTACTGATATCTGCTGCCAGTGCCGGTGTTACGTTTGCGATTGTTAATGTAGAGGACAGTAACAATGCCATTACCTGTTGTTTCTTCATATTTCTTCTCTCCTTTGTTTGATTGGTTTTTTCTTGTTCTGCTTATAGTATGTAGAATAATGGAAAAAACGGTATTTTTTCGGACAGGCTATTTTTCCGAAATACATAATCTGATTATAAGCCAAAAGATTACGGAAAACAATGGAAAATATTAAGAGAGATGCAAAAATGTAATGAAAAGGACCTGCATGTGAACTACTCGGTCATTGAATGGCCGAGCATCTACAAACAGGAAGATCTCCGGCTATCATCAACCGATCCGCTGCA
>UMKB01029494.1_pt1 | contig 18460 bp, 9 predicted proteins | sample 1966171 | NCBI WGS metagenome assembly UMKB01 (sample SAMEA4836164, study PRJEB28245) | human gut metagenome | biome: gut microbiome; material: fecal sample | place: Denmark | collected 2008 | reverse complement strand
AGGGAAATCGGGATAGAGTTGGAATGGCTCGCCCTTGAGATAGTGGACGGCAGCATCGCAAATCTCATTGAAATTATGTGGCAAAACCTTACTGCTCAATCCCACGGCAATACCCTCGGCACCTTGTGCCAGGAGCAACGGGAATTTGGCAGGGAGCGTGATAGGCTCCTTGTTTCTGCCATCATAAGAGAGTTGCCAGTCGGTAGTTTTAGGATTGAAAACCACGTCGAGAGCAAACTTAGAGAGACGTGCCTCGATATATCGGGGAGCCGCAGCACGGTCGCCCGTAAGAATGTTTCCCCAGTTACCCTGCGTATCGATGAGCAGGTCTTTCTGTCCCATCTGTACCAAAGCATCTCCGATAGACGCATCGCCATGAGGGTGAAACTGCATGGTATGTCCCACGATATTGGCAACCTTGTTGTATCTTCCGTCGTCCATGCGCTTCATAGAGTGGAGGATGCGTCGCTGTACCGGTTTCAAACCATCCTCAATATGAGGAACGGCACGTTCGAGGATAACATACGATGCATAGTCGAGGAACCAGTTCTGATACATTCCGCTGAGGTGATGTACAGCAGAAGCATCGAATCGGTTCACCGGCTTATAATCGGAATGTTTCTCGGTCGAAATCTCCTCGTTGGCATCTTCCGCAGCATCCTGTTCAGATTCTGCAGAAGAATTTTCCAAATTTGGTGATTTTTCCTCTTCAAGACCGTTTTTATCTTTAATTTCGTCGCTCATATATAGCTTTTAATACTTATTTTATTAATTTATGGCAAAAATACAACATTTTTTCGAGAAAAAAGAGTATCTTTGCCGAAAATTTGAAAAAAATAAGATTTAATCATGGCACAGGAAGATGTTTTTAAGAAAATTGTAAGCCATTGTAAGGAATATGGCTTCGTGTTCCCAAGTAGTGAAATTTATGATGGCTTGGCTGCCGTTTATGACTATGGTCAGAATGGTGTTGAGCTCAAAAACAATATCAAGCAGTACTGGTGGCAGAGTATGGTGTTGTTGCACGAGAACATTGTTGGTCTCGATGCAGCTATCTTCATGCACCCTACAGTATGGAAGGCATCTGGACACGTAGATGCTTTCAACGACCCGTTGATTGATAACCGCGATTCAAAGAAGCGTTATCGTGCCGATGTGCTCATCGAGGATCACATGGCTAAGTATGAGGAGAAGATTGCCAAGGAGATTGCCAAGGCTCAGAAGCGCTTCGGCGATAGCTTTGATGAGGCTCAGTTCCGTGCAACTAATCCTCGCGTTCTGGAGAACCAGAAGAAGTTTGATGACCTCCATGCCCGCTATACTGAGGCTATGCAGGGTCCTAACCTGGAGATGCTGAAGCAGATTATCGAGGATGAGGGTATTGTTTGTCCTATCAGCGGTACCAAGAACTGGACTGATGTCCGTCAGTTCAATCTTATGTTCTCTACCCAGATGGGTGCGGCAAGCGATGCTACAAGCAAGGTATATCTCCGTCCTGAGACTGCTCAGGGTATCTTCGTAGATTACCTGAGTGTTCAGAAGACCGGCCGTATGAAGTTGCCATTCGGTATCTGCCAGATTGGTAAGGCTTTCCGTAACGAGGTTGTTGCCCGTCAGTTCGTATTCCGTATGCGTGAGTTCGAGCAGATGGAGATGCAGTTCTTCTGCCAGCCTGGTACTGAGATGAAGTGGTTTGAGTATTGGAAGAAGGTTCGTCTGGCTTGGCACGAGGCTCTCGGTATGGGTAATGAGAACTACCGTTACCACGATCACGAGAAGCTGGCTCACTATGCCAATGCTGCTACCGACATCGAGTTTAAGATGCCATTCGGTTTCAAGGAGGTTGAGGGTATCCACAGCCGTACCAATTTCGACCTTTCTCAGCACGAGAAGTACAGCGGCCGTTCTATCAAGTACTTCGATCCAGAGAAGAACGAGAGCTATGTACCTTACGATGTAGAGACATCTATCGGTGTTGACCGTATGTTCCTCAGCGTAATGTGCCACTCTTACTGCGAGGAGAAGCTGGAGAATGGCGAGACACGTGTTGTCTTGCGTTTGCCAGAGGCTTTGGCACCTGTTAAGTGTGCTGTGTTCCCATTGGATAAGAAGTATGGTTTGCCAGAGTTGGCTCACGAAATCGTTGACGAACTGAAGTTCCACTTCAATACTCACTATGGCGATCCTAAGGATTCTATCGGTAAGCGTTATCGCCGTCAGGATGCTATCGGTACTCCATTCTGTATCACCGTAGACCACGAGACTCCAAACGATCATAAGGTAACTCTGCGTTATCGTGATACCATGGAGCAGGAGCGCGTAGCTATCTCAGATCTTCGCAGCATCATCGAGGAGCGCGTAAGCATCACTAGCGTATTGAAGAAGCTTGGCAAGGAAATCAAGAACTTCTAATTAATCAAATACATTTAGATGAATCTTAAGAGTTTGAAATATTTCTTCTTCCTCATGATGGCAGTGATCACGCTGTCATCATGTAGCGAAGATGATGATAATGTCTCGGAATATGCCAACTGGCAGGAGCGTAACGAGCAGGCTTTTGCCGATACATTGGCTTATGCCAGAAAGATGGGTGAAGCTAACGGCTGGTACGTTTATAAGAACTGGACGTTCGAAAACCAGACTCCGAACAAAGATCAGAATGGTAATTTAGCGACCCTTACTTATAAGGATTGCGATAATATCATCGTTCATGTTCTGAAGAAGGGAGAGGGTACAACTTCTCCTATCCTTACCGATTCGGTACAGGTGAGCTATCGTGGCCGTTTCATTCCTACTGATAATTATAAGGAAGGTTACGTCTTCGACCAGAGTTTTACGGGTACTTTTGATGCTGCTACAGCTAATCCTATCCGTAGTGTGGTCGGTGGATTTATCGATGGCTTTACCACCGCATTGCTCAAGATGCATCCGGGCGACCGTTGGCAGGTGTTCATTCCATACCAGCTGGCTTATGGAGCAAGCGGTAATTCTTCAATCCAAGGCTATTCAATGCTCCGTTTTGAGATGGTGCTCAAGAGTTATAAGAGAGCTTCTGGCACGAAGTGGATTACTGAATAAGAATAAAGATTAAGAGAAAAAGTATGTGCATATGTTTGAAATGATATATGCACATATTTTTTTGTATGAGCGATATACGAGAAATTAATTTATGCTTTATAGCAAGAAGACAGATTATTTGATGGAGTCGATTCGCCTGGGTAGGGAGATGGATCGGCGCGAGAAACTCAATCTTATTGTAGGGTTGAGTATACCTTCTATGCTGGCTCAGATTTCTACGGTGATGATGTTCTTCATCGATGCTTCTATGGTGGGTCATCTGGGAGCAGAGGCTTCTGCCAGTATCGGATTGATTGAGTCAACTACCTGGCTTATAGGTAGCTTGCTCAGTGCAGCTGCTACTGGCTTTTCTGTACAGGTAGCTCATTTTATCGGAGCCAATGATTTTGCAAATGCCCGTCAGGTGTTTCGTCATGCGCTGATTTGCGGTGTGGCGTTCAGCATTTTTGTTTCTCTTCTCTGTGTCGGCATTCATGCTTATCTGCCTTATTGGCTGGGTGGAGGTGCTGATATAGCCACCAATTCCTCTCGCTATTTTCTGATATACGGTCTGGTACTTCCATTCGTTTTCCTTTATCATATATCCGAGATGATGCTGAAATCTGCGGGCAATATGCATACGCCTAGTGTGATGGCTGTATTGATCTGCATCTGCGATGTGGTGTTCAATTACCTGTTTATCTATATCCTGAAGTTGGGTGTTGTGGGGGCTGCCTTAGGAACGGCGATGGCTTATGTCTGCATCTCTCTGCCTAATCTTTATCTTGCTGGTTTCAAGAATAAGATACTGAATCTCCGTCAGGACCATGTCCGTTTCCGTTGGGTCAGGTCGTATGTTCATAATGCCTGTAAAATCAGCATTCCGATAGCCATACAGAACATATTGATGAGCGGGGCACAGATAGTGAGTACCATGATTGTGGCACCTCTTGGCAATATAGCCATTGCTTCCCATTCTTTTGCTATTACGGCAGAGAGTCTTTGCTATATGCCGGGCTATGGTATTGGTGATGCGGCTACTACTCTGGTGGGACAGACGCATGGAGCAGGGCGAGTAGGTTTGTGCAAGAATTTTGCTTATATGACAGTAGGACTGGGAATGGCTGTGATGGCTGTGATGGGAGTGGTGATGTATGTCTTTGCTCCTGAGATGATTGGCGTTCTTTCTCCGGTAGAAAGCATCCGTGAGATGGGTACCATCTGTTTGCGCATCGAGGCTTTTGCTGAACCATTCTTTGCAGCTAGCATCGTGACCTATTGTGTTTGTGTAGGAGCGGGCGATACCAGGAAACCGGCGATGATCAATCTCGGTACCATGTGGCTGGTGCGCCTCACTCTGGCTTATGCTCTTTCCAAGAGCTATGGCTTGGAGGGAGTATGGATAGCGATGGCTATCGAACTCACATTCAGGGGAATCCTCTTCCTTATCCGCCTCTTCAGAGGTTCATGGATGAAGAGTTTTCATGTAGGTTAGGATTGTTTTTCTGCCTCCAATGTTAGTTTTAGGTTAAGATTTGCATACATCGCGAAGATATTCTCTAAAATGTTTGCAAATCTTTTTTATTTTTCTTAATTTTGCATCGCAGACAGTAACCATGTCACTGGTTTTGTCGTTATATATAGGTGAACTTGTTAAGTAGCATGATATATATAATAAGGTATAAAGCAAGAATGATATAGAAAACAATAAATACATAAATAATTAAAATCAGATGAAACTAAGAAAGATTTTTGCAGCAGTTGTGCTGTTCCTTTCTGCAGGTACAGCGATGGCACAGCAGATGCCAGCTATTCCGGTAGACAAGAATGTGAAGATAGGTCGTCTTGATAATGGATTGACTTACTACATTCGTCACAACAGTTATCCTGAGAATGTGGCCAGTTTCTACATCGCTCAGAAAGTGGGTTCTATCAATGAGAATGATGACCAGCGCGGTTTGGCTCACCTCTTGGAGCACCTTGCCTTCAATGGTACCGACCATTTCAAGGGCAACTCTCTGCAGGACTATCTGCAGAGCATCGGTGTACAGTATGGCCGTAATCTCAACGCCTATACAGCAGTAGAGAAGACTGTTTATTACTTCACAGATGTTCCTACTACCCGTACTACAGCCGTAGACTCCTGTATGCTTATCCTCAAGGACTGGAGTAATGGTATCAGTCTTACTGAAGATGCTATCGAGAGCGAGCGTGATGTGGTGCACAATGAGTACCGTATGCGCATTGTAGGTCAGCAGCGCATGATAGAGCGTTCACTTCCTAAGCTCTATCAGGGCGAAAAGTATGGCTACCGTTTCCCTATCGGTTTGATGAGCGTTATCGATGGCTGTAAGCCAGAAACTCTCCGTGCTTACTACCGCAAATGGTATCGCCCAGACAATCAGGCTATTATCATCGTGGGTGATGTAGATGTAAATCATATCGAAGCTAAGATTAAGGAACTCTTCTCAGGTATCAAGGTACCTAAGAATGCCGCTAAGATAGAGAAGGTAGAAGTATCTGATAATGATTCAGCCATCTATGTTATCGACAAGGATAAGGAGCAGCAGGTTGATCTCTTCCAGATTTATATGAAGCACAATGCTGTGCCAGATTCTCTGAAGGGCAATATGAGCTATCTCCTTAAGGGATACATGGATAACGTGATTTCTTCTATGATTGCTGCCCGTTATGCAGAGAAGGCATTGGAGCCAGATTGTCCATATCTCCAGGCAAATGCCGGTGATGGTTCATACCTGATTTCAAGCACAAAGGATGCTTTCACCCTTACCGGTGTAGCTAAGCCAGGAAAGATTAAGGAGGCTTATGCTGCTGTTCTCCGCGAGGCACAGCGTATGCACGAGTTTGGTTTCACAGCTACAGAGTATCAGCGTGCCAAGGATGAATTCATGAGCCAGGTTGACAAGGCTCTTGCCAACAAGGATAAGATGAAGAACGAGCAGTTTACCACCCAATATGTGGATAACTTCATTTCTAACGAGCCTATTCCGTCAGTAGAAGAGGAGAGCCAGATCTGGAAGATGGTAGTTCCAAACTTGCCTCTTGAGGTTATCAACAGCTATGCCAAGCAGTTGGTTTGCCAGAGCGATACCAACCTTGTATCATTGGTAATGATGCGCGAGCAGGCTGGTGCCGTTTATCCTACCGAGCAGGAACTCTCTGCCATCGTAAAGCAGGTACGTGCTGAAAAGCTCGAGGCTTATGTGGATAATGTTAAGCAGGAACCTCTCATCGCTCAGACTCCTAAGGCTGGTAAGATTAAGAAGACTGTCGAGAACAAGAAGTTGGGCTTCAAGGAGTTGACTCTTTCTAATGGCGCTAAGGTGGTATTGAAGAAGACCGATTTCAAGGACAATGAGATTACTTTCGCAGCTTCAGCCAATGTAGGCTATTCTACTTTCGGCAAGGAAGACTTCCTGAATGCTACATTTGCAGCAGATGTGCTCGATGCTAGTGGTCTTGGCGATTTCTCAAGCAATGAGCTTGATAAGGCTTTGGCTGGTAAGCAGGCTGGCGTTTCGTTCAGCTTGAGTCCTTTTAATCATGGTTTGAAGGGTAATTCTACTCCTAAGGACATCGAAACCCTGATGCAGCTCATCTATCTCAAGATGACCGCAGTAAGCAAGGACCAGAAGAGCTTCGACAATATGAAGAGTATGATGGCTACTGTTCTTGCCAACAAGAGCAACAACCCAAGCCTCGTATATCAGGATTCAGTTCAGAGCACTCTCTATTTGGGTAGCAAACTTGCCCGTGTGCCAGAGGCAAGCGATATAAAGGATATCAACTACGACCGTATCCTGGAGATTGGTAAGCAGTTCTACGGCAATGCCAAGGACTTCACCTTCTATTTCGTAGGTAACTATGATGAGAAGACTCTCCTCCCACTCATCGAGCAGTATATCGCCAGTCTGCCAAACAATGGCTTCAAACTTAAGAACAAGCAGATTCCTTATGCTAATGGTAAGGTAAGCAATGTCTTTACCAAGGCAATGGAGAATCCACAGAACCAGGCAACAGAGATCTGGTATACCAAGGCTCCATTCACCTTGCAGTATATGGTTCTTGCTGATGTTTCAGCCCGCCTTTTGGAGATGAAGTATTTGCGTACTATCCGTGAGGAACTCAGCGCTGCTTATCATGCAGGAGCAAACTATGGTTTGCTTCGCGATTATGATAACAAGGCTGCCATCTCTATTTCTGCCGTGGCTCAGCTGAACCCAGAGAAGTCGGATATCGCTATTCCTTACTTCTTCAAGGGTATGGAAGAGACCGTGGCTCAGCCAAATGCAGAAGACCTTCAGAAGGTGAAGGAGATCCTCCTGAAGCAGGCTGCTGTTAGCGAAAAAACCAATGGTTATTGGCTTGGTGCGTTGAGCACATACGAGCGTATGGGTGTTGATACTCATAGCGATTACAAGGAGATGGTGAAGAATCTGAAGGCATCTGAGATTTCAGACTTCCTGAAGAATGTCATCTTGAAGAGTGGTAATCATTTCGAGATTATCATGAAGGCAGTGAAGAACGAGAAGTAAATCTCGGACTTGATATAATAAACTTGAATAATAAACGAAAAAATCCCGTTGTACAAGCCAGATGGCTGACAACGGGATTTTTACGTTTTTTTTCTTTTCCCAAAATTTTTGAAACTCATCATTTAAGAGTCGTTTCGAAAAATCTCTCTTTAAAAAGAAAGGATGCGTCCTTATTATATATGTATAAGAGCATCATCTTTCCTCCTTTACGTCATGTTTCTGAAGAGTATTAACCTCTTCTCTTTGCCTTAGAGGCAAGAGCCTCGCGGCGATCCTGAAGAATCTGTTGGCATCTATCGATAGCCTGATTCTGATTTTCTGAATTTACCTTAATTAAATCATTCATAACCTATTGATATTTGTTAACCGCTTGCAAAGATAGGGGTTTCTACCTATTTCTAGGTATAAAATGCATGAAAATACGTGTTTTATTCGTTATTTTTTGATGTATGTCAAAAAAAAGTGCAAACGATTGAACAGTTTCCCCTCCTTTAGACCGATAATTATCATTTCCTGAACGATATTTTCATAGTCTTTTAAACGAATTGTCATAGTATTCGTCTATAATAGCGTAGAAAGAGCAGAAATGCTGAGTTTTTAGGGAGATTCATACCGCGAAATAGGGATTTTTCTTATCGTATTTCCGATTTTTTTTGCGAACTTTGCACCCGAAAGAACAATAGGAAGTATTGGGTATATATAAATAAGAGTGATAAAATAAATATATAGAAAGCAATGAAAAAGGTATTTCTTTTGGCTGCCCTCGTGCTCGCATGCACAGCTGGCAGCAACGCAAGCGCTATGAACGAGGCAGCGCTCAATGCCTCAATGTCTGAGATGATGCCGGTTAAGAAAACGGCTAAGAAGACAACAAAGAAGACTTCTAAGAAGACTACGACCAAGAAGACTTCTACAAAGAAAACAACTTCAGCAGCATCTAGCACTACAGCAGCGACAACAACAACTGCTGCAGCAACAACCAGCAATTCCGCCACTTCTACCAGTACAACCAGCAATGCAGGTTCTGCCATAGCTGGTATCTTGGGTGCTGTACTGGGCGGAAACTCTAACAGCAGCAGTTCTGCAGGTAGCAGTATTATCAATGGCATTCTGAATAATGTAATCGGTTCAGGTACCTTCAGTAAGCAGGATCTCTGTGCCCATACCTGGAAGTACAGCAAGCCGGGATGCGCCTTTACCTCTGAGAATCTCCTGGCACAGGCTGGCGGTGAGATTGCTGCCAACAAGGTAGAGGAGAAGTTGAGTGAGTATTACAGCAAGTTTGGCTTCAGTAGTTCAAACACCTATTTCACCTTCAAAACTGATGGAACTTTCGCTGCCAAGATAGATGGCAAGTCATGGCAGGGCAATTATACTTTTGATGAGAAGACTCACGCCATTCAGATGAAGGGATTAATCTTGAGTATGTCGGGTTATGCTACGAAGACTGCCAATGGCATCAGCCTGCTCTTCGACCAGAAGAAGTTGCTCAACCTCATCAAGACCATCGGTTCCCTCAAGGGTAATTCTACGCTCAGCGCTCTCGGTACTATCGCCAATAATTACGATGGTATGCGTGTAGGTTTCGAGATGACTAAGTAATCCTGAAGGATAGAATCCATTACTGAGCCTTCTGTTGGAGTGGGCTCAGTAGATGATAATCGCCCTGTAAGAAGTAAAGCATCTTTCAAGCTATGCTTTGCTCTTTGCAGGGCGATTTTTCTTGTTTATTTCACGCTCAGTTTCATTGTCTTTACATCCTTGCTGTTGGTTCCTATCATAATCTGGAAGTCGCCAGGTTCTATCACGTGCTTCAGATCTGCGTTGTAGAACTTGAGCATATCTGGGGTGATATCAAAGCTTACCTCCTTGCTCTCACCTGCTGCCAGATGGATGCGCTGGAAACCTTTCAGTTCCTTTACAGGACGGGAGATGCTGGCTACCATGTCACGGATGTAGAGCTGCACAATCTCGTCGGCATCGCGGGAGCCATTGTTCTTAACGGTGACGCTAGCTGTAATCTTCTTGCCATCCTGCCATTCGGTAGCCTCCTCATTGCTGATGCCGGCCTCCTGGCTGCTCAGGCGGAAGTTGCTGTATGAAAAGTAGGTATAGCTCAAACCGTAACCGAAAGGATAGAGCGGACCATTGCTTACATCCAGACAGTTGCTGGCAAACTTGGCAAACTTCTCATTATCGTCTGCTACAGGGCGGCCGGTGTTCTGATGGTTGTAGTAGAGAGGCTCCTGACCGGTAGTCTTAGGCATCGAAGTGGTGAGCTTACCCGATGGCGATTTGTCGCCAAAGATGACATCGCAGAGTGCATCGCCCATCTCTGAACCTCCAAACCATACATTCATGATGGCTGGTACATGGGCTTTCTCCCAAGTAAGAACCGTAGGACGGCCTGCAAAGTTGAGGAGCACTACAGGCTTGCCCGTCTTCAGAAGTTCGGCAAGCAGTTCGCGCTGTACGTCCGGCATCTCCAGGTTGGTACGGCTACCGCATTCGCCGCTCATCTCGGCACTTTCGCCCATAGCACATACTATCACATCCGCCTCTTTCGCAATCTTCAGCGCTTCAGCCTTCATTTCAGCCTCGTTGCCCCAGTTGATTGGTTTACCGGATTCGCCGTTTTTCTGCAGTTCCTGATTGCGCCAGATATTGCTTCCCTGGGCATATAATAAGGTGGCTTTTCCGGCAAGTGCATGCTCCATTGCCTCCTTAATGGTGGTATATTTCGATGGTACCTGTGCCACGCTCCATGTACCGGCTATGTTGTTTCGGGTGTCGGCAAGCGGACCTATCAGGGCTATCTTTCCTTCCTTCTTCAGTGGCAGGATATTGCCTTCGTTCTTCAGGAGCACGAAGGTCTCTGCTGCTACATCGCGGGCTGCCTGACGGTTCTCAGCGGTATAAATCTCGCTCTTGCTGCGCTTGGTATTGCAGTAGCGGTAAGGGTCGCTGAACAGACCCAGTTTATATTTCGCTTCCAGAATGCGGCGGCAGGCGATGTTCACATCCTCCTCGCTCACCTTTCCTTCTGCTATGCTCTTAGCCAGATGCTTTACGAAGGCGTTGGAACACATATCCATGTCGGTACCCGCCTTCAGTGCCTGTTCTGAAGCCTCCTGGATGTCTTTTGCCGTTCCGTGCTGCAGAATCTCGGCGATAGAAGCGTAATCGGTAACCACGAAACCGTTGAATCCCCACTGCTTTCTCAAGACATCGGTCATCATCCATTTGTTGGCTGTAGCAGGTGTGTAGTCGATGAGATTGAATGAAGACATCACGCTGCCTACGCCAGCCTTCACCACTGCCTCGTAAGGTGGCAGATACTGGTTCATCATGCGCACGCGGCTCATATCTACCGTGTTATATTCCTTTCCGCTCTCAACGCCTCCGTACAGGGCAAAATGCTTCAGACAGGCCATGATGCGGTTGGCTCTCAGAATCTCTTCTGTGCGCATATCTACGCCCTGATAGCCCTGAGTCATCGCTGCTCCCATCACGCCGCTCAGATAAGGATCCTCGCCATTTCCTTCGCTTATTCGTCCCCAGCGGGCATCGAGTGCAATGTCTACCATAGGAGAGAATGTCCAGTTGATGCCGTCGGCACTGGCTTCCTTGGCCGATACTTCGCCTACCTTCTTCATCGCCTCGGTATCCCATGAGCAGGAGAGGGCGAGAGGGATAGGGAACATCGTTTCGTAACCATGAATTACGTCCATACCTACGAGCAGCGGGATGCCCAGACGGCTGTTCTTGATGGCGATTTCCTGCAGAGCCTTGATCTTGTCGAGCCCTTTGATGTTGAAAACTCCGCCCATGTTGCCCTGGGCGATATCGCCGCCTACCTGGGTGTCAAGTGCGCCTCCGGTGGTGATGTCGCCAGCTACCATCAGGTTCAGCTGACCAATCTTCTCCTGTAGCGTCATCTTCGCCATCAGTTGGTCGATATACTCCTTCATGGGTAGAATCTTGCCTTTCTTGGTTGTGGCAGTTACTTTTTTCTTAGGGGCTGCGGTATGGGCGAAAGCAGGTGCTGCCATAGAACCAGCCAAAAGAAATGTGAGTGATAAAAGTGCTGTTCTCATTGTTTATTATGTTAATTGTTATTTTTGATGCTTATCTTCTGCAAAGATAATAAAAAAGATGATACGATGCGCGATAGAAATGTTAAAATGTGGATGAATTTTTCTTTTTTAGATAAAAATATGTCTGATAATGAGATGGATAAGAAAAATGGAGGATATATAAAAAGTGGATGCGGCATAGGCGAAAAATGCGAAGAAATCTACATTTCTTCTATATTTGATTTGTCGTTTCCGATTTTTTTATTACTTTTGCACATGAAACCTCATGAAAATAAATCAATCTTAAACGGAATCAAGTTGATGTATCGCGTAAATGAATTATGGGGAAAGGCATTCTTCTTCCTGCTCTTTGTCTTGATGCCTCTTTCTCTTGCAGCAAAAACAACAGATAATATAGAGCAGCTTTTTCAGAGTCTGGACAACGCCATTGCCCATTCGGCTGATTATGTGAAGGTACGTGAAGCCCGAATTTGCGATTGGGAGCAGAAACTGAAGACCGCCAGGCGCCTAAGCAGTAAGTATGATGCCTGCTTTGCGCTCTTTGAGGAATACCGCTCCTACAAGAACGACATGGCGCTGAAATACATCAACCAGTGTATGGAACTTGCCTTCAGAATGGGCGATAAAAAGAAGGTGGGAAATGCCAAGGCGCTGCTTGCTTTCCAGGAATCTACCACGGGCGATTATGCCGAATCGTACGACCTGCTGAAGTCTGTCAATATCGCTGATCTTGATGCTGAGGGCAAACGCAACTACCTCTGGGCTTGCCAGCACCTGTATGGCGAGATGGCATATTATTCCAACGTTCCTTCCTTGAAGAAATATTATGCCGGAAAGCGTAATGCCTATCAGGCTGCAATAGACAGCACATTCAGCCATGATGATGACCTTTATCTGCAGATGCAGGAGGTGAGGGCACGCGATGCAGGCAATATGAAGAAGGCTTTGCGATTGAGCGATAAGCGGCTGGCGATGACGAAACCGGGCACCCATCAGTATGCCATTGTACAGTTTTATCGCGGCTTGACCTACAATCAGTTTGGCGATGAAGAGCAGTTTCTCAGCTGCCTCTTGCGTTCTGCTATCTGCGATGTCCAGTTGGCTGTGATGGACCAGGGTTCTCTCTGGGAAGTTGCCAATCTGCTCAACGCCGAACTGGGCGAGCAGAAGCGCTCTCACGAGTATATCAAGTTTGCCTGGAAGTCGGCTACCGTTTTCAATACGCCTATCCGCAGCCGCCAGATTATGCCTGTGCTCACGCAGATTGAGGAGGGATATCAGAAAGAACTTTCTTCGAGCAACCAGCATCTGCGGCTCATGGTAGCGTGTTCTGCCTTGCTTCTCTTTGTGGTTATGCTCTTGCTCTACTATGTCAACAAGCAGCGCAAGCGCATTGCTGCGGCCCATCATAAGCTGAAGGAAACCAACCATGCCTTGCAGTTGGCAAATGAGCGTCTTAACGAGATGAACCAGTCGCTCAATGAGATGAACCAGTCACTCAACGAGAGTAACAAGATGAAGGAAGTATATATTGGTCGATTCCTGCGCCTTTGTGCCATCTATGTCGACAAGATAGAGACCATGCGCAAGCGAGTAGTGAAACTGGTGAAGGCAAGAGAACTCAACAAGTTGTTGGAGCAGATGCAGGCTGGCGAGGCCTATATGGGCGAGCTGTATGAGTATTTCGATTCCGCCTTCCTGAAGCTCTTCCCTGACTTTGTTGAGGAGTTCAATGCCCTCTTGAAACCTGAAGAGCGTATCGTGCTCGAAGATGACAGCCGTCTTTCTACCACCCTCCGCATCTTTGCCCTTATCCGTCTGGGCATCGAGGACAGTTCTAAGATTGCCGAGTTCCTTCACTATTCTGTGAACACTATCTATAATTATCGCGCCAAAATCAAGAATAGTGCCATCTGTGACAGGGAAGAGTTCGAGCAGCGCGTGAAGCAGATTGGCATGAAATAAGCCTTTCAGGGCGTATGGCGAAAACTTGCGAAAATTCAGGAGTAAATGCTGCAGATACCCATGCACCCTGTTTTAGGGTGCATGGGTAGTCATTTGATAATCAAAATATTGATGTTTGTGTATCCCTGTTTCTGCGAACTTGGTGATGGATGATAGGCGATAGAAATCGCATAATAGTTTGACGCTGTGTTTTACAGCGTCAAGTGGGTTAATATTCTGATAATCAGGATATTGATATTTTTGGAAAATCCCCGTTCTTACGCAAGCTTGTCAATGGATGAAAAGCAGGGGAATACAATAAAAGTTTGTTACGGCGTTTCACCGTAACAAACTTTTATGCGTTATATTTATTTCTTCCCTCCGTTCAATTTCTCAGAATCGAATCATTCTTTTTAAAAGAGCTCGAAGGCTTTCTTGAGCTTCAGGTTATCGGCTGCATTACCAACAAGAGCCTCAAACTTTCCGGCTTCAGCCTTCCAGGATGAAGATGCCTCATCGTAGAAACTGAGGGCCTCTTTGCTGATGGTGATGCTGATATCCTTGCTCTCGCCTGGCTGGAGATAAACCTTCTGGAATCCCTTCAGCTCCTTCTGAGGGCGGTCTACCGATGCCTTGACGTCGTGGATATAGAGCTGAACCGTCTCGGCTCCGGCACGCTTACCTGTATTCTTTACGTTTACGGTAAAGGTGATTGTGCCGTCCTGCTTCATCTGCATCTTGTCGCTGCGCAGATTAGAGATGGCAAACTGGGTGTAGCTCAAGCCGTGACCGAATGCAAAGGTAGGCTTGATGCGCTCCTTATCGGTCCAGCGGTAACCTACATAGATGCCTTCCTTATATTCCTCATCAATGATGTTGCCCCTCGTGCTGGCTCCACCTTCCTGACGCCAGGTTCCCGGATAGGTATTGAGTGCATGAGCACCTGTTTCCTTCAGCGAGTTGACCCATGTAAACGGCAACTTTCCGCTAGGGTTGGCATCGCCTGTAAGGATGCTTGCCAGGGCTTCGCCGCTCTCCGAACCGATGAACCAGCCCTGTACGATGCCGGCAACCTTAGCCTTCCAAGGCATAGCTACCGCATTGCCCGAGATGTTGACATAAACGAAGTTTCTGTTTGCCTTAGCCAAAGCCTCGATCAGCTTATCCTGATGGTATGGCAACTCATAATGCTTGCGGTCGTGACCCTCACAGTCCTGGAAATCGCTCTTGTTCAGACCACCAAACATGATGACATAGTCGGCAGTCTTGGCTTTCTCTACGGCTTCGGCTATCAGTTCAGCCTCGCTGCGCTTGTCTTCCAGGTTCTGGCCGGTTGTAACGCCATTGTAGTTGCCCGTTACATCGCCCACATATCCGCGGGCATAATCTACCTCGATGCCGTCCTTGCCCAAGCGTGTCTTCAGACCATCGAGAGGCGAAATCTCGCGCTGTACCTTGAGCGAAGAAGAGCCTCCGCCTACGGTCATCATCTTGATGGCATTCTCGCCCACTACCAGCACGCGCTTAGCCTTCTGGGTGTTGATAGGGAGCACATTGTTCCTGTTCTGGAGCAATACGATGCCTTCCTCAGCAATCTGTCTGGCAGCTGCATAATGGCTATCTGAACAGAGGAAACCATGAGGGCGGTTCGGATTCATCGTGGTGCGATAGAAGAGGCGCAATACGCGGCGCACCTTGTCGTCCAGCTCCTTCTGGGTGAACTTTCCTTCCTGTATGGCCTTCATGTAAGGCATGGAGAGATAATAGTTGTCGTAGGCATTGGTAGCGCCCATCGTAAGACCATCTGTCCAGGTGCCGAACTCCATATCCAGCCCGTTCTTTACAGACTGCTCCAGGTCGTGGGCACCGCCCCAGTCGCTTACCACGACACCATCATACTTCCAGTCACCCTTCAGAATCTTGTTCAGGGTCCACTGGTTGTGGCAGTTGTGCTCATTCTTATATAGGTTGTAGGCTCCCATGATACCCCATGTTTTACCCTTCTCAACAGCCGCCTTGAAGGCAGGGAGATAGATTTCGTGGAGAGCACGGTCGCTGACAATTACGTTGACCTGATGGCGGTATTCCTCATCGTTGTTCAGGCAATAGTGCTTTACGCAGGCTGATACGCCCTTAGACTGCAATCCCTGAATATACGGCACTACCATGATGCTTGCCAGGAACGGATCTTCGCCCATATACTCGAAGTTGCGGCCGTTGAGAGGCGTGCGATAGATGTTGACGCCAGGACCCAGAATCATGTCCTTGCCGCGATACAGGGCTTCTTCGCCCAATGCTTCGCCATAGATGCGGCTCATCTGCGGATTCCATGATGCGGCAAGACAGGTGAGGGCAGGGAAGGCTACGCAGGAGTCGTTGGTCTGACCAGCCTGTTCCCACTCATCCCACAATACGTCAGGACGCACTCCGTGAGGTCCGTCATCCGTCCAGAAGTCAGGAAATCCCAAGCGTGGTACACCGGCTGATGAAAACTTGCTCTGAGCATGGATGATGCGTATCTTCTCTGCCAGCGTCATGCGGGAGATGGCATCATCGATGCGCTGCTCTACCGGCTTGGTCTGGTCGAGATAGACAGGCAATTGTCTGGTAGTCTGCTGTGCCTGAGATGGAGCGATGGCTGCAACCGACAGGACACATGATAAAATGAACTGTTTCATAAGTATGAATATTTATTATGGTTTGTTTATTTCTTGCAGTTGTTTGTTTTGCACACCGCCTCTCACGTTTTTTGTGCGTTTAGGCGTATATGCTCATTCATCTGCAAAATTACTAAATAAATAATGAAAAAATGGTGGGTGATAAGTGAAAAGTGGATGGGTGTAAAAAATATAACTTTTGTAAGTTGTTGATAATGAGAAGTATAATGAGCGATGTGCGTTATTGAAAAGTGGCAGAGTGTGAACACTGAAATATACTGATATAACGTTTCAGGGGTGTTCTAGCCTCATTTTCTCCATTTTACCCCATCCACTTTCGTATAGTTATTAAAAATAGATAAGTATCTGAAAACTAACAATATAAGTTGTTTGAAGCAAGTATTTTTCCCACTTATCTGTTGAAGGGGTTAGGAATTATCAAAAAATCATATTATATTTGCAAACGAAAACACGGCTTAACGCATTTTAGGAAATGCACTGCCGCACAGTCTTAAACATTATTATAATAGAGTGAACTAACAAACAGATATTTTTCTAAACTAATAATCGAATATGAAAACAAAAAGTCTATTGCTGGCGACTGCATTATTGATGTCGACGTCAGCGCTCGCACAGAAAAACACCTTCAAGGGTGTCGTGTTGGATGACCTGGGTGAACCCGTTATCGGAGCCACCGTACAGGTTAAAGGCGTCAAGGGTGCCGGTGCAATTACCGACCTTGATGGTAACTTTGTCATCGATGCAGATGCTAACCAGACCTTGGTTATCACCTACATTGGCTACAAGGATGCAGAGATTCGTCCTTCAGCCAACATGAAGATTACTCTTAAACAAGACGACAAGGCTTTGGACGAAGTGGTTGTTGTAGGTTACGGTGTTCAGAAGAAGAGCGTGGTAACAGCTGCCATCGCCAAAGTGAGCACCGAAGATTTGGCTGGCAAGAGCCCAGTGCGTGTTGATAACGCATTGAAGGGTCTGGCAGCCGGTGTCAACGTAACCTCTTCATCGGGTCAGCCTGGCGCATCTCCTAAAGTTCGTATTCGCGGTACAGGTACTATCAACAATTCAGATCCTCTCTATATCGTGGACGGTATGCCTATCGAGGGTGGTTTGGATTACTTGAACCCAAGCGACATTGAGAGTATAGAGGTGTTGAAGGATGCCGCATCAGGTGCTATCTATGGAGCCCGTGCTGCCAATGGTGTAGTACTTGTTACCACCAAGAAGGGTAAGATGGGCAAGGCACAGATCAACTACAATTTCTCTTACGGCTGGCAGAGCGCATGGAAGAAGCGCAATGTAACCAGCGCTACCGATTATGCAATCCTTCAGAATGAGCGTGCCTTAAACGGCGGTCAGGCTCCTATCTATGCCGATCCTTACAACCTGACCGACAGCAACGGAAAACCTATCAAGGGCTTTGGTACCGATTGGCAGGACCTGGTATTCAATGACAATGCGCCAGTGCAGAATCATGAGGTATCTATCAGTGGTGCATCAGAAAAAATCAACTACTATCTCTCTATGGGCTATTATAAGCAGGAGGGTATCGTAGGCGGTAACTACGGACAGAGCAACTATGAGCGCCTCTCCCTCCGCTCTAACAATATATATAATGTGATGGATGCATCGAAGGAGCGCAACTTCCTCAACAAGCTCGATGTAAACGTCAATATGGCCTATACACGTGTCAAGAGTACTGGTATCGATGCCAACTCTATCTATGGTTCTATCCTCGGCAGTTCGCTCTATCTGGCGCCTACATTGGCTCCTACGGTGACAGACCCGGCAATGGTTAAGAAGTATTATGATACCTATGAGGATCCTAATACATACGATGCAGAAGGAAATATTACCGGCAAGCGCAATGCCTATGAATTGCTGCGTGATGCCAATGGCAATTATTATACAATCCCTGGTATGGGAGGTACCTATCAGGAGATGAACAACCCACTGGCCATGTTGAGCATTCCTGCTGCCAAGAACTGGTCGCACAAGTTTGTGCCTAAGTTCTCTATCGACCTGCAATTGTGGGATAATCTGAAGTATCACTTCACTTACAGTGCCGACCTCAGCTTCTGGGGAACAGACAGTTATGTGGCTTCCAAATACTATCTCTCTGGCAATA
>UMKB01046514.1_pt1 | contig 18525 bp, 10 predicted proteins | sample 1966171 | NCBI WGS metagenome assembly UMKB01 (sample SAMEA4836164, study PRJEB28245) | human gut metagenome | biome: gut microbiome; material: fecal sample | place: Denmark | collected 2008 | reverse complement strand
ACTAGCCATAGTTTCGAAGGTCGCGACCAGCATGCCTTTGATATGGCTCTCCGAAGACAGGAATTTGACCAGAAGTGGGGCTTTCAAGGATGGTTAGGTCATAAGTATGAAAAAGGGGCTACAGAGTTTCGCCTTTGGTCACCTATAGCTCGTCGTGTGCAGCTCTTGCTTTTTAAAAAGGGCAGTAAAAACCCTAAGATCATTAAGATGAGCCGAGGAACCAGTATCAATAAGGACCGTCATGAGATGAATACTCACGGTGTTTGGAGTGCCACTGTCAAAAAGGACTTAGATGGGGTAGCCTACCAATTTCGTGTGTATCATGAGGAAAGCTTCTATCAGGATACGAGAGACCCTTACAGTATCGCTCTTAGCTTAGATAATAAAAAAAGTTTGGTGGTCAATCCACAGAGACTTGTCCCAAGAGGGTATGAAAAGGTTACTAAGCAAAAAGCGAGCTGGCGTAAGGCAAATGCTTGCTCATCCGTTATCTGTGAGATGCACCTCCGTGACTTCTCAATTTCAGAGACATCTGGTGTTAAGCAGTCCTATAGAGGAACCTATCTAGGTGCCTGTCAGAAAGGGACTAAAAATGCCCATGGAGATGTGACTGGCTTTGATTACCTCAAACGTATGGGCTACAACTATGTCCAACTGCAACCGGTCTTTGATCACCATAAAACCTATGATAAAGATGGTAAGTTGCTCTACAACTGGGGCTATGATCCTGAGAATTACAATGTTCCAGACCGTCAGTTTGCTGCTGATCAAAAGAATCCCGTGGCACCAATTTTAGAGCTTAAGAAAATGATTCAGGCCTACCATGAGGCAGGAATTGGGGTCATCCTGGATGTGGTTTATAACCATACTTACTCCTCATATAGCTCTCCTTTCCAACTATCTGTGCCGGCTTATTACTACCGTATGCATGACAATGGGTCTTTCCAAGATGGGTCAGGCTGTGGAAATGAAACAGCCAGTGAAAAGGAAATGTACCGTAAGTATATGATTGATTCCTTAACCTATTGGGCAGAAGAATTTGGAGTGGATGGTTTCCGTTTTGACCTTATGGGCTTACATGATGTTGCTACGATGAATGCTATTCGTTCAGCCATGGATGATATTGATTCTAGGATTCTTCTTTATGGTGAAGGATGGGATATGGGAATTGGTCTTCCTGTGGATCAAAAGGGCAAGAAGGATAATGCAGCCTTGATGCCTAGAATCGGATTTTTCAATGACAATGCGCGTGACGCGGTCAAGGGAGCAGAGGTCTATGGACACATTAGTAATGGTTATGTGTCTGGAGCACCATTGGAAGACCAGATTGCCAAGAGTCTGCTTGGAAGCCGTGGTTTTGTAAACTACCTCATGCCAGGTCAGGTCCTCAACTATATCGAAGCGCATGACAACTACAATTTGAATGATTTGATGTATCATTTGCATCCACATGATTCGCCAGAGGATATTGAAAAACGTATCTACTTAGCTAATGCCCTCAATCTGACTATGCAGGGGATGTGTTTCATGCAGTTGGGACAAGAATTCCAGCGTAGTAAGATGGTTGCTACAGGCGAAGATGGTAATTACACGGAAGCAGATGTCAAGCGTGCCATGAATAGCTACAATGCCCCTGATGCTGTTAATCAGGTGGATTGGAATCAAGTGACTCTTAAGAAAGACTTGGTTGCTAAAGTTGCCAAATTAATTGAGCGTAAGCAAACCGTACAAGAATTGTCATATCGTTCTTATGCAGATATTTACGATAATCTCTATGTCGCAAAAGCGGAGTACGATTCAGGTATTGTTGAATTGCACATCTCAGGAAAATTACGTGAAACCTTTGTGTTCAATAATATGAAAAAAGATTTGGAGATTTACTGACAAGACTATCAAAAAATGTTATAATATAGCAAACGCTTACATAAGTGGTTTTGTACGCTTTTAAGCCCTACCGTAATAGAGGGTTTTCTAGTGTATTTACATATATTTCAATGTTTTAATTTCTTGATAGTTAGATCTATCAAGGCTAATTTAAGGAAGGAGTGATGGTATGAATCTCGATGAAGCCATGTACACGTTTGGAACAGGTGAGAACTTCCACCTTCAGAATTATCTGGGTGTGCATGAATTAGAGGGAGAAGAAGGATTTATCTTCCGTGTGTGGGCCCCTCATGCTGAGCAGATTCAGGTAATTGGAGATTTCACAGGTTGGTTTGATGAACCTCTGGATATGACCAAAAACCATATCGGTGTTTGGGAGGCAACTTCAGACCTCCCAGAGGAAGGACAACTTTATAAGTTCTTGGTGAAACGTAAGGGAGGTCAAGTCGTCGAAAAGATGGATCCTTTTGCGACTTACTTAGAGCCTCGTCCTGGAACAGGAGCTGTGATTCGTAAGAAGAAAACTAAGAAGTGGAAGGATGGCCTTTGGATGGGTCGTCGTAAACGCTTTGGTTTCCAAAAACGTCCGGTTAATATCTATGAAGCTCATGCATCATCTTGGAAACTAAAAGAGGATGGTCAACCTTATACTTTCAAAGAATTGAAAGAAGAGTTGATTCCATATTTGGTTGAGATGAACTATACCCACGTGGAATTCATGCCACTCATGGCTCATCCTCTTGGGATGAGTTGGGGTTACCAGCTTATGGGTTACTTTGCTTTTGAGCATACCTATGGCACACCAGAAGAATTTCAAGATTTCGTAGAAGCATGTCACCAGAATAATATCGGTGTCTTGGTAGACTGGGTCCCAGGTCACTATACACAGAATGACGATGCTTTGGCCTACTTCGATGGTACACCAACTTTCGAATATCAGGATCATGATCGAGCTCATAACTATCGTTGGGGCGCACTTAACTTTGACTTAGGAAAAAATCAAGTTCAGTCTTTCCTTATTTCAAGTGCTCTTTACTGGATTGAAAATTATCATATCGATGGTATCCGAGTGGATGCAGTATCTAACATGCTCTATTTGGACTATGATGAAGGTCCATGGATGCCTAACAAGGACGGTGGAAATCGTAACTTGGAAGGCTACGGCTTCCTTCAAAAACTCAATCGTGAAATTAAAAAACGCTATCCAGATGTTATGATGGTTGCGGAAGAATCAACTGCAGCAACGCCAATCACCCAACCGATTGAAGAAGGTGGTCTAGGTTTCGACTTCAAATGGAATATGGGTTGGATGAACGATATCCTCAAATTCTACGCAGAAGATCCAGTTTACCGTCAGTATGACTTCAATCTGATGACCTTCAGTTTCATGTATTGCTTCAATGAAAACTATGTTCTACCTTTCTCACATGATGAAGTGGTTCATGGTAAGAAGAGCATGATGCATAAGATGTGGGGTGACCGCTATAATCAGTTTGCTGGTCTTCGTAACCTCTATGCTTACCAACTCTGTCACCCAGGTAAGAAATTGCTCTTTATGGGTTCTGAGTTTGGTCAATTCTTGGAGTGGAAGTTTGATTATCAACTCGAATGGGGTAATCTTGAAGATGAGATGAACCAGAAGATGCAGGCCTTTACTAGCCATATGAATGCTTTCTACAAGGACCATAAATCTCTCTGGCAGATTGATGATTCTTACGATGGTATTGAAATTATCGATGCGGATAACCGAGCTGAAAGTGTTCTTTCCTTCATTCGTAAGGATGACAAAGGCGATAAGGGTGACTTCCTCGTCTGTGTCTTCAACCTAGCTCCAGTGGAACGACAAAACTTCACTATAGGATTGCCAGTCGCTGGTATCTACCAAGAAGTGCTTAACACTGAGATGGAAGAATTCGGTGGTGTTTGGAAAGAAGGAAATCCTGAAACCCGTACCCAAAAGGCGAAGTGGAAGGACTATGAAAATACCCTTAGCTTCACCCTACCTGCTCTAGGAGCAAGTATCTGGCGTGTAAAACGTCGCTTGAAATAAAGGGTAGACTTAAACGTGTACACGATTTGTTTTTCGGGGTGATAGAAAGATAATCACAATTCTAAGATGCTTTTGATTTTCGAACTGTTACCATTGGTGAAAAAACTTACTTTAATTGTCATAATCAGTTTCGACTGATTGTCTCGTCATCCTTTTGAGGATGAAACAAAAAATCATGAGGGGGACTATTCATGAAAAATGAAATGTTGGCTTTGATCCTTGCTGGTGGGCAAGGAACTCGTCTTGGAAAATTGACCCAAAGTATTGCCAAACCAGCTGTTCAATTTGGTGGACGCTACCGTATCATTGACTTTGGTTTGTCAAACTGTGCCAATTCAGGGATTAACAATGTTGGTGTCATTACACAGTATCAACCACTTGCTTTGAACAACCATATCGGAAATGGTTCAAGTTGGGGCTTGGATGGTGTTAACTCTGGTGTATCAATTCTTCAACCTTACTCAGCTAGTGAAGGTAATCGTTGGTTTGAAGGTACCAGCCACGCTATTTACCAAAACATTGACTATATCGACAGTATCAATCCTGAATACGTTTTAATCTTGTCTGGTGACCATATTTACAAGATGGACTATGATGACATGCTCCAAGCACACAAAGACAATAACGCGAGTCTTACTGTAGCAGTTCTTGATGTGCCACTTAAGGAAGCTAGCCGTTTCGGTATCATGAACACAGACGCTAATAACCGTATTGTCGAGTTCGAAGAAAAACCTGAAAATCCTAAATCTACTAAGGCATCAATGGGTATTTACATCTTTGACTGGAAACGTCTTCGCAATATGTTGGTTTCAGCTGAAAAGAGTGCGGTTGATATGTCTGACTTTGGTAAGAACGTTATTCCTGCTTATCTTGAAACAGGTGAAAGCGTCTATGCTTATGAATTTGAAGGCTACTGGAAGGACGTAGGTACTATCGAATCCCTTTGGGAAGCAAATATGGAGTATATCTCTCCTGAAAATGCCTTGGATAGCCGTAACCGTCAATGGAAAATTTATTCACGTAACATGATTGCTCCACCAAACTTCTTTGGTGAACATGCTGAAATTGAAGACTCACTCGTTGTTGATGGCTGTTTGGTTGATGGAACTGTTAAACATTCAGTGCTTTCAACAAGTGCCCAAATCCGTGAAGGTGCGGTCGTTGAAGATTCAGTGATTATGAGTGGTGCAGTTATCGGTAAAGGTGCAAAAATTAAACGTGCTATTATCGGTGAAGGGGCACACATTTCTGAAGGCGTGGAAATTGACGGTACAGAAGAAGTGCAAGTCGTAGGATACAATGAAGTAGTGGGGGTACCAAAAGATGAAGATTGATAAATATTCTGCAATTCTAGGAAATACCGTAGGATTCCATGACATGGATGGTTTGACTGAGCACCGTCCTATTGCCAGCCTACCATTTGGTGGAAAATATCGCCTCATCGACTTCCCATTGTCTAACTTGGCTAACGCTGGTATCCGTAGCGTCTTTGGTATCTTCCAAAACGAAAACATCAGTTCTGTTTTCGACCACATTCGTTCAGGTCGTGAGTGGGGCTTGTCAACACTCCTCAGCCACTACTACCTTGGTATTTATAACACTCCAGTTGAAAGTTCAACGGTTGATGAAGAATACTATCGTCAAATTTTGACTTACCTTAAACGTTCAGGGTCAGACCAGACGATAGCCCTTAACAGTGATGTTTTGGTCAACATTGATCTTAACCAAGTCTTCCATCTTCACAATACTACAGGACAAAAAATTACCGTTGTCTACAAAAAACTTCCTAAAGAACAAATCTCAGATGTAAACAGTGTTTTAGAAATTGATGAATCTGATAAAGTGCTTGGCCATGAGCTCTTCCAAGGCGGAGATCAAGAAGTTTACAATATGTCAACAGACATCTTTGTTGTGGATACTCCATACTTGATTGAAAAATTGGAAGAAGAAGCAGCTAAAGAAGAACCACGTAAGCTTCGTTATGTGCTTCGCGATTTAGCAGTTGCTGAAAATGCTTTTGCTTACGAATACACTGGTTACCTTTCAAATATTCACTCAGTTAAAGCATACTTTAATGCTAACTTGGATATGTTGGAATCAGAAAAATTCTATAAACTTTTTGCACCAAATCAAAAAGTTTATACAAAAGTTAAAAATGAAGAGCCAACATACTATGCAACTTCTTCTGATGTTAAAGTGTCTCAGTTTGCATCAGGTTCTATTGTACGTGGTAAAGTGGAACACTCAGTGATTTCACGTAATGTAGATGTGGCAGAAGGTTCAATCGTGAGCCACTCAGTTCTCTTCCCACGTGTTAAAGTTGGTAAAGACGCTACAGTTGAGTATGCGATTGTGGATAAAGGTGTTGAAATCGCTGAAGGTGTTACTATTCGCGGTACAGAAAACAACCCAGTTGTCATCAAAAAAGGTAGCGTTGTAACAGAGGATATTGTACGATGAAAATTTTATTTGTAGCGGCTGAAGGTGCACCTTTCGCTAAAACTGGCGGTTTGGGTGACGTTATCGGTGCTCTTCCTAAATCTCTAGTCAAAAATGGTCACGAAGTTGCCGTCATTCTCCCATATTATGATGTGGTATCGGCTAAGTTTGGCGATCAGGTTGAAGACCTTGGCTTCTTCTATACAAATGTTGGTTGGCGTCGTCAATATGTCGGCATCAAAAAAATTGTCCGTGATGGTGTGACTTTCTTCTTCATTGATAATGAGCAGTATTTTAACCGTGGCACGGTATACGGTGAGTGGGATGATGGTGAGCGTTTTGGTTTCTTCCAAATGGCTGCCCTTGAGTTGATGGAAAAAGTGGACTTTATTCCAGATGTTCTCCATGTTCATGACTACCACACAGCCATGATTCCATTCCTTCTTAAGGAAAAATACCATTGGATCCAAGCTTACCAAGGTATTAAGACAGTCTTCACTATCCATAATATTGAATTCCAAGGTCAATTTGACAGTGGTATGCTTTGGGAAATCTTTGGTGTTGGTTACGAGCGTTATGCTGATGGTACCCTCCGTTGGAATGATTGCCTCAACTGGATGAAAGCAGCTGTTCTTTACGCAGACCGTGTCACAACAGTTTCACCATCATATGCTGGTGAAATCCAAACACCTGAATTTGGTAAAGGCCTTGATCAAATCATGCGCATGGAATCTGGTAAGTTATCTGGTATTGTTAATGGTATCGATACGGACCTCCTTGATCCAGAAACAGATACTCACATTCCTTATCATTTCTCAGTGGATGATTTGTCAGGTAAAGCCAAAGACAAGGCAGCTCTTCAAGATCGTGTTGGACTTCCAGTTCGTGAAGACGTTCCATTGATTGGTATTGTCTCTCGTTTGACTGACCAAAAAGGTTTCGATTTGGTGGTAAATGAACTTCACAACATCTTGCAACATGATGTTCAGATTGTTCTTTTGGGTACTGGTTATAGCGACTATGAGAATTCTTTCTCTTGGTTCGCTCATGCTTACCCAGAAAAAATGTCTGCCAACATTACTTTCAACTTAGAGTTGGCTCAACAAATTTATGCTGGTTGTGACATTTTCCTTATGCCTTCAGCCTTTGAACCATGTGGCCTCTCTCAAATGATGTCTATGCGCTATGGTACCTTGCCAGTGGTTAGTGAGGTTGGTGGTCTTCGTGATACCGTTGAACCTTACAACCCTGTGACAGGCTCAGGTACAGGCTTCTCATTTGGTAACTTCTCAGGTTACTGGATGGTTCAAACCCTTGAAAAAGCTCTCGATGTTTACGAAAACAACGCTGATGCTTGGAAACAACTCCAGCACAATGCGATGACACGTGACTTCTCATGGGATACAGCAAGTTTGGCATATGTTGATTTGTACAAACAATTAGTATAATTCCAAAGATAACTTTTCTCGCAAGGGAAAAGTTATCTTCGTGTAAAGCGTTTGAAAACGCTTCTAAAATTATTTAGCCCCTAAGTTTTGCTTGGCAGAGATTATAGAGAAAGCGTCTAAAAGTCTGAATAGAAGAATAACTCTAATCGTGTTATAATATAATTGACTGTTTTGACAGTTTTGTAAATAAAGATTTTGAAATGTCTGTTTCGAATCTTGTCTGGCAAGGTTTGGAAGTTTGAGTAAAATTTCCAATTCCCTCTTATCTGAATATATACCTGTAAGAAGTGTATTGAAGATAAGGAAGTAGTAAGAAAGGATTTCTATGCAACTCGAAAATTTAACAAAAGAACAATTCATCCGTGACTTTAAGGATACTCTCCATCAAGAGCAGTTGATTAAAGTTGCTAAGGCCACACCAACGGAGATTTTTACTGCCTTGGCTGGTTTGATCCGTAAATATTACACAAATACATGGATTGAACGTAACCATGCACTTTCAGACAATCAAGAAAAAATTGCTTACTACTTCTCGATTGAATTTCTTCCAGGTCGTATGTTGGAAACTAACCTTCTCAACCTTGGTATTCTTGACCTTGTTAAAGAGGGATTCGCAGAACTTGATATTGACTTCCGTGAAGTTGTAGAAGCTGAGCATGACATGGCACTTGGTAATGGTGGTCTTGGTCGTTTGGCTGCTGCCTTCATGGATTCACTTGCGACTACTGGTTATCCTGGTTTTGGTAACGGTCTTCGTTACCGCTATGGACTATTTAAACAACGTATTGTTGATGGTTACCAGGTGGAATTACCAGATGGTTGGTTTGGTTCTACAGGTAATGTTTGGGAAACACGTAAAGACCACGATATTGTCTATGTGAAACTCTTTGGTGATGTGGTTCTTGAAAGCAATGAAGATGGTCGCTTTGTCCCAACTTATAAGAATGCTCAAGTCCTTCGTGCCGTACCTTATGATGTGCCGCAAATTGGTTATAAAAATGGTGTGATTAACAATCTTCGCCTTTGGGATGTTGAAATTCCTGAAGAATATGAGTTGGATTACCCAACATTGGAAGCACGCCGTCGTGTGAAAGATATTACTGCCATTCTTTATCCAGATGATTCAACAATTGAAGGTAAAAAATTGCGTTTGGTTCAAGAGTACTTTATGACAAGTGCCGGTCTCCAAACAATCATCAAATCTTACCTCAAGATGGGCTTGCCATTGAAAGATATCCACGAAAAAGTATCTGTTCACATCAATGATACCCACCCTGCGGTTGCACCAGCTGAATTCATGCGTCTTCTCCTTGATGAATATGGCCTTTCATGGGAAGATGCTTGGAATGCGACTGTTAAAACTATGAGTTACACTAACCACACTATTCTTCAAGAAGCCCTTGAAAAATGGGATCAACAGCTCTTCAAACGTGTCCTTCCACGTGTTTACCAAATCATCTTGGAAATCGACAACCGTTACATCGCTGAAATGGCTGGACGTGGCGTTGCTGCAGATGTTATCGAACGTACACGTATCGTTAAAGATAACCGAGTCCACATGGCTAACTTGGCTATCATTGGTGGTCACTCAGTCAACGGGGTTGCCAAACTCCATACAGAACTCCTTAAAGAAGATACACTTCACGATTTCTATACTATTTATCCTGAAAAATTCAATAACAAGACAAATGGTATCGTTCAACGTCGTTGGACACAAATTGCAGCTCCAGAACTTTCAGCAGCCATTGATGACGTGATTGGTGACGGTTGGCGTAACGACATCCATGAGCTTGAAAACCTTACAACTTACTTGGATGACAAGGAAGTCTTGAACCAGTTCTATCAAGTTAAGAAGACTGCTAAACAACGTTTGGCAGACTACATCAAGGAAACAACAGGCGTAGAAGTGTCTACAGATGCTATCTTTGATGTTCAAGTGAAACGTCTTCACGCTTACAAACGTCAATTGCTTAACCTTCTTCACATTATCAAACTTTATTGGGATCTTAAAGATAATCCAGATAAAGACATGGTGCCACGTGTATTCATCTTTGGTGCCAAAGCTGCCCCTGGTTATCACTTCGCTAAATCTGTTATCAAACTTATCAACGAGGTTGCCAACCTTGTTAACAATGACGAAAGCCTTCAAGGGAAACTTAAAGTGGTCTTCCTTGAAAACTACCGTGTCAGCCTTGCGGAACTTATCATTCCAGCAGCAGATGTCTCTGAACAAATCTCATTGGCTTCTAAAGAAGCATCTGGTACATCAAACATGAAATTCATGATGACTGGTGCTATTACCTTGGCAACACTTGATGGTGCCAACATTGAAATCAAGGATGAAGTTGGCGATGAGAATGTTGTCATCTTCGGTATGGACAAGGACGAAGTTTACGAACACTATGCACGTCACGATTACTACTCTCGTGCAGTTTATGAAAATAACCCAGTCATTCGTCGTGTCGTTGATACCTTTGTTAACGGTACGATTCCAAATGCTCAATCTGAAGGTACTGAAATTTATGAAGCCCTCATCACCCACAACGATGAGTACTTCCTCTTGGAAGACTTCGCTGCTTATGTAGAAGCTCAAGAGAAAATCGATGCACTTTATCGTGATCATGACAAGTGGGCGCGTATGAGCTTGGCTAATATTGCTAAATCTCACAAATTCACTTCAGATGATACGATCACAGAGTATGCTAAAGAAATTTGGGAATTGAAAAAATAGGCGATAGCTTATGAATCACAAAAAGATAACGACTAGAAATGGTCGTTGTCTTTTATTTTTTAAGAAGAGAGGTGACGGAGAGATCTAAGTAGTATTTATACATGGCAGTAGGAGTTTACCCGTAGATCTATCTTAGCCCTTGAAACTTGCACTTGCTTATCAAGATGTTATAATGACCTATAGGTATAAGCATCAAAAAGGGGGGGAATTTATGGCTTTACGCAGCCAATTAATTACCAAGGAGTTTCCAGATTTAGATAGGGTAGAGCGCTTAAACAACGAGGCCTTTCCAGAAGAAGAACGTATTCCATTAAGTGACTTCTTAAAATTGGATGGTCGTGATGATTATCATTTCTTTGCCTTTTATGACGAGGATGATTTTGTTGGATTTGCCTCAGTTCTCTACAATGCCAAAGTTTTTTATGTGAGTTTCTTTGCCATTGTACCTCAAATGCGGAGTCATGGCTACGGAAGTGAGATTATTGATAAACTGGTGGACTTTTATGGGCCATCTCGTTCTATGGTCTTGGAAGTAGAGCGCTTGGATGAACCTAACGACAATCCTGAGCAACGTGCGGCGCGTTGGGATTTCTATAAGCGTAATGGTTTTAAGACTTCTAATGCCTTCTTGGAATACGAAGGTTTGAGTTTTGAGATTCTCTATCGTGGCGATCACTTTGACGAAAAAGCCTACAGAGACATATTCCACAAACTTCAGGAAAATGCTTATTTTGATTTTAGTATTAAACATCGTCGCTTGAGCGATTTATAAAAAATTGAGTTGAACAGGTCTTAGTCGGCCTGTTTTTCATTTGTTTTCAACGTTTGCCAATTGTTTTCAGAATATTTTGTCCACCTATGCTATAATGGAAGTACTATGAAGAAAGTAATTTTACAGTATCTGGCAAGTGCCCTGGCTGTAATCCTCATACTTGGTCTTGTGGTTTTCAATCGACAGCGAAATGACTCTTTGGTAAAGAAGGTCAAAGACCCTGAGATTTCCTATATCTATCAGGATTCTTTGGAAAATATAGATAAACTGGCACTTAGTCAGGCTGGGGTTATCCAATCTTATCAACTCGATGCTTTGTCTGTTAGGAAGGAAGACGGGAAAATTTACCTCGTTCTCCATATCAATCATTCCTATGATATGCAGGTAAATCTTGTCCTAAAGGCAGATATCTACGGTGATTTATCTGTGGTTCAAGCGACACCATCAAAGGCTTTGAAGCTGGCCTTGGAGGACGCGTCTTATCAAAAACGATTGACCTTGATTTCACAGAAGGCAAATGCTATTATGGCTCGTGACCACTGGGATCAGGGCATTAAGCCAGCCTATGTGGCTCAGGTCAGAAGCAAGATGAAAAAGACTTCCTTGACCCAGTTAGACAAGGTTTTACAGGACATTGACCAAGAAAGCAAGGAAGTGGGCTCAGATACCTATACGGCCTTTTTCCAAGCATCTCAACTCCCTAATCATGACAAGCTCAATTTGGTTATGGAGCACATGCAGGTTTATGTGGACAAGTACCAGTTCCTCCAGTTAGGGAAGTCAGGTTATAAATTTTCCAAGAAGCTAGAGCCAACCAGTCCTTTTTATAGTTACTTCCGTGAGGCTATTATGGAGACCTATCAGACGGATCTAGGGCTTGGGGTGGATGACTTAGGTATCAAGCTCCATCTTTTTAGGTCTTGGATTGATAAGCAGTCCATGGACTATATTAGGACCAACTACAAGGGCAAGACAGATTTAGACAAACTTCTGGCCTACAGCAAGGACAAGAAGATTCATTTGGATTACACTACGGGTGCTTCCTACCATAATCGAAGCTTGGGAGACTTTACCTATCCGCAGAACATGAAAATTCAGCTACCTCAGACCAGTGTCATGGGACCTTATGGAGTTAGCAATTCCCGTTTTATTGAGTTTATTGTCAATATGGATACGGGGAGATTTGTCTCTGAGTGGAATGTCTACAAGAAAAGGAAAGACGGTAGCATCGACTCCAATCCCAAGCATTACAAGATTGAAGACGGTGCTGACATTGCCGATACGGATTCTGCTAATTATGGGCTGTCTAAGGGATTGAATGCTGACCTACCAGCCTATCTCAATAATAGCCATACCTATCTTGACGTTCGTCATCCTGCTGACAATGCGATTAGACGCAAGATGGTTAGGAAGTGGAAAAATCCCAAGAATGTCTTAAACGGTGGGCGCTATGCTGATATTGTTAAAAAAGGAGGCTTGAAAGACCTTGAAACATGGAGACAAGTTAAAGCTGAAGACCGGCTCCAGGTCTATAATGCTTACCTTGATTATATTCGCTCTCATCTTGTGCTTAATGGGTTTGACAGCTTTTACCAAGAAACCTACAAGCCCCAAGGTGGAGACAAAAAAGACTGAAAACCTTGATAGTGTCCTTGTCGCTAAGAATTTCTATCGAGTAAGGGATGCCTATGCCATCAAGCTCTACGGGCGGGATGAGGGGATGTCCTTTGATGTGGCTGGCCAAAGACTTTTTGGATCAAACATTGCTATTAAGGATGGCCTATTATATGGCTCAAGTCTTGGGGATTTAACCATTGAGGCTTATTTTCAAGGAGAGGTGTCCTACCTTTTAGAGGCTACCCAGAAGCTCCCAGTGGACAAAAATCGGATCAAGTCTAACCACTATAGTCAGGACATTGTTCTGAATAAGGTTTGGACTAGTCTGGAAGGCCAAGAAACCTCCAACAGTATCATCACTCAGTTTCAGGATAAGACTCTACTCAAGTTGCGGATTAGCTACAACAAAGAGTTTCTTCCTACAAAGATTCAAGGTTTCTACAATAGCCAAACCTTGAATGGCTGGCGGGACCTCTTTTACATAGATTATCCTTATAGTGATCAGGAAGCCTTCAATCAGGCTCAAGATGCCTATATACAACACATCCAGTACATGGAAACTCATCCTGAGGAAGAAGCAGGAGAGTTTGGTTAATAAAGCAAAATCACCTTTATCTCGAGATAAAGGTGATTTGTTTGCTCCTAAGATTTAAGTTTTAGTTTTGATTTGTGGCAACTTCTGGAAAAAGCTTGTCTAAGATTTTTGAAGTGGTAGCCTGTCCAGGTCCTTCAGCACAGTAGGTGTGCATATACATAGAAGGGTTAAAGTTGAGCTCGATGCAGGTGCAATGAGGGTTTTCTTTGCTAGCAGGTTGGGTTTTATCTGGAATAATGAGGTCAACCCCACAAGCCCAAGCGCCCATACTAGTTGCCATAGCTGCAGCTAGTTCTTGGTAAGAGGAATCCATGGTCTCAGTGACATCAATAGAGTCACCACCCGTAGAAATGTTTGAGTTACGACGTAGATTGACCTTTTTCCCTTCTGGGAGAATATCATCTGGGGTGTAACCCTGTTGTGTTAACATCAGTTGTTCGATGTCTCCTAGCGCAATGATTTCAAGTGGTGAGCGGTGGTCACGTCCTCGCAATGGATTGGCATTTTTCTGAGCGACCAATTCACGAATGGTGTGTTTGCCATCACCGACAACATTGGCAGCGACACGAAGGAGTACAGCCTCACAACGTCCATCCAAGATAAAGAAACGGTATTCGGTTCCTGGGATAAATTCTTCAACAAGAACAGCTGTATCTTCTGCAAAGGCAATCTCGAGAGCTTTCTTATAGTTATCAAGGCTGGCAGGCTCTTGGAAAATGGAGATTCCCAAACCAAAGTTGGTTGATTTTGGTTTGACAACGATTTGTTTGTTCTTGATTAGAGGGTAATAGGCAAGCCCTTGCTCAAGGCTGGTAAATTCGTCACCAGCAGGAACTGGAAAGCCAGCATTTGCCAGAATCTTCTTAGTCACAGTTTTATTGGCCATGGCAAGAGGGACCACGTAGTTGTCTTTTGAAGTCATATTACCGTTCTTGACGTATTCGACATGGTCTTTGTGCCAGAGTTTGAGGAATTGGTCCTGTTCATCCAAAATGTCGAAATTGATTCCCTTTTGGATAGCATCAAAAAGCAACATCTGTGTAGAGAGCTCCATCTCTTCGTAGCCCTTGAGGGCATAATGAGCGGTCCAATCATAGTCCTGATAGGCCAGCGCCTTGTTCAAAGCAAAGTCAGCTAGGGACTTGTCTTTGATATAAGGTAAGAGTTGAGCAGAGAGCGTCTGTTTTGGATCCGCAAAGGTTGCCTTGACTTGCTTAACCAAATCTTGATGATAGTCACCAAGTCCAAAGTGTTGAACCAATTGGTCTAGGGCTTTAATAATATCCTTAGTTTCGGCCATAGCTTGATCAGGTAGTGGTTCTAGCGGATGAGAAAGAGCAATTTTCTCATTTAGTGCGTGACCTTGAGCTAGAACTTGATCGACATTTTCAGGGCTATCAAGCCAAAGGAAGGCTAAAATGAGCAAGTGTACAGTGTCCATAGTAGTCTGGCTAATACCGATACGCTCAAAGGGATTGAGGTCGAAGTTACGGAATTCCAGATAGGTAATTCCCTTGTCCAGGAAGGAACGATTAGCCTTTTGGCCACGGAAACGAACAGCTGAATAAAATTCCTTCTCGGCAATCAAATCACCATTGGCAATATAGGTTTCGATATCGGAGACGTAGTCTTCAAGATTATCAAAGGATACTTGAATTTCTTCCTTATTGACATAGCCGTGGTCACTGTTACGGAAGGAACGCACAGGTTCTGGAACTTCTTGGTCGAAGAAGCCTTGCTCAGCAATAGGTGCAGCCCCAAAAAGATAGGTAATCACCCAACGGTAGCGCAAGTAGTTTTGAGCCAACTTAAGATAGAGGGCATTCTTGAAGGCAATCATATCGGTCTGATTACTTTCTTGGAACAGGGCCTCAACCAAATCTTTACCCAGTTCCATATTATAGTGGATACCTGAGATAGCTTGTAGTTTAGTTCCGTATTTTTCAGCCAAGTAGTTGCGATAATGGCGTTCGAATTCATTTTCCAGTTGGGCAACTTGAATCTCTTGAGCTTTGATGCGAGGTGGCATTGAGAGGGGCCAGAGAACCTCGTCTTGAGAAATCGAACGTCCGGCTACATCGGTAATAGCTCCTAGAAGACGACGAGCCTCAGTGGTGGATTTGGCAACTGGCGTAATGAGCTCCATTTGAAACTCACAAAAGTCAGTCTGAATATAGGGGTGGAAACTACGAGCTCCCAGACAGGATGGGTGAGGCGTATGCGCCAGCTGTCCTTGCCTATCGACACGCAGACTCTCACGCTCGATTCCAAAGTTCGCTTGGAGAATGGGGCTGGTAGACTCCAGCTTTTGAAGCAGTTGGTTTATAGTCATAGAATCACCTTTTCATCTAATGTTAGTGATAGTCTATTATAAATAGGAGAATAAAACAACTTTCCGCTACGGTTAAGGGAAATTTCCGAATGTTTTAGATAAGTTTGTGAAAAATGAACAGATTTTGGGCGGAAAAATGAGGAAATCAGAACAAATCCTAGTCATATAGCATTTTACTTGCAATTTAAGTCACATTAACCTATACTATAAGTAACATCTATATTAAAACGAAGTCTCCCTAGGGCCCATCCCTCAGGGGCTTTTATATGCTCTCAAAAGGGTATAACTGTTCTTTTATAGATAAAATATGAACATTTTGACTGTTCTTATGAAACTTTGCTCTGCATAGAGCAGACGATATTTTTCGCCGTGGCAACAGTTGTCTAAATCTGCTCAGTCTTGTTTAGAGCAGAGTAAGATGCTAACAGTCCGCTCTGCTTAGGAGCGATGCTTTCGCTGTGATGGATTACAGGACTAGCTTATATCTATCAATGCCTGAAACACGCTCTGCACAGAGCAGACGATATTTTTCGCCGTGGCAACAGTTATAGAAGTCAAGAGACTTCTATAACTCGGAAGTTTTGAGACTTTGGCTCAAAACTTAGCTATGAGATTCCGAAGGAAGCTGCTAGCGTCCGAAGCCACTTAAGAAAAATATCAAAAAAAGAAAAACAAATTAAACGGAGGTAATTATGTTTCAAACCCTGATCGCCCAGATAAAGGAATACAAGAAACCCTCAATCCTAGCGTCCCTCTTTATGGCGCTAGAAGTCATGTTTGAGATTTCCATTCCCTTTGTCATGGCTAATCTTTTGGACAAAGGTGTCCAGCAATCCAACATGTCTAACATTTGGCTCTACGGTGGCCTCATGCTGGTCTGCGCCTTTCTATCACTATTCTGCGGCATGCAGTCGGCTCGCTATGCAGCTTTTGCCTCTGCTGGATTTGCCAAGAATCTACGTCAGGCCATTTTCAAAAAGGTTCAAACTTTCTCTTTTGAAAACATTGATAAGTTCTCAGCTGGTGGTTTGGTAACACGTATGATGACCGATGTTACCAACGTTCAGAACTCGTATCAAATGATTATCCGCATCTGTGTGCGTGCTCCACTTAACCTGATTTTTGCTATTGCAGCAAGTTTCTTGATTAATGCTGAAATGGCTTGGATTTTTGTTGGTGTAACGATCTTCCTTGGTGTGGTTTTGGCTGTTATTACCAAAATCGTATATCCTCTCTTTACTCAAGTGTTTGAGGCTTATGACAACCTCAACAACAGTATCAAGGAAAACATCACCAACATGCGTGTGGTGAAATCCTATGTTAAAGAGCAGGAAGAGACGGATAAATTCAAGAAGGCTTCACGTCGTATTTACAAGATGTTCATGCGTGCCATTCGTGTGGTTATCATGTCTGACCCAGCCATGATGTTGTCTATGTATGCGTCCTTCCTTATGATTTCTTGGTTTGGTGCCCATCTTATCGTTGGTGGTAGTCTGACTACTGGGGAGTTGACTTCCATGTTCAGCTACACCATGACCATCCTCATGTCACTCATGATGTTCATGATGATCTTTGTCATGTTGTCTATCTCTATGGCTTCTGTAGAGCGTATCAATGAAGTGCTCAACACTGAATCAACCATTGTTTCACCTGAAAATGGTTTGACAGAAGTTGCAGATGGTTCAATCAGCTTTGACCATGTGGACTTCTCATATACGGATGAAAATGGTGACAAGACCCATGTTCTCAAAGATATTTCGCTTGATATTAAGTCTGGTGAGGTTATCGGTATTCTTGGTGGAACAGGTTCTGGTAAATCAAGTTTGGTTCAGCTCATTCCTCGTCTTTATGATGTGGAAGCCGGTCAAGTTAAGGTTGCTGGCCACGATGTTAAGGACTATGATTTGGATAGCTTGCGTAAGCAAGTTGCCATGGTGCTTCAAACCAATGTCCTTTTCTCAGGAACTATTAAGGAAAATATGCGTTGGGGAAATAAACAGGCGACAGATGAAGAAATCATTGAAGCTTGTAAGATTGCCCAAGCTGATGAATTTATCCAAGAATTTAAGGATGGCTATGACACCAAGATTGAACGTGGTGGAGCCAATGTCTCAGGGGGACAACGTCAACGTCTCTGTATCGCACGTGCCCTCCTCATGAATCCAAAAATCTTGATTCTGGATGATTCAACATCAGCGGTTGATACTAAGACAGATAGTTTGATTCGTCAAGGTTTGGCATCAAGTCTTAAGGATACAACCAAGATTATCATTGGTCAACGTATTTCATCCATCCAAGATGCAGATCGCATCGTTGTTATGGATGATGGCCGTATCGATGCTATTGGTACCCACGATGAATTGGTGGCTAACAATGCCATTTATCGTGACGTCTACAAGATGCAAACACAAGGGAAAGGAGTAGCAGATGCAGAATAAGAAAAAAGCTAATTGGGGCTCTCTAGCACGTCTTCTACGCTTTTTGTGGCAAGACTACAAACTTTCACTTTCTATCGCCTTTATCCTAATTGTGGTTGCTTCTTTGGCAACGGTCAATTTGACGGCCTCTATTCAGTCCTTGGTTGACGTTTACGTTCAGCCCATGCTCAAATCTGGTAGCCATGACTTTGGTCCGCTTTTGCATTTCTTGACTTCAGT
>UMKB01026755.1_pt1 | contig 19315 bp, 18 predicted proteins | sample 1966171 | NCBI WGS metagenome assembly UMKB01 (sample SAMEA4836164, study PRJEB28245) | human gut metagenome | biome: gut microbiome; material: fecal sample | place: Denmark | collected 2008 | reverse complement strand
CGGTTTATCCCGTGTTTCTCAATTACGTTGTCCCCGTACAATAAGGGAGAAAAACAAAAAGATTGAGCGGAGCTTTTATGTGCTAGGCAGAACGTACCGCCCTGCTTCAATGAGTATGTCTTGAAATGAGCTCTCCTTTGGCCCAAAGGGAGCGGTGTTGCAAAAGGCACATTTAGCAAAATGCACAAAGAGCTATGTTTATAATAATTATAATAGGAAAATAGTATACAAAGTTCACAATAGTAGATTGACACTTTCACGGATTTTTGTATATAAGAACGAAAGTCAAATAACTTATTATGAATATAATTCTTTTTTCGTGATATCAATGAAAATAAAAATGAAATCTTGACTCGCATGATGGCTTTTGATATACTGCGTAGCAGTAGCAGTAAGGATGCTTTTTCTTGGTTTTTAGCCGAGAAAAGGCATCCTTTTCTTATTTTTTGTAACTAATTTAAAGGAGGAAATATATTATGACAGAGCAGATGAAACTAAACGGTGTTGAAGAGCAGCTTACAGAGAATCAGCGTGCAGTACAGACTAAGTTGAAGAAGAGCATCAAGGCAGGAAGGATTCCTAGAGAGGTAGCGGAGACCACCATTGATAACTTCCTGACAGTATTCCGAGAAGACGAGAACTTTGCTGACCTCAGATTTAATGTACTGAGCAGCAGACCGGAGCGGGTATCTGTTGATGGGAGAAGAGAGTGGACCGCCTCTGATGATGCTTGGTCAAGAGGCTATATCGAAGAGGTCTACGAAATTCACAGCCAGAACAAGTGGCAGGATTCGTTTATCCAGATGCAGGGTGAAAGGGCCTACAACCCTGCACAGGATATTGTCAGTTCCATTCAGTGGGATGGCACGTCCAGATGTGAGCGTTTCCTGATTGAGTGGATGGGAGCAGAGGATACTCCGTACAACCGTGAAGTATCCAGACTGATTTTTGCTGGTGGCATTAATCGGCTCTACAACCCTGGGTGTAAGTTTGATTGCGTTCCCGTCCTAATTGGCGCTCAAGGCGGAGGTAAATCTACCATTTGTCACTGGCTGGCATTGGAGGATGAATTCTACAGCTCCATCAATACCATTGAGGGGCAGAAGGGGGCAGAAGGAATTCAGGGTGTGTGGGTCTGTGAATTTGAGGAGCTGCTTGCGATTCTTGCTAACGATAAAGCGGGGTCTGCACGGGAGGAAAAGGCAAAAGCGTTTATTTCCAAACAGGACGAGTATTACAGACAGCCTTATACCAAACGTCCCGCACATCATCCTCGCCAGTGCATCTTCATTGGAACGACCAACCGTGATACGTTCCTCACAGATAAGACCGGAGCAAGACGCTGGTTCTCTGTCAAGGTCCACTCGGTTGCTCAAGACCTCTACGACCATGAAGCTGAGTGCAAAGAGGCTATCCGCCAAGCATGGGCTGAGATGAAGGTGGCCTATGATAACAACGAAGATTTTGCAATCCCAGCGCCCAGCACTATTCTTGACCAAGAAATCAAGGCCCAGCAAGCTGATGCAGCGTGTGAAGATTGGAGAAGTGGCATAATCGAGACTTACCTTCGAGACAAGACAAGCGTCTGTCTGCTACAAATTTGGTATGAGGCGTTAGGTGCGTTTAAATCTGGAAGCATGACTCAGAAAGATGCAAGGGAATTGGCCGAAATCCTTGTGAAGCAGCTTGGTTGGGAACGAGGCAATGTCAAGAACTTTGGTGGACCATACTCGGAACAGAAATCGTTCAACCGACCCAAAGCAACGTCAGCAAGGACGGTAGCATATGCCACGGTGGTCAGACCGGCATTCACGCCGGAGCGGCGCGCATACCGTTCTGACCGCCATGGCTTTCGGTGATCAAGGGATTCAGGCCAGAATCCGCCCTGCTTTCCAGCGCCATTCTTGACTTTGTCGAAAATCGCTTACACAAAATTTTACGTCGGGCCAGCATTCATTTTTGTTTTTTGACAATCGCAGGAGCTCCCACTTCCATTTGGAAGCAGGAGCTCCTGTTTCGCTCTGTTCAGATGTTATCCGTTTTTCAAATCGTGACTTCCCAGTCGCGCCCGACGGTGATACCGAGATAGTCCTCATCCTTGCCGTTCACTTCGATCTGCGGATACTTGGGCAGCCACCAGTACTTTTCCAGCACATAATAGACCACTGCGCCAACGATGAAACCTGCGCCATAGGCGTAATTTGAAAAGGCGAATGTAGATGCACAGCCAGTCACCAAAGCGATCAGGCCAGCCATGTTCCAGCCGTTCCCATAGGCGTACTGTCCCTTGTCGTTGTAAAGTTCAGGAACGTTCAACCGACGATTGCGGATCAGGTAGTAATCTACCACGCAAATACCGGCAATGGGGGAATAGATGGAGGACATGATGTTCAGGAAACCGCCGATTCGTGCCATGATCTCCCAGGGGAAGGACACGGCAGCGATAATGCCGCACAGCCAAACCGCTCTCTTATATGTCAGCACCTTGTGGAAAATGTTGTGCAGCGTCACCGCCGGAAGCATCATGTTCGCAGCGGCATTGGTGGACCACTGGGCCAACACGATCACCAGCAACAGAATCAGAAGCGCCGTACCGGACGCCGTCTGCTGAAGAACTTCAACGGGATTCCAGTTGCCCGCGACCAGCATGGAAACACCACCGATCACAATGCAGAAGGTCTCCGTGATGGGCAGTGCAATGCAGTGTCCTACAAGGGCAACCGCGTTGCGCTTGAACCAGCTACGCTCGTTCTTCGGAGCCTTGGTGTTTCTGGACAGGGTCTGGCTGTCAGCAGAAGTCGTGGACCAGTAGGAAAGGTTTGTGAAGAACACCAGAATGAAAACATGCAGGCTCAGAGTTGCTGTTGTAGTAACGCCACCACCAGGAACGAGTACGCTGTTCCAAACATCGACTCCGGTTGCGGACGCCTGTCCAAAGAGAACATACATCATCCAAAGAGCAATCAAAACAATGCACGGCGCTGCAAAATTGGAGAATTTTTCGATTGCGCGGAAGCCCATTGCGACATTGAGGGTCTGGACGAAAACGAACAGCAGATAAACAACGAACCAATTGTTAAAACCAGTGAAGTACGCAATGATGTAAGTCATGGCCGTTGCACCGTAATAGCTCTGAATGCCAAACCAGATACAACCCATGATGGAGCGGCAAATCAAAGGCAGAGAGGAGCCTATACGGCCGAAGGGAGCACGCAGGAATACAGGGAAGGTAATACCATGTTCAACACCAACATCGCCCGTCAGTGTCATGATCAGGCCGCACAGGATATTCGCCAGCAGGCAAGCCAGCGCGACCCAACCGAGCTTAATGTGTGCTACACCGTCTCCGCCCAATGAGAATGTGGCAATGATGACGGAAATGCCAACCCACATGCAGAAATAGCTGAACGCTCCTGCAGATCGATTTGCATAAGGAATGGGCAGCAACTCATTATTCTCTTGCTTCTTATCTTCTACCATAACTTACCTCTTTTCTTTCAGAAATTGGGTGTCCGAGACGCCTCAAAACTTACTTTTTGAAGGGGAAGAACATGGGCTCAACAGGGGCAGCCGTTGCGCCGACCAGAGGCATCGGCATCATGATCAAGCCGCCCTCATAGATCTTTTCCTTGGACAGTTCTTCAAGCCACAGCAGTTCAAGGATAGAAGCACCGGCTTCGGAGAACAGGTAGCTGTGGACAGGGAAGTAGTTGTCGGGCTCCACGGAAGGCGCAACTTCCAGCGCGATATTGTCAGAAGCGAGGATCATGCCGCCTTCGCCCACCAGGAACTCAGCGCCGTTGATGTCGATACCGGGGGTATTCCACTCGTACTTGGCGCAGTCGGGCCACACTGCCATACGACCGGTGCGGATCATAATGATGTCGCCCTTTCTCAGCTCGACCTTTTCCTTCTCGATGCACTCCTTCAGATCCTCCACCGTGATGACGTAGGAATCCGGCAGGCAGTCAACGCCCTTCATCGCGGCAATATCCAGCATAACGGCACGGGCAACGATCAGGGGCGGGAACTGCTCAATGCCGCACTTCTCCCAAACACGGCTGCCGAGGTCATCGTGCTCATTGAAGCCGTTCCAGATCTCGCCGAAATAGCCGAAATGGTTGAAAGCGTCCAGATGCGTACCGGTATGGGTATACATGGAGAACGCATCACCGGAATAGCTGCACAGCTTCTTACTGTCCAGAGTAACATTCTTCATCAGATTGTCGTTGACGTTGCCCTGCGGGGTGTGGGTCATCCAAATCTGATAAGAAGGATCGCCAGCGCCCTTCCAGGAAGGCATACCGACAAAGTATTCAACGGTCAGGTTATAATACTTCTTCGGATCAATGGAGTTCATGATTTCGGCGGTGGACTCAGGAGTAATCCAGTTCAGTCTGCCCTTCTGGTCATCGGGTCCCCAAGGGCTCTTTGCACACTTGTGAGTTCTCGGCACATCATACTTTCCCATAATTTCATTCTCCTTTTATAATATTTTAATCATGGCTTCCATGATTAAGAGATAACACGAAACATACAGCGGCTTATGATCCCTGATAAATTCCGTCGAAGATCATACCTCCATCTTTTAAAAGCACTCCTCCGCAGCCATCTACCCGCTGCGTTCCGGCTGCGTAATATTTCCCGTCCCGGAACATCACGCTGTTGAGCATTGTACTCATTGCTTCACCAACCGGTACCCGGGAAGGCAGATGTCCTTTGGACTCCAGGATCCTGATGGTATCTTGGGAGATCCCATATTCCATCTCAAGACCCTGCGCTCGTGTCAGGCATCCGATATACGGCATCCGGACAAGCTGCTCCGGAAGCATATCATAGTCAATTGCATTGACTATGCCCTGCAGCGTACCAATGATGATCCGCGGCCCGCCTGCAGCGCCTATGCACAGATACGGTGCCCCATTTTTGAATACGATGGACGGCGACATAGAGGACAGCGGCGTTTTTCCGCTGGTGATTCGATTCGCATCACCGTAAGCCAGCCCCTGGCTGGTCAATGCACCGGGTTTTGCACTGAAGTCCGACATTGCATTGTTCAGCACAAATCCATAGCCATCAACGACAATGCCGGAACCAAACCAGTCTCTGACTGTCTGCGTCTGGGAAACGGCATTCCCGAATCGATCCATAACGGAAAAATGCGATGTATTTCCCGGATAGTCCTTTGCTTCAATTCCTTCCGCCGGCGCATACTCGCCTGCGGTTTCGGGATCGCTGAGAGAATAGCGTTTTTTTGCATGTGCTTTGCCCGTCAGCCGCTGGATGTCAATATCCACAAAATTCGGATCCCCCAGGGCTACACTGCGGTCAGCAAAGCTCAGCTTCATCGCCTCCGCTATGGCATGAATGCTGTCCGCCGAATTGTGGCCCATTCCTCTCAAATCACTGTTTTCCAGAATGTTCAGCATTTCAATGACGGCGCAGCCTCCTCCGGGTGGCGGAAAGGAAACGACCTCATATCCACGGTAGTCTGTACGCACCACCTCACGGTATTGGGGCTGGTAACGGATCAGATCCTCCTTGGTGAAGCAGCCGCCCCGTTCGTTAATCGACCGGACAATCTGCTCTGCGATCTCCCCCTCATAAAAGGCATCCACTCCGTTTTCCGCTACGGACTGCAGCAGGTCTGCCAACTCCGGGTTTTTCTGCTTTTCACCGAAACAGTAATCGATACCGCCTGCTTTCCGATACAGCTTTCGGAACGCCTCCGACTGTCTTATTTTGCTCTGAACCGAAGCATCTGCCATTGTCAGGGCGCCGGTATAGCTTGTGCCGAATCCTTCCCTTGCCAAAGCAATTGCGGGAGCGGCCACTTCAGCAAAGCTCTTGGTTCCGTGATCTTTAAGCAAAAGATTCAGAGCCCGCAACAGGCCCGGGATAGCCACCGACTGCCCGCCGGTATCCTTCCATTCGTTCTGTACCTCTCCGTCCTTCAGGAAAAGGTCCTCTGTCGCATTCATCGGAGCAGTTCCGCGTGCGTCCAGCGCCAGAACCTCGTCTTTTTGATGGTCATACATCAGGCAGAAGCAGCCTCCGCCGATACCGGAGTGATGCGGCTCCACAACCGAGAGCGCCAATGATACAGCCGCTGCGGCATCAAAAGCATTTCCGCCGTTCTTCAGGATCTCAAGTCCGGCAAGCGTCGCATAGCTACTGTTGCTGCTGATTGCGCCAAAATCACCGCACGCAGAGGGCTTGCCCCATTTGGACGGCCACATATATTGTTGATTATTCTCCATAGCGATCCTACCTCCTTATTTACCACAGGTTTCCTTCGGATGAGAATTCCATTGGCGCAAACGGAGTCAATAGTTCCATTCGAGGATCCGCCAGGACTTCTGCATAATGCGCTTTTGAGACATAGATCTCATCAATATGGGCAGAATCCTTGATCCGGATGATTCTCGGGTTTGCATGATCGATTTCCGGAGTCGATTTCAAACAAGCGGCAATCGCATCATGGTCGCTGTTCATGATCATGGGAATCTTCGCCATATTGATTGCTGAACTAACCAGAGGGTTTACATATGTAACATCAAAATCAATTTTATCGAACAGCCTTTGCGTAGTCGCATCGTATAGGCCTACTCCCATGGCATTTCCATGTGTTTCATCCGTCAAGTCCAGTACGATCCGCTTTTCCGCCTTCAATCCGCCGGAAGCATAGGGACAGCAGAAGTTTCCGGCAATATTGGGATCAGACCCATCCCCGCTGATGTTTTTTCCAATCCTGTCAATAATCAGCAAATCAGTTTCCGGCAGATAAATCCGCCCCATAAGCTCTTTGGCCTGAATCAGCAGTTTCGGTTCTTCCAGAGGGATCTCCTGAGGTGGCAGCGCCCGTAATATGCAGGTTTCGTCATAGGCGTTCTCCACAATTGCCATGCCCAAAAGGATATTCGCGCGGTGCAGAATCTCGTTGGCCACCGAGGGCATGATGGTGTGCATCAGCCGGAAGCCAGTCATATGGCACGCCTCTGCGCCGTCCCGCTTGCCCAGTCCAATCGCCATCATTTTCATCAGGCCGCTTTCATACTCGCCGCGAAAAGCAGTGTGCGCCTTGATCCGCCCGACGACGATGATTCCATCCGCCTGGCTCGCATACCGATCCAGGAAAACCGGATATCCCTCCGAAGTGGTGCCAAGCCGCACGGTTTCCATGGAAGACCGGATCGGGCAGCCGCAAAACTCCTCTGTGACACCGAGACTCCTCAAAACCTCCGCTTGCCCCTCGCCTGTGGCCCCACCATGGCTCCCCATCGCCGGGACAATAAAAGGCTTTGCGCCATAACACTTACAAAAGTTTGAAATTTCCCGGATAATCTCAGCAATATTGGTAATACCACGGCTTCCACACGAAATTGCAACAGACATGCCATTCCGCAGTTTTGATGGGAGGACGCTGTTTCTCAGCTCATCGCGTACCGTCTCGCATACATCATCAATCCTCGGCCGCGGCAGCTTTTGCCGAACCAACGCCATCGGCGGGATATAGACATCTTTTAAGAATTTAGAAGTAGAAGGTAAATTCATAGTTCTCCTTTATCCGCAAGAAGTATGTAACATATTTCTTGGTCCGGCAAACCTCCATTCCATTATATAATTATATAATATTTGCCCCCCTGTCTTTTAAGGCAAATATTTTAACATGGTTCTCTGATACGCCGCCAACAGATGATCGTTCATCGCCGTCTCTGCGCCGTCAGCATTCTTCTCTTTGATATTTTGAAAAATATTATAATGCTCCCCAATAATATGATTCGCTGAAACCGCCCCATCGTAGGCAATCTGATTTTCGAAGCGCAAAAACTGATCACGCAGGTCATTGACGCTGTTCTGCAGCCAGGCATTCTGGCTCGCTTCCATTACTGCGTTATGAAAATCCCGGTCCAACTTATACAGCTCTGTGGCACACCCGCTGTTCACTACTCGCTTCGCCTCATTCAACAGCCGCTCTATCTTTTCAATCTGATTCTCAGTTGCCCGCTGCGCTGCGAGTTTTGCCCCGAATTTTTCATTATTGATTCTCATTTCAAGAATCGCTTTTGCCTCAGTCTCGGTGATCGGCAGTACAGTAATACCTCTCCCTCTGCAAAAGCAGATATAGTGCTCTCTTTGCAGTTCAAGCAGCGCTTCACGCACAGGAGTCCGGCTGATGCCAAGCTCCTTGCAGATTTCTTCCTGCGAATACATCTCATTAGGCTTAAACCGCTGAAAAATAATTGCTTCTTTAATCAGTTTATACGCCTGTTCCTTATAAGTAGGAAGCACGATTGAGTTTTCTTTATCAAAAATCACGTTCGATGATTCCTCTCTGAGTGGCTTTCGCCGAGAAATATATTACATTTTTCTATCTGCATCATATCACATTGTGGAAATTATTCAATCCCTTTTTTCGAGATTTTATAATTTTGGCGAAATTACCATTTTTGTTGTTTTATTTTTGTTTGCTCTTGATGGTTGCCTTTACCGAACAAAGGCCATTTTATGCCAATTGGAAAATCAGGGGTATATCTGAAGACACTTTCACACAGGGTTACTTTTCTGGACTCACACATCCAATCTCAAATGCCCTTCAATAAACGGATATATTCGAGTAAATCCCTCAGATGCCTGTAAACCTCCCCGTGTAGTAAAAAAAGAAATTCAGCCACTTGATGAAACTCAGGTTTCCGAATTTCTAAAAGCCATTCAAGGCCATCCCCACGAATACCTGTATAAAATCACGTTGTTTTCTGGGATTCGTGAGGGGGAAGTACTTGGCCTCACATGGGACTGTGTAGACCTAGAGCATGGAACGCTCCTTATTAAGCAGCAACTTCGCCGGGAACGGCAAAAGGGCGGCAAGTACTATTTCTCACCGCCCAAAAACAATAAAAGCCGGGTTCTCTCCCTGGCTCCATCTGTTGTTCAGTTGTTTCGCTTGCAGAAGCTAAAGCAGAATGGGATGCGCCTAGAAGCCGGGGACTGCTGGGAGGAAAACAACCTGATTTTCTCCAACCAAACCGGAGGCTTTCTTTCCTACCGCACTGTCTATGATTGCTTTAAGCGAATTGTGGACAAGATCGGCTCTCCTTCTACCCGATTTCACGATTTACGCCATACCTACGCTGTTCTGGCAATCAAAAGTGGAGATGACATCAAGACTGTTCAAGAGAATTTGGGCCACGCTACCGCCGCTTTCACACTTGATGTCTATGGACATGTGACCGCTCAAATGCGAAGGGACAGTGCTGACCGTATGGAACAAGTCATCAAGAGTGTTTCGGCTGGATAATTGAAATAAGGGAGAAAATAAGGGAGAAAAGCAAAACAGGCAGCAAAAAACCTCCCAAAGCCTTGCGGCTCTAGGAGGTTATTTGGTGGACGATACAGGACTTGAACCTGTGACCTCCCGCACGTCAAGCGGATGCTCTACCAGCTGAGCTAATCGTCCGAACAGCATGGACTATTTTATCCTGTATGCGGCCATTTGTCAAGAGTTATTTTGGATTTTTTTCTGTGCAGGAGGGAGAAAAATTTCCTTATTTCCATTGAATTTTTCCAGGTGGAAAACGGGGCGTTTTGTGCTATACTGATTCCAGCATCCTATACTTCACTTCTCAAGGAGGACCTGCAAGTATGCTTCACTTAGATTTGACAAAACTGGAGGGGTTCATTCCCCAGGATTACCTGACCCAGCGCATGGCTGGTCTGGAGAAGGCCGCCTCTATGCTGGCCAACCATGACGGCCCCGGCGGCGACTTCACCGGCTGGGTGTATCTGCCCCGGGACTACGACAAGGAGGAGTTCGCCCGCATCCAGGCCGCTGCCAAAAAGATTCAGCAGCAGTCCCAGGTGCTGGTGGTCATCGGCATCGGCGGCTCCTATCTGGGCGCCCGTGCTGTCATCGACCTGCTGGCCTCTCCCAACTATAATCTGAAGAAGAAGGACACCCCCGACATCCTGTTTGCCGGCAACGGCCTGTCCACCGACGCTCTGCTGGAGACCATCGCCCTCATCGGCGACCGGGACTTCTCCGTGAACGTCATCTCCAAGTCCGGTACCACCACCGAGCCCGCTGTGGCCTTCCGTATCTTCAAGGCTCTGCTGGAGGAGAAGTACGGCAAGGAGGGCGCCCGGGAGCGCATCTATGCCACCACCGATAAGGCCCGCGGCGCGCTGAAGGGTCTGGCCGACGCCGAGGGCTACGAGGAGTTCGTGGTGCCCGACGACGTGGGCGGTCGCTTCTCCGTGCTCACCGCTGTGGGTCTGCTGCCCATCGCCGTGGCCGGTATCGACATTGCCGAGCTCATGGGCGGCGCGGCCCAGGCCATGAACGACCTGTCCGTGGGCGGCGCTGAGAACCCCGCCTGGCAGTATGCCGCTGCCCGCCACGCTCTGTACCAGGGCGGCAAGAAGGTGGAGCTGCTGGCCTGCTATGAGCCCTGCTTCCGGTTCTTCTCCGAGTGGTGGAAGCAGCTGTACGGCGAGAGCGAGGGCAAGGAGGGCAAGGGCCTGTTCCCCGCCAGCGTGGAGTTTACCGCCGACCTGCACTCCATGGGCCAGTATATCCAGGAGGGCGAGCGGCTCATGTTTGAGACCGTGGTGCAGTTTGCCCCCAAGGGCGAGTTCATCATCCCCAACGACCCCGAGAACGTGGACGGTCTGAACTTCCTGTCCGGCAAGTCCATGGCTTTCGTGGCCGAGCAGGCCATGCGGGCGGTCATCCTGGCCCACGTGGACGGCGGCGTGCCCAATGTGCGCATTGAGATGCCCGCTCTGTCCGCCAAGACCGCCGGCTACCTCATCTACTTCTTCGAGTATGTCTGCGGCCTGTCCGGCTACCTGCTGGAGGTCAACCCCTTCAACCAGCCCGGCGTGGAGGCCTACAAGGTCAACATGTATGCTCTGCTGGGCAAGCCCGGCTACGAGGAGCAGAAGAAGGCTCTGGAGGAACGGCTGTAAGCGGCTAAATCCGACGAAATGAAACAAATCCCGGCCTTTTCCGGAAAAGGCCGGGATTTATGCTCTGCGCTGACCGCCGCTCTACCAAAAAAATTCATAACTTTGCGGTTGAAAACCGGCCCCTCTTATGTTAAAGTTATAGTAACGTAAGGGACCTGCTTCCCACGTAACATCCATTAAGGAGTGATTCACATGATTCGAGTTATCATGGGTAAGAAGGGCACCGGCAAGACCAAGCAGATGATCGACATGATCAACGAGGCCGTTGGCAGCGAGCACGGCAACGTGGTGTGCATCGAGAAGGGCAACAAGCTCACCTTCGACATTCACTATCAGATCCGCCTGGTAGAGGCCAGCCAGTATGATATTGCCAATTACACCGCCCTGAAGGGCTTCGTCAGCGGCCTGTATGCCGGTAACTATGACATTACCCATGTCTTTATCGACAGCCTGACCAAGATCGTTCCCATCGAGAACTATGCCGAGACCGAGGAGTTCCTGGCTTGGCTGAACAACTTCGGTGAGAAGCACAACATCAAGTTCACCATCACCATCAGCGACGAGCCCGACCTGGCTCCCGAGGGCATCAAGCAGTATTTCTAAGTATAATTTTCAAAAGAAACAGCGCGCCATTTCAAATATGGCGCGCTGTTTTTTGTGCTTTTTTCCTCAAATGTCCCGTTGTCAGGACAATTTACAGCTTTTTTCTTGGTAAATACGGGAAAAACAAACTTGACAGAACCGGACAAAGGGAGTATATTATGTCTACGGATTAGAACGTACGTTCTATAAGAGCTGAGGAGAATTTCCTTGTTTGGACTTTGCGGTGTTGAGAGAAGCAATCAGCAGTTTTTTTAATTCCACACAGTGGGAGAGGGGAGCCTGCTGAGTGCAGTACCCGCTCTCCAGCAGGAGTTCCAGCCAATATTCACTTTCTGCACATTCTTTTAAGACAATCTGGAGCTTGGCGATAAAGTCGGCCCGGCTGTGACCGTAAAAGGCCTCGCGGATGTTGGCGCCAATGCTGGTGCCGGAGCGGAGGAGCTGATTGACCAGAATGGTTTCTCGTTTTTCCCGCTTGATCTGGTTGCAGACTTGAATAATTTCCAGGGCAAAGGCCTTTGACTTAGAGAGGAGAGGACTGGTGTTCATCAAATCACCCATTTTAATTGGTCGGCGCAGCCGACACCTTACTTCTTCCCTCCAAAAATCCTGAATGCGAACGAGTGGGTAAGAAGGAATAGGGAAGAGGGAAGAAGAAAAAATCCTGAACGCTGACGCATTCAGGATTTTTGGTGGAGGAGGGTGGATTCGAACCACCGAAGCTAACGCAACAGATTTACAGTCTGCCCCCTTTGGCCACTCGGGAACTCCTCCAGATATGAAATTGTGGAGCTGGTGGACGGATTCGAACCCCCGACCTGCTGATTACAAATCAGCTGCTCTACCGGCTGAGCTACACCAGCGCATCAAGAGTGCTGTCCAACAGCAGGTGTCATTTTACCAAAGAACGTACATTTTGTCAAGCCCGATTTTGAAAATTGAAAAAATTTTTTTGAAAGGGAGAAAGGAGTGTTCCTACACGGCCCAGAGCCAAAGAAATTCCCTGCTTCTGCCGCTGCGGGATGTGCAGCAGGCGCCTCCGGCGGCCTATTGTCCCTGCTGCGGCGGGGAGCAGTACCGCTGGGACCGGATGGTCTGGCGGGAGGGACGGAGCATCTGCGCGGAGTGTGCCGCGCGGGAAGAAGAGGAGGAAGAGAGAGAGTCATGACCCTGTTGGAACTGTCTGTGGAGTACCGGGAGCATGCCCGGATGCTGGATCTGCGCATCTGTCAGCTGGAGGCGGTGCTGGAGCGGACCCGAAATGAAAAACAGCGGCTGGTGTTGGAGCACCGCATCCACATGCTGTCCACCATGCTGCGGGAGGCCAGAGAGCTGGCTGTGCTCACAGAGCGCTACTATGAGAGGGGGTACCGCCGAAATGCCAAATACACGTTATAGGAGAGGAAAGCTGTACGCCGCCGACATGGCTCTGTACAGCATGCAGATGGCCTCCGACAACAGCAAGGAGATCAGCCGTCTCAAACGAAACCTCATCCGGGCGCTTCAGGAGGATGTGACCGAGCGCCAGCGGCAGACGCTGCTGATGTATTATGCCCAGGGGTATAACATGCGGGAGATCGGGGAGCGGCTGGGGGTGGACCGGTCCACCATCTCCCGCACCATCAAGCGGGGAGAGCGGCGGCTGCAGCGCTGCCTGCGCTATGGGGCGGAGGCGTATTTGAGAAATATGGATTAGGAGTAGTGGCGCTTCCGTTTGAAGCGGCGGTGTGGTAGAATAGGAAAAAACCACCCGCAAGCGGGTCACAGGAGGAGCCTATGTCCGGAAAAGAGGAATTTATTGAGCTGTTCAAGGAGAAGATCACCCGTCCCGGCGCCGACGCGCTGCTGAATTTTTTGGAGCACAAAAGCGACTTTTTTACCGCCCCTGCCTCGGCGCGGTATCATCTGTCCTGTGAGGGCGGGCTGTGCGAGCACAGCCTGAACGTGTACCACTGCCTGGTGGATTACCTCCAGCGGGAGCGGGTGCAGGAGCTTTACGGCCTGGAGTACAGCGAGGAGACGGTGGCCGTGGTGGCACTGCTCCACGATCTGTGCAAGATCGGGTGCTATAAGAAGGGGTTCCGGAACGTGAAGAACGACGCCACCGGCCAGTGGGAGAAGGTGCCCACCTACACCTTTGACGACCCGCTGCCCTATGGTCACGGGGAGAAGAGCGTGTACATCGCCAACGGCTATATCCGCCTGACCCGGGAGGAGGCCATGGCCATTCGTTGGCATATGGGTTTCTCCGGACCGGAGGATTCCAGAACGGTGGGCCAGGCGTTTCAGAAGTATCCGCTGGCATTCGCCTTGGCCACCGCCGATATGGAGGCCAGCTACTTCCTGGAAGGAGAACCCTAACCTACTTTTCTTGAAAGAAAAGTAGGCAAAAGAACTTTGTGGAAAACTGCGTTTTCCATCTGCGGGAAGGAAGATAGTGTGAAAGAAACCCAGGAGGGGTGTCTTTCACGTGCAATCAACACAAATTTTGCAGACAGAAACTGACTGCAAAATTTGCAGGCGGGCAAAATATTTTTGCCCGGCTTGGCAAAGAACTTTATGGGAAACTTCGTTTCCCTTCTGCGCCCGTAAGTAAGATTGCCAGTGGGAGTGACGTGTTCCGTTGCTCCCACCTGCTTTTCTTAAAAGAAAAGCAGGCAAAAGAACTTTGTGCGAAGCTCCGATTCGCCTCTGCGCCCGTAAGTAAAGTTTTCCGTGGGAGTGACGTATTTCGTCGCTCCCATTTTTTACGTATATGTTTACCACCACAAAAGGAGGTTTTTTCCCCTGAAAAATGGGCAAACTAATAGAAAGGATATTGTTAAAAGGATGTGCTTTATACAAAAAGCCTCGTCGCTGTGCACAGTTTGCCCTGCTGTTCCCACTCCTTTTTCCTACCTTTTTGGAGGAAAGTGAAGAAAACGAAAGTTTTTGAAAAAAATCCCCTGGAGGGGGTCAAATTTTCCGTTCAGGTATGCTATAATGGCTTTGCCAATCCCGACCTTTTACCTGGTCAAAGGCTGGTGGGCGTTTTACCTGCCGGGCCTGCGCGGATCAAGAGCATCTTCGGCTCCGGCGCAATGCCGGCGCCGGTTCAAGTTAAGGCTGTCGGCACCGGTTCTCCGCCGAGAACCTGGAACGGCGGCCGGCCCGCGTTTTTTCAGCCGTCCAGAATCTTTTTCATGCAGTCATTTACAGGAGAAGGTACAGGAACACGGAGCAAGGCCTTCGAGCCGCTCCACGAAAAACGGAAGGAAGTTGATTATGATCACACACGGGAAGAGCATCAAGATTTTCACGGGCAACTCGAACCCCAACCTGGCCAAGGCCATCTGCCAGGAACTCGGGGTACCCCTGGGCAATTCTGAGGTAGGCTCCTTCGCCGACGGCGAAAACTTTGCCTCCATCTACGAGACCGTCCGCGGGTCTGACGTCTTTGTGGTGCAGTCCACCTGCCCCTTTGAGAAGGACGGAAAGATGCACACCGTAAACGACGCCCTGATGGAACTGCTCATTATGATCGACGCGCTGCGCCGCGCCTCCGCCGGCCGCATCACCGCCGTCATCCCCTACTTTGGCTATGCCCGTCAGGACCGCAAGACCAAGCCCCGCGATCCCATCTCTGCCAAGCTGGTGGCCAACCTGATCACCCGCGCCGGCGCCGACCGGGTGCTGACCATGGACCTGCACGCCAACCAGATCCAGGGCTTCTTCGACATCCCGGTGGACAACCTGCTGGGCTCTCCTCTGTTTGTCAGCGAGTGCTTCCGCAAGTTCGCCGCTGTCCAGGACGACACCATGGTGGTTTCTCCTGACGTGGGCAGCGTGGCTCGCGCCCGCGCCTTCGCTCAGAAGCTGAACATGCCTCTGGCCATCGTGGATAAGCGCCGTCAGAAGGCCAACTCCTCTGAGGTCATGAACATCATCGGCGACGTAAAGGACAAGCACGTCATCCTGCTGGACGACATGGTGGACACCGGCGGAAGCCTGTGCCACGCTGCCAAGGCTCTGGTGGACATCGGCGGCGCCAAGGACGTTACCGCTGTGGCTACCCACGGCCTGCTCTCCGGCCCCGCTGTCCAGCGCATCACCGACAGCGTCATGGACGAGGTGGTCTTCCTGGACACCATTCCCCCCAAGCCCGGCATGAAGTGCGACAAGATCCGCTATATCTCTGTGGCTCACATGTTTGCCGAGGCCATCAGCCACATCTACGAGGAGACTTCCGTTTCCCGCCTGTTTACCTGATTTTCCGTATCCCACTGGGGCGGGCATTTGCCCGCCCCAGTGCATTTTACGCAGCAAGTGAGGGATAGCATGTTTTTCCATCGCAGTTCCGGCGGAGCATCCTGGATGCTGGTGTGCCTGGGCAACCCCGGGGACCAGTATGACAATACCCGCCACAATGTGGGCTTTATGGTGGCTGACCAACTGGGCGAGCGGTACCGTCTGCCCATCCAGAAGCTGAAATTCAAGGCCCTGACCAATGTATTCACCATTTCCGGGGAAAAGGTGCTGGTGATGAAGCCGGTGACCTATATGAACCTGTCCGGCGAGGCGGTGCGCCCTGCCGCTGACTTCTATAAAATCCCCCCGGAGCATATTATAGTGATCTCCGACGACACCGCCCTGGACGTGGGAAAGCTGCGCATCCGCAAGAGCGGCTCCGCCGGAGGACACAACGGGCTCAAGAGCATCATTCAGCACCTGGGCACCGACCAGTTCCCCCGCATCCGGGTAGGCGTGGGTAAAAAGCCCCATCCCGACTATGACCTGGCCGACTGGGTGCTGGGCAAGTTCCAGGGTGAGGACCGCAAGGCCATTGCCGCCGCCGTGGAGCGCTGCGCCGACGCGGTGGAGTGCTATATCAAAGAGGGTCCGGACCGCGCCATGAATAAGTTCAACGGATAAAATTTTCCATTTCTTAAAGATTTATATGGGTTTATTTAAATGATGTGTGGTATGGTTGCCTCACATCATTTCATTTTCTTTTGGAGGATTCCGGCATGCGCAATTTTATTTTAAATCACGCCAGCCTGGCCTTTTGGATCTGGTGCGTGCCCCCGTTTTTGTGGCTGCTGTCCACTCTGCCCGCAGAGGCCTCTCTGGAGGAGCGTATCTCCGCCCTGCTGCTGACTTGGACGTGGATGCTGCTGGGCGGAGCGGCCATCAACTGGTATTCCCGCCTGCTCCTTTGGCGGGCCGTGAAGTATATGGATAACCACTGCGACCCGGAGCCTCTGCTGGAGCTGTGCAGCACGGTGTGCCGCCAGAACCCCTCCAATATGATCTTTCACGTCTATCAGGGCTATGCTTTGTCTCTGCTGGGCCGGCATCAGGAGGCGATCCAGGTACTGGAGCATGTGGCAGAGCACCGCAAACTGGTAAAGAACGCCAGCGCATTGCTGATCTGGAGCGCGGCCCTGCCATCCGGCGATCCCCGGCAGGAGTGGGTGGCGGAGAAGCTCACTGCGCTGAAGCCGAAGATGCGGGCCAAACAGCGGGCGTTGGTGGACCGGGTCATGAACCAGCGGCGCTCCTTTGCGCTGATGCAGGCGGCACCCCCGCAGCTGGAGCCTCTGCTCCAGCAGGATCTGGAGCGGGCGGAGTCCCTGCGGGAGAAGTTGGGAGCCCATATGGCGCTGGCGGTTTACTGCTACCAGCGCGAGAAATGGCAGCAGGCGCAGATGCATCTGGAATTTGTGCTGGACAACGCCAACAAGTTGCATGTCCGCACTCAGGCGGAGGAACTGCTGTGTAAACTCCCCTCCGCTTTCTTGTAAGAAAGCTTGGCAAAGAACTTGGAGGGAAACTTCGTTTCCCTTCCCCGCCCGTATGTGAGGCTTTTGTGGGAGTGACTGCTCAGGTCGCTCCCACTTTTTTGTTGAGAGGGTTCCGCCCTGCGGGGCAAGTTCCGTTATTTAGAGACGGATGTTACTTTCTGCTCGCACAGAAAGTAACCAATGGCCCAGGCCACCTTCTCTTGCCCCTTTGGGGCAATTCACCTTGAGATGCCCTGGGGGCCGCTTCCGGTGAGCACCTTGCCTGCGGCGGTGCTCACAGTCATTGCCCCCAGACCCCCATTACGGGAGCGGGTCACTTTGGTCCGGCAGTCAGTTCCGGCGGGCAAAATCAAGTTCTGTTCCCGTTCTACTCTCGGGCCTTAGGCCCTACCAATCTAAAATTTACAGGCGGGCGGCTCTGCCGCACACCGCCTCCTGCGTCCCTTCCTGTTGGGTACAGGTGTTGTCGTGCGTTTCAATAGGGGGGGCGTTTCTACGCAAAAAATAAAAAAGTAGGAGCGACGGAAATGTCGCTCCTACCCAGAGAGTTCTTTACGGGCACAGAGGCGAAACGAAGTTTCGAACAAAGTTCTTTTGCCTACTTTTCTTTCAAGAAAAGTAGGTCAGGAGAAGGCCGGAGAAGGCTCCTCCTTGGCTTCGGTGATAGACTCCACGCCAAGGCGGCGGCGCAGGCGGCTGGGGTCATAGATGCCGCTGAGCTCCAAACCGGCGCACAGGGTATCCACCACATCCACCAGCCAGGCCTCCATAGACCGGGGCAGCGCTCCGCCCAAAGGCCACATATGGGAGAGGATAATATTCCGCTCCTTGTCGCTCAGGTCGGTAAGCTCCTGGGCGTTGCGGGCGGCGGCCCGGGGATGGTCAAAGCACTGCCAGCCCGGGTGGGCCGATTTGTCACGGGAGTCGTAGAGGTACAAATCGTGCAGGAGTCCGCCTCTGGCGGCAGCGGTCTCGTCCAGGCCCAGAGCCCGGGCGGCGCGGAACGACCAGTAAGCCACAAACAGGGAGTGGTCCAGGGTGGTGATGCGGTTATGATGGCACCAGCGGCCCATCATCCGCACCTGCTCAGAGCCTAACAGTTCCCCGGTGGTCTGGCAGAACTCCTTCATGTAGTGGTTCATTGGAATCAGTCCTTTCCAAAATCACAAGGGTGGATGGTACATCAAGATCCAGCTGGGCTCCGCGCCGGAGCGCGGAGAACTGGGTGGGAAAAGGTCCCCTTTTCCCACCTTCATTATACCTCCAAACAGGAGATTTTGTCACCCGGAAAATGGCGGAAAGAGCCGACGTTCCAAACGGTCAGCGGGTCTGACCGGTGCCCCGGATGATGTACTTGTAGGTACACAGCTCCTGGAGCCCCATGGGTCCCCGGGCGTGGAGCTTTTGGGTGGAGATGCCCATCTCGCAGCCCAGTCCAAACTCGCCTCCGTCGGTAAAGCGGGTGGAGGCATTCCAGTAGACGGCGGCAGAATCCACCTGGTTGAGGAAGGCCCGGGCGGCCTTTTCGTCGGCGGTGACAATGGCCTCGGAGTGGCCGGTGGAGTGGGCGGCAATGTGGGCGATGGCCTCCTCCACGCCCTTTACCACCTTGACGCCCAGGATGTAGTCCAGGAATTCGGTATCAAAGTCCTTTTCTCCGGCAGGTGTACCGGAGATGATGGCCTGGGCGGCCTCGTCCAGGCGCAGCTCCACCGGGTGCAGGCCGCGCTCCGCGCGGTCCTGGGTCAGACGCTTTTGCAGCTTGGGGAGAAATTCCCCGGCGATGGTCTCGTCCACCAGGCACACCTCGCAGGCGTTGCACACGCTGGGGCGGGAGCACTTGGCGTTCTCCAGAATGTCCAGGGCCATGGCTTGGTCGGCCTGGCCGTCCACATAGACGTGGCAGATGCCGGTGCCCGTCTCAATGACCGGTACGGTGGCGTTGTCCACACAGGCACGGA
>UMKB01011056.1_pt1 | contig 19367 bp, 26 predicted proteins | sample 1966171 | NCBI WGS metagenome assembly UMKB01 (sample SAMEA4836164, study PRJEB28245) | human gut metagenome | biome: gut microbiome; material: fecal sample | place: Denmark | collected 2008 | reverse complement strand
ATAAAGAAAAAAAAGTTTTGTACTCGCATTGGTAGCACACTGTCGTGCACAATTTCAAACAGCACTGTCATATTTTATGCAAATAAAAATGGGCTTTTAACCGTGCCCAGCGGGAGCATTACGCTCAAGTTTAATTTAACTCTGTTTAGTGAAAGCAGTGTAATTGATAGTTAGTTCAGTGAAAGCAGGAGCTGGAGTACTATCTACGTATGTCTTTACTGCGATAGTGTCGAATGCGCCATAGTCGTTTCTGGTGGCATCGTCAGCTGCCATCCTGATATTGACGGCCTGAGTAACGAATACGCTTGTGTTCTCTGAACGTGCGTTCGCAGATGTTACCTGTACGCTGCCGTCGAAATAACCATTAAATTTGATAGTTTTTTGTTCAGCGGTTCCCCTCGAAACAGTGATTGTACAGTCATCAGGAAAACCGCTTTTACTTACGATTGTGCCATCGCCGTTAATCTGACAACAAGCAATGTTGTGTACAATTTGTTTGCCGTCAAACCGAAGTCCGTTATTGTAGTCTAATGTATGCTTTTCGTTGATGTTGTCGTTCCACAGCGTGAATTTCTTACTGCCAACGTTGCCAGCTTCGATGCTGGTGCTTAGAGTACCACTGCTATATGGGCCAGCTTCATATCCGGGGTCATCGGGGTGTTTGTAAATGTTAAAGAAAGTAACATAGTTGGCGTTTACTGTGCTTACATTGGTGTTACCTTCCAGCCAGCACGAATTTAATACGGTATTAAAACCAGACGTAATATTCAGTGCTTTTGTGTTTTTCTCAAACACGCACATATTGAATACTACATCAACAACAGACGGGATACTAGATACTGGCACGTCATTAACAGCAACAGCGCACCCCGTCCAAGTGCAGTTGTTAAACTGTATGCACGTTGCTTCTGTATAAGTGCCGGGAGTTTTTTGTGTAAAGTTTACACCGTAATTCTTACAATTGTCGATATAGCATTTATTGATTACGTTTGATACACTGTTGATGGTAAGCGCAGTGTTGGTGTTTTGGATAAAGCAGTTTTCAATCAAGCTTACATAGCCGTTTTCTTGGATGCCGTTGTTGTTTCCGTTGCCAGTGATGGTAATTCCGCTTACCTTGCAATAGTCACCGACTGTGAGTGCAGTGCCAGTGCCAGTATATGTTAGTGTGCCTTTTCCGATTTGGATAATCTGTGTTTTGTTTTTCATAATGATACCGACATTGAATGTGTAGTTAGCATCGTTTATGAAAAGAGTAGTGTTACCAGCTTCAAAATATTTGTTAATACTGGTTCCGATATCTTCTTCGGCGCTGTAAAGCTCATCAATAGATTTTGCACCTGTTAGAGTTGCTTCTTTATCCTGTAATTCAAACGGTTCGGCAAATAGGCCGTTTTGCAGGGCGATTGCTCTAGAAGAAGTAGTAGCAACGGCTTTATATAAACTTCCCTTCTTGTCGTTGACTTCATCATAGCCGCATGTCATAAGAGTATCATTGAGTTGTGCCCGTTTATCTGCGACCATATCGTCCTTAGTGTTGTATGTATACACAGTTTTGCCTACAAGGCTGTTTACGGTGTCAGCGTATCCAAGCACCTCTTTTTCATACCGCTCAACGTTCTGGTTGTACTGTGCCACCTGAGCATTCCAGTCTGCGCTCTTAATCCAGAACTCAGTATTGGTAATCTCAGTGTTTGCAGGAACAGTCTTGCGGCTGACATAGCTCTGGTCATTGGTATACACCACGCTCAGAGCGGCGTATTCGCTGGCCTTATCCCAAGCGCCCATGAACTGAGGAGAATAACGAGCACCAATATACTTTTTAATAGCCATAATAGAAACCCCTTTCATTAAATAAACTGTCCACCCATTGAACCAGAACATCCGGTTCACCCTCCCGATAGGATTGAAGAGTGCCTATCACACGTCAAAGTCACTGTACAACTTCCGGTTCCCACAGCAAAGCAAGTTTGCCATAGTCCTCAGAATCAGGGTTCATGTCTGTGTCAAAGTCAATGAAGTCCCAAGTGTTAGGAATCCAAGCGATAAAGTAGCCGTTCTCGTCAACCTCGAACCACACATACTTTACAATTTTGGAAACCATTACCTGTAAGTTGTTGTCAATCCACGTTGCAAGAGCCTGTACATAAGTTTCGATATAGTCACCGTTAATGAGTTTCTCAATCTCATTGTAGCACTCCTGAACGGTTTTGTAAAGCTGTTCAATTCTTGCATTGATATCAGCTCTAAATGCTTCGTTCTCGGTGTTGACTTTGTTTTCAAAGTCGTCCAGCTGTTTCTGGAATTTTTCTTCTATCTTGTCGATTTGAGAGTAGAATGTGATAATTTCATTGAACTGTTTAACAGCGCTGTTGTAGGTTTCCACAACTCGTGCCAGAATCTCATAGTCGCTAGAACCCGGAAGGAAAGTATTCAGGTCAAACTTACCAGGAATCGGCAGGAAGGGCAACGGAGTAAGAGTAGTAAGTGTCATAGTGACACCCCCTTTACAGATGGAAGTAGTCGAGCACCCACCGAAGCAGGGCGCTCAAGAATTTAGCCCACGAGACTAAATCCATAATTATCACCCTCTTTAGGCCAGTGCAATCCAGCCCTCGATGTGATACTCCTGAGATGCGACAGTAGTCTCACCCAGCTGGATGGTGATATTGTGCAGGCCGTCCACAGAACTGGTGGTGTTCTTGACGGTTGCGGCGGCACTGGGGGCATATTCAGAAGCGGCGTTGTACCAGTTAATCTCAGCATGAGCGCCAACGTTGGGCAGGTTCACACGCAGTACAGGGTTGTCAGCAGCGACAGCGTCGGTAGCAGTGAACACAGCATTGACGTGCAGTGCATTGTTTATCAGGTAGGAAACATCTTCATTGATTTTGATTTTGCTGTCAGCAGACTGAATGAAGTTGACCATAGTTTTACTCCTTTACAAAATTCCCATGAAGCAATCTTTCAAACTGTTGATAACCTCTAAATCCAGATTGCGTACAGATTCAGAGTATTCTTTGAACAGTTCTGCGTAGGACTTGTTGTTCAAGCCAGACACGGTTCTGTTCCGGTTGTCATTGTGCTGTCTGTCTGCTGTGGTGTGTTCATCGAATGTGGTTGTTTCTTTGCTGTTATAAGTGGTGGTATCTGTGCTGGTACTGTTACCTGTGTTAGTTCCATTATTTTTATTTTTGTTAGCAGAGGAAGCGTAGGTGTTATTTGCGATATCACTCTCAATGTTGAGCATCTGGGCAGGAGTGTCAGAATTAACATTGAGGGTGTAATCGTTATGGGAATTATTTTGTGTACTGTTATTGTTGGTTGTATCAATACCAGACCTAGCAAGTACATCAGTACCAGTTTTAGTACCGTTATCTGTGCTAGTGCCATCAGCTTTGACAATCTCAGTAAGCGTACCGCCTGTGTAGAACTGCCACTTCTCGGCCATAGCATCGTACAGCATATTGAAGTAAGGCATTTTCTCGTTCAACGAGTTGTTCAGGAAGAACTTGAACCGGTCAGGCGGCAGACAGCAGATTTCATTGAAATAGTAGTGGTTAATGATTTTCTGGTTTAATGCTTCTCTCCATGCCTGCATATCACCGGCAGAATGGAGAAAAGACGGGAGCGGGTAATCTTTCATGCCAATGTCAAACCCATCGAGAGTAAGCAGTTTGCCCAGTTCAATTGTATACGTTGCCATTATTCCTCACCCCCGTTATCATCACCGTCACGAGCACGAATATAGGAAATAGTGCTGGCGTTTTTGCTGTACTTATCACTGTCAGTGATATAAGGCTCATTTGCCAGTTTGACAGAAACGTTCAGGTCGAACATATCGTTGATAAGTTTACAAGCGTGTTTACGTTGAGACAACCCAATGTTTGCCAATGCGTTGGCTTGCTGGTCAAACTGTTCAACCTCGTTAGTAACACGGCGTTCCCGCTTGAAATCAGCCATACCTATACCAAGGAAAGACAGGTACTCGTTGTACTTAGTAATCTTGATATCCTGCAACTGTCCAGCCACAAACGGAGCGTCAGTTCTGAGAACCATGAAACTGTTAGGGTCAAACGTGCCCTTCATACCGTAGATAATAGGGGTGTTACCAGCGTACTTTTGATATACAGCCTGTGCGGTTTGCTTCTGTTTTGTGTCAGTCAGAATCAGAACAGGGGTCTTTTGTGCGCCAATGTTTACTTTGATTGTCTGGTCAATGTCGTACAAGTCGCGGGTGTAACGAATGGTGGTAAGGAAAGTCGGGTACATATCAGGAGTGTTTCTGATAAGCACGCAGTCTTTCATGTCGTATTCAGGGAATGTTTCCACAGGGCTGATGGGCCTGATATACATAGGCTCATTGTAGAAGTTGATTCCTCTGAGTGCGCCGTTCAGGCACATATAGCCACGGGTTGCATGATTAAAGAAAACAGCCTTGCCGTAGGTGAACAGGCAATATTCAAGATATCGTTCATTCACGCTGTCAGGCAGTCCTTCCCACTTAAACATAGTGCAAGCAAGAGATTTAAGACGAAAGTAATAGTCAGCGTAAGCGGCGTGGGATGCTTCTTTGTCTGCGAGTTCGTTATCGTAATTGTACATTTGAATCACCTCTTAACTGAATATGGAGCTGATAATCCAGCTAACACCAGCGCTGGCAAGAGCGCCGACAATATAGCCGACAGGGCCAGCAATGGCCGCACCGATTTGCCCGCCTATCTGTGAACCAGCGATATTAACTGCAAGAGTAGTTAAACCAGTAACAACCCAGTTAGATACGACTGGAACAAGATACTTTTGAACAACTGTGGTAGCGACTGTTGATACAACCTGAACCAGAACGTTTTTAGCCGCTTGCTCAATAGAGATATCGCCTTTCATAACACCGCCAATCGACTGGCACATAGTGTTGATGATACCGGGCACTAAGTCTGCGGCAATCTGGTTAAGCTCTGTGCTTTGTGAATGAGAACCAATGTAGGAAGTAATAGCATTTGCTAGTGCATGGGAACCAAGTTCACAAACATAGTCGATTGATTGTCTTTTTGTGACTTCCAAGAATTGACCAGCGGCTAGTTTTACATCACCTGTTGTTAGTGCAGTAGTAACAGCTTGCCAGCCGTCTGCAACAATAGTATCAACATAAGAATCAAGGAGATTCAGAGTGTGTACACCTAGTTCAGAGTTACGGTCAATCTTAGTAACGTCTACAATCCAGTCTTTTAGTTGTGATTTTGCTTGGTTAATTTCGTACTGTGCGGCTTGTTGTCCAACGGATATAGCATATTGAAGCAGGTTGTTGATTTTGTTCTCAACGTACCAGATGGAATTGTTTACAACGTCAGAGCAGAACTTGTTAAGAACTCCGCTGAAATCACCTGTAGTGAGAATATCAGTAGCATATCCAGCGGCATTTGCTTTGATACCGTCCAACTGTGCTTTAACGTAGTCTTTAATAAGTTTTGCCAATTCGCTGGAAGTGTCAACGTTTTTTGCTGTAATGATTCTGTCAGCGATGCCGTTCACAGTTTCATTAAACTGAGATTCAGTAACAGTGCCGTCCTCAGATGCCGCGCCTTGTATTACTTTGATATCAGCATCAGTAACGTAAGGGCTTTTGTGCATCTCAACTTGACTGTAATGATGTACCGTATAAGGTGCTCCGGGGAAGTCTTTGATATCGTTAGGATTTACACTAAAAGTGTGGCTCACTTTGCCACCATCAAAGTTAGTGTAGTCTGTACGAGTTGCAGAAGTAAAGTAAATCTGGAAGTGAAGGTGATATCCGGTAGATTTTCCTGTGTTGCCAACGGTACCAAGTTGGTCGCCTTGTGAAACTTTAGTTCCGGTAGATGGGCCAATCTTTTCCATGTGGGCATAACGAGTATAGTAGCAATTGCCGGAAGCATCCGTTGTATCATCGTGACGAATTAGAACGGTGTTTCCCCATGAATCTGAAGAATAGCTCTGTACAACTGTGCCAGCTTTTACAGCGTAGATAGGTTTTCCAGCAATCTGGCCTGGTGTTCCAGTAGTAAGGTCAATAGCAGAGTGAGAAGCACTGAAAGCAGTAGTGCAATACCACGTTCCAACACCTAGCGGGTGAAACCATTCATCAGTACTGTAAAAACCAGTAACGTTATTTTGCGCATTACTGCCGCCAGTTCGTGGTGAACCAGCAGTTATTTTGATTGTGATATAGTCGTGGTTATTGGCAACAAAGTTATTGGAAGTCAGCCAAGGGTTCAGCTGTAATAGTGTTTGGACAGGCACTCCGCACATTGTTGAAATCTGCTGAATATCGTCCATCCATGAACCAGTATACTGTACCTTTAAGGTAGCGTAAACGGCATTACTGGCAGTTGACGCAGACTTAAATTCTTTTAGCGTTTCTGCCGCTGAGTTTGCCATATAATCACCACCTTACACAATAGCATTGTTTTGTCCAAAGTTTCCGTATGTCGCAGTGTAAACCCAGAAGAATATGCCGTTATTGAATGCACGCTTGATAATGTTCATGTCATCGTCAGGGAAGTTGCCAGCGGCATTTAAGCCATTGGTTTTGATGTAAGTCCAGCTTGCTCTTGCATGAAGGTTGATTGCTCTGTATTCGCTCTGTTTGTAGCCATAGACGGTGAGGAATTTGTCAATTCGTTTCAAGATATCAAGAGGTGGGGTTTTGAACCCATAAGATAAAGCAGTCTTTTTGCCAGCTATATAAATGTTGCTTTGTGCAACTCCACCAATTGCGGGAGCGTTGTAATTTTCAGAAATAGCAGTTAGGTCTTGAGTTATTTCATCAATGCCAGCTTGAATTTGTCCTGTTTCACGAGCCGCATTAAGGACAGTGGATGCACCAGATATTCCTTGGCTAAGTGCGCTTCCTACATTTCCCTTTGCCCATGTCAGCGGGTTTGCTAAATCTACGCCAGCACCAATGACTTGCAAGGCACCGCCAGCACCGCTCAACGCTCCTTGATATAGGTTGTAACGCCTATTTTCTTTATTGCGCTGTACCATAATTGAATTTGACGCATTGTGCAGGTTGTAATCATTCTTATACTGATTATACCCCCACTGGCTTTCAGGAATTGATACAGCCATTGACATTGATGCAATGTTGGTGTTACTGTAATTGGTGATAATAAATCCGACTAAACCGGACGTGTCATCAACAACGATTTTACCATTGATGTTAGCGCCAGTGATATATTCAGGGTTGAACTCAATCTCCTGTCCCATCATCTGGGCATAAGCCGTAAGGAAAGCGCCAGACAACAGTTTTTTGTTTACAGGAGTATAGCTAACGCCGTTAGCATCAATGTGTGTAGGATGTTTTGCATAAGCGATAGTTGTATCATGGTTTGCAGGCCATTGCTGGATTTTGGTAACTGCTGTTGCTGTGCCATTTTTGACATAGCCATTGAGCAAGTTTGTAAGAGAAGCATTGTCATACTTTTTTCTTACAGCTCCAGCGCCGGAAATAAGACCGTTTAAGTCAGTAGGCGGAAGCGGGTTTCCGGTATAATCAGTAGTTGCAAATACTGTAACCCAGTCCGGTTTTAAATCCTGACTACCGACCTGATAATACCCGCCGTTTCCTGTTCCACTGAAATCCTCAGGCACGATATTATCTCCGGCAACATCAGTATCACTGTGGCATCTATCAACATAGCTGTCATAGTATGTGATATCGAAAAACCAAGTTTGGATAACGTCTGTGCTGACGTACAGTCTGACGGAACTGTTGCTTGCCCACTCAATTCTATCAATGAAGGCATAGAACCATTTATTGGTAAAGTTGTTGTTCTGGTACATGATGTAGTTGCAGTTATACAGCAAGTCCACTTCGCCATCCACAACAATGGTGTTATTCTTTTTAATGTACTGGAAGTTCTCGTAGGTTTTAATCGTTTTTCCTAAGAAGTAGGAAGTTTGTGCTTCTCTGTTAGGGAACCACAGCGTGTTTCTGTAATCACTCTCAAGCGGAGTGCCGAGTAGCCTTAAAGCGGTTGTTGGTGTAAACATAATTTGTACCTCTCTTGCCCCTGTCCCGCCCTCGCTGGTCTAAAGCTCAACCAGCTACCGTAAGAGAGAAAATTATGGAGCAGTTACGTTATGAAGATTACTTTTCGGTGAATGCCCACGCATTAGCAAACGGACTGCAAGCCATAGTCTCCCAGTGATGCAGGAAGTAGGTGCGGCTCAGAGTGCTTGCATTGTACGGGGTTTCGGCCATCTGGAAACGGTTGTCGTGAGTACGCAGGAAGGTGTTGTCTGCGATGATTGCCAGCGTCTTAGCGGCATCACCGGTATCACCAAAGCTGTCAACCATCACCTGACGGCCAAGGAAGTCAGCCTTGCTCATGTTGAACGCCTTAGCCAGAACTTCAACGTCAGTGAAGGCGGCAACGTCAGCACGAACCAGGACGCTGATACGGTCAGGAGAAGTCCAAGTAGTCAGGGGGGTTGCGTTTGCAATACCCTTAGCGGTAGCCATTTTCTGATAGCAGTTGTAGTTTGTAGAGGGGAACTGGAACTGAAGGTACTTGGCACGCAGGTCGGTGACAAGGGTTTCAGCAAAGGCCCGGTGGTCAGCACCAACGGCCAGAGGGGTTTTGTTGATGTTGCCATCATTGATAGCCTGACCAACAACACCCTTCATCAGCTTGAACTCATCGATGTTGTCACCACTGGTCAGGGTGTTCAGAATCATCGAGACGAAGTTGTTGAAGGTATCAGCGTTGGTGAAAGCACCAGCCAGAACGGCATCATAGACAGTAACCTTGTACTTGTCCTGCCGGTTGCGGCGGTAGTACACGGTCTTAACGTCAGGAGAAGCAGGAGACAGAACGTCACTCATTGCAGAGCTGTCGTAGGGAGTAGCAACAGCGGGGTTCGCAATGCTGTCCTGCACATCAGTGCCATAGGGGATATCAACTCCCTTGAAAATGCGAAGGGGGTTGTCATAGGTCATATTGTGCGCTTCCTGAAACAGAATGCGGTTCACCAGTCCATTGATGAACTCATTCATAAAGGGAGTGTACTGCATGATAGCACCACCAGTTGCCTGAAGAGTGGCATTGGTAGCAAACGGAATGTTATCTTTCAGCGTGGAACTAGTCTCAATGACTGCGTTCACAATGTCGATAGCAGTTGCCATAGTTTGTCACTATCCTTTCTAAAATGTTTTAACCATAACTCGCTTCCGCTCGTGCGGGAGATGAATAATGGTTTGGTAAAGATTTGCTTCGCAAATCAGCCCTTGAGGTTAAGTCGGCCATTGGTAAACAGGCGGTTGATGGGGTCTTTGTCCTCTTCCGGGCGAACAGGGGGTTTGAGCTGTTCTTCCGGCACAGTAACGCGAAGGAAGAGATTCATGTTGTCCTCTTTCAGCTTCGCATTCTTTGCAGTAAGGTCATCAACATTACGAAGGGCAGTCGCTTTTGCGGCAACCTCTTCGCTAAAACCAGTGGTCAGTTCTGCCAAGATGTTGGTTACTTCGCCTTGGTCTGCGTTATCTCCCAAGTGCTTGATAAGCTCCTGTGTCTTGGCATTGAAATCGGCAAGCTCCATAATTTGCTCCTTTCAATTATTTAGTGGTTGTTCGGTAGTCCCACCGTGACTTTCCCTCTCTTACATCCACATGAACAAAGGTGTCGTATATACCAAGTCCAAGCGAATTAGGATATTTAGAATTGAGCCACGAGTACAGCTTGAGCGGAGAAACGCCAGAGATATAAATATCTGCGGCATTACCAAACATATGCTGTGATTTAGGGCTGGAATTTTTGAGTGAACTGTTATAAGCTACTGTGCGATAGGCTGAGTTGATAATGAGAGGTTTGTTGTAGTGGTTGCGGATGATTTCAAGCAGTTCAAGAAGTGCTTTGTTAAGCACAATGACACGGGATAAGTCAGAACAGCGAAACTCGTGCGCTTTGAAGTGCGGAGACAACTGTTCATCGGGGTTGAGGGTGTAGTCGAAAACATAATACGATTTAGTGTTCAATGTGTTCACCCTCTTCTTTCTTGTTCAGTGCAGACAGGAACGGCGCAACCAGTTTAACCAAGTCGGGGTTAATCTGACCCAGATTCTCAAGCACAGAAATAGCTTCCGTGACGATAACCAGAGAGCAGATAGTTGCGGCGGCAGGGAAATTGAAACCCATGTTCACATAGCCCATAGCATAATCAGCGAGATAGCCGAACGCAATGAACAAGATAAAACTGGCTTTCTTGTAAATTCCTTCCCTTGCCTTTGTGGAGTTCAACTCTTTGTTTTTGACAGCTTTCAACACTCCGGTGAAAACGTCAATCACCATAAAGGCCAAAGCAAGTTTTACTTCCACTGGAACGGAATAGACGGCACTCATAAGCTCACCCCCTTTCCGGTCTAGCTTCTATAATTATTATACCATAGGTAGTTGAAAAATGGAAGTAGGTATGATATAATTATTTTAGAGAGAAAATGTTCCATGTGGAACAAATAGGAATAATTCCTAAAAAGGGGCTGAGACAATGGGCGACTTCTATGATGGCACAAAGTTACTGTCTTTGATGGACACGAACGGCAACAAGCCAGAGATTTATATGTGTACCACCAACCGTTCTGGCGGTAAGACTACTTGGTTCAACCGGTATTGTGTCAAGCGCTTTATCAACTACAAAGAGAAGTTCATGTTACTGTATAGGTTCAACTATGAACTTGACGGATGCGCTGACAAATTCTTTAAGGATATCGGCGTTCTGTTTTATCAAGGACACGCAATGACCTCTCAGCGCAGGGCCGCTGGCATTTACCATGAATTGTTTCTTGACGGTGTTCCATGCGGTTATGCTGTAAGTATCAATGCGGCAGACCAGATTAAGAAGTATTCTCATTTTTTCTCAGATACCAGCCGAATGCTCATGGACGAGTTCCAGAGCGAGACAAACCATTACTGTGCAGATGAAGTAAAGAAGTTTCGGTCTATCCACACTTCTGTTGCTCGTGGTCAGGGCGCTCAATCTCGGTATGTTCCTGTTTATATGCTGTCTAACCCTGTTACCCTGCTGAATCCCTACTACGTTGCAATGAATATCAGCTCACGACTGAATGACAACGTAAACTTTCTGCGTGGTGTTGGTTGGGTGCTGGAACAGGGATATGTCGATGCCGCTTCTAAGGCGCAGGCTGAATCCGCTTTTAACAGTGCGTTCAGCGGTGACACCTACGATGTGTATTTAACACAGGCTGTGTACCTGAACGACAGCTCTGCATTCATTGAGCGTCCTACTGGCGCTTCTCGTTACTTGGGCACTATCCGTTACATGAACAAGGAATACGGGTTGAGAGAGTTCCCAGACACAGGCGTTATTTACTGTGATGATAAACCAGACTTGACTTACAAGTTCAAGCTGGCTGTTACAACAGACGACCATAGAGTGAACTATGTTATGCTCAATGCGTACAAGATGTTCACAGACCAGATGCGGTATTTCTTCGACCGTGGCGCTTTCCGGTTTAAGAATCTGCAATGCAAGGAAGTTATCTTGAAAGCGCTGTCTTACTAAGGCAAGTTCACGAAGTGAACAGAACAAATCTGCGCTATGCGCACACTTATGTCGCATGAGCGTAGCGAATTAACTTATCCCTCTGAGACAGTACCACCGATACAGGCGGGTTTTGCAACGGTGATGAACCGTCCGCTATGTAGTTTCGTATCTGCAATGCGCTTTGGTGCACCTCAGAGACAGGATATAGAAAACCCCTCTTGCCGTTCCGTTAGGTTCGACTTGAGGGGTTTGTTTTTATACGTTTACAGCAATAATGCACGCCGCTAACTGAACGATTATATTGCGAATAGAAGTTGTGATAGGGGGTTTCTCAGTATGAATAATTTTCATATTACCACCTCAATGACAAAAGAGCCGCGAGAATCAACAGTGCATCACAAATGTACACCGACTTATCAAGTTTATACTTGTATCTGCACACAGCGATATAAATAGAATAGGATGCCGCAATTGCAAACACGATAACTACGCTCACTTTTTATTCTCCTTTTCTTTAGTGTACCACAGTGTAAAACCAGAGCCAGCAATGATTGCTGTGAATGTCTTATTGGTGTCAATATGGTACATGAAAACTTTAGACCTCAGCATATCATTGGACAGAGATGAAACTTTGATTGCACCATCGTTGATGCCCGGCAAATGCACATACTCTCTGCTCAGAGAATAGGCAACATACATGAGTGAATCTTTAGACAGGCATTTTCTGTCATAGTTCTCTCCGGGGATACGGATTAACAGGTGCTTCTTTTTTAGTTTTTCTTCTGCCGCTCCTTTTGCATCAGGGATAATCCCATTACCCATTCTGAGTTCCCCCTTGCTGTAAGCACTCGCCAGCATTGACCGCTGTCACCTTGTGGAAGATATACCAGTCCTCAGGTTCAGGTTGATAGTGCTTGATATGGTATTTGCAATCAACGCAGTCACAGCCGCCTGTGCGCTGGTCATAGGAATGGTCACAGATTTTATGCAACTCTGCCATGCTATCACCCTTTCAGAATAATCATAACTTTATCAAATGCACCTCTGGTGGCAAGGAACTGTCCATCAGGCTGAATAGCGGCAAATACTTTAACAATGCTCTTATCATATCGCCGCCACTTGTCCCGCTCACTGAACTTGAATGTGTCAAATTCGTCCTCACCGTCAAAGGCCAGATGTACCTCAGTGTGTTCGTCAACGTCACACCACGCATACCAAAGTTCCTCTAGTGTAATCATCTTACACACTCCCTTACTTGGATTCTTACTTTGCCTTTACGAACCTCAAACGTGCTCACATGAAGGTTTCTGAACTGGTTCTTCATGGGGTCAAACCGCCCACGATACAGAAGCGTGAAGAAACTCCACACCTCAAACTCTGTTTTCCAGCCACAGTTCTGGCAGGACTGGTAAAATTCTTCAATAGTCATTATATCACCTCATTGTAAAATCAGTATCAACCAGCAAAACACCGCCTTTGATTCTTTTAGGAAGTAGTTTACCGGGAACTGTTAAACCTGTCTTGAAATCTTTGAATGTGCGTGTTTTGCTAAGAAATGCAATCTCTTCTGGTGTAAGTTTAGAATCAGATAGTGTTTGTTCCTCATTTCTTGGATTTATGCCGTTCTCAATGTCCTCTGCAACTTTATTGTCAAAGGATTCTGCAAACAGGTCTTTGCACTTTTTAGGCATTCCTGCACACTTTATGTTGTAATAAGGGTTCTCTATCGGCTCTAAGTCCTCAGCTACAACGTGCTCAATGTACGTCTTTTGTCGCACAAACCAGCCAATATCCCAGCTCGATTCTAGCTTCCAACAACAGAAATTTGACGGGTGCACTGTAATTCCTTTTAACTGCTCAGGCGGCAGGTCACAGTGTATACTGTCTGTGTCGGCGTAGATAAATCCTGGCTTGTCCTTTCCGTAATAATTTTGTTGAGCCGCACGAATGGTAAAGTTGCGGGCATAACTAGTGATAGCTGAACCAACTGGAATGTATCCGGGTTTTTTGTCATTTTCGTCCACCTCATAGAATCCAACAGAACCATCATCTTTTTCAAATGCAACTTTGAAAGAGCTGTTCATGCTAGATGCCATTTTTCCGTATAAGTTGTTTAGAAATAGTTTTGCAAGTTGTCTCATAGCGCCTTTGCTTGTCTTTTTGATTGCGGCATACTTGTCAATATACTCGTCAAACAGACCAATAGTTGAATCAAACTCACAGTAATCAAGTAGTTCATAATCAACTAGATTGTAGTGCTCACGCAGTAGAATGAAATCTGTTTGTGTTAATGTAAGCTCAACTCGCGTATCGTGTAAGTTACCGTCAATGTCATAGTATTCGGAACGTGGAATACCGTCTTTGCCAACAATATCTGAGCTTTCCAGTGCTTCTGTTCCTTTGTACATCCAAGAGCCTTTAATCTGTACAAAAGGCAACTTACCGGGTTTCAGATAGAACCGGGTCTTAATGCGGAAGAAATAGAACTTTCCGTATTCCCACAGCTTTTTAGGCTTTTCTGTCGGCTGAAACCAGAACGGGTCATATTTAATAGGGCAATTGTATGCGTCCCAGATATCACCTTCGTTTGCTTCAACATGAATAAACTTAGGCTTGCCAATAGGATAATCTGAGCCAGATTCAGAGTGCATTACAGATGGATACAGACTGTTCACATCTGCTGTAACACCATTTCTATACTCCTTGCACTCTTTGCCTTTCACCAGATAACACCAGCCACCTTTGTACGATTTGTGAATCCATTCACCAGCTGTGCTAGAACCATAAACTTCTGGGTCAAGTGGTATTTTGTACAGGTCTGGGAACAGCGTGCTGTAATCGTCTCCGACTGTGTGTCCCTTCTTGAACTCGTCCAAACAGCACGAACCAATTGTCAGTTTCTTGTGGCCCTCTGAGAACATAAATTCAAGTGCTTCTTTGATAACTAGAACGTCATTTGCAATGTACTTTAGTTCTTCTTGAGAGATAGGGCAACCAGCGTATCTGTGCCCTTTATACTCCATATCTAGTTTCTGGTGTTTGGTCTTGAAACTGATACCGATTTGTTTCAGGCTGAATGGCAGTAGTTTAAGACTGTCTTTAAGTTCAATGTAGTGTCCATTCACTTTGATAGTCATGGTGTACCATTGGCCCATATCTGAGATAACGTATTTGAACGACCTGTCAGGCATTTCCCAGTTCTTTTTGAACTTGCCGCCTTTCTGGTCTGGTGCTGGGTCAAAGGCTTGCTTGAATTTGAGGTCATAGAGTAGATACGACAACCAGAAGTTTCCGTCAAATTTGAGGTTGTGGAAGTATACCACAATGTTCTCGTCCAGTGATACATAATACTCATACAGCTCACCAATGGAATGGAAAACCATAACGTCCTCAGTCCACAGTTCAACACTAGCGGCACTCCATACCTCAGTCGCTGTCTGTTGTCTCGTATTCTCTTCAACTGTTGTCTCAAAGTCAGCACTGAAAGTTCGCCACTTTTCGGAACGTGACATTAGATATCATTCCTCATTATCGTCATAGTTGAACTGCCCTTCAATAACGTCTTGCATATCACTCATTCTATGCCGTATGACACCGGGTTGTCTATCACTCGGCATAAATATGTTGAGCACAGTTTGCAAAGCGCTTGCGGCATTTCCAGCATAACCAATAGCGGCTATAATAGACGCTTCTTGTAACTCGGTATAGTTATCATTTATACGTTGTGCAACCGCCTGTACACCTTCTCTTGCAACAAGGGCTTGTAAAGCGGCACGCATTTCATAGATGTTCTGGCGGTTCTCTTCAACCATCTTTTCTTTTCCATAATCTCTGTCACCCCTATAATCTGGTGCATCCCAATCGACGTGCATAGTTCTCCACCACGATTCGTCAATAGCAGTTGTTGGTGAATGAATAACATCAGTAAGAAATTGCTCAAATTCACCGTATGCTTTTAAGTCAACAAAGGACTGTGCAACAGTTTCAGCTGTGTTGTCCAGCATAACCTCTTCTTGCCTAGCTGGCTTTACAGGCTCTCTGTAAATAGGACTGCTGGCATAACTAGCATACCGTTCTACTGCTTTTTCACCAGAAATGGGGATGCCCTGTGCGTTCTCAGCGTACACATAATCTTGAACCTTCTGAGGGTCACTTGCTATTTGCCGCATTCTCTGCACATCTCTCAAGCGATACTTGTCAAGCTCAATCAAACGCTGTATCTGTGGTGTTACTTCTGCTGTGCCACCTTCTGCCCGCACTTCCTGAATATACTGATTCACCTTGAGCAACAACTGTTGTTTGGCCTTTGCCAGCTCTCTAGCGTGCATAGCGGCTACTTGTTGGCGATGATTCATAATTTGTTCATCTCCTTTATAAAAGAATACCGGCCAGTGAATTGGCCACCAGCCGGGATACTATAAGTGATTTTATTTAAGAAGAACTTCGCCTTTCTTCTTAATTAGTTGTTATTCATGCTGGCGATTAACCGACCACAACGCAGTCGATGTAATCACGTCCGTTTTTGGACGTACCAGTGACGACCTGAATCTTGTGGAACTCTTCACCGAACTGGGCGAACATTGCGACTGCGCTCTCAAAGGAACGGCAGAACGTTGCAGAGTTGGTGCAGAAGGCAAGGCCGTCAACCGTAGTCAGAGCCAGCAGTTTCATCTCCTTGCCGTCCTTGTCAGGCTCAGTGTACAGAACCCACTTGTCCAGCTCAATGGTCTGGCCCTTGATATCGGTCAGCTTCTTGCGCTCAGGGGACTGAACCAGCTTGTAAAGGTCAAAGGAAGATGCAACGTTAGCGGACTTGGTGATGATATTCATAGCGATACTCCTTATTTGTTACTTGTTATTTGTTGATGGGCGGTAAACTTACTGTGCGTTCTCGTCAGACTTCTTCTGACGCTTGCCGAACTGGGCCGCTTCCTCAGGGGCGATATCGGTTTCCTCGATAACATCGGCGTTGTCAAACCACTGGGCGGCAGTCATGCCATAGGTCTTGACCTTGCAAGACAGGTTGGTAACGGCAACAGGGTTGAACTCGTCATTTTCCCAGACCTTCTGAACGGCCTTGAGTGCAGCAGAGTTGTCAGCGAATGCGCCCTCGAGAGTGGCAGTCATATCAACCACCTCAAAAGTGTTCAGGTTGACGGCCTTGACGGTAGCAGTGGTGACGATAGAACGGCGGGTGATAGAATACTTACGCATGATGAATACTCCTTTGTTTTGTGTTGTGTTGAAGTGTCTAAATTAGGAGATGGAAGTTATCTCCCACACTTATTGTACCATATCTGAGTACAGATTAACATGGACTTTTGTTGCGCTCGGGATAGAGATTTTATACGTCCGAGTTATGGGACTTTTTGATAAGATTGTCAAAAATTTAACAATCGGGTATTCCCAACTAAGGCGGGACATTTAACAGTTTCAACATAGTTTTCAACACCCCTTTCTCGTGGTAATTTCCACGTTAGTACCCTGTACCGTAGTACAGGATACCGGCCTAGAAATTACAAGGCAAATAACAGTTCAGCTTTTCGGTAGGTGAAGTGCTCAAGCGGGTAATTAGTACCGGACTTGACCAGCCAGATAGGCAAGCCCTCTTCAAGCAGATAGGTCATAGCGTCAGTAGGTGTTTTGAAACGGTTCTCGATATCGGGATAGAACGCGACATCGGGGGCATCAAAAACCCTCGTGTCCATAGTGTAATAGGTATTCTGGAGCTGTTCAGCTGAATACTGAACCAGCAAATACCGATATACACGATGTGCCAACTGAGAAGCAGTCAAACGTGCACTCATTTTGCAGAATCCCCCTTTGCATCCATGTACCCAGATATGTACTGTAATACTTCATCTAAGTCCTTTGCCGTGTTTGTCGAAACATCAGCCTTGACCATAGTACGGGCCAGCGACAGTGCATTGTACAGCTGAACCAGCTCAGCGGGTTTGTAGTTCTTGAGATACAACCTAATCATATCACAGCCATCCTTTCAAAGTTGCGTACAGGTACAGGCCAAAGCATACAGCAACAGCCACTAAAATAGGTGCGATACACTGGAAATGATACAGAGACATTTTTCATGCCCTCACTTTCTCGCGGTAATTCCCACGTTAGTACCCTGTACTGCAGTACAGGATACTTGCCTAGGAATTACTATTAGAAATAACCAACATCCATACCAACTTTCTTAGCAAGCGTGGTAAAGGCTTTATCGTTGGCACTGCAATCATCAATCCAACCACAACGTTCATCAGCAGTTGTGAACATACGGGCCATATCCCATGCCAACCGGACATAAATATCACTGTATTCACCGGACTTCTGAACAGCCGTAACATGTTCAGCCCAACGCTGACGATTGAACACGTCACTGAACCAGTACTCAACACGGGACTTGAGAATCGGATAATAATTTTTCATTTTCATAATTGTACACCTCTTCAATATACATTCGGCTTGCCATCATCAGCGTACAAGTTGCCATCTTGTGCGGACACCGGATTAACCGGTGTTTCGACTTAGTAGTGGAAGTGTTTTCCATAATTCAGATATTCAGTGTGCAAGTTGCTAATGCAAACGGCACAACCCTCAAAACGCATAGAGCAACCGACACCCAATTTTTTCAAGGCAAAATACTCATTAGTGCCAACCAACTCTCTTGTGAACCTGTTGACGTGGCGGGCAGTTGTGCGACTGCAATCAACAGGGTACATCACTTCAACATCAGCGTCAGTGCCGTGATATTTCACAGACAGAATAGTGGTAGAATACGACACAAGCCGCACCTCTTTAAGAACACCAAAATCAGTAATAAATTCAACGTGACACTGTGCAGACGGCATGGAACGGAGACGATAATTCGTAGTAGTCATAATAGTACACCTCTTCAATGATACTTTGACTAAATGCTGTGATAACGACTTGCCATCATCAGATAACAGGTTGTCGTCCTGTTATGACCGGGATAAACCCGGTTTCGGCTTTAATTTTTCCAGTTGTAAAAATTGTTTACCCAACGATAATGATGATATTCAATAAACGTGCCGGGGAGCACTTCCTCTGTATGAACTTCACCAATTTCAGCCCATTCATTTTGATTGTTACGGCCTAAATCAAAAGTTCCAACAAGTTCAGTGCACAATTCAGCGTGCCCGGGTTCATCAAATGGGTCAGCCGCTGTATCAAGTGCAAAAAAATGACCAATATCAGTATATTCACGAACTTCACCACCACGAACGGAACACACAAAGCGCACACTGTCGCCAACCTTTGCATACACATCAACCGTAGAATGAATAATCTTTTTCATAATAAAGCACCTCACTTAACAATGACCATAAAAAGCCCGCAAAGACTTAACATCGCTTGTAAACGTATAAAAATCAGTAGTGACAGACAAACGATGTGCAAAGCTAAAACCAGGATTGTCTAAAAATTCTTTCAGCAGCATAATATTACACCTCTTCAATGATAATATCGTGGATTTTCCCACGTTACACGGCGCATTCACAACCAATTTACCGGCTTGCTATTGTGCCGTGTTGCCTAGGAAAATCAATAAAATTTGACAAAAAGCCCTTTCTTCACATTGTACTGTCTTGTGTTGCCCTTTGCTGTCGGCGCGCTAGGTTGTCCCCTGTCCCTATACAGCCCGGACAGGTAGGCCCTCTTGAGAGGTTCTCTCTTGTTCCCCCTCTCATTGACTATATTATACCACAGCCGTGGTATAATGTCAACACTTTTTACAAAATAAAAATAATTATCATTTAAGTTCAGTGTTGTCCTTTGTCGTTGTTACAACACTGTTTAGTTGTACA